>Ga0308167_1000572_pt1 | contig 61002 bp, 64 predicted proteins | sample PhyCR1_2_FD_202138 | JGI IMG/M metagenome (GOLD analysis project Ga0308167, IMG submission 202138) | Phyllosphere microbial communities from UC Gill Tract Community Farm, Albany, California, United States - DLSLRC.R1 | ecosystem: Host-associated > Plants > Phyllosphere > Unclassified | place... | reverse complement strand
ACGGCTCCGTCGAGCACGTCGGAGTCCGTCACCAGACGGCTCGCGGCGGTCGGTGCGCCGATGCTCAGTCGCTCCAGGAGGTCGAAGCTGGCGTTGCGGTGCGACGCCGTGAGACAGATGAGCACGTCTTCCATCGTAACTCGCGCTCGGGCCACCGGCTGTTCGCCCTCCGCGTGCACAGCAGACTGTGCGGTGGCGCCCGTGTCCGGGGCGGGTCGTGCCCGGCCGCGGATGGGACAATCGGTGGGTGACCTCCGCCGCACCCGCCGCCCTGCCCGACAGCCACCCGCTCGCGACCGGCAGGACCTCGGGGTCGCCGCTCGTCCGGGCGCTCCGTGGGGATCGTCCGGAGACGCTGCCCGTGTGGTTCATGCGGCAGGCCGGCCGGTCGCTGCCGGAGTACCGGGAGCTGCGGGTCGGCACCGCGATGCTCGACGCCTGCCTCGACCCGGCGCTGGCGTCCGAGATCACCCTGCAGCCGGTCCGTCGGCACGGGGTCGACGCCGGCATCTTCTTCAGCGACATCGTCGTGCCGATCAAGCTCGCGGGGGTGGACGTCGAGATCGTCCCCGGTCGTGGCCCGGTGCTCGGGTCCCCGATCCGCACGGCGGCCGACGTGGACGCGCTCGCCCCGCTCGACCCGGGTGCCCTGGCGCCGATCACCGAGGCCGTGCAGCGCACCGTCGCCGAGCTCGGGGACACCCCGCTCATCGGCTTCGCGGGCGCACCGTTCACGCTCGCCGCCTACCTGGTCGAGGGCGGCCCCTCGAAGGACCACATCCGCGCGCGCACGCTCATGCACAGCGACCCGGAGACCTGGGCACGGCTGCTCGACTGGGCCGCCGGCGTCTCAGGCGCCTTCCTCCGTGCGCAGGTGACGGCCGGTGCCTCGGCCGCGCAGCTCTTCGACTCGTGGGTCGGCTCGCTCTCCCGCCGGGACTACGTCGCCTCGGTGGCCCCGCACTCGGCGACGGCGCTGTCGCACGTGGCGGACCTCGGTGTCCCGCGCATCCACTTCGGCGTCGGCAGCGGCGAGGTCCTGCACGAGATGACGACGCTCGGCGACCCGTCGGACGCCGTCGCGGTCGACGCCGTGGGTGTCGACTGGCGTGTCCCGCTCGACGATGCCGTCCGTCGCGTCGGCACCGGCGTCACCGTGCAGGGCAACATCGACCCCGCGATGCTCGCCGCCCCGTGGGAGGTGCTCGAGGCCCACGTGCGCGACGTCGTCCGCCGTGGCGGCGCTGCCCGTGCGCACGTGGTCAACCTGGGCCACGGTGTCCCGCCGGAGACCGACCCGACCGTGCTCACCCGCGTGGTCGAACTGGTCCACGGGCTGGGCGACGGCCGGGGCGACGGGACCGGAGCCGCGGCGTGACCGACGTCGTCGTGGTCGGCGGTGGGGTCGCCGGCCTGGTCGCCGCCCGTGACCTGGCCGAGGGCGGCGCGCACGTCGTGCTCGTCGAGGCCGGGGAGCGCCTGGGCGGGATGATCCGCCGGCACACCGTCGCCGGGCTCGACCTCGACATGGGCGCGGAGTCCTTCGCGACCCGCACCGACGCCGTCGAGCGGCTCGCGATCGAGCTCGGCCTCGGGAACGACGTCGTGTCGCCCGACCCCCGCGGTGCGTGGCTGATGACCCGCGACGGCCGGACGGCCCCGATCCCGCAGACCGGCTTCCTCGGGATCCCGGGCAGCCCGATGGCCGCCGACGTCCTCGCGGTGGTCGGCCAGGGCGGTGGCCTCCGCGCACAGATGGACTCGCTGCTGCCCTCGCCCGTCGGCGCCCGGGCACAGTCGCTCGGTGCCCTCGTGCGGAAGCGCATGGGGGAGCGCGTGCTCGACGACCTGGTCGTCCCGGTCGCGGGCGGCGTGTACTCCACGCACCCCGACCAGCTCGACCCCGACCGCGTGGCCCCGGGGCTCCGTGCGGCCCTGCAGCGTGAGGGCTCCCTCGCCCGCGCCGTGCTCGCCCTGCGCTCCCGGTCCGCCGCGGGCTCGGCGGTGCAGGGCATCCGCGGTGGCATCGCCCGGCTCGTGGACGAGCTCGTGGCCGACCTCGAGACCTACCGCGTCGACGTCCGGACGGGCACCCGCGCCACCGCGGTCGAGCGCTTCGCCGTCGAGACCGTGGCAGCGGACGGCACCCGCGAGCGCCTGCCCGCACAGCACGTCCTCGCGTCGACGGCCGACCCGGGCCGGACCGCGGCGGCCGACCGCACCGGCATCGAGCTCGTCACCCTGGTCGTCGACCAGCCCGAGCTCGACGCCGGGCCGCGCGGGACCGGGATGCTCGTGCACCCGGAGGCCGCCGGGGTCGGGGCGAAGGCCCTGACGCACGCGACGGTGAAGTGGCCCTGGCTGGCCGAGGCGGCCGCGGGCCGCCACGTCCTGCGGCTCAGCTACGCGACCGCACCCCACGATCCGGTGACCGGTGACGACGGGGTGGGGACGAGCCTCCCGGTCGACCCGGAGGACACCGTCGGCGCCCGCGCCGTCCGGGACGCGACCGCGCTCCTGGGCGTCCCCGTGACCGCGGACCGTGTGCAGGGCGCCGCCCGCGTCCGCTGGTACGGGCCGGACCTGACCGCAGCCGGCCTGGCCGAGGGGGTGGTCGGCATCGGCGAGACCTCCTCCGGCCGCGGTCTGGCGGGCATCGTCGCCGCGGCCCGGGCGTCCGCTGCACGCATCCTGGGATCCTGAGCGGACCGAGGAGCACCCGAGGGCTACTGTGGACCAACGCCGGACGTATTCCGTTCGGCGCATGACCACCGCACACCCTCAACAACGGAGGATCGCACATGCGAGGCAAGCTCCTGTTCGTCGCCGGCGCCGCACTCGGGTACGTCCTGGGATCGCGAGCCGGACGGGCGCGGTACGAGCAGATCAAGACCGTCAGCGGCAAGATCTGGAACAACGGCAACGTCCAGAAGGGCGTGCACCAGGCCGAGGAGTTCATCCAGGACAAGGGCCCGGACGTCGCCGAGTTCGTCGGTGAGCAGACCAAGAAGGTCGTCCGCAAGGTCAGCCAGAAGAAGGACTCGACCACCTCATGACCGACACCCGCGACCGCAAGTCGCGATCGTTGTTCGGTCTGGTCGGGGACATCCCGAAGCTGGTCAAGAACCTCGTCAAGGGCGAGATCGACCTGCTGAAGGCCGAGATGATCGCCAAGGCGAAGGTGTTCGGCCTCGCCGCCGGACTCCTCATCGGCGCGCTCGTCATCGTGCTGTACGCGATCGGCGTGCTTCTGACCGCTGCCGTGATGGGCCTCGCGACCGTGATGCCGGCGTGGCTCGCAGCCCTGCTGCTCGCCGTCGTCATGCTCATCGTGGCCGGCATCCTCGGCTTCGTCGGTTGGAAGCGCTTCAAGAAGGGCCTGCCCCTCACCCCGAAGCGCACGATCGACAGCGTCAAGGACGACATCAACGCCGTGAAGGGCATGGGCAACAAGCCCGGCCAGCACGACCGGATCACCCGCTCCTGAGCGGGACGACCGACACCCCCACCGGAGGACCCCTGTGACCGATCAGCACGACGACCTGGCGAACCGCGTCGCGGCGACCCGCACGCAGCTGTTCGAGACCCTCGACGCCATCGAGGACAAGCTCAACGTCCCGAAGCAGCTCGGCATCGCGGCGTCCAGGGTCAAGCAGGGGATCGACGAGAAGCCGGTGCCGTACCTGGCCGGCCTCGCAGCCGGTGTGGCGGTGGTCGGGAGTATCGTCGTAGCGGTGCTCCGACGGCGGTAGACCGCCTCTGATCGGTGGTCTCCCGGACGCGGCGCGCAGCCACGACCCAGGCAACCGACAAGACGAGGAACCATGAGCTCCGACGTGCACGCAGCCACGCACGAGAACGTCCCCGACAACGCCGCCGCGCACGGCGGCAGCCCGGCGCACGAGACCGACCCGGCGAGCGGGATCGACCCGAACCTCCTCACGGCGTACGCGCTGTGGGCCGTGTTCCGGCGTCCGCTCGGGCCGATCCACCGCGTCGGTGACGACGCCGTCGCCGAGCTCGACGCCGCGGTCGCCCGCGCAGCTGACCAGGGCGTGACGATCCGCGGTTTCTACGACGTCTCCGGCTTCCGGGCCGACGCCGACGTCATGATCTGGCTGCACGGCGACGACGCACAGGCGATCCAGGCCGCGCTCCGCGACCTCCGTCGCACGGCGTTGTTCCAGGACGCCGAGCCGGTCTGGCACGCGATGGCCATGCACCGCGAGGCCGAGTTCAACAAGCGCCACACCCCGGCGTTCCTGCGCGGCAAGGACCCCGAGGCCTGGATCACGGTGTACCCGTTCGTCCGGTCCTTCGAGTGGTACCTGCTGCCGGAGGAGGAGCGCTCGAAGATGCTCCGCGACCACGGCATCGCCGGCGCGAAGTACCGCCGCGTGCTCACCAACACGATCGCGACCTTCGCCCTCAGCGACTACGAGTGGATCCTGCCGCTCGAGAGCCCCGAGCTGGTCGACCTCGTCGACCTCATGCGCGACCTGCGCTACACCGAGGCGCGCCTGCACGTGCGCGAGGAGGTCCCCTTCTTCACCGGTCGTCGGGTGACGACCGCCGAACTGCCGGAGGTGCTGTCGTGACCGACACCAGCCAGATCACCAACGGGAAGGTCCTCGCCGCGACCCCCGCCGCGGCGGACGGCCCCGAGCACGTCGAGGTCCCGACCGCGTACGACGCGATCCTGCTCGCCGGCTTCGGCGGCCCCGAGGGCCAGGACGACGTCATCCCCTTCCTCCGCAACGTCACCCGCGGCCGCGGGATCCCGGACGAGCGTCTGGAGGAGGTGGCGCACCACTACCGCCACTTCGGCGGCGTGAGTCCGATCAACGCGCAGAACCGCGCGCTCAAGGCGGCGCTCGAGGGCGAACTCGCGAAGCGCGGCATCGACATGCCCGTGCTCTGGGGCAACCGGAACTGGGCGCCCTACCTCGAGGAGGCCTTCACCGAGGCCGCCGACAAGGGCCACACCAAGCTCATCGCCATCGCGACGAGCGCCTACTCGTCGTTCTCGAGCTGCCGCCAGTACCGCGAGGACTACGCCCGCGTGCTCACCGAGACCGGCCTGATCGACACGATCCAGGTCGACAAGGTCCGCCAGTTCTTCGACCACCCGGGCTTCGTGCGGCCGTTCGTCGACGGCGTGCGCGACGGCATGGCCCGCGCGATCCGCGAGAACGAGGGCCTCGACGTCGCGACCGAGCTGCACATCCTCTTCTCGACGCACTCGATCCCGTCGACCGACGCGGCGAAGTCGGGCCCGGACTACCGGGGCTTCGACGAGCACGGCGCGTACGAGGCCCAGCACCTCGCCGTCGGCGAGGTCGTCCTCGAGCAGGCCTGGAGCGAGCTGGTCGAGCAGCCGGAGTTCGCGCACCTGCAGGGCACGTCGAAGCCCGCGTGGAAGCTCGTCTACCAGTCGCGGTCGGGCCCCCCGACGCAGCCGTGGCTCGAGCCCGACATCAACGACTACATGAACGAGGAGCTGAAGGGCGGCCCGACCCGCGCGGTGCTCATCGTCCCGCTCGGCTTCGTGAGCGACCACATGGAGGTCATGTGGGACCTCGACGAAGAGGCCACCGAGACCGCGGGTGAGCTCGGCTTCTGGTCGCTCCGCACGCAGACGCCCGGCGTCGACCCGGCGTACGTCGCCGGCCTCGTCGACCTGGTGCTCGAGCGCGTCAACGGCACGCCGACGACCGAGCGTCCGCACCTGACCGACATCGGTCCTTGGTACGACGTGTGCCGTCCGGGCTGCTGCGAGAACGTGCGCGCCGGGTTCAAGCCGGCCGCGGCCGGGGTCGCCCCGTGACGGACGCCGACAGCGCGACGCCCTCCGACGGCCCGGCCCCGATCCGGCTCGGCACCCGTGCCAGCCGGCTCGCGGTCGCGCAGTCGCAGGACGTCGCCGACCGTCTCGCCGAGGCGTCGGGGCGTCCGGTCGAACTCGTCACGGTGACGAGCGAGGGCGACACGAACCGCGCCTCGCTGGCGAGCCTCGGCGGCACGGGCGTCTTCGCCAGCGCCCTGCGCGAGGCCCTGGTCGCGGGCGAGGTCGACGTGCTCGTGCACTCGCTGAAGGACCTGCCGACCGCTCCGTACGAGGGGCTCACGATCGCGTCGGTCCCGAAGCGTGCGGACGCCCGTGACGTCCTGGTCGCCCGGAACGGTGCGACGGTGGAGACCCTGCCCGAGGGCGCGAAGGTCGGCACGGGCTCACCCCGCCGCGTCGCGCAGCTCAGGGCGAAGCGCCCCGACCTCGACGTCGTCGACATCCGCGGGAACATCGACACCCGGCTCGGCCGCGTGGACGACGACCTCGACGCCGTGGTGCTCGCCGCCGCCGGCCTCGGCCGGATCGACCGCCTGAGCGCGGCGACCGAGCTCCTCGACCTCGGCTTCTGGCCGAGCGCTCCCGGCCAGGGAGCACTCGCGGTCGAGGTCCGGGCGGACGAGACCGACAAGGGCCTGCTCGCCGCGCTCCGCAAGCTCGACCACGCCCCGACGCGCCTCACGGTGACGGCCGAGCGCGAGGTCCTCGCGAAGCTCGAGGCCGGCTGCTCCGCCCCGATCGGTGCCACGGCGGTCGTCGATGCCGAGCTGCTGCTCGTGTCCGCGACGGTCTACCGCCCGGACGGTTCCGAGTACCGCACGGCGTCGCACGCGGCACACCTCGACGGGTCCGCGCAGGACCGTCTCGACGAGGCGCTCGAGGTCGCCGGTCGCGTGGCCGCCGAGCTCCTCGAGAACGGTGCCGCCGAGCTGGCGGACCTGGCGTCGACGGTGTCCGGTGCTCCTGCCGAGGGCGACCACTCCGCCGGGCCCGGTCTCGCCACCCCCGCCGCCGAGCAGCCGGCGGACGACAGCTCCACGACGACGGCCTAGGCGGTCACCACGGACGACACCGCTCGCGTCGCGGACGAGGCACGGCCCCCGGTCGTCCTCGTCCCGCGCGGCGGTGCGTGGGGGGAGGCGGTCGCCGCTGCAGCCCGGGAGCGCGGGCTCGCGCCCGTCGTCGTCCCGCTCATCACGGACGCTCCGCCCGCCGAGCCGGCGGACCTCGACGCGGCGCTCGTCCGGTTCGCAGACGCCGCGCTCGCCCCGTCCGTCGACCGCGCGTCGGGACCGTCCGTCACCGACGCCCCGGCCGGGAGGCACGACGCACCACCCGCGGTCGGCACGCGTCCCGGGGGAGCCGGCTCCGGAGCCCCCTGGCTCGTCGTGACCAGTGCGACGGCCGTGCGCGTGGTCGCCGGGCGCGTGCCGCGCCTCCCGGCAGGCGTCCGCGTGGCCTGCGTCGGCGACGCGACCGCGCGTGCTGCCCGGCAGGCGGGGTGGCCGGTCGACCTGGTGCCGGACGAGGAGTCCGCCGCCGGGCTCGCCGCGGCCCTGCCGACGGACGCCGGACCCGTGCTGTTCCCCCGATCCGAGATCGCCGCGACCACCCTGGTCGACGCACTGCGCGCCCGCGGCATCGCCGTGTCGGAGGTGGTGGCGTACCGTACCGTGGGGACGGGCCACGATCCGATCGTCCTCGACCCCCCACCGGACGCCGTGCTCGTGACGAGCGGGAGCGTCGCCCGACAGGTCGCAGCGCGGATGACCCCGCTCGACCCGAGCACGCACGTCGCGTGCATCGGACCGTCCACCGCCGACGCCGCCCGTGCCGTGGGACTCCCCGTGCACGTGGTCGCCGCCGCTCGGTCCGCCGAAGCCCTGCTCGACGCCGTCGTCGAGACCCTCCACCCGAACCCCAGAACAGGAAGGTCATCGTGACCGGACGCTTCCCCCAGGTCCGCCCCCGTCGACTGCGGGCCACCCCCGCCATGCGACGACTCGTCGCCGAGACGCGGATCCACCCCGCCGAGCTCGTGCTGCCGATGTTCATCCGCGAGGGCGCCACCGATGCGATCGACATCTCGAGCATGCCGGGCGTGCAGCAGCACTCGCTCGACTCGTTCCGCCGGGCGCTGAACGAGGCCGCGGCGCAGGGCGTCGGCGGTGTGAACCTGTTCGGCGTGCCGACGTCGAAGGACGCCGAGGGCTCCGGTGCGACCGACCCCGACGGCATCCTGAACGTCGCGATCCGCGTGGCGAAGGAGGAGGTCGGTGACGCACTCGTCGTGCAGTCCGACCTGTGCCTCGACGAGTTCACCGACCACGGCCACTGCGGCGTGCTGGCGGCGGACGGCTCGGTCGACAACGACGCGACGCTCCTGCGGTACCGCGACATGGCGGTGGCCCAGGCCGAGGCCGGTGCGGAGCTCGTCTGCATGAGCGGCATGATGGACGGCCAGATCGCCGCCGCGCGCGACGCGCTCGACACCGCCGGGCACAGCGGCACGGCGCTGCTCGCGTACTCGGCGAAGTACGCGTCCGCGTTCTACGGTCCCTTCCGCGAGGCCGTCGCGTCGACCCTGCAGGGCGACCGACGGACGTACCAGATCGACGCCGCCGACGGCCGGCAGGGCCTGCGCGAGGTCCTGCTCGACATCGAGGAGGGCGCCGACATCGTCATGGTGAAGCCCGCGATGAGCTACCTCGACGTCCTCGCCCGCACCGCCGACGTCTCCGAGGTCCCCGTCTGGGCGTACCAGATCTCGGGCGAGTACGCGATGATCACGGCCGCCGCCCAGAACGGGTGGATCGACCGTGACGCCGCCGCGATGGAGGCCCTCGTCGGCATCAAGCGCGCCGGTGCGGACGCGATCCTGACGTACTTCGCCGTGGACGTCGCACGGAAGCTCAACCAGGAGGCCGGCCTGCGCACGTCCGGCAGCACCGCGGCGGTGTCCGGCGTCGCCTCGACCGGGAAGGCCCCCGAATGACCACCACCACCGCTTCCACCGGCACCGCTCCGGTGTCGAACGACGAGCTGTTCGGCCGCGCGAAGGACAGCATCCCCGGCGGGGTGAACTCGCCCGTCCGCGCGTACGGCTCGGTCGGCGGCACGCCCCGGTTCCTGACCGCGGCGAACGGCCCCTACGTCACCGACGCCGAGGGGCGGCAGTACGTCGACCTCGTCGCGTCCTGGGGCCCCGCGATCCTCGGGCACGCGCACCCCGGCACGGTCGAGGCCGTGCAGCAGGCGGCATCCCGCGGCCTGTCCTTCGGCGCGTCGACCCCGGGGGAGACCGAGCTCGCCGAGCTCGTGAAGCAGCGCGTGCAGGTCGACGGCGACGGGCCGATCGAGAAGCTCCGCATGGTGTCGACCGGCACCGAGGCGACGATGACCGCCATCCGCCTGGCCCGCGGGTACACCGGCCGCGACCTCCTCGTGAAGTTCGCCGGGCACTACCACGGCCACTCGGACTCGCTGCTGGCCGAGGCCGGATCGGGTGTCGCGACGCTCGCGCTCCCGGGCAGTGCGGGCATCACCGCCGAGACCGCCGCGCAGACCCTGGTGCTGCCGTACAACGACCTCGACGCCGTCCGCGCCGCGTTCGACGAGCACTCCGAGCGCATCGCCGCCGTGATCGTCGAGTCCGCCGCCGCCAACATGGGCGTCCTCGCGCCGGAGCCCGGGTTCAACCGGGCGCTCGCGGAGATCACGCGGGCGCAGGGTGCGCTGCTCATCGTCGACGAGGTCCTGACCGGCTTCCGCGTCGGCCCGGCCGGCTGGTGGGGCCTCGAGGCCGACGGCACCGTCCCGGAGGGCACCGGGTGGAAGCCCGACCTCGTCACGTTCGGCAAGGTCATCGGCGGCGGCATGCCCCTCGCCGCGCTCGGTGGTCGTCGTGAGGTCATGGACTTCCTCGCACCGCTCGGGCCGGTCTACCAGGCGGGCACGCTGTCCGGGAACCCGCTCGCGGTCGCGGCCGGCACCGCGACGCTCCGGGCCGCGACGCCCGACGTGTACGCGCACCTGGACCGCACCGCTGCGACCATCGCCGACGCCACGAGCGCCGCGCTCTCGGCCGAGGGGGTCGCGCACTCCGTGCAGCACGCCGGCAACCTGTTCTCGTTCGCGTTCGTGGAGCAGGCACCGCGGAACTACGACGACGTCCGCGCGCAGGAGGCCTTCCGCTACGCGCCGTTCTTCCACAGCATGCTCGACCAGGGCGTGACCCTGCCGCCGAGCGTGTTCGAGGCGTGGTTCGTCACGGCGGCGCACGACGACGAGGCCGTCGGCCGCGTGCTCGACGCGCTCCCCGCGGCCGCTCGCGCGGCTGCTGCCGCGACCGCGTAGGAGTCCCCTCGCAAGACGCCACGTCGGCGGTTCCGCGCAGCGACATCCCGCTGCGCGGAACCGCCGACGTTGCGTTGTGAAGGTCGGGGTGCGGTCGAGCTCGCGCTGGTGCGGAAACCGAGTGACATGTAGTGTTCCAGTGTGCTGAACACGACGCTGTCTTCGTACTTCCGCTCCGCGCGCGCTCGCCGACTCCTCGTCGACCTGGCCGTGACCGTCGCCTTCGCGTGCGTCATCTGGACGTACTCGCTCACGTACGACGGGTCGGTCGACAAGGGGGACCGGGTCGTCCAGACCTGGACCGGTTGGCACCTGGCGATCCCCGCCGTGACCGTCGCCCTGGTCGGGATCCGTCGGTTCGTGCCGTGGGTCGTGCTCCCCGCGCTGCTCGCAGTGGACTGGTACGACCGCTGGAAGTCCATCGGGAGCGAGCCCTTCGGTGTCGCGATGGGGCTGTTCGCCATCGCCAGCGAGCGTCCCTGGCGCCACACCCTCGTCGCGGGCGGTGTGGCGCTCACCGTGCTCGTGGCGTCGACACAGCTCATCGGCCGGACGACACGAGGGTTCTGGACGTGCCTGATCGTCTACACGTTCGGCATCGTCGCGGGATTGGCGGTGCGCCGTGCACAGGCCGCCCGATGGCGGGTGCTCCGGCTCCTCGCACAGTCGCGCATCGAGCGCAGGACGACCCAGCGCGCCGAGGAGCGAGCGGCGCTGGCCCTCGAGGTCCACGACGTCTGCTCCAACTCGCTCGCCGTCGTCAGTCGACTCAGCGAGGTCGCGCGCAGCCGTGTCACGACCGAGCCCGCCGAGGCGATGCGCCTCCTGGACGACGTCGCGCGCGTCGCACGGGACGGCATGACCGAGGTCCGACGGTTCGTCCGACTCGCCGAGAGCGACCCGGTCGACGGCGATGTCCACGCCATGATCGCGCGCGTCCGGGCGGTCGGCGTCCCGTTGAGGGCGACGATCTCGGGGGAGCCGCGGGACCAGCGGGTCGCAGCGACGGTGTACCGGGTGGTGCAGGAGGCCCTGACGAACGTGCTGCGCCACGCACGTCCCGCACGGGTCGACCTCGAGGTCCACCACGACCAGGACGGCGGGGTCTCCCTGCGGGTCCTGAACGACGGTGTGGTCGCCACCGTGCGCGGGTCCGGCCGCGGGACGCGTGGGATGGCCGAGCGCGTGGCGACGCTCGGGGGGACCCTCCGAGTCGGGCCCGGGCATGAGGACGGCACCTGGTGCGTGGAGGCGGTCGTCCCTCCGCCGGGCGGCGACCTCGCGACCGCCCAGCGTCGTTCGACGGCGGTGGCACGGTGATCCGCGTCCTCGTCGTCGACGACCAGCACCTGCTCCGCACCGGGACCGCGATGGTGATCGGGACGGCGGACGACCTCGTCGTCGTGGGGGAGGCGCAGGACGGTCTCCAGGCCCTGGAACGGGTCGGTGTCCTCCGGCCGGACGTCGTCGTGACGGACGTCCGGATGCCGGGGATCGACGGCATCGAGACCACCAGGCGGATCACGGAGCGCTTCCCGGCCGTCAAGGTCCTCGTGCTCACGCAGTTCGACCTCGACGAGCACGTGTTCGGCGCCCTCGCCGCCGGCGCGAGCGGCTACCTGCTCAAGGAGAGTTCCGCCGCGGAGCTCTGCACTGCGGTCCGGACGGTGGCCGCGGGCGATGCGATCGTGGCACCTCGAGCGTGCCGACGCCTGGTCGAGACGGTGAAGCCGGCGTTGCTCACGGCCCGCCCGCAGCAGGCTCCGGCCTCGCCCTTCGACGCCCTCAGCGCTCGGGAGCTCGACGTCGTCCGGGCCCTGGCGGACGGGTCGTCGAACGCCGAGGTGGCCCGGTCGCTCTTCATCTCCGAGGCGACCGTGAAGAGCCACGTCGCGAGCATCCTGCGGAAGCTCGGGGTCCGTGACCGCGTGCACATCGTCATCGAGGCGTTCCGCTGCGGGGTCGTCCGGGACTGATCGTCAGGGCAGGACGACGATCGGCGTCCCCAGCGGCAGTGCGTCGAGCTGCGCGACGGCACCCGGTCGGACGCGGATGCACCCGTGCGACACGCGGCCGCGGGGGTCCGGGTTGGCGTGGATCGCGATGAGCCCGCCGTCGGTGCCGGTGTACGGTTCGTCGGCTGCGGTCGCGTGCAGCGAGGTGAGCTGGATCGCCCCGGGCGCCAGCGCCTGCGCGGGGTCCACGTAGCGGGCCTGGAGGTAGCCGCTCACACCCGTCGGCGTCGGGGTGGAGTCCTGTCCGACTCCGACCTCGTGCCGGTGCGATCCCTGCGCTGTCGTGATCGTCATCGACTGCTCCGCCACACGGACCGTGACCGAGGCGGTGGCTGGCTGCATCGCGGGCAGCTCGTCGGTCCGCGCCCACGCCGCCGTCTGCGCGGGTGCCCCCGACGCACCCGCCGCCGAGGGCAGCGTCTGCCGGGCGGGCGTCAGGACGAGCGTCCAGTCGCCGGTCGTGGTCACCGCGGCGACCACGGTCGGTCCCCGCAGGAAGTTGCGCCCGGGGAGCACGGCGACCGGTTCTCCGTCGCGGGCCGCGTACAGCACGAGGTCGTGATCGAGGAGCCCGGCGTGTGACGCCACAGCGTCGGGCCCGGGCAGGAGTGCGCCGATGACGGCGTCGTGCACGGCGACCGGCAGGTCCTCGGTGGGCGGACCGGCCGGTGCGGTGCTCGCCTCCGGGGAACGGTTCGGTGTGGGGCTCGGCGGGGACTGGCCCTGCGCGGGTGACGTCGGACGTGACGGACGCGGGTCCGTGGAGGTGGTGCTGCACGCCGACGCACCTGCCACGAGGGCAGCACCCACCGTGAGTCCGAGGCAACGGAGCGCCGCACGGCGGTCGAGGGTCATGGATCGGTCCTTTCGACGGTCCGAGGGATCAGCGGTGGGGAGACGGCGGGGCCGCGGCGACGTGGCGCCGCGGCCCCGAGCCGGATCACCCCGCGACGCGCGGCAGCTTGGTCGGGGGCTGGGTGACGCCCTGCTTCCCGACCGGGGCCTTCGGCTTCGAGCTGCCAGATCCGGGGGTGCTCTTCCCCGAGTGGCGGTCGGGGTTCGCCGCCTCCTCCAGCTCCGATCCGTCGTTCGCGCTGCACCCGGCCGCGAGGAGCTGCCGAGCGCTCTCCGGCGTGATGCGTCCGTCCTTGCCGTACACCGGTGTCGGCTTCGTGCCCTTCGTGCAGGTGAAGCCGTCACCGGCCGGCTGCTGCTGGCGCTGCTGCTCGGACTGCAGCTGCTTCTCCTGGTCCGTGGGCGTGGTCGATCCGTCGTTCCCGCCCGACCCCCGCGCGCCGGACCCGGTCGACCCCGACTTCCCGCCGGACCCCTTCGTGTCCGGCGTCCGAGGGACCTTCCGGTCCTGTCCCTGGTTGCCGGTCTGCTGCTGCGAGGTGGTCGGCCGACCGGTCTCCGACCGGTCCGGTTCGCCGTGCGCCGTGAGCGGCGCGAGGACGACCCCACCCACGAGGGCGAGCCCGGCCGACGTGGCGAGGATGGTCTTCTTGATGGTGTTCACGATGTGCTCCGTTCGGTCGTGTCGGCGGTCTCTCCGTCGACATGAACAGTGAAGCGCTGGAACACCACATGTCACACCGTCCGGACGGACGGTTGCGCACCCCGCCGTCCGGACGACGCGGCGCACGGTTCCCCGACCAGAGGTGGATCCGGACGGGAGGCGCGGTGCGGCTACTCCGCGCGGCGCGCGTGCCAGCGGCCAGCGGTCCGCTCGATGGCCAGCGGGAATGCGAAGGCGTGCGACACCGCCTCGGACGTGACGACCTCGTCGGCCGGACCCTGGGCCACCACGGCGCCGTCGCGCAGCAGCATCGCGTGCGAGGTCGACGCGGGCAGGTCCTCGAGGTGGTGGGTCACCATCACGCTGCCGAGGTCCGGCTGGCGTTGGCGCAGGGCGTCGACCGTCTCGAGCAGGTGCTCGCGCGCGGCGACGTCGAGTCCGGTGGCCGGCTCGTCGAGCAGCAGCAGGCGCGGTTCGCTCATCAACGCCCGGGCGATGAGGGTCCGCCCGCGTTCGCCCTGCGACAGCACCGGCCACCGGGCGTCGGCCCGTGCCGCGAGGCCGACGTCCGCGACGTGCCGTCGGGCGGTCTCGAGCTGGTCCGGCGTCGGCTCCCACCGCATCATGAGGTCCGTCGTGCCGGTCAGCCCGGTCAGGACGGTCTCGGTGACCGTCAGCGGCGACAGCATGCGGTGCCGCGGGTCGACGTGCCCGATGTGCTCGCGGAGCTCCCGCACGTCGACGCGGCCGAGCCGACGCCCGAGCAGCTCGACGGTGCCCGCGGTCGGGTGCCCGTTCGCACCGAGGACGGCGAGCAGGGTCGACTTGCCCGCGCCGTTCGGACCCAGCAGCGCCCAGTGCTCACCGCTGCGGACGGTCAGCGCCACGTCGTGCAGCAGGTCCCGCCCGGAGCGGGTGACACGGAGGGCTTCGGTTCTGAGCAGGACGTCGGTCACCCGGCCAGTCTGCCCGGTCGGGTGCCCCGCCCCGCCCGTCTCAGGCGGTCGCGTCGACGTCGGCGTGCGCGTTCGCGGCGCGGATCTCCGCCATGTGCTCGGCCATCGCGCGGGACATGCCGCGGATGACGGCACCGGCGGCCTCGCCGTCGCGGGCCTTCGCCGCTGCACGGAACGAGTCGAGCCCGTGCTTGACGTCCCAGAACACGAACTCCGGCTGCCCGATGCGCACGAACTTCGCGCGGTTGACGATGCCCTCGGCGGTCTTGACGAGCAGCTCGTTGCCCGAGTGCGCGACGAGGAACGCGATGAGCGCGTCGACGTCGTCGTTCAGGGCGCGGTCCTCGGCGTCGGCGTGCTTGCGGGCCTGGTCGAGGAGCTTGCCGAGCTGCTTCACGGCGGCGTCGTCGAGCTTCGGCACGGCCCAGCGGGCGGCGAGCTCGGCGAACCCGAAGAGCAGCTGGAACGCGTCGTCGTACTGCTCGCGGGTCGGAGACGCGACGCGGGTGTACCGGTTCGCCTCCATCTCGACGAGCCCGAAGTCGACGAGCTTCGCGATGGCCTCGCGGATCGGGGTCCGACTGACGCCGAGCCACGCGACGAGCTCGTCGTCGTTGAGGCGTTCACCGGCCTGCAGCGTGCCGTCCTGGATCGCGGCGAGCATCTTCTCGAGCACGACGTCCCGCAGGAGCTTCCGGGGGGACGACTCCACCGACGACTTGGGTACCGGCATGGCTGCTCCTCACAGGTTCGGGTGTTCCGTGTGCCAAACCTAGCGTGTCAGTTGGCAAGCGTTCGGGAAATCACCTGAAAGGGAAAAGCATCAGCGTCGCAGGTCGACCACCGTCCGGCCGTGCACCCGTCCGGCGACCACCTCGGCGCCGATCGCCACGGCGTGCTCGAGGTCGACCGTGCGGGTGACGTCGGCGAGCAGTGCCGGGTCGAGGTCGGTCGCGAGCCGCTCCCAGGCCCGCTGTCGCAGCGGCAGGGGTGCCTCGACCGAGTTGATGCCGAGCAACGACACCGCGCGCAGGATGAACGGCATCACCGACGTCGGCAACGCGGAGTCCTGCGCCAGGCCGCACGCCGTCACCGCGCCACCCCACCTCGTCGCGGCGAGGACGTTCGCGAGCGTGGCGCCGCCGACGCTGTCCACGGCGCCGGCCCAGGTCGCGCGCTGCAGCGGCTTGCCGAGCTCGGCGATCGCTGCGCGGTCGACCACGTCCGACGCGCCGAGGGCACGGAGCGAGGCCTCGTTCGCCCGCCGCCCGGTCGAGGCGGTCACGCGGTACCCGCGGGCGGCGAGCAGGGCGATCGCCACCGTGCCGACGCCGCCGGACGCCCCCGTCACGAGGACCGGCCCGTCCTCGGGGGAGACCGTCCGCTCGAGGGCGAGCACGGAGAGCATCGCGGTGAAGCCGGCGGTGCCGATCGCCGCCGCGAACGAGTCCTCGACCGTGTCCGGCAGCACGACGAGCGACCCGCTGGGCACGATGGCGTGCTCCGCCCACCCGCCGTGCCGCGTCTCGCCCAGGCCGGCGCCGTTGCACACCACGCGGTCACCGATCGCGACGTCGTGGACCCCGGGGCCGAGCGCCGACACGGTGCCGACGACGTCGATGCCCGGGACCAGCGGGTCGATCCGGGCGACGCCGGGGTTGCCCGCCAGGGCGAGCCCGTCCTTGTAGTTCACGCTCGAGTACGTGACGTCGACGCACGCCTCGCCCTCGGTGGGGTCGGGGAGGTCGACCTGCGTGATCGCGGGTTGGGTGGAACGGGAGACGAGGACTGCGCGCGTCATGGACCGGACGCTACCCCGTGCCTCCCGGCCGTCGTTCCGACCCATCGCACGGAGGATGGAAGGACGATCCGCGCATGGTGAGCAGGAAGGAACGGCCTCCTCCGCGCGGAACGGCGCCGCGCCGCTCAGCCGAACATGATGGCGGCCTCGTCGTACCGCGCCTGCGGGACCGTCTTGAGCTCACCCAGGGCGTCCTCGAACGACACGTGCACGATCTCCGTGCCCTGGAGCGCGACCATGCGGCCCCACCGACCCTCGACCACGGAGTCGATCGCCGCGAGCCCGAGCCGCGTCGACAGCACCCGGTCGTAGGCGGTCGGGGTCCCACCGCGCTGGATGTGCCCGAGCGTCGTGGCGCGGGTCTCGATGCCCGTCATCTCCTCGATCATCGGCGCGAGACGCTCGCCGATCCCGCCCAGCCGCGGCCGCCCGAACGCGTCGAGGCCGCGCTCCGTGTGCGCGTTGTCCTCGTGGTCCGGCACGAAGCCCTCGGCGACGACCACGAGCGGCGCGCGCCCTCGGTCGTAGGCGGCACGCACCCACGCCGCGATCTGCTCCATGCTCGTCTTCTGCTCCGGGATGAGGATCGCGTGCGCACCCGCGGCCATGCCGGAGTGCAGCGCGATCCAGCCCACGTGCCGGCCCATGACCTCGGCGACCATGCAGCGCGAGTGGGACTCGCCCGTGGTGCGGAGGCGGTCCATGGCCTCGGTCGCGATCGCGACGGCGGTGTCGAAGCCGAACGTGTAGTCGGTGGCACCGAGGTCGTTGTCGACGGTCTTCGGGACACCGACGATCCGCAGGCCCGCGTCGGTGAGGCGCTTCGCCGCGGCCAGGGTGCCCTCGCCGCCGATCGCCACGATGGCGTCGATGCCGTGCCGTCCGAGGGTCTTCGTGATGTTCTCGACGCCGCCGTTCGGCCCCTCGAAGGGGTTCGTGCGGCTGGTTCCGAGGATCGTGCCGCCCTGCTTGGCGATGCCCTGGATGTCCTTGCGACCGAGGGGCACGATGTCCCCGTCGACGACGCCCCGCCAGCCGTCGCGGAACCCGACGAACTCGTGGCCGTGGATCGCGATGCCCTTGAGCACGATGGCGCGGATGACCGCGTTGAGGCCGGGGCAGTCGCCTCCGGAGGTGAGGATGCCGATGCGCACGGAGACTCCAACGTCGTCGGGTTGCGGGGACCTCCCCATCATGTCTGACGGTGGTGTGGCATTACCATCCCCGTGTGTCCCTGCCGTCCTCCGTCGCCTCCGGTCCGTCCGGAGCGCCCGGTCGGCGGCCGGGTGGGTCCGGCCGGGGCGTCGGGTCCGGCCAGACCTCCACTGCGGCCGTCCGGGTCGACACCGTGTACCGGCCTGGAGGCGCGGTGGACGTCCGCGCGACCCTCCGGCCCCTGCAGCGCGGTTCCGGTGACCCCGCCTTCCAGGTGGTCGGGTCCGACACGTGGCTCGCGCTGCGCACGCCGGCGGGGGCTGCCTCGGTGCTCGTGCGCCGGGCGGGCAGCGATGCCGTCTCGGTCTCCGCGTGGGGTGCCGGTGCCGCCTGGGCGGTCGAGCACGCACCGGACATGCTCGGGCGTGGGGACGACTGGTCCGACCTCGACGTCAGCGCGCACGCCTTCCTGGCCGAGGCACGACACCGGCAGCCGGGGTTACGGCTGCTCAGGACCAACACGGTCGTGGCGATGCTGGTTCCGGCGATCATGGAGCAGAAGGTGACCTCGCGACAGGCCTGGCGCGCGTGGCGGTACCTGCTCCGGCGCTTCGGCGAGCCGGCACCCGGTCCGGCGCCCGCGGAGATGTTCGTCCCGCCGGCCCCCGAGCAGTGGGCGCGGATCCCGAGCTGGGAGTGGCACAGGGCGGGCATCGAGCCCGGTCGCTCGGCGACGGTGATGCGGGCGGTCAAGGTCGCGCCCGCGCTCGAGCGGACGCTGGGGCTCGGTCGCGGTGGCGCGGTCGTGTCGCAGCGGCTGCAGTCGGTCCCGGGCATCGGGCAGTGGACCGCTGCCGAGACGGCGCAGCGGGCGCACGGGGACCCGGACTCGCCGAGCGTGGGCGACTACCACGTGCCGGCCCTCGTCGGGTGGGCGCTGACGGGTGGCCCCGTCGACGACGACGGGATGCTCGAGCTCCTCGAGCCCTGGCGCGGGCACCGCGAGCGCATCGTCCGACTGATCGGGGGCTCCGGCTTCCGGAAGCCGACGTTCGGCCCGCGGATGACGATCCAGGACCACCGCTGGCACTGAGCCCGGACAGGACCGGAGCAGCGACGTAGGCTCCATGTGAGAACCGATCTCACGAAGGAGGAACCATGTCGGACCCGAACACCACCCCCGCCGCCGAGGCCGAGGAGCACCGCGTCGCCGAGCACGACGTCGCCGACCACGACCACGAGCAGGACGGCGGCGAGCACGAGACCGTCGAGCACGGCGACCACGTCGACTTCGTGCACGACGGCCACCGGCACGCCCGTCACGAGGACCACTACGACGAGCACTGAGCGGCACTGACGTGACCGGCGGCGGCCGGGAGGGGCGTGGCGGAGCCGCCACGTGCCTCCCGGCCGTCGTCCGTGCGGCCTCGGGCCTCCTACGCTGGCCGCATGACGACCTCCATCCGCTCCGCTCGGCCGAGTGACGCGGACGCCGTCGAGCGGATCGAGAACGACGCCGACCTGCTGTTGGTCGACCGCCTCCGCGCCGACGTCTGGGCTCCGGCTCCACACGGCGATGCGCGGCTCGCAGAGCCCGGCTTCCTGCTCGTCGCCGAGGTCGACGGCGAGGTCGCCGGGTTCGCGCACGTCCTCGAGGTGGACGGTGTCTGCCATCTCGAACAGCTGTCGGTCCACCCGCTGCTGTCGCGGCGGGGCCTCGGCCGAGCGCTCGTGGAGGCCGCGAAGGACGGAGCCCGCGAGCGTGGGTACGCACGCATCTCCCTCCGCACCTACGCGGACGTGCCGTGGAACGCGCCCTTCTACGCGACGGTCGGCTTCCTCGAGGAGGAGCCGGCCACGTCCTTCCACCGGTCGCTGCTCGAGGTCGAGGCACAGCACGGTCTCGATCGGTACGGGCGACGGGTGCAGATGAGCGCGCCCCTCGGAGACCCACGTCCGTAGGAGCGGTGTCGGCGCCGGCGACGCCTACGGGTGCCGGGTGCCCTCGCCGGCGAGCACGGCCCGGTAGCCCTCGCGGAACGTCGGGTACCGCGGCTCCCAGCCGGTCGAGCGCAGCAGGGCGTTCGCGAGCCGCTTGTCGCCGCCAGCCTGCCGCCCCTCGGGCTCGGCGCTCGGCAGCTGCTCGACGCCGAGTTCGCACGCCAGGAACGTCAGGACGTCGTCGAGTCGGACCGGTTCGTCGTCGGTACCGAGGTACGTCGGTGCGGGGTCGTCCACCCCCGCCAGGTGGACGAGTGCCGCGGCGGCGTCGTCCCGGTGGATGCGGTTCGTGTGGGGCGACGTGCCGGACGACAGCCGGGCCTGCCCGGACCGCACCTGGTCGATCAGTCGCTCGCGGCCGGGCCCGTAGATGCCCGACAGCCGGACGAGCACGGCTCCGGGTGCCCGCTCCCGCAGCAGCGCCTCGGCCTCGAGCAGGACGCCGGCGGTCGGGGTGCTCGCCCGCGCCGGGGTCTCCTCGGTCACCTCGCTGCCGTCGTCGACGTCGTACACCGCGGTCGAGGACACGACGAGCAGCCGGGGTGAGGCGCCGGACGCGTCGATGCCGTCGAGCACGTTGCGCAGGCCGTCGACGTAGGTCGCGCGGTACTCGTCCACGGCACGGGAGCCGGCGGCGAAGGCGACGATGACCACGCCCGTCTCCGGGGCGATCGTCGGGACCTCGTGTCGGAGGTCGACGCTGCGGCCGGTGATCGGGGCGGGGATGCGCTCGGCGCGACGGCGGAGCCCGGTGACCGGGTGGCCGAGCGCCGCGAAGCGCAGGGCGACCTCGGTACCGAGGTCGCCGCAGCCGGCGATGACGACGGGGGAGCGGTGCTGCATGCCCTGAGCTTGTCAGGTGCGCGTCGGAGCGGCCCGAGCGCGAGGGCCCGGGCCGTCGGTCATCAGACCTGCTCGTTGTCCGGCGACTCGGGCTCGCCGCCCGAGTCGACGTCGCTGTCCTGCTGCGGGTCCTCGGTCGCGTTGCCGGTGGATGAACCGTCGGGCAGGTCCTCGGTGCGCTGGAACTCGCTCTCGGGGGCGTCCGTGGAGCCGTCGGTCGGGGTGTTCTCGTGCTGCTGGTCGCTCATGCGGCGCACGCTACGCGGGAGCGCCTCCACCGCTGTCCGGGCAGGAGTGTCCCCCGGGAGGCGACTCGGGCGCGGTGCTCGTGCGACCCGTACAGGCGCTGCGTCCCCCGGGTTTGTAACGGAGAGATAACGACTCAGAACTCGTCCAAACCCTTCGGCGGAGGGTCCCGAATCACCTGCATCAACCGGGAAACACCCGGAGCGCTCACCAGCCGCAGGTAGCTGGTTCTCCACCCCTTTCCGGGGTGTGTTCGGCGCACACACAGTGTCCGCGCCGAGCGCGACGACGAAAGGAACGCATCTCATGCGCAAGTCCCTCAAGACCTCGATCACCCTCGCCACCACCGGCGCCCTCGTCCTCGGTGGTGCCGCGTTCGGCATCAGCTCGGCGAACGCTGCGACCCCGAACGTGCAGACGGTCTCGTCCTCGTCCGAGGCCTCGAAGATCCCCGCCCCGGTCGCATCCGTGCCGGACGTCCTCGGCGGCGACACCTCCGTCGCGCTCGACAGCAGCTTCACCGACGCGCTGACCTCGCTGGGTCTGACCCCGGGCGTCTCGGGCGACGCGAAGCTCGAGAACGGCGCCGTGTCGTTCCCGATCACCGCCGGCTCGGTCACCTACTGGAGCCCGGACGGCAACTACCGCCCCTACGTGCAGGGCCTGCTGAACCACAACGGTTCGGGTCTGACCCTGAAGGCCGGCGACACCACGGTCACGCTCGAGAACTTCGTCGTGAACCCGGGCTCGTCCAAGCTCTACGGTGACGTCCTCGTCAACGGCGAGGTCGCCGCGTCGAACGCCTACCTGTTCGAGCTCTGGGGTGGTTCGCTCAAGCCGCTGCAGCTCGAGGGTGACAACGCGGTCCTGACCGGCACCACCGTCCACATCTCCGAGGACGCTGCTGGCCTGCTGAACAAGACCTTCAGCACCGACGCCGTCAAGCGCGGCATGCTCGTCGGCACCGCCACGATCACCGCGCAGATCAAGTAACACCCCGCGGCACACCCGCCGCACCGGCACCACCACGAGAAGGCGCCGCTCCCGACCACGGGAGCGGCGCCTTCCGCACGTCCGGGTGAACGATCCGGCCGGCTGTCTCGTCGTCAGGGCATGGGACTCCGCACACGTACGAAGGTCGTCATCGGCATCGCCACCGGTGTCGTCGTCATCGGCGCCGCAGCCGTCATCGCCGGCCCGGTCATCTACGCGAACACCGTCAACGGCCAGGCCGCCGCCGCCCCCTCGCTGAGCGCCGCTCCGTCCGGCTCCGGTGGGACGCTCGATGCCCAGCAGGCCGACGGCACCTGGACGAGCACGAGCAGTTCGTACGCCGGGTACCGCGTGCACGAGGTCCTGCAGGGGAATGATGTGGACGTGGTCGGTCGGACGAAGGACGTGGAGGGCACCGCGACGGTCGACGGCGGCTCGCTCACGAAGGCGACCGTCACGGTGCAGGTCGCGACGATCTCCACACCCGAGGCCGCGCGCGACGAGTACTTCCGGAGCAAGGCCCTGCAGACCGACCGGTACCCGACGGCGACGTTCGCGCTCACCGAGCCCGTCGACGTCTCGAAGGCGCTCGACGGCAGCACCCAGGACGTCACGCTCACCGGCACGATGGACCTGCACGGCGTCGAGAAGCCGGTCACGGCCGATGCGCAGGTCGCCGTGACGAAGAACGGGGCCGTCCAGGTCGTCGGCTCGGTCCCGATCACCTTCGCCGACTACGGGGTCGAGGCCCCGTCGCTCGGCTTCGTCACCGTGGACGGGAAGGGCTCGGTCGAGTTCTCCCTCGACCTGTCGAAGTGACCGTGACGAGCCGTTCCGCCGACGAGCTGCTGGCGACGCTGTACCGCGAGCACGGCGACGCGCTCACCCGGTACGTCCGGCACCTGACGCGGGACGGCTCGACCGTCGAGGACGTCGTGCAGGAGACCATGGTCCGCGCCTGGCAGCGTCCGGCGGTGCTCGAGCGGGCGCCCGACAGCGCACGGGCCTGGCTGTTCACGGTCGCCCGGAACCTGGTCGTCGACGACGCCCGCTCCGCACGCAACCGGCGTGAGCAGGGCTCCGAGCACCCGGTCGACCGTGCCGAGGCCGACCGGACGGACGCGGTGCTCGACCGCATCGTCGTGGCGGACGCACTCGCGTCGCTCAGCCCGGACCACCGCCGCGTGGTGGTCGACGCCTACTGGCTCGGCCACACCGTGCCGGAGATCGCACGACGACACGACATCCCCGAGGGCACCGCGAAGTCGCGGTTGCACTACGGGCTCCGGGCCCTCCGGCTCGCACTGCAGGAACGAGGAGTGACCCGATGAGCGAGGACCGGTACGCGGAGTGGGACGCGGCGTACGTCCTCGGCTCGCTCACGCCCGACGAGCGGCTCGAGTACGAGCGGCACCTCGAGACGTGCGACCGCTGCACGGCGGCCGTCGCCGAGCTCGTCGGCCTGCCCGGTCTGCTCGCGAAGCTCCCGGCCGACCAGGCGGTCGAGATCGCGGCACCGGACGGGAGGCCCGACACGCGTCCCGAGAGCACCCTCGCCGCCGTCGCGCACCGCGTCCGACACCGTCGTCGCCGCCGTCGGGCATGGGTGGCCGTGACCGCGGGGCTGGCGGTCGTCGCCGCCGTGCTCGGCGGGCTCGCCGTCGGCACGGCCGGTGGACGAGGTGCGACGGTGCAGGCCGGTGGCGCGCCCACGACGTCCGCACCGACGACCGCGGGCGACCGCTACACGATGACCGGGTCGCAGGGTCTCGACGTCGACCTGGCCGTGAGCGGCGAGCAGTGGGGCACGCGCTTCGACTGGGGGTGCTCGTACGGCGGCAGGGAGTGGTCGGCGGACGGCTCGGTGATGTACGACCTCGTGGTGGTCCGGAAGGACGGCTCCGTGCAGACCGTGGCCTCGTGGTCGGCAGCCGGGGCCGAGGCCCACGGGCTGTCGGCGTCGACGGACGTCCCGCGCGACGACATCGCCGAGGTGCAGGTCCGACTGCGCGGCGAACGCGGGTCCCTGGTGAGCACCGACCTCGCTCGACACACGGGATGATGGCGGGGTGGACCGCGCCGCACCAGTGCTCGACGACGTCGTCCGCGCGGTCGCGCGGACGGGCTTCCGCGCCCACGGCCTGCACGTGCTGGTCGGCGACGACACCGCCGAGCACCACTGGTCCGCCGACGTCCGCCGTGACGTGCACTCCGTCGCGAAGGGCGTGGTCGTCCTGGCCGTCGGGACCGCCGCGGACGACGGGCTGCTCGCGCTCGACGAGTCCGTCGGCACGCTGCTGCCCGACGTCGTGCTCGGACCGGGTGTGCGGGACGTCACGCTCCGACACCTGCTGACCATGACGAGCGGCATCGACATGCCGTGGTCGCCGACGCAGACCACCGACTGGCCGGACCTGGCACGGGAGTTCCTGGGACGCCCGACCGTCGGACGGTCGTTCCGGTACGCGAACGCCAGCACCTACACGGCCGCGAGGGCCCTGGCCGCACGGGTCGGCGACGTCGGCGCGTACGCGCAGGACCGCATCTTCACCCCGCTCGGCATCGACGACGTCCGCTGGGACCGCTGCCCGCTCGGTCACGTCGTCGCGGGCGGCGGCCTGTGGCTCCGCACCGCCGAGGTCGCGCGCATCGGCCGGTTGCTGCGGGACCGCGGCGCGGCGGACGGGCGTCAGCTCGTGCCCGCGGCGGTCGTCGACGCGATGCACACCGACTGGGTCGCGGCGGGGTCGTCACCGTCGTACGACCGCTACGCCCTCGCGGGCTGGGGCGGCCCGGGACGGACCTGGCGACTGCACGGGGCGTACGGGCAGCTCGTGCTCCTGGACCCGGTCGCCGACGCCGTCGTCACCCTCACCGCGGACGACCACGAGCGTGCCGACGCGACGGCCGCGGCCGTCGCGGAGGTGCTCGCAGGCTCCAGCTGAGCCGGTCCCGCCGAGCGGGCTCTCCTCAGGCCTCCGGCTCGACCGGACCGAGTGCGTCGAGGACGCGGTGGGAGACGGACCGCAGGGTGTCCGCATCCGCAGCCACGGGCCTCCAGAACAGCTCTTCGAGTGCCGCGGTGTGCGCGCGGATGCCGGCGAGCACCGCGCGCCGACCCTCGGTCGTCATCGTCACCCAGCTGCCACGTCCGTCCGCCGGGCAGTCCGCGCGGGCGACGAGCCCGCGCCCGACCATCCGCGTGACCTGGTGGCTCACGCGCGACTTCTCCCACCCGATGCCCGCGGCGACGTCACGGACCCGCAACCGGTGGTCGGGAGCGCGGTGCAGGCCGATCAGGATCTCGAACTCGGGGATCGAGATGCCGGCACCCTGCTGGACGGCCTGGTCGAGCGCCCGGTCGAGCCGACGCCGGACGTCGTGGAACGCGTCCCAGGTCGCCCAGTCGTGCCCCTCGCCGCCCTGCTCCGCCATGACCGCCAGCGTAACCAGCGGGCGTGCCGCGGGACCGAGGATCATCCGTTCGGCTGACTCCGGGGCGGCACTCGGCGCGCTCAGAGGTCACGTCGGACGCCCGGAATACGATCACTCCATGCCGACCCCGCACCTCCGAGACTGCACCGACGACGCGGTCATGCGGGCACAGGGGTGGATCGAGGCCGCCCGCGGGGTGAAGCCGGAGCCCGCGGCCGCACGTCTGGCCGAGCTGCTCGCCGACCCCCGTGGCGCCGAGTTCGCCCGCGCGTTCGTCGACGTCGTGGTCCGGCCGGAGGACCCGAAGGTCGTCGCCCGGAACCTCGAGCGTGCGAGCCGGGCGGTACCGGACGACCTCGCCTGGTACCTCCGCGGCGCGGTGACGGTGGGCGGTGGCTTCGCGACCATGGCGCCGTGGGCGGTCGTCCCCTCCGCGCGGAAGGTGCTCCGGCGACTCGCAGGACACCTCGTCGTCGACGCCACGCCCGCCCGGACCCCCGCGGCACTCGCGAAGGTCGGCGGACCGGACACCCGACTCGACGTCGACCTGCTCGGCCCAGCCGTGCTCGGACCGGCCGGCCGCGACCGACGGCTCGCGGCACTCGACGACCTGCTGCACCAGGACGTCGCCGCCGTCACCGTCGACCTCGACGCCGTGCTGCCGCCGGTGTCCCCGTGGGACCTCGACGCCGCCGTCGCCGACGCGGTCCGGCACCTCACACCGCTCCTGCACACCGCGGCGAGCCGGCCGACACCGCCCGTGGTCACCCTGCAGTCCGGCCGCGCCCGAGGTGTCGAACGGGCCGTCGCGGTCCTGAGCGCGCTGCTCGAGCACGACGGCACGCGGGAGCTCACCCTCGGGGTGACCCTGCCCGCCGAACTCCCCGAGTCGCTCGACCTGCTCGACCGGGTGACGACCGCAGCACGGGAGCGTCGGGCATCCGGCGGGGCACCCGTGCGCGTCCGCTTCACCAAGGGCACGCTCCTCGCCACCGAAGGGGTCGACGCCGTGCTCGAGAGCCGGCCGCTCGCCGTGACCGCGGACACCCGCACGACGGACACCGCGTTCCTGCGCCTGCTCGACACGGCGATCGACCCCGAGCGGACCGACGCAGTGCACGTCGGTGTCGCCACCGACGACCCGTTCGCCCTCGCGACCGCGCACGTGCTCGCCGAGCGCCGCGGCGTGCTCGACGTCGTCGGACCCGAGCTGCTCCTCGGCACGACGCGGTACGCCGAGGTGCTGCGCACGGCGTTCGGCCACGTGGTCCTCGGTGTGCCACTGGTGCGGCCCGACGAGTTCGACGCTGCCGTCCCGTACCTCGCTCGTCGACTGCGCGAGGTCGCCGGCCACCGCCCGGTGGGCGGCTCGACCACGGCCGGGTCGACGGCGGCGGACACGACCGGCTCGACCGACGACACCGCTGCCGTCGAGCGTGCCACCGCCGAGCACGTCGACGCCGTGGCCGCGCTCCTCCGTCCCGCGCCGCCCACGCGCCGCACCCAGGACCGCCGACGGCCGCCGGGTGACCCGGTGCTGCGCTCGGCTGCCGAGAACACGCAGGACACCGACCCCTCCACGCCGGGCAACCGCGCGTGGGCCGCCGAGGTGCTCGCCCGGGTACCGGAGTCGCAGCGCGGCACCAGGACGATCCGTGCCGCCCGCATCACCGACCGCGGACGCCTCGAGCGTCTCGTCGCCCGCACCGCCCAGGCCGGTGTGAACTGGGGCCGCCAGGACCCGGAGGACCGTGCCGAGCTGTTCGACCTGATCGGCCACGCGCTCGAGACCCACCGCGGGGCACTCGTCGAGACGATGATCGCCGAGCTCGGGCTCACCCTGACCGACGCCGACGGCGAGGTCAGCCGGGCTGTCGACGCCGCCACGCACGCCGCGGACCGCACGCGACACCTCGAGGACATCAACGGGGCGGTCCCGGTCCCGCCGCGCCTGACGGTCGTCGTGCCCTCGTGGAACGCCCCGCTCCTCGATGCCGCCGACGGTGTGCTCACCGCGCTCGCCGCGGGCAGCGGGGTCGTGCTCCAGCCCGCCACCGCCGCCCGACGCACCGGTGCCGTCTTCGCCGACGTGCTCTGGGACGCCGGGGTCCCGCACTCCCTGCTCCAGCTCGTCGACCTCGACGGCAGCGACCTCGCACGCGACCTCGTGGCGCACCCCGCCGTCGACCGCGTCGTCCTGACCGGCACCCCGGAGACCGCTCGGTCCTACCGCTGGTGGCGCGCGGACCTGCCCCTCGTGGCGGAGCTCACCGGGGTCGTCACCGCGGTCGTCACCCCCTCGGCCGACCTCGACCAGGCGGTGCGCGACGTCGTCGCCTCCGCCTTCGCCCGCTCCGGACAGGCGTCGTCGGCGGTGTCGCTGCTCGTGCTCGTCGGGTCCGTGGGGGAGAGCCCGCGCTTCCGCGAGCAGCTCGCCGATGCCGTCCGTGGCCTTCGCACCGCGTGGCCGACGGACGCGACCGCCCAGGTCGGGCCGCTCGTCGCCGAGCCGACCGGCGCCGTCCGGACCGCACTCACCGAGCTGCGCCCGGGGGAGACCTGGCTCGTCGAACCGGTCGCGCTGGACGACACCGGCCGGCTCTGGTCGCCGGGTGTGCGCGAGGGCGTCCGCGCCACGGGCGACCTCGCGCGGACGGCCGTGCCGGCACCCGTCCTCGACGTCGTCCGCGTGGAGACCCTCGACGAGGCGATCGCCCTGCAGCACTCCGTCGACGGCGGCTCCGTCGCGGCGCTCCACACTCTCGACCCCGACGAGGTCGCGACCTGGTCCGACCGGACACGGGCCGGCGTGCTCGTGGTCGACCGCCCGACCACCGGGGCCCGGCCGGGACGCCAGCCCGTCGGCGGGTGGCGCGGGACCGCGGTCGGTCCGACCGTGCACCGCGGCGGGCCGCTGGCCGTGATCGGGGCGGACCGGTGGGACCCGACCCGACGTCAGCCGCACCGGAACATCCAGCTGCAGGGACTGGGCAACCGCGTCACCGCCGTCATCGAGGCGGCCCGGGCCGGACTGTCCTTCGAGGAGTTCGACCGCGTCCGTGCCGGGGCCGAGAGCGATGCCGCTGCCCGGGCATCGTTGTACGGACGATCGCGGGACACGGCCGACCTGGTCGTCGAGCGGAACGTCATCCGGTTCCGCCCGCAGTCGGTCGTGGTCCGGCAGTCCTCGGGGGTCGGCGCCGGCGACCTCGTCCGCGTGCTCGTCGCCGCGACCGCAGCGCGCGCGCACGTGCTCCTCAGCACCGCCCGTCCGCTGCCCGCCGAGCTCCTGCCGCTGTTCTCGACGGCGCGCTCGCCCCTCGACGTGGTCGACCAGGTCGTCGAGGACGACGCCACGTTCCTGGGACGGGCTGCGGCGGGCACCCTGCTGCAGGACGGGTGGTCGGACGGCGCTGAGCCGGAGGTCGACCCGATCGACCTGGTGCTCGCGCAGGGAGCGGAGCCCCGACGGCACGCGGCCTTCGGCGGCCCCGGGTCACGCGTCCGGCTGCTCGGCGGTGACGCCCGTGCCCTCGAGGAGGCCCTGGGCGCCGGCACCGAGACGACCATCCACGACGACCCCGTGGTGGAGTCCGGCATCGTCGAGATGCTGCACTTCCTGCGGGAGCAGACGGTGTCCGTCACCGCGCACCGTCACGGTGACGTCTCCCGGGTCTTCAGCCGCCTCCGCCTCTGAGGTACCGGACCGGATGCGGGCGTAGCGTCCGGACCATGAACGCACGAGCGAACGACGACGAGGTCCAGACCGCCCCCGTGATGGACGGTGCCACCGAGGCCACCAACGAGGAGAAGCTCGCCGGCCTGGTCGAGCAGGTCGATCACGACCACGGACACGAGGGTGCCGGGGCCATGGACGACCACCTGCGCGACCGGATGGACGAGACGGGTGTCGAGGAGGAGCAGCCGAACGACGAGGTCGAGTAGGCAGCGGCGGTCAGCGTCGGCCGGGGCGACCGTGTCCCGTGCCGACGAGGCCGACCTCGAGCACGGTGAGGACCACGGCGACGACGAGCTGTCGTGCCGCGAACCCCCGTGTCTGCCGGTCGAGGGCGATGAGCGGCACCATCGAGACGCCGTGCGTGGCGTCGACCGCTGCGCCGAGGACGTGCGCTTCCGGTGACGCTGCGCGCGTGAGCAGTGCGGCCTGCACGAGTTGCCGGGCGCCGAGCACCCGACCGAACACGGCCACCCGGCCCGTCGACCCACGCGAGGCGAGCAGGTGTGCGACGCCGATGCCGGCGCGGAGCCCCTCGACCCACGGCGCCCGCTGCCGGCGGTCCCTGCGGGAGCGGCGGCTCATCGGCGCTTCCCCGCGGCCAGGGCGATCGCGCCCGCGACGCCGACTGCGGCTCCGATGATCCCGTTGCCGAGCCTGCGGTGCTCGACCCACCACGTCTGCGGCGACCAGGCGTGCGCGGAGTCGTCGAAGACCCCGTGCGCACCGTGGTCGCCCGGGACGGGCTCGTGCAGGTTCGTCGGCAGCGACTGTCCGTCCTTCTGCTCGGCCTGCTGTCCGCTGACCAGGGTCTTCGCGGCGTACCAGTCGGCGAAGCGTCCACTGATCCGGTTGCCCAGGATCGTGTAGACCGTCGATTCGCCCACCCACGTACGGCGGCGCGGCCGCTCTGCAGTGACGGCGATTGCGCGGGCGCCGACCTCGGGCTGGTAGATCGGTGCGACGGGCTGCGGGTGGTGCGGCAGGAGCGACTTCACCCAGTTGAACTGCACCGTGTTGAGCGCCGGCATGTCGACGCGGCTCACGGCCACCCTGCTGCCCTGTTCCGTGAGCTCGGACACCACCGACTCGGTGAACCCGACGATGGCGTGCTTCGCGCTGCAGTAGGCGGCCTGCAGGGGGATGCCCCGGAAGCCCAGTGCGGAACCGACCTGGATGACGTGCCCACGGTCACGGGGGACCATCCGGGCCAGCGCCGCGCGGGTGCCGTTGACGAAGCCGAGGAAGTTGACGTCGACAGCGCGCTCGAAGTCGTCGGGGCCGGTGTCCGTGAAGCGCCCGAAGACCCCGACCATCACGCAGTTCACCCAGAGGTCGATCGGTCCGAGCTCCTGCTCGGTGCGCTCGGCGGCGGCCTCGACGGCCTGTCGGTCGGCCACGTCGGCGATCAGCGCGAGGCCTCGGCGTCCCGCGGCCTCGACCTCGGCGACCGCGGCGTCGACACCGTCGCGTCCACGGGCCAGGACGGCGACGTCCCACCCCCGGGCCGCGAGTTCGCGGACGGTCGCCCGTCCGAGTCCTGCCGAACCACCGGTCACCACTGCCACGCGCGTCATGCTGTCCGTTGTACGCGGGCTCGTGTCCGCACCGGTCCAGCCGCTGTCCCCCGGCCGCCGGACGGCGTGGGGCAGGATGGCGCGGTGGAGACGGACGACCAGGAGCAGACCGAGGAGGCACCTCCCGGCTGGGTGTTGCGGACCCCGACCCGGTACCGGGAGGTCCTGGGGTCACCGGTCCTCGCACTCGTGCTGGCGGTCGTCGCCGTCCTGGTCGGGAGGACGTTCGGCGATGCACTCGCCCTCGTCACCGGGACCGTCGCCGGTGTGCTCGGGATCGCGTGCGCGGTGGTGCTCCTCGTCGCGGCGCTGCGGGCGTACCGGGAGCAGACGCGTGGCGCGTCGTGGGACCTGCACCGCGTGCGCGTCGTGGTCGGTGTCACCGCCGGAGCGGCGGTGATGGTCGCGAGTCTCGTCGTCGGGTTCCCGATCGCGGCGACGATCGGGGTCGTCGGTGGCTTCTCGCAGCTCAGTCGGTACGCCCGATCCGTGCCACGTTTCGACCTCTCGGCCGTGGCCTGGGCGTTCCTCGGCGTGGTCCTGAGCTGCGCGGTCCTCGTCGTCCTGGGACTCGTGCTCCCCGAGGGCCCGGTGCTCCCCGCCTGGCGCGCGGCGGTCTGGGTCGGTGGCGGCATCGCGGCAGCCGTGTTCGCCGCGGTGCTCGCCCTCGTGCACGCACAGCGGGCAGGCCGAGCCCCGTCGCGGTGACGGGCGGCGGCAGCCGACCGTCCGCGGAGCCGACGTCGACCGGTTCCGTCAGTCGGACGACCGCCGCAGTGCCGTCGCCAGGTGCGACCGCACCGGCAGGACCGCCGATTCCTCCTCCGGCGCCTGCGGCAGCGCTCCCAGCGAGAACGACTCGACGACGTCCGGCCCGAACAGCACGCACACCGACGACCCGCCGAACTGGAAGTACCCGAGCTCGTCGCCCTTGCCGACGTGCGCACCGTCCGAGATCCCCTCGCCGATCACGCACGAGGAGACGTCGGACATCCCGATGAACACGACCGCGATCGTCCCGATCGCGGGGTCGTCGGCGTCGATGAGCACGATCGCGCGGGTGGCGACGTGTGCCAGGTAGCCCTGTGACAGCTGCGGCTCGGCGGCGTCGGTGCCCTGCGACGAGGCCTCGGAGTAGTAGGTCCCCGGTTCGACCCAGGCGCGCAGGACCGTCCCGGCGACCGGGCTGTGCCAGCGGTGGTACTCGAGCGCGCTGAGGAACGCCTGCCACACGGTGCCGTCGACGAACAGGTCGGCGGTCTCGTCGCCGGCGAGCAGCTCCTCGACCGAGTACGGCTCCGCCTTCGCCCAGAACGCGTCGAGCCGGTGGACGCGACTGGCGATCCGGTACGGGGTGGCTTCGCAGGGGCTCACCACGACCGCGTCGTCGTCGGGCGCGGCGACCGGGCGCTCGCCGTCCCGGAAGCGCCGCGTGAAGAAGTCGTTCCACGACCCGAAGCCCCAGTGCTCGGCGTCGGCATCGTGCTCGAACCGGTCCATGCCGACCGCCCGACGAGCGGCATCGCTGCACCACCCCGAGGGTGCGTCCACGAGCACCTCGAGGGACTTGTCGCTCGACAGGAAGTCGCACCACCCCTGCAGGATCGCCCGGAGCGCGTCGTTCACGCGCGGGTCCCGGTAGAAGGCGAAGCCCGCCGGCGTGGCCTTCGTCCAGTCGAGCACCCCGTCGAGCGGCGTCATCACCATCTGCTCGTCGCTGAACTCGGGCGCGGTCGTGATGACCTCGTCGACGAGCTCGAGCAGCTCCCCGAACGACTCGAGGTGCCGGTCCTGGTACTCGCGACCAGCGGGGACCTGCTCGATCATCTGGTGCGCGTGCATCCGTAGCACGGGGTCGCCCTCGACGAGGTCGCGGAGGGCCGAGACCGCCGGGTGCAGGGCCCGGTCGGGGTCGCGCTCCTGGTGGCGTTCGCGACGCCCGCGGAGCCAGGCCTCGAGCCCGCTCTGGTCCTGCGGGAGCCATCCCGCGCGGCGTCGGACGTCCTGCTGCTGCGCTCCACCGGTCACGTCCCCGACGGTACTCACGCACCGAGGGAGCGGTCGCAGTTCCGAGGATGACGGACCCCGCCGATCCGTGGATCGGCGGGGTCTCGTCAGGTCGCGACCCGGTCAGCGTTCGACGGTGACCTCGGTGGTCGTGAGGTGGTCCCACGCGCTGGTGTGCGGGTTCGTCTTGGCGAGGAAGGTCAGCTTGTACCGGCCCGGCGCCTGGTAGACCTTCGCGGCGAAGCGGCCGTCGCGGACACGGTACTCACCGGCTCGCTTCCCGTTGACGAGGACCAGCACGGTTTCACCGGGGGCCGTGCCCGTGTAGGTGACGAAGCCCTCCGGGTCGAGCTGCACCGACCCCGACTGGTCGACCGCGAGCTCGGCGGGCGACTGCTCGCCACCGCCGGAGCCGCCAGCGTTGCCGTCACCGGGCGTCTCGCCGCCACCGTTGCCGTTGCCGGGCTGTTCGCCGCCGCCGGAGCCTGCGTCGATGACGTTGTAGTGGAGGAGTTCGTGGGCGACGGTCTCGCCGTGCTCGGTGGCGGAGAGCGCGATGAACGCGATCTGGGCGCCGGCGACCGCGGGGATGTCGACGGACCAGCGGCCGTCCTCGACCCGGGTGGTCGCGAGGACCTGTTCGCCGCTGCCGTAGACGGTGATCCAGCCGGCGGAGGCGCGACCGGAGAGGGTGACCTTGCCGTCCTTCGGGGTCAGATCGGCCTGCTGCTGCTGGTCGAGACGCAGCGATCCGGGATCGACCTGCCCGCCACCGTTGCCGTTGCCGGGCTGTTCGCCGGTCTCGCGGACGAGGTAGCTCAGTCGTTCGTTGGCGACGGGTGCGCCGTGTTCGGTGGCGGAGAGCGCGATGAACGCGATCTGGGCGCCGGCGACCGCGGGGATGTCGACGGACCAGCGGCTGTCCTCGACCTGGGTGGTCGCGAGGACCTGTTCGCCGCTGCCGTACACGGTGATCCAGCCGGCGGAGGCGCGGCCGGAGAGGGTGATCTTGCCGTCCTTCGGGGTGAGCTCGGCGCCCTGCTGCTGGTCGAGACGCAGCGACCGGGGGTCGACCTGCTCGCCGCCGTTGCCGTCGCCGGGCTGTTCGCCGCCGCCGGAGCCGCCGCCGTTGCCGTCGCCGGGCTGTTCGCCGCCGCCGGAGCCGCCGCCGTTGCCGTCGCCGGGCTGCTCGCCGCCGCCGCTCGACCCGCCGCCGAACGTGTAGTGGTCGTCGGACTCGAGCGACTCCTTCTCCCCGAGCACCTGCTTCGCCCGCACCTGGTTGTCACCCGCGCGGAACTCGACGGGGACCGTCGCGACCCCGTCACCCGAGGCCGTGACGACCTCCGAGCGGCCGTTGGCCACGACCGTCACCTCGGCGCCCGGGAGCGCGTCGTACCGCATCTCGTGGACGAACTGGCCGTGTGCGACCGCACGGGCGATCTCCTCCAGGCGGCGCTCCGAGCTGAGGTCGAGCGGCGCGGACAGGGGGAGGCCGCGGAAGTCGAGGTCGACGACGCGGACGGCCGAGGACTGCCCGGTGTCCACCGCGTAGCGCGCAGTGTCCTGACCGGTGGGCTTCACCTGGAACACGACCTGCTTCCGAGGATCGCCGCTCTTCGCGGCGACGGGCTCACCCGACGGGTCGAGGAGGCGCACGACCGTCGGTGCGTCGACGGTGACGCGCACCTCGACCCACTGCTGGTCGCCGACCCGCTGCGGGGTCTGCTGGACGTCGGTGATGGCGGATCGGGCCGTCGTCGCGGACGATGCCGCCGACCGAGCGTGCTGCTCGGGCGCGGCGAACGCGCCGGAGCTCGCAGCGCCGACGGCGATGCAGCTCGCGAGGACCACGGCGGATCCGACGGTGAGTGGGCGGAGGTTCATGCTGTTCCCTTTCGGAGACTCAACGGACTCCGAAAGGCTATGTATGTGGAATACGGGATGCTGTCATCATGCCGAGTGTGATGCTCAGCGTCCCCGCCCGAACCGCGTGGTCACCCCCGGCGAGTACAGCACCGAGTCCGGCTCCAGTCCGGACAGTCCGAAGGGCAGCCCCGCAGCCGCCACCAGGTCGTCCCGCAGCGACACGAGGGACGCCCGGTGCAGCGGCCACGCCTCGTGCTCGTTCGGCCAGTAGCGTGTCGCGCCGACCCGCCGCACGTGCATGCCCCACCGTGCCGTCAGGAACGTCTCGAGGGGCGTCGGCTCGTCGACCGCGTCGCCCACCCGGACGTCGAAGGTCGACCGCAGGTGCGTCCCGTGCCGACGCATCGCGTAGCCCACCCGGCCGTCGGTCTTCCGGATCGCCGCGTGCGCCCACCAGTACGGCAGGCCCGTCGCGACCCGTGCGCCGATCGTCGGCAGGAGCTTCCCGGCGTCCAGTGACAGGAACGCGACGCCCCGACGGCCCTGGTCGTCGCGCGTGTAGACGCGCACGTTGACCTCGACGAAGTCGCCGACGCTGCCGGCCCGTCCGAGCCCGCCGAGCGGCGGGAAGCGCGTGTCCGTGAAGCGGAACCCGATGAGGCCCACCCAGGTGGTCGCGCCGTCGTCCGTCCCGTCCGGCGCCATCGTGTCCGGGTGCGCTCCGGCGGGCAGCAGCGGTGCCACCGCCGACACGTCGACGCGCCAGTGCACGAAGACCACGTCGAGCCAGTCCTGCGAGATCCACGGCGTCCCGCGCAGGGGCGGTGCCTCCGGCGAGACGGCCGGGAGGCCCGGCTCGCCCCCGCCCCGCTGTCCGGCGGTCACGAGACGGTCCCGTCGGTCGCGCGGGCAGCGTCCGGCGCGTCGTCCCACCCCTGCTGCGGGGTCGCGCAGGTCCCGCGGAACACGTACTGCGACGGGCGCTTCCGCTCGTTCGACACCCAGTCGATGGCGGGACGTCGACGCTCCGGCGGCAGGTAGCCGATCCGGTAGACGGCCATCAGCTCGAGCTCCGGCGGCACCGCGAGGAGCCGCTCGACCTCGGCCCAGGCCTCCTCGACCTCCATCGGGAAGGACACGAACTGGATCCCGAGGCCGAGCTCGGTCGTCGCGAGCCAGACGTTCTCCATCGCCGCGCCCATGCTGAACACGGAGTAGAAGGCGTTGCGCGCCTCCTTCCGGTACTCGTCGCGGTCGAGCATCACCCCGAGCAGGAGCGGCGACCCGGCGACGAGCTTCCGGTTCTCCTCGCCGAGGGTCTGCGGTACCCGGAGCGTGTTCATGAGGAGCTGCCCGCGCTTGGTGAACACCTGCTTCGTGAAGGGCTTGAGCGGTCCCGGCAGCTTGTCGAACAGCATCCCGTCCCGACGTTCGTCCATCTCGGCCTGCGAGAACCGGAAGTACGGACGGTAGCGCGTGAAGAACGAGCCCTCGGCCATCGTCTGCGTCATCGACCGGCCGCTGATGTCGGCGATGCGGTCGATGGTGTCGCGCTCCTCGACGATGACGAAGCGCCACGGTTGGCTGTTCAACTGCGAGGGTGCACGTCCTGCGAGCTCCATCAGCAGCCGCTGGTGCTCCTCGGACACCGGGTCGGGCAGGAACGCGCCGTTGGTCGTGCGCCGGCGTCGGATGGCCTCGAAGAGCTCCACTGCATCCCTCGTGTCTCGTCGTCGCGGTCAGCGCCGTGCGAGCAACGCCCCCAGGTAGGACGGTGCGGCGGCGACCGCGACTCTCCAGTGTGCTCCGGAGCGGGGGTTCGTGCGTGGAGCGAGGGCGAGGGGGACGAGCGCCGGCAGCAGGAACAGTGCGGAGCGGTCCCGTGTCCAGGCCGGGGTGGTCGCGGCGACCCCGGTCAGGGTCGCGGTCACGACGAAGAGGCCGTGGTGCACGACGCGGAGCTTCTCCGTGCGGATGACCCGGACCGCGACCGCGGTGCCCCAGAGGCAGTTCGTGACGTACGCGGCGGCGGCTGCGGCAACCAGGCGGCGGGCCGCCGGCGGACGCGTGGGAGTGGCGCCGCGCCTCCCGGCCGTCCTCCCGATTCCCACGACCGCGACCCTACGCGCGGGACGCTCGCAAGACGCAACGAGGGCGCTCCCTCGGACCGCTGTGCCGCTGCGCACCGTCGCCGACGTTGCGTTCCGCGGAGGAGACGGGGGCTACGCGGACTCGCGGGAGACGAGCTTCGACAGGACGATGGCGCTGCGGGTGTGGTCGACCTGCGGGGCCAGGCGCACCCGGTCGAGTGCGAGCTCGAGCGCCGGCAGGTCACGGGAGCGCATGTGCACGACGGCGTCGGCGCTGCCGGTGACGGTCCCGGCGTCCACGACCTCGGGCACGGTGTCGAGCAGCGTGCGGAGCTCGTCGGGGGAGACGGTGCCGCGGCAGTACAGCTCGACCCAGGCCTCGGTCCCGCGGTCCTCGACCGCGGGGTCGACCTTGATCGTGAAGCCCTGGATGACCCCGTCGGCGACCAGGCGATCGACCCGACGCTTGACCGCCGACGCGGAGAGGCCGACCACCGATCCGATGTCGCCGTAGCCGGCTCGGGCGTTCTCCCGGAGCTGGTCCAGGATGCGGTGGTCGAGCGTGTCCATGTTCGTCGATCGTACGCGGGGTTCTTGCGAGCCAGGTGCGTCCGACGCAGGAATCGTGCGTCACCCGAACGGGTGCCATGCGCTCGTGGACGGGGTACTGCACCGATCGGACCGTTCGTGTCAGACTGCTGCTGGCGTCGACCTGGTCCGCTGCGGTGAGTGAGCCTGCATCTCATCGGAGTGCTTCACCCGTGGTGGTTCCTGGCAGGCTCGGGCCCCGGTCCCAGGAGGACTGATGTCGAACACCGCAACCGAACCGCAGGCCGCACCGGCCCGTGTCGCCACGAAGCGCACGATCCTGATGTGCAAGCCGACGCACTACACGGTGAGCTACCGGATCAACCCGTGGATGCACCCCGAGGAGCCGACCGACACGTCGAAGGCCGTCGAGCAGTGGCAGTCGCTCGTCGACGTCTACGAGCAGCTCGGCTTCGACATCTCGTACATCGAGCCGATCGAGGGCCTGCCCGACATGGTCTACGCGGCCAACGGCGGCTTCGTGCTCGACGGCGTCGCGTACGGCGCGAAGTTCCAGTACCCCGAGCGCCAGCCCGAGGGACCCGCGTACATGGACTGGTTCCGCAGCGCCGGCCTCACCGTCGCCGAGCCCGAGGAGACCAACGAGGGCGAGGGTGACTTCCTGCTCATCGGCGACACGATCTTCGCCGGCACGGGCTTCCGCTCCGACAGCACCTCGCACGAGGAGCTCGCCCGCATCTACGGCCGCGAGGTCGTCACCCTCAAGCTCATCAACCCGAGCTTCTACCACCTCGACACCGCCATCGCCGTGCTCGACCCGGAGCCCGACGCGACCGGCCGTTCGAACATCGCCTACCTGGAGAGCGCCTTCGACGAGCCCTCGCTGGCGATCCTGCGCGAGCGCTTCCCCGACGCGGTCATCGCGACCGAGGAGGACGCCGCGATCCTCGGCCTCAACTCGTACTCCGACGGCTACAACGTCGTGATCGCATCGCGTGCGACGACCTTCGCCGAGCAGCTGCGTGAGAAGGGCTACAACCCGATCGGTGTCGACCTGTCCGAGCTGCTGCTCGGCGGCGGCGGCGTGAAGTGCTGCACGCTCGACCTGCACCCCGTCGGCACCGGCACCTCGGTCGCGCGGTAACCGTGAGCACCGCGACCGGAGCCGGCACCCACGCGGGTGCCGGCGCGTCCGGCGACGCCACCGTAGCCGGTGGTGCCACCGTCGCCGCGCTCGCCGTCGAGGACCGCTCCCTCGCCCACAACTACAGCCCGCTGCCGGTCGTCATCGCGTCCGGCCAGGGTGCGTGGGTGACCGACGTCGACGGCAAGCGCTACCTGGACGGACTCGCCGCGTACTCCGCGGTGAACTTCGGCCACGGCAACCCCCGGCTGCTCGACGCCGCCCGGGCCCAGCTCGACCGGGTGACCCTGACGAGCCGCGCGTTCGTGAACGACCGGCTCGGACCCTTCGCCGCCGCTCTGGCATCGCTGACCGACACCGAACTCGTGCTCCCGATGAACACCGGGGCCGAGGCCGTCGAGTCCGCGATCAAGGTGTCGCGCGCCTGGGGCTACCGCGTCAAGGGCGTGCCGGCCGGGCAGGCCACGATCATCGTCGCGTCCGGGAACTTCCACGGGCGCACCACCACGATCGTGTCGTTCTCGGACGACCCCTCGGCCCGCGAGGACTTCGGCCCGTACACGCCGGGCTTCCGCACGGTGCCGTACGGCGATGCAGCGGCCCTGCGGGAGGCGATGGACGAGACCGTCGTCGCCGTCCTGCTCGAGCCGATCCAGGGCGAGGGCGGCGTGGTCATCCCGCCCGAGTCCTACCTGCCCGAGGTCCGCGCGGTCTGCGACGAGTTCGGTGCGCTGTTCGTCGCCGACGAGATCCAGTCCGGGCTCGGGCGCACCGGGCACACCCTGGCCGTCTCGCGTGTCGGTGTCCGACCCGACCTGATCACGCTCGGCAAGGCCCTGGGCGGCGGCATCGTCCCGGTGTCGGCCGTCGTCGGCTCCCGCGAGGTGCTCGGCGTCCTGCGTCCCGGCGAACACGGATCGACGTTCGGCGGCAACCCGCTCGCGGCCGCCGTCGGGTCCGAGGTCGTCGCGATGCTCGGCGAGGGCACGTTCCAGCAGCGCGCGCTCGACGGCGAACCGCTGCTCCGTGGGCTGCTCGACGAGCTCGTCGGGCACGGGGTCGTCTCGCACCGGGTCGCCGGACTCTGGGCGGGGATCGACATCGACCCCGCGCTCGGCACCGGCAAGGAGATCGCGCACGACCTGGCCGACCGCGGCGTGCTCGTGAAGGACACGCACGGGTCGACGATCCGCTTCGCGCCGCCGCTCGTCGTCACCGACGACGAGGTGCGCCTGGCGATCGGGACCCTCGGCGAGGTGCTGGCCGCGCGATAGACGCGACCACCCGACGGACGGGAGGCGCGGTGCCAGCGGGTGCCGCGCCTCCCGTCCGTTGCGCTCGGCCGCGCCCGCGTCGCCCACCGCGCCCGCGCCGCTCACCGCGCGCGTCTGCACCCGTCGGCACAACCGGAGGCACGTCGCGCCACGCGATTCCGTGGCGCGACGTGCCGCCGGTTGTGCACCGGCGCCTCGCGCCGTGCGCCGCGTACGTCGCGCCGTGCGCCGCGCGCGTCGCACCCGCCCCGCGTCAGCGCACCTGCCAGCGCTCGACGAGCTGGTCCATCAGCCCGTCGAGGTGCTCGTCCGTCACCTGGCGCGACGGGTCGGCGTCGAACCACGCGACGATCTCCCGCGCCCCCTGCCGGATCGACGTCGTCTGCGCGAACTCGGGCACGAGCGTCTGCACCTTCGTGTTGTCGAAGACCGAGGTGTTCGCCTTGTCCCCGAGCAGGCTCGCGCCCCAGTCGGCGTCGAGCGCGTCGATCGCGTCGGCCGGGACGTGCACGAGCTGGAGGTCCTCGACCCCCGCGGCCGCCGCCAGCTCGTGGGCGATGCGGTCCCAGGTCGGGGCCTCGTCGCCGGTGATGTGGAACGCCTCGCCGATCGCCTCGGCACGGTCGAGCAGCCCGACGAACCCGACCGCGAAGTCCCGCGCGTGCGTGATCGTCCACAGCGAGCTGCCGTCGCCGGTCACGACGATCGGCTTCCCGGCGCGCATCCGTCCGAGCACCGTCCACCCGCCCGAGAACGGCACGAGGGTCTCGTCGTACGTGTGCGACGGCCGGATGATCGTCATCGGGAAGTCGTCCTCGCGGTACGCCTTCGTGAGCAGGTCCTCGCACGCGATCTTGTCGCGGGAGTACTGCCAGAACGGGTTCTTCAGCGGCGTCGACTCGGTGATCGGCAGGTGCGTCGCGGGCGTCTGGTACGCCGAGGCCGACGAGATGAAGACGTACTGGTTCGTCCGACCCGTGAACACCTCGATGTCCCGCTGCACCTGGTCGGGCGTGAACGCCACGAAGTCGATGACGACGTCCCAGTGCTGGTCGCCGATCGCGGCTTCCAGCGCGGTGCGGTCGGACACGTCGGCCTGGAGGCGCGTCACGGCATCCGGGATCGGCCGCTTGTCGGTCGTGCCCCGGTTGAGCACGGTGACGTCGTACCCCTGCTCGACGGCTTCGCGGACGCACGCGGCGCTGATGATGCCGCTGCCGCCGATGAACAGCACGCTCGGTCCCGACATGGATGCTCCCTTGCTCCCGGCGGTGCCGCTGTGCACCGCGCCCCTGCGATCCTGCCCCTCATCCGCTGGGTCGGGCGTCGAGGACCGCGCTGAGCGACGTCACGTCCGCCGCCCACTCGGCGGCGGCGGGGTGGATCCAGCCGAGCAGCTCGAGTGCATCGTCGAGGTCGCGGTGGAGGTCCCGCTGGTGGATCGGTTCGTGGTGCGCGGCGCGGTTCCGAGCCAGGTGCAATCGATGCATCCGTCCTTCGACCTCGCGCCGCCGGAATCGGAGCTCGACCGGGCCGCGCGGGAACGCTCGATGGAGGTCGGGGACCCAGAGCGATGCGTGGTACCTGGAGCTGAGCAGGTACCGCCAGAACCCGAAGCTCAACTCGGCCACGAGGCGGTCGTGCCGATCACGGGACCCGCCGCGTGCCGCCCGCTCGGCAGCCTTGACGACGTCCTGCCTGCCTCGTGGGTCGAGCGGAGCCTCGTCGAGCCAGTCGCCGGCGTTCCTCCGATCGGCCCACGAGGTGAGCTCGCGGTCCAACGCGTTCCGGGCGATGACCTCGACGGCACCCGTCAACTCCATCACCGCGGACGCGGCGCGGAGGTTCCACTCGTACAACCGCATCGCTCCCGACCGCGTGCGGGTCGAGCGCACGTACGAGGTCAGCCTCGCGTCGGTCAGCAGTGCGATCACGGCATCGTCGCGCTCGGTCGCTGCTCCCACCAGACCTCCACCTCGCTGTACACTCGTTCGTGAAGACCCCGGAACGATCCCTGGCCCGCGCCACATCGCCGGGGTTTCGTCTTGTGCGGCCTGCTCCTGATACATCACCGTACCGGTCGGCGTACGGCGAGTGGGACGCAGCACGACATCCGCGGACTACCGTCACGGGTCGGGGCGCACCGACGCGCTCCACGACAGGAGTGACACGCACATGGAGTACCGCTACCTCGGCAACTCGGGCCTCAAGGTCTCCGAGATCACCTACGGCAACTGGCTCACCCACGCATCCCAGGTCGAGAACGACGCGGCGATCGCCTGCGTCCGGGCCGCGCTCGACGTCGGCATCTCGACGTTCGACACCGCCGACGTCTACGCCAACACCGGGGCCGAGACCGTCCTCGGCGAGGCGCTCAAGGGGGAGCGGCGCCAGTCCCTCGAGATCGCCACGAAGGTCTTCGGTCCGACCGGCCCGAAGGGGCACAACGACACCGGGCTGAGCCGGAAGCACATCCTCGAGTCGATCGACGGCTCGCTCGAGCGGCTGCAGACCGACTACGTCGACCTGTACCAGGCGCACCGCTTCGACCACGAGACGCCGCTCGAGGAGACGATGCAGGCCTTCGCCGACGTCGTGCGGCAGGGCAAGGTCCTGTACGTCGGCGTCTCGGAGTGGACCGCGGACCAGCTCCGGGCCGGTGCCGAGCTCGCGAAGGACCTCGGGTTCCAGCTCATCTCGAACCAGCCGCAGTACTCAGCGCTCTGGCGGGTCATCGAGGGCGAGGTCGTCCCCGCGTCGAAGGAGCTCGGGATCTCGCAGATCGTCTGGTCCCCGATCGCGCAGGGCGTCCTGACGGGCAAGTACCAGCCCGGTCAGCCGCTGCCCGAGGGCTCGCGCGCCACTGACGACAAGGGCGGCGCGAAGATGATCGAGCGCTTCATGAACGACGAGACGCTCTCGGCGGTGCAGGAGCTGAAGCCGATCGCGGACGAGCTGAGCCTGTCGATGGCGCAGCTCGCGGTGGCCTGGGTGCTGCAGAACGAGAACGTGGCGTCGGCGATCATCGGTGCCTCGCGTCCGGAGCAGGTGCACGACAACGCCGGCGCTGCCGGGGTGCAGATCCCCGCGGAGCTGATGTCCCGCATCGACGACGCCCTCGGGTCGGTCGTCGAGCGCGACCCGGCGAAGACGAACGACAGCAGCCCGAAGACCCGCGAGGCCTGAGGCTGCGAAGCCGCAGCGGTCGCGCTGCACAACCGGAAGCACGTTGCGCCAGGGAAGTCCGTGGCGCGACGTGCTTCTCGTTGTGCGCGAGCAGATCGAGCCCCCGAAGTGCGACGAGCGACGGCCGGAACGCAAAAGAGCCCCTCACTCTCGTGAGGGGCTCTTCACCGTGGCTGGACACGGCATCGATCCGTGGACCTTTCGATTTTCAGTCGAACGCTCTACCAACTGAGCTATCCAGCCGTGGCGACCCTGACGGGACTTGAACCCGCGACCTCCGCCGTGACAGGGCGGCACGCTAACCAACTGCGCTACAGGGCCATATTGTGTTGTGTTCGGTGTCGTACTGCTGCTTGCTCACTCACGTGGAGTGACCCCAACGGGATTCGAACCCGTGCTGCCGCCGTGAAAGGGCGGTGTCCTAGGCCACTAAACGATAGGGCCGCAAGCTGCGCCGTGCGCTACCGGGAGTCAAGCATACGGACGCTCTGCGTGATGCACAAATCGAGTGCCCCCGAGCGTGCATCCCCGGCGTGTCGCGCTGTCCCGATGGGCATCAGCCGGGCGCTCGGTGCGACCATCATGGGCGGCCGAGGCCCTCGCTCGGGGGTGTCCCTGCCGTGACCCGTGTTGTTACTGTTGCGTCTGTTGACAGTGTGGCGTGCCCGAGCCTCGCCGCACCGTTACGAAACCGAGACCATGTCGCCTGCACCCCACCGCATCCCCCGCCCCCGCTCCCGCCGCCGCGTCATCGCCGCCGCGGTCGCCGTCGTGCTCTCCGCCGGGGCACTCGCCGCGGTCGGCCCGGTCTCCGCGGCATCGGCTGCCGGGTACCCCAGCTGGTCGGACGTCGAGCAGGCCAAGGCGTCGAAGGACGCCCAGCAGGCCAAGGTCACCGAGATCAAGGCGCTCCTGCAGGACCTGACCGCGAAGGCATCGGCCGCGCAGCAGGAGTCCGAGGCAGCCGGCACGGCCTACCAGACGGCGCAGACGAAGTACGACGCGGCGACGCTCGAGCAGCAGACGCTGCAGCACCAGGCGGACGACGCCGACCGCACCGCGAAGCGTTCCGAGGAGCAGGCCGGCCAGCTCGCCGCGCAGCTCGGTCGCGCGAGTGCGAACGACGTGACGACCGACATCCTCACGCACCCGTCCGACTCGGGTGACCTGCTCTACGAGCTCGGCGCGATGTCGAAGCTCACGGAGCAGGCCGACGGCATCTACTCGCAGGCCTCGCAGGACCGCGGTGTCGCCCAGGGCCTCGCCGACCGCGCCGAGCAGGCGAAGGAGGCCCTCGGCACCCTCGCCGACGCGGCCCAGGCGAAGATGCAGGCGGCCCAGGACGCCGCTGACCGGGCACAGACCGCGGTCGACGCGCAGGCGGACAACAAGGCCCGCCTCGAGGCGCAGCTCACCCTGCTGACCACGAACGCGAAGGACGTCGAGGCCGAGTACGACAAGGGCGTCGCTGCCGAGAAGGCCCGTGAGGCGGCCCGGGCTGCGGCGGCCGCGAAGGCTGCCGAGCAGGCGGCCGCGACGGGCCAGGGCGGCTCCGGCGGCGGGGCCCCGAACTCCTCCGGGTGGGTCCGTCCCGCCGGCGGGTACCAGACGAGCCCCTACGGCTACCGCGTCGACCCGTACACGCACTACCGGGCACTGCACGCCGGCGTCGACCTCGCGCCCGCCTGCTACGCCCCGATCTACGCCGCCCACGCCGGCACGGTGACGTTCGCGGCCAACGGCGGCGGCTACGGCAACGAGGTCGTCCTCGACAACGGCGGCGGCATCTCCACCGCCTACGGGCACATCGTCGACGGCGGCATCCTCGTCTCCGTCGGGCAGCACGTCGAGGCCGGACAGCAGATCGCGAAGATCGGCTCCACCGGCTGGTCGACCGGGTGCCACCTCCACTTCGAGACCCGGGTGAACGGCTCCGCCGTCGACCCGGTCCCCTTCATGGCAGCGCGGGGGATCTCGGTATGAGCAACAGCGCCGTCGAGAGGCCCTGAGCGAGACATGAAGCCCTCCACCCTGTCCGGCTGCACCGCGGTCGTCGCCGTCCTCGGCATCGGTCTGTCGGTCGTCCTCGCCGGTCCCGCCCAGGCAGCTCCCTCGGCCCCGAGCTGGGACGACGTGCGCCAGGCGAAGGCCGACACGGCGCAGGCCCAGACGACGGCGGACGAGCTGAGTGCCCGGCTGCAGACGCTGCAGGACGCCGCGGACAGCGCCGAGGTCTCCGAGCTCCAGGCGGCGCAGGACTACGCGATGGCGGTGTCGCAGCAGCAGGAGGCGCAGGCGTCCCTCGACGACCTGACGGCGCAGGCGAAGCGTGCCGAGCGGCGGGCGGACGAGTCGGCGGCCCAGGTCGCCGGGCTCGTGGTCGAGCTCTCCCGCACGGGCGGCGGTGACCTGTCGACCTCGATGCTCGTCGACGCCTCGGACGCGAAGGACCTGCTCTACCGCGTGGGAACGGTCTCGCACCTGTCCGAGCGTTCGGCCCGTGTGCTCGCGCAGGCACAGACCGACCAGAACACCGTCGAGTCGATCGCCGCGCAGCAGTCGGCGGCGACGAAGGCCCTCGCCGCAGCGACCACGAAGTCCGAGCGTGCCCTCGACGACGCCAACGACGCGTCCGCCTCGGCTCGTGCCCGGGTGCAGCAGCAGCAGGACGAGCAGTCCGAGGTGCTCGACCAGCTGGCGTTCCTCAAGGGGACGAGCAAGGCGACCGAGACGGCGTACTGGAACGAGCAGCAGGCGAAGCGGGCCGAGCAGCAGCTCGCTGCCAGGACCGCCGCCGCCTCCCGTGACACGGCACCCAGCGCCGGCGACTCCGGTGGCAGCAGCGACCCCGCGTCGCCGTCCGTGCCGTCGCGCCCGAGCTCGAACCAGCCGAGCACGACGCAGCCGAACACGAGCCCCTCGCGCCCGAGCACGAGCCCGTCGCGCCCGAGCACGACGCAGCCGAACACGACCCCGTCACGTCCGGCGCCCGCGCCCGCGCCTGCTCCGGCCCCCGCGCCGGCGCCGGCCCCCGCTCCGGCCCCCGCACCGGCACCGGTCTCGAGCCCGTCGAAGGCCGCCGGTGCCATCGCGTACGCCCGCGCCCAGCTCGGCAAGCCGTACCTGATGGGCGGGGCGGGCCCGAGCACCTGGGACTGCTCCGGCCTGGTGATGATGGCGTACAACTCGCAGGGCATCGCGACCGGCGGGCACAACGTCGTCTGGCAGTACAACCACTTCGCGTCGATCGGCCGGCTCGTCCCGCTGTCGCAGCGCCAGCCGGGCGACATCCTCTTCTACTCGTCGAACGGCAGCGTCTCCGGCGCCTACCACGACAGCATCGTCACGAGCTACGGCACGATGGTCGAGGCCGCCCGCCCCGGTGTCGGCGTGGTCGAGCGCGGCATCTGGTTGCCGAACCAGCTCCTGCCGTACGTCGCCCGTCCGAGCGGCTCGCTCTAGCCCGAGCGACCGGCCGGCGACCGGCGACCGGCACCGGCACCGGCGACCGGCGACCGGTGACCGACGACCGGCGACCGGAGTCCGAGCGACCGGCGACCAGCACGAACGACAGCGCCCGCGCTCCCCGAGGGGAGCGCGGGCGCCGTCGTTCGTGCGAGCGTCAGTGACCGGCGGGCACGTACGCGGCCTGGCCGGCCTGCACGATCGCCTCGGCCTCCGCGGCGTCGCCCCAGCCGTCGGCCTTGACCCACTTGTTCGGCTCGAGGTCCTTGTAGCGCTCGAAGAAGTGCGCGATCTCGGCCTTGGTCTGCTCGTCGACGTCCGAGATGTCCTGGATGTGCTGCCAGCGCGGGTCCTTCGCGGGGACCACGAGGACCTTCGCGTCGTTGCCGGCCTCGTCGCTCATCTTGAAGACACCGACGGGGCGGACCTTCACGCCGACGCCCGGGAACACCGGGTACTCGAGCAGCAGGAGCGCGTCCACGGGGTCGCCGTCGTCGGCCAGCGTGTTCTCGAAGAACCCGTAGTCGGTCGGGTAGACGAAGGACGTGAACAGCACGCGGTCGAGGTACACACGACCGGTCTCGTGGTCGACCTCGTACTTGTTGCGGCTGCCCTTGGGGATCTCGACGACGACGTCGTACGCGGTCATGGTGCGCTCCTGGTCTCATGTGCGGGAAGAAAGCGCGGCTAACGTTACCGGGTGAACACTCCGCGTCCCCGGTTGGACCCGGCCGTCGCCGCGACCCGGCTGGCGGTCCGGACGCTCCTCGCCCAGGCTCGTGACGAGGGGCTGCTGCACCGCGGCGACCTGGTCACGGTCGCGCTGAGCGGGGGAGCGGACTCGCTCGCGCTCGCCGCGGCCACCGCGTTCGAGGCACCGAAGCAGGACCTGCGGGCCGGCGCGGTCGTGGTCGACCACGCGCTCCAGGCGGGCAGCGAGGCGGTGGCGAGCCGTGCCTCCCGGACGGCCGCGTCGGTGGGTCTCGACCCGGTGACGGTCCGCAGGGTCGCGGTCGGCACGGACGGTGGTCCGGAGGGCGCCGCCCGGGAGGCACGGCACACCGCCGTCGCGGAGGTCGCCGCCGACACCGGGTCACCCCTGGTGCTGTTCGGCCACACGCTCGACGACCAGGCCGAGACCGTGCTGCTCGGCCTGCTGCGGGGCAGCGGCCCGGACGCGCTGTCCGGCATGCCGCCGCTCGCGCGACGCGCGACCGGGCCGGCGTACGGCCGGCCGCTCCTGGGGGTCCGCCGGCACACGACCCGGCAGGCGGCGGTCGCCGCGGGCCTCGTGCCGTGGGACGACCCGCAGAACGACGACCCCGCGTACGCACGGGTGCGCGTCCGGAACACGCTGATGCCGGCGCTCGAGCGGGAGCTCGGTGCGGGGGTGCCCGAGGCGCTCGCCCGCACCGCCGAGCAGCTCCGCGAGGACGCCGCGGCACTCGACCACTTCGCCGAGGAGATGGCGGAGGACCTCGCCGAGCACTCCGAGGCAGGCATCTCGCTCTCCGTGCCGGAGCTGCTGGCGAACCCGCCGGCGCTCCGGCAGCGACTCGTCCGCCTGGCGGTCGAGGGGGAGTTCGGCGTGACGCTGTCCCGCACGCAGACGCTCGAGGTCTGCCGGCTCGTGACCGACTGGCGCGGGCAGGGCCCGGTCGACCTGCCGGGGGTCCGGGCGTCGCGCGAGGGCGAGCGCATCGCGTTCGCCGCCCGTTAGAGTGCTCTGGTGGAACTCTCCGACGTCCAGGCAGACCTGTCCGAAGTGCTCTTCACCCCCGAGCAGATCGACGAGAAGCTCGCCGAACTCGCCGCGGTGGTCGACCGTGACTACGCGGGGAAGGACCCGTTGCTCGTCGGCGTGCTGAAGGGCGCCGTCATGGTCATGGCGGACTTCTCGCGGCACCTCAAGATGCAGGCGCGCATGGACTGGATGGCGGTCTCGTCGTACGGCTCCGGCACGAAGTCGTCCGGCGTCGTGCGGATCCTCAAGGACCTCGACACCGACCTGCACGGCCGCGACGTCATCATCGTCGAGGACATCATCGACTCCGGCCTGACGCTGTCCTGGCTGAAGCAGAACCTCGAGTCCCGCGGTGCCGCGAGCGTCGAGATCGTCGCGCTGCTCCGCAAGCCCGAGGCCGCCAAGGTCGAGGTCGACGTGAAGTACGCCGGTTTCGAGATCCCCGACGCGTTCGTGGTCGGCTACGGCCTGGACTTCGACGAGCGCTACCGCAACCTGCGCGGCATCGGCGTCCTCGCGCCGCACGTCTACTCCTGAGGCCCGCCGGGCCGTCCGGACCACGGGCGGCCCGTACGGCTCCCTCCGGGCACGGGTGGAGTTCGCCCGCAGAGGACACCCATTCTCGCCACAGAGTCACCGCCGTATGCTGACCTCCACGCAACTCCGGCAGAGAAAGGTGTCGGGCCATCGCGCCCGGATCACATGAACTTCAAGCGCATCTTCCGCGGCCCGTACCTCTACGTGCTCATCGCGCTGGTCGGCATCTTCATCGGCTGGAGCGTGATCGCGCAGTCCGGCACGCAGCAGATCGACACCCAGAAGGGTCTCGAGCAGCTCGCCGACGGCAAGGTCTCGTCCGTGGTCGTCAACTCGACCGAGCAGCGCGTCGACCTGACCCTCAAGGACGGCAACGCGAAGGAGCAGTTCTACTACTCCACGCCGCGTGGCGAAGAGGTCGTCTCGGCCGTCAACGACGCGAACCTGCCCGACGGGTACAACGACGTGGTGAACCAGGGCAACTGGTTCCTGTCGCTCCTCGGGATCATCCTGCCGTTCCTCATCATCGGCGCCCTGTTCTGGTTCCTGCTCTCGAGTGCCCAGGGCGGCGGCTCGAAGGTCATGCAGTTCGGCAAGTCGCGCGCGAAGATGAACAACAAGGAGAACCCGCAGGTCACCTTCGCCGACGTCGCCGGTTCGGACGAGGCGATCGAGGAGCTCCACGAGATCAAGGAGTTCCTGCAGGAGCCCGCGAAGTTCCAGGCGGTCGGCGCGAAGATCCCGAAGGGCGTGCTGCTGTACGGCCCTCCCGGCACCGGCAAGACCCTGCTCGCACGCGCCGTCGCGGGCGAGGCCGGCGTGCCGTTCTACTCGATCTCCGGTTCGGACTTCGTCGAGATGTTCGTCGGTGTCGGTGCGAGCCGCGTCCGTGACCTGTTCGAGCAGGCCAAGCAGAACGCCCCCGCGATCGTCTTCATCGACGAGATCGACGCCGTGGGCCGCCACCGTGGCGCCGGCATCGGCGGTGGCAACGACGAACGCGAGCAGACGCTGAACCAGCTCCTCGTCGAGATGGACGGCTTCGACGGCAAGACGAACGTCATCCTCATCGCGGCGACGAACCGCCCCGACGTCCTCGACCCCGCGCTCCTGCGTCCGGGCCGCTTCGACCGCCAGATCGGCGTCGACGCCCCGAGCCTGCAGGGCCGCAAGCAGATCCTCGAGGTGCACGCGAAGGGCAAGCCGCTCGCCGCGAGCGTCGACCTCGAGCTCCTCGCCCGCAAGACGCCGGGCTTCACCGGTGCCGACCTGGCGAACGTCCTCAACGAGGCCGCCCTGCTCACCGCCCGGTCGAACGCGCAGCTCATCGACAACCGCGCCCTGGACGAGGCCGTCGACCGCGTCATGGCCGGCCCGCAGCGCCGCACGCGGATCATGTCCGACCAGGAGAAGCTGATCACGGCGTACCACGAGGGTGGTCACGCCCTGGCCGCCGCCGCGATGCGCCACACCGACCCGGTGACGAAGATCACGATCCTGCCGCGCGGTCGCGCCCTCGGCTACACGATGGTGCTCCCGCTCGAGGACAAGTACTCCGTGACCCGCAACGAGCTCCTCGACCAGCTCACCTACGCCATGGGCGGCCGCGTCGCCGAGGAGATCGTGTTCCACGACCCGACCACGGGTGCGTCGAACGACATCGAGAAGGCCACGTCGACCGCACGCAAGATGGTCACCGAGTACGGCATGAGCCGTGCCGTCGGTTCCGTCAAGCTCGGGTCGGGCTCGAGCGAGCCGTTCGTCGGCCGCGAGATGGGCGGCAGCAGCGGTCGCGACTACTCGGAGAACATCGCCGAGACGGTCGACGCCGAGACCCGTGCCCTGCTCGAGGCGGCGCACGACGAGGCCTACCAGGTGCTCAACGACAACCGCGACATCCTCGACCGCCTGGCCGGCGAGCTCCTCGACAAGGAGACGCTGGACGCGCCGGAGCTCGTCGAGATCTTCAAGGACGTCCGCAAGCTCCCGGAGCGCCCGCAGTGGCTCTCGAGCGACCGTCGTCCGGTCTCGAACCTGCCCGCCATCGAGTTCCCGGGCAAGGCTGCGTCGACCGCGGCGGAGCAGGGCGACACCGAGTCGTCGTCGAAGCCCCGTCGTCGCCCGTTCGGCAACCCCGGTATCGCCCCCGCGTAGGCCGGCATGACCGACCTGCCGACGAGACGCTCCCGTCGCCTCGCCGAGGCGGACCGCGCCCGTGCCGCCGAGCACGAGGCGCGGACCGCCGCGGCGGAACCGCCGACGGTCGCGATCGACCTCCGTGCACCGGCACCGGTGCCCGAGATCGTGACCGGCCGTCGGCGTGACCGCGCATCGAACGGCAGCGCCGGCGGACCGGACGGCCGCACGCGGGTGATGGGCATCCTCAACGTCACGCCGGACTCGTTCAGCGACGGCGGTCTTCACCTGGCGGTCGACGCCGCGATCGCGCACGCCCGCGACCTCGTGGGCGCCGGAGCAGACCTGGTCGACGTCGGCGGCGAGTCCACCCGACCCGGTGCCGACCGGGTGCCCGTGGCGGTCGAGCAGCAGCGCGTCCTGCCGGTCGTCCGCCAGCTCGTGTCCGAGGGCATCGCGGTGAGCGTCGACACCATGAACGCGTCGACCGCCGAGCGCGCGGTCGAGGCCGGCGCTGCGATCGTCAACGACGTCTCGGGCGGCCTCGCCGACGACGACATGGCCAGGGTCGTGCGCGACACCGGTGCCGGCTTCGTCGTGATGCACTGGCGTGGGCACAGCGACCGGATGCACCGGAACGCCGAGTACGCGCACGCGGTCGAGGAGGTCCGGCGCGAGGTCGAGCTCCGCGTCGCCGAACTGATCGTCCTCGGGGTCCGCGAGGAGCAGGTGGTCATCGATCCCGGCCTCGGCTTCGCCAAGCACGGCGCCCAGAACTGGGAGATCCTGGCCGGGTACGAGCGCTTCGCCTCGATCGGCCTGCCGGTGCTCGTCGCCGCCTCCCGCAAGCGGTTCCTCGACGGTGTCGGCAGCGCTGCCGGCGCACCGCCGCGCGACCGCGACCTCGCCACCGCCGCCATCAGCCTGCTCGCCGCCGAACGCGGCGCGTGGGGTGTGCGCGTGCACGACCCCGCACCGACCCGTGCGGTGCTCGACGTCTGGGATGCCTGGAGGGCAGCACGATCGTGAGGGACACCATCCGACTGACCGGGGTCCGTGCCCGGGGGAACCACGGCGTGTTCGACCACGAGCGCGCCGACGGCCAGGACTTCGTCGTCGACGTCGCGGTCGAGGTCGACGCCCGGGTGTCGTCGGGGTCCGACGACCTGGCCGACACCGTGCACTACGGGGTCGTCGCCGAGCAGGTCGTGGCCGAGATCGAGGGCGGGCCCGTCGACCTCATCGAGACCCTCGCCGAGCGCATCGCGTCCGCGGTCCTCACCCACCGGGCGGCGCTCGCGGTCGAGGTCACCGTGCACAAGCCCCAGGCGCCGATCACGGTGCCGTTCTCCGACGTCTCGATCACGATCCGCCGCACCCGCGGGGGATCGGTGTCCCACGAGGAAGAAGAGTGAGCCGGGCGGTGATCGCCCTCGGTGCGAACCTCGGGGACCGCGGGAGCACCCTGCGGGCCGCTGCGCAGGCGATCGCGGCCGTGCCGGGCATCCGGCCGGTGGCGTCGAGCCACGAGGTCGAGTCCGTCGCCCTGACGCTCGACGGGCTCGACGACAGCAAGCCCCGGTACCGCAACGGCGTCGTCGTGGTGGACACCGACCTGGCGCCGCACGACCTGCTCGACGCCCTGCACCGCATCGAGGACGACCACGGACGCACCCGCGAGGTCCGCTGGGGCGACCGCACCCTCGACCTCGACGTGATCGCCGTCGACGACCTGCTGATCGACTCCGGGACGCTCACCGTCCCGCACCCGCGGGCGGGCGAGCGGGCGTTCGTGCTCGCACCGTGGCTCGACGCCGACCCGGACGCGGTCCTGCCCGGCGCCGGACGCGTCGCGGACCTGCTCGACGGACTCGGCGACGACACCGAGCGCGTCGACGAGCCCCGGCTCTTCGACGCCGTGCCCGGGTCGGGGTCCGCCGCGTGAACCCCACCCGCGCCTCCACCCTGATCAGCGTCGCGGTCGTCGCCGTCGTCGCCGGGTTCGCGCTCGACGCCGTCCTGGCCTCGCGCCAGGCGCCCACCCTGCTGCTCTCGACGCCCCTCGGCGTGACGCTCGCGCTGATCGGCGTCGCGGTCGTCGCGATGGCTCGACCCGTGCGCCGCCACGCCCGCGACGGCGCGACCCGGCAGCACCCCGTCGACCCGCTCTACGCCACGCGCGTGGTCGTCCTGGCGAAGGCCTCGAGCCTGGCCGGTGCGCTCTTCGGGGCGTTCGCGGCCGGGCTGTTGCTGTACCTCCTGACCAGGTCGGCCCTGCCGCCGCTAGGCTCGGTCCTGCCGAACGCCGTCGCGGTCGGGGGCGGTCTCGTGCTCGTGGTGTGTGCGCTCGTCGCCGAGCGGATGTGCATGGCGCCGCCACCGGGCGACGACGACGACGACCTGCCGCGGGGTGGGACGACGGCGAACTGACCGACGACCGCAGGAGGCCGTGATGCCGCTGGAACGACTCGACGAGCCGGGCCTCGGCCTGACCGGGACCACGTGGACGCGGGTGTCGCCGAAGCTCGTCTGGACGGAGCTCGTCAGCACGATCGTGGTCGGGGTCGTCGTGACCGCCGGGTGCGTGCTCTTCGCGGTGCTCTTCGGCGGGTTCGGGGGCGCCGCCGGCACGGTGTGGAGCTGCGTCGCGATCGTGGTCGCCCTCGTCGCGCTGGTCACCGCCGTCCTGACGCCCCGTCGGGTCCGAGCGATCGGCTACGCCCTGCGCGACGACGACCTCGTGCTGCGCCGCGGGCTCATGTGGCAGCGCTTCACCGCGGTGCCGTACGGCCGCATGCAGCTCGTCGACGTGAACCGCGGACCGCTCGACCGGATCCTCGGGCTCAGCGAGCTGAAGTTCGTCACCGCGGCCGCCGCGACCAACGTGCGGATCCCGGGCATCCCCGCCGCCGACGCCGACGAGCTGCGCGACCGGCTCGTCGAGCTCGCCGAGTCCCGCCGCGCCGGGCTCTAGGGAGTCGTCGTGACGTTCCGACCCGGACCGCCGCCGCCCGCGCCCCCGCGGCGTGGCGATGCTGCCGCTGCCGCTCCGCTGACCGACGGCGAGTGGCACCGCCTGCACCCGCTGACGCCGCTGCTCAAGGGCGGCATCTTCCTCATCGTGGTCCTCGGGTACGTGCTCAACAACCTGCGGGACCAGCTCCTCGAGTTCTTCGTCCCGGGCGGCGCACCGCAGGACGACGGCGACCCGGTCCGCTACGTCTGGGAGCACGGCGCCGTCGGCTGGGTGCTGCTCGGGGTGGTCGTGCTCCTGCTGGTGCTCTTGGGGCTCTTCACCGTGTCCTGGCGGATGCACGAGTTCCGCGTGACCGGCGACGTGGTCGAGGTCCGCTCGGGCGTGCTGTTCCGCAGCCACCGCAAGGCGCGGCTCGACCGGATCCAGGGCATCAACATCTCGCGGCCGGTGGTCCCGCGGATCTTCGGGACGGCGAAGCTCGAGATCGCCCAGGCCGGCAACGACGCCAACGTGCAGCTCGCGTACCTGGGTGCGCGGGCAGCCGACGACCTCCGGCAGCGCATCCTCGTGCTCGCCTCCGGCGCGCAGGACGACGAGGAGACGGCCCGTCGCGACTCGAACGGCGTGCTGCAGGACCGTGTCGGCGAGCTCTTCTCGCCGGAGCTCGACCCCGCCGCCGTGCACGCGACGCGCATCGTCAAGGTGCACCCCGGACGCCTGATCGCGTCGATGCTGCTCTCCGGGACGACGGTGTTCTTCGTCGTGGTGATCGTCGCGATGATCGTCAGCATCGCGATCACGGGTGAGTACGGCATCCTGATCGGTCTGTTCCCGGTGGTGATCGGTGCCGGCGGCTACACCGTCCGGAAGTTCTCGCGCTCGCTGCAGTACACGATCGCCGAGACCCGCGACGGCATCCGGATCGGCTTCGGTCTCGTCTCGACGTCGAACGAGACGCTGCCGCCCGGGCGCATCCACGCGGTGAGCGTCGCGCAGCCGCTGCTCTGGCGTCCGTTCGGCTGGTGGGACGTCCGCATCAACCGTGCGACGAACGCCGGCAACGGGGCGTCGAACAACCAGCAGGTGTCCTCGATCGTGCTGCCGGTCGGTCGCGCCGAGGACGTCCGCGAGGTCCTCGACATCATCCTGCCGGGGCTCGTCGGCACCGCGGTCGCCGGACCGACGGCGTCGCGCGAGGAGCTCCGCGAGGGCTCGTCCGAGGCGGTCAACGTCGTCGACGACAGCCTCACGACGACGGGGGACCGCGGCGGGTTCGTGCACTCCCCGCGTCGCGGCGCCTGGCTCCGCCCGTTCTCGTTCCGCCGCAACGGCTACCGCTTCGTGCAGGGCGCGGTGCTGCTCCGGCTCGGAGCCGTCTGGCGCTCGCTCGTGATCGTGCCGCTGCCGCGCGTGCAGAGCGTCAAGGTCGAGCAGGGGCCGCTCGAGCGGGTGCTCCGGCTCGCGACCGCACACGTCCACACCGTGTCCGGTCCCGTCTCGGCGCGGATCGGCGCGCTGGACGCGCTCGACGCCCAGCGCCTCTGGTCGGAGAGCGCGCACCGCGCCGTCGAGGCCGCGGCGGTCGACACCACGCACCGCTGGCGCGCACGGGAGGCCCGCCGCACCCCCGCCACACACGCCCCGGACGGACAGATGGTGGCGACCGCCGCCGACGCAGCTCCCACGGGAACGTGGCGGGCCGACGGGGGGACGCAGGCCGTGCCTCCCGGCCGCTGGTCCGACGTGCCGCCGCCCGGAGCGCTCCGGTGAGGGCCGGACGACTCGGCGTCGGCATCGTCGGCGCGGGCCGGGTCGGACCGGTGCTCGGGGCGGCCCTGGCGAACGCCGAGCACGCCGTCGTCGGTGTGACGGCCGTGTCCGACGCGGGCCGCGACCGCGCCGAGGCGATGCTCCCCGGTGCCCCCGTCCTCGCGACCCCCGACCTGGTCGAGCGCAGCGAGCTCGTGCTGCTCGCCGTCCCGGACGACCAGCTCGCCGGACTCGTGCAGGGCCTGGCGGACGCCGGGATCTGGCAGCCGGGCCAGCTCGTCGTGCACACCAGTCCGGACCACGGTGTCGACGTCCTGCGGCCCGCCCTGTCGGCCGGCGCGATCCCGCTCGCGATCCACCCGGCGATGGCGTTCACCGGCACGAGCGTCGACCTCGCCCGGCTCCGGGACGCCCACTGCGCCGTGACCGCCCCGGCGCCCGTGCTGCCGATCGCCCAGGCGCTCGTGGTCGAGATGGGTTCGGAGCCGTTCGTCGTGTCCGAGCAGGACCGGCCGGCGTACGCGGATGCCGTGCGCGCTGCGGTGTCGTTCTCGACCGCGATCGTGGACCAGTCCGCCGGGACGCTGTCCGGCATCGGCGTCGAGCGCCCCGGACGCGTGCTCGGCGCCCTCGTGCGCTCGGCCGTCGACAACGCGCTGGCCGCGGCCGACGGTCGGGCGGACCACTAGCGCCCGCTCCCCGCCGACACCGGGCGGGCCCTGCACGCCGCTGGGGGCCACGGGGACGGGCGGGAGCGGAGCGGCCGGTACCATCGGTGCATCCCCACGACCCCATCGGAGCCGCACAGCATGACCGACGAGACCGCATCCGCCACCGAGCCCTCGGGCGACGGCCCCTCCGCCGAGGAGCTCGCCGCCGCCGAGACCAGCGAACAGCGACAGGTGCGGCTCGACAAGCGGGCGAAGCTGCTGGACGCCGGCATCGAGGCGTACCCGGCCGAGCTGCCGATCACCACGACGATCCCCGCCGTCCGCGAGCAGTACGAGCACCTCGAGACGGGCGAGGAGACGCAGGACGTCGTCGGGCTCGCCGGGCGCATCGTGTTCTCCCGCAACACCGGCAAGCTCTGCTTCGCGACGCTGCAGTCCGGTGACGGCGCCCGCGTGCAGGCGATGGTCTCGCTGGCCGAGGTCGGCGACGAGGCCCTGGCCCGCTGGAAGGAGTTCGTCGACCTCGGCGACCACGTCTTCGTGCACGGCCGTGTGATCTCCTCGCGTCGTGGCGAGCTGAGCATCATGGTCGACGAGTGGGCGATCGCGGCGAAGGCGATCCTGCCGCTGCCGAACCTGCACAACGAACTGAACGAGGAGACCCGGGTCCGCCAGCGGTACCTCGACCTGATCGTCCGCGACCAGGCCCGCGAGACCGTCCGCGCCCGTGCTGCCGTGATGTCCTCGCTGCGACACACGTTCACTGGACACGACTACCTCGAGGTCGAGACCCCGATGCTGCAGACCCAGCACGGCGGCGCCTCGGCCCGACCCTTCGTCACGCACTCGAACGCCTTCGACACCGAGCTGTTCCTGCGCATTGCACCGGAGCTCTTCCTGAAGCGCGCCGTCGTCGGCGGGATCGACCGGGTCTTCGAGATCAACCGGAACTTCCGGAACGAGGGCGCCGACTCGTCGCACTCGCCCGAGTTCGCGATGGTCGAGGCGTACCAGGCGTACGGCAACTACGAGCAGATGGCCGACCTGACCCAGGAGCTCGTGCAGAACGCGGCGAAGGCCGTCACCGGCGGCTCCCTCGTCGTCACGCTCGCCGACGGCTCCGAGTACGACCTCGGCGGCGAGTGGGCCCGCATGGACATGTACGGCTCGCTGTCCGAGGCCGCCGGGCGGGAGATCACCCCGGAGACCCCGCTGTCCGAGCTGGTGGCGCTCGCCGAGGCCGAGGGCGTCGAGGTCGCGCACGCCACGCACGGCAAGTACGTCGAGGAGCTGTGGGAGCACTTCCACGGGGACGACCTGCACGCGCCGACCTTCGTGATGAACTTCCCGGTCGACACCTCGCCGCTCACCCGCGAGCACCGCACCCGTCCCGGCGTGGTCGAGAAGTGGGACCTCTACGTCCGCGGCTTCGAGCTCGCGACGGCGTACTCCGAGCTCGTCGACCCCGTCGTGCAGCGCGAGCGCTTCGTCGAGCAGGCGAAGCTCGCCGCCGGTGGTGACCCCGAGGCGATGCGCGTCGACGAGGACTTCCTGCGCGCACTCGAGCACGCCATGCCGCCGTCGGGTGGCATGGGCATGGGGATCGACCGTCTGCTCATGGCGATCACCGGCCTCGGCATCCGCGAGACGATCCTGTTCCCGCTGGTGAAGTAGGGACGCGACCGGAGACGGACGGGAGGCGCGGTGCCAGCCGGCACCGCGCCTCCCGTCCGTCCGGCCCTCGTCGCGGGCACGTGGCGGTCACCGGGGCGAGGTACGATGCTCCGGTGCCAGATGGAGTCGTGACCGGGATCATCTTCGCCGTGACGCCGACCGTCGTCGTCGGCCTGATCTTCTGGTTCGTGATGCGCGCGATCATGCGGGCCGACCGCACCGAGCGGTCTGCGTACGCCAAGGTCGAGGCCGAGGAGCGAGCGCGCTTCGAGCGCGAGCACGGCCGCCCGGCCCCCGCGCCGAGCTCGGCGGAGTAGCCCTCCCCGGCAGTCCGTCACCACCCGTTCACCGACGGGTGCTGCAGTGACGTGGTGACCGCACGTCCCTCGCCGTCGTCGACCCCCTCGGACCCGGCTGACCTCGACCCCGAGGACGCCTTCGGGCACTCCGTCCTGCCCGACGCCGCACGTGACGCGGTCTGGCAGGACGATGACGACGACATCGACGTCTGAGCGCTCGGCTTCGGTCACCGACCGTTCACCCGGTCGTCGCCGGGCGGTCGTCCGCGCGGGTGAGCATCGTCCGCATGTCCATCACGCACGTCTCCACCGGCCGCAGCCTCGTCGGCGACATCGAGAGCGAGTACGACGAGTTCGACCTCGACGCCGACCTCGAGGTCGCCGAGCGACGGGACGGGTGGCTCGAACCCTCCTGGTGACACCGGGCCCCTGCGCTCTTCGGGGTACGGCACCCGGATCGCGACGATCCGGAACGCCGTACCCCTTTTCCGTGTCCGCTCGGCGCAGCGGCGCGGGGTACACGCTTGCGATCGTCGATGAAACATCCCTGCAACACCGGAAACACGGCGACATCCCCTTGTGCGCGGGCATCCGACAGGGCCATGCTGACACCAGGCCTGTACCCCGCGGGGGACAGTTCTGCGGGTGAAGCACGACGTTCCCTGGGAATCGATCCGATCGGTTTGTGGGGTACACCTCGGGACCGCTTTACTCGTCAACACCCCCCACCGAGGCCATCACCGTCGAACCGCAGGGAGAGTCACCATGACGATCGCGACCGCAGCACCGAAGACGACGACCACTGGCACCACCGCGCGCCGCAGCAAGAAGGCAGCAGCCGCGAAGACCGCCGTCACCGCGGTGGAGACCACCACGCTCGACGCCGTCGAGGTCGAGGCCGACGAGCAGCTCGCGGGTGTCCGCGGCGCCTCGGTCGACCAGGTCGGCGACTACCTGCGCCACATCGGGCGCCTCTCGCTCCTGACCGCCGAGGAAGAGGCGGACATCGCCCGCCGCATCGAGGTCGGTCTGTTCGCCGAGGAGAAGCTCGCCACCGAGGCCGGCATCGACAAGACGCTGCAGCGCGAGCTGCGCTGGCTCGTCCGCGACGGTGAGCGCGCCAAGGAGCGCATGATCACCTCGAACCTCCGACTCGTCGTGAGCATCGCGAAGCGGTACTCGCAGCGCGGTCTGCCGTTCATGGACGTCATCCAGGAGGGCAACCTCGGTCTGGTCCGCGCGGTCGAGAAGTTCGACTTCACGCAGGGCTACAAGTTCTCGACCTACGCCACCTGGTGGATCCGCCAGGCGATCTCGCGTGGTCTCGCCGACAAGGCGCGCACCATCCGCATCCCGGTGCACACCGTCGAGCTCATCAACAAGATCTCGCGCACCGAGCGTGACCTGACCGTCGACCTCGGCCGCGCGCCGATGCCCGACGAGGTCGCCGCCGAGCTCAGCATGAGCACCGAGGAACTCCTCGACCTCAAGGGCCGCTCGCACGAGCCGGTGTCGATCCACACCGTCGTCGGTGACTCCGACGACAGCGAGCTCGGCGACTTCATCGAGGACGAGGACGCCGCGAGCCCGAACGAGCTGACCGAGACGACCCTCCTGCACCGAGACATCCGGTCGATCGTCTCCGAGCTGCCGACCGACGAGGCCAACGTCATCCGCATGCGCTACGGCCTGGACGACGACAAGCCGATGACGCTCGACGAGATCTCGAAGATCGTGCACACCACGCGCCAGGCGGTCAGCCGCGTCGAGTCGCGTGCCAAGCTGCGCCTGTTCGCGAAGGCCGTGAGCCAGGACATGCAGCTGTACCTGACCGACTGAGGTCAGCAGGCTTCGGCCGGCGCGTGAGCGTCGGCACGGGGAACCGGGTCGTCCTGTGGGAAGGCGGGCCGGTGGGGTGATGGGACGGCCCGTCCAGGCACTGCCTGGGCGGGCCACTTCGCTGTCCGGGGCCCAGCGGTCCCGCCCTGTCGTTGCCTGGGCTAGTCCTCGATCTCGCGGCCGAGCTTCTGGCGCAGGTCCTGCGGGATGAGCTCGATGAGCTGGTCCGGGCGGACCGGCAGGTCGAGCAGGCTGAGCTTCACCCGGCCGGTGCGTCCGTGCCGCTCGGCGTCCAGGCGCACCACGCTGCCGGCGTCCTTCCGCAGCCGGATGTCGATCTGCGCGCCGGTGGCGACCTCGCCCACGACGAGGCCGTCGACCTCGAGGGCCGCGCTCCGGGTCCCCTCGGCGATGTCGAAGCGGTAGCGCTCCCGTGCCGCCAGGACGACGGCGCGGTCGATGCCCGCCATCGGGGCGACCGGCGTCACCACGGAGCCGGAGAGCGCCGGGGAGAGCACGGGGCCGCCGGCCGCGTAGTTGTACGCGGTGGACCCCGCGGGGGTCGCGGCGACGATGGCGTCCGCACGGTAGTACCCGTAGCCGAGCCCGTTCACGCTGAGGTCGGCGGACACCTGCCCGGCTCCCGGCCGTCGCACGATCGTCAGGTCGTTGAACGCCAGGTAGTCCGTCCGCGCGCCACCCCACGACAGCCGGGCCTCGAGTGCGTGGTGCGGTTCGAGCTGGTACTCGCCGGCGGACAACCGGTCGAGGGCGGCCTCGAGCTCGGGCGGCTCGATCTCGACCAGGAAGCCGACGTTGCCGTAGTTCACGCCGAGCACGGGCACCGGACGCTTCGCCACGAGCCGCATCGCACCGAGCATCGTGCCGTCCCCACCGAGCGCGACGACGAGGTCGACCTGGTCGGTGAAGTCGTCGTCGCCGATCACCTCGACGTCGCCGCCGATGCGCTGGGCGTCCGCCCGCCGGGCGACGAGCCGGCCCAGTCCGGAGGCGTTCCACCCCTGCAGGGTCGCGATCGACTCCTGCACGTTCTTGGTGGGGTGGACGACGAGTCCGACGACGGGCTGCTCCATGCCCAGATCGTAACCGTCCGGGCCTGGTCGACGGCAGGTGCGGAGGTCGCGGGCCACCGGGCGAAGAGAGGTCACGCCCACGGCGAACAGGGGCAGCCCTGCGGGGGTCCGCTGGTTAGTCTCGATGTACGTCACCGAGCTCCCACGAGCCCGGCAAGGGAGAGCACATGTTCGAGAGATTCACCGACCGAGCCCG
>Ga0308167_1000568_pt1 | contig 61297 bp, 53 predicted proteins | sample PhyCR1_2_FD_202138 | JGI IMG/M metagenome (GOLD analysis project Ga0308167, IMG submission 202138) | Phyllosphere microbial communities from UC Gill Tract Community Farm, Albany, California, United States - DLSLRC.R1 | ecosystem: Host-associated > Plants > Phyllosphere > Unclassified | place... | reverse complement strand
TCGTGGCGTAGGGGAAGGGCCCCGCCGATCGGCGAGGCCCTTCGAGGGTGCGGTTGTCGCCGCGGTCTAGTGGGTGGAGGGTTCCTGTTCGACCTCGCGGCGGTCCTGGTCGGACCACAGCGTGTGGAAGGTGCCGTCCTTGTCGATGCGCTGGTACGTGTGCGCACCGAAGAAGTCGCGCTGGCCCTGGATGAGCGCGGCGGGCAGCCGGTCGGAGGCCAGTGAATCGAAGTACGCCAGCGCCGACGAGAACCCCGGGGCGGGGATCCCGGACGCGGCGGCGATCCCGACGATCCGGCGCCAGGCTGCTTCACCCTCGGCGACGGCGTTCGCGAAGTACGGGTCGACGAGCAGCGACTCGAGTCCGGGGTCCTTGTCGTAGGCCTCGACGATGCGGTTCAGGAACTGCGCGCGGATGATGCAGCCGCCGCGCCAGATCTTCGCGATGTTGCCGAGGTTGATGTCCCAGCCGTACTCCTTCGCCCCGGCGATGATGAGGTCGAAGCCCTGCGCGTACGCGACGACCTTGGACGCGTACAGCGCGGCACGGACGTCGTCGGCGAACGTGTCAGGCACCGGGGCGATCTCGGGACGGGTCCTGACGCTCGCCTGTACGGCGGCGCGCTGGGTCGGCTTCGACGACACGGCGCGGGCGAACACGGCCTCGCCGATGCCGGAGACGGGGATCCCGAGCCCGACGGCGTTCTGCACGGTCCACACACCGGTGCCCTTGGACCCGGCCTCGTCGCGGATGACGTCCACGAGCGGCTTCCCGGTGTCGGCGTCCTGCTGCTTGAGGACCTCGACCGTGATCTCGATCAGGTACGACTCCAGGTCGCCGCCGTTCCACTCGTCGAACACCTGCACGAGCTGCTCGACCGAGTACCCGCCGACGCGGCGCAGCAGGTCGTAGGACTCCGCGATGAGCTGCATGTCGGCGTACTCGATACCGTTGTGCACCATCTTCACGAAGTGGCCGGCACCATCGGTCCCGACGTGCGTGACACACGGCTCGCCCTCGGCGACCGCCGCGATCGACCTCAGGATCGGGCCGAGGGTCTCCCACGCCTCGGCGCTGCCGCCGGGCATGATCGACGGACCCTTCAGCGCCCCCTCTTCACCGCCGGAGATGCCGGTCCCGACGAAGTTCAGGCCCCGCTCGCGCAGATCGTGCTCACGGCGGATGGTGTCGTGGAAGTTCGCGTTGCCACCGTCGACGATGATGTCGCCCGGCTCGAACCGCTCGGCGAGCTGCTCGATCACGGCGTCGGTGCCCTTGCCGGCCTGGACCATGATGATCGCCGTGCGCGGCTTCGACAGCGACGCGACGAAGCCGTCGATGTCCTCGGACGCGATGAACCCGGCGTCACCGTGCTCCTGCAGCAGTTCCTCGGTCCGGGCGTAGGTGCGGTTGTAGACCGCAACGGTGTTCCCCTCACGCGAGGCCAGGTTCCTGGCCAGGTTCGACCCCATCACCGCGAGGCCGATCACCCCGATGTTCGCCTGAGCGCTGTTGTCTGCCACGTGGTCTCCTTCGTCCGGACGTCGAACACCAACCTATTGACCGACGGCTCCGACCGCACGGGTGTTACGCCGACGTGGGGAGAGCGTTCACCTCGATCAATACTGTGGACGCATGACCGACACCGACGTCCTCCCGCCCGTGCTCGTGATGGGCGTGTCCGGGTCCGGCAAGTCCACGGTGGGTCGCGCGCTCGCCGACGCCCTGGCCGCCCGTGGTGAACCGGCCGAGTTCGTCGACGCCGACGACCTGCACCCGGCCGCGAACAAGGAGAAGATGCGCGCCGGGACGCCCCTGACGGACGAGGACCGCTGGCCGTGGCTGGACGCCTGCGCTGCCCGGATCGCACAGGTCGAGGCGTCCGGCCGTCGCTGCGTCATGGCGAACTCGGCGCTCCGACGGGTGTACCGGGACCGACTCCGCGCGAGCGCGCCCGGGCTCGTGATCGCGTTCCTGGACGGATCGCGGGAACTGATCGCCGAGCGCCAGGCGCACCGGCACCACGAGTACATGCCGACGTCGCTGCTCGACTCCCAGTTCGCGACGCTCGAGCGCCCACAGCCGGACGAGGCCACGGTCTCCGTGCCGATCGACGGCTCGGTCGACGACACCGTCGCCGCCGTCCTCGCCGGCCTCGGCGACTGACCTTCCTGCACAGCGGGATCGGCGCGCTCCGTTGTCCACCATTTGCCCGGCAGGGGCGTCACGACTCGACGGGCGGGGCAGGTTGGATCCGTGACCGATACCGTGATTGATACCATCGTCCCCATGGCCATGACCCTGCGTCTCGACGACGACGAGACCGACGCACTCCGCAGCCGCGCACGGCTCGAGTCGCGCTCGATGCAGGACGTCGCCCGGGCGGCGATCCGCGAGTACATCGAGAACCACAGTCGTGCCGAGCTCATCGACGGCATCCTCGACCGCGAGCTGCCCCGGTACGCCGAAGCCCTCGCGCGTCTCGCCGAGTGATCCACCTCACGCTCGACGAAGCCCTGCACGTCGCTCGTCGTGTGATCGGCGACGATGTGCTCGTCCGCGACGCGGGGCTGCTCGCGGCCGCCGTGGCACGACCCGCCACGTCGATCGGCGGGACCGACGCGTACCCCACCATCGTCGAGAAGGCGGCGGCCCTGGTGCACTCGGTGGTCCGGAACCACGCGCTCGTGGACGGCAACAAGCGGCTCGGGCTGATGCTGCTGATCGTGTTCCTGAGTGTCAACGGTTGCCGCGTGGGGCTGTCGAACGACCAGGCCTACGACCTCATCGTCGCCATCGCGGACGGCCGACTGGACACCGTCGCGGACATCGCGGCGGTGCTGGAACCGCACGTCGTGCCGGTGTGAGCGCCGCACCAGGCCGCACCCGTCGCACCCCGTCGCCGCCGGGGCGCCGGGTGCCGCCGGAGCCGGCTGGGCGCCGGGTGCCGCCGGAGCCGCCTGGCGCCGGGCACCGCCGCCGCGTCAGCCGAGCACTGCGAAGACCGCCGCGTGCGGTCGGTGCCCGGGGCCGGTGCGGCGGTGGGTCTCCTCCACGACGAAGCCAGCGGCCTCGAGCGCGACGGACATCGCTCCGACCGGCCACCGGTGCGCGGTGGTGACGGCGTGCGGGAACGGTTCGACCGCGTCGCCGTCGAAGAACCCGACGAGCACGCGCCCGCCGGGGACGAGCACACGGGCGATCGCCGCGAGTGCGCGCGGTAGCTCGTGGGGCTCCAGGTGGATCAGGGAGTACCAGGCGAGGACCCCTCCCACCGTCCCGTCGGCGCAGCCGGGCTGCTCGACGGACCCCACGCGGAACGGCACGTCCGGGAACGCCCGCCGTGCCAGGTCCACGAAGTCCGGGACCGGATCGACGCCGACGACGTCGTGACCCGCTGCGGCCAGGGACGCCGTCCAGTGGCCGGGTCCGCACCCGAGGTCGACGAGGGGCCCGGCGCACTTCGCCGCCCAGGTCGCGACGTGGACACGGTCGGACGGGTGCACGGCGTCCATCGAGCCGAGCACCCGGGCGTACTCCGCGGCGCGGGACGCGTACGCGGCGGTCACCTCGGGCTGCACGCCCCCGAGCCTAGTGAGCGGCCGACCGCGCCCGGTGGGACGTTCGCCCGGAACCGGAAGATCCCGCACGTCGACGCACCGGACGACGACTCGGTCTGGGCCGTGTGGTGCATCCGCGTCCGCCCGGGCCACCGGGGACAGGGTGTCTCCCACGCCCTGGTCGCAGGAGCGGTGGAGTTCGCCGCGGAGCACGGTCCGCGGGTGGTCGAGGGGTACCCGGTGGACAACCGCGGTGCGCGGGTGGACCGCACGATGGCGTACGCGGGCACCCGCGGCCTGTTCGAGCGTGCCGGCTTCGAGCACGCCGCGGACACGACGAGCGTCCTCGCCGGGCACCCGGTGTGCTCGTCCGCCGGGTGCTCAGAGCTTGAACGTCGCCCGGGGGATGTCCGAGACGATCCGCCGGGCGGTGGCGACGGCGTCCGCTTCCGAGATCTGGTGCGACACGACGAGCGAGGCCAGGTACGCGGCGTCCGCCCGGCGGGCCATGTCGTGCCGCGCGGGGATCGAGCAGTAGGCGCGGGTGTCGTCGATGAAGCCCGAGGTCTTCGTGAACGAGGCCGAGTCCGTGACCGCTTCGCGGTACCGCCCGATCGCCGCGGGGGTGTCGATGAACCACCATGGCGCACCGGCGTACACGGCGGGGTAGAAGCCCGCCAGCGGGCCGATCTCCCGGGAGAACACCGTCTCGTCGACCGTGAACAGCACGAGGTGGAAGCCGGCCGCGGTGCCGAAGGCGTCGAGGAGGGGCCGCAGGGGCTCGGTGAACGCCCCCACCGCCGGCAGGTCGTGGCCGGTGTCCGGTCCGAACCGCTCGAGCGTGGGCCGGTGGTGGTTCCGGTGCACCCCGGGGTGCAGCTGCATGACGAGGCCGTCGTCGACGCTCATCTCGGCCCATCGGTAGAGCATGTCGTGTCGGTACGCGGTCGCCTCGGGCCCGGTGACGTCCCCACGGAGCGCTGCGGCGTGGATCCGCTCGCGCTCCGTCGCCGACAGCGGGGCCGATCCCGCGTCGAGCACGCCGGTGTCGGTCGCGGTGGCGCCGTGCTCGATGAAGTACTGCCGACGGCGACGCAGGGCCTCGAGCAGCCCCGCATGGGTGCCCGTGTCGGTGCCCGCGGCCTGCCCGATCGACGCCACCACGTCCCTCCAGTCCGACCGCGACGGGTCGAAGACGGCGTCGGCACGGAAGGTGGGGAGCACGCGCCCCGTGAAGGTCGGGTCGGCGGCGAGCCGCGCGTGCGCGGCGAGGTCGTCGGCCGGGCCGTCGGTGGTCGCGAGGACCTCGATGCCGAACGAGTCGAAGAGCGCGCGGGGCCGGAACGCCGGCGTGGTGAGGGCGTCGGCGAGCTGGTCGTACTGCTGGTCCGCGTTCGCCGCGGACGGCTGCTCCGTCAGTCCGAAGACGTCGTGCAGCTCCGTCTCGAACCAGTACCGCACCGGTGTGCCGAGGAAGTCGTCCCAGTGCTCGGCCAGCCGTCGCCAGATCTCGCGTCCTGGAGGCGCGGGTCGCGTCGACGACGTGTCGACGCGACCGAGCGCCTCCAGGCCGACGCCGTTCGCGTGCAGGAGTCGCAGCACGTAGTGGTCGGGGGTGATGAGCAGCGCGGCCGGGTCGGGGAACGGTGCGTCGTCGGCGATGAGGGCCGCGTCGACGTGACCGTGCGGCGAGATGATCGGTGCGTCCGCGACCGATTCGTACACCGTGCGGGCGACGGCACGGGCTCCGGGGTCGGCGGGCAGGAGCCGGTCGGGGTGCGGTGCGAGCGGGGTGGTGGTGCTGGTCTCGGTCATCGTCGACTCCTTCTTCCGGGCGCGGTGGTCGGTCAGTGCTGGCGTGCGGGGCCGGTGGACCCGCGGACGGTCAGGTGGGTGGGCAGTGCGACGGCGCCGGTCACCGGTTCGCCGGCGACGTCCTCGACGGGGACCGCACCGAGCCTGCCGAGCAGCATCCGGACGGCCACGCGGCCGGCCCGCTCGATCGGCGAGGTCATGGTGGTGAGCGGCGGGTTGCAGAAGTCGGCACCGAAGATGTCGTCGCACCCGACGACCGACAGGTCCTCCGGGACACGGACGCCCCGCTCGCGCAGTCGCGTGAGCATGCCGATCGCGATGAGGTCGTTGAAGGCGATGCAGGCGGTCGCCCCGGCGTGGACGGCGGCGTCGGCGGCCGCGGCGCCGGAGTCCACGAAGGGTGCGTGGGGGCCGATCCGGGCCACCCGCACCCCGAGCCGCTTCCCGACGCGGAGCAGCGCCCGCCAGCGGCGTTCGTTGGACCAGGAGCTGTCGGGCCCGGCGATGTAGAGCACGTCGCGGTGCCCGAGCGAGACGAGGTGCTGCACGGCCTGCTCCACACCGCCGGGGGTGTCGATGAGCACCGAGGGGACGCCGGCGGGGCGGCGGTTGACGACGACGAGCGGGGTGCGTTCGGCGTACCGGGCGATCTGCGCGTCGGACAGTCGGGAGGCGGTGAGGATGACGCCGTCGGCCTTCGTGGCGATCGCGCCGAGCGCCGCCGTCTCGGCTTCGGCGGACTCCTCGGTGTCGACGAGCAACTGGGTCCACCCCGCCGCGGCGAGCTGGTGCTGGGTGCCCCGGATGACGTCGAAGTAGAAGGGGTTCGTGATGTCCGACACGAGCACGGCCACCGCTCGGGTCCGACCGGACGTCAGCGCGCGGGCCTGCGAGTTCGGGACGTAGCCGAGCTCGCGCGCCGCGTCCTGGATCCGCTGCTGCGTGGCCCGGTTCACCCGGTCGGGGAGCGACAGCGCCCGCGACACCGTGGACGGCGCGACGCCGGTCGCGTCGGCGATGTCGCGGATCGTCACCCGTCTCGTCGTGTCGGTGTCGCTCACGTGTCCTCCTGTGCCGAGCCCGACCGGCCGGCGGCGGGACCGACGCCGCGGTGCGCCGGTGTGCACGACGGTAGGCAGTCGTGGCAACAAGTGGCAACCGGTTGCCGGATGTTGCCAACCACGGAGATGGTGGTGGGCACCCGGGCAGCGTCGCCCGGCGGAGGTCTCGAGGAGGAAACCCCCGCATGCGGACACGAAGACTGACAGCACGCACCGTCGTCGGTGCCGTCGCGGTCGCCGCCCTCACCGCGCTCTCCCTGCAGGGGTGCGCGGTGGTGAACGGCAGCGGCGACGACCCGAACACCCTCCGCGTCATGATGGGCGCGGACACCACGTACCCCGAGGAACGCAAGCAGTGGCAGCAGGAGACCGCGGCTGAGTTCGAACGCACCACCGGGGCGAAGATCCAGTGGGAGACGTACTCGTCGGCCCAGGAGGAACTCACCGCCATCCAGACGAGCGTCATCTCCGGACAGGGACCGGACGTCTACGCGATCGGCACCACGTTCACCCCCACGGCGTACGCCACCGGCGCCTTCGTCGAGATGGGGGCGGACGAGTGGGACGCGGTCGGCGGCAAGGACCAGTTCGACCCGGCGTCGCTCGGCATCTCCGGCCCGAGCGCGTCGAAGCAGATCGGCATCCCGTTCGCCAGTCGCCCCTTCGTGATGGCCGTCAACACCGAGCTGCTCGAGCGCGCCGGCATCACCGAGCTCCCCACGACGTGGGACGAGCTCACCGAGGACGCGAAGGCGACGACGGGCGGCGGGACCTACGGCATGGCCGTCGCCTACGCCGACGGGTTCGACCCGTGGAAGTTCGTTTGGGGCATGGCCGAGAACGCCGGCAACACCATCGTCGCTGACGGTGACACCGCCGAGATCGACGCGGACGCCGTCGAGAACGCCTACCGGACCTACTTCGACTGGGTCACGAAGGACGGCGTCGTCGACAAGGCCGCGATCGGCTGGAACAACGCGCAGGCCCTCGCCCAGTTCGCCGACGGCAAGGCCGCGTTCTTCCCGATGACCACGACGACCTCGCTCAACTCGCTCAAGGGATCGGCGGTCGACGGCAAGTACGAGTACGCCCTGCTCCCGACCGTGCCACCGGGGGCCACCGAGCGTCCCGCCGACGGCATCGAGGCGGCGAGCATCCTGTCCGGCGACAACCTCGTCGTCGCTGACTACGGCACGAAGCAGGACCTGTCGTTCGACTTCGTGAAGCAGGTCTCGTCACCCGAGGCGCAGGAGCGGTACTTCGAGCTGTTCGGTCAGCTGCCGACCAACACCGAGGCCGCTGACCGGATCGCCGACGCCAACCCCGACCTCGCGCCGATCGTCGCCGCGGGGAAGCTCTCCAAGCCGACGGCCTTCACGGGGGCGTGGTCGGACATCCAGCTCTCGCTCGTCGACGTCGTCGTGCAGTCCATCCCGCAGCTCAAGAGCGGCGAGGTCACGGACGACCAGCTCCGGAAGCGTCTGCAGGACGCGCAGCGGGACGCGCAGTCCACGCTGGACCGCCAGAAGAACGGAGGTCTGTGATGACCGCCACCGAGACCCGTCCGTCGTCCCAGCGGTCGCACCGGCACGAGGTGCGCCCGCCCGGGAAGACCCCGCTCCACAAGCGTGAGCGCCCGCTCTGGATGCTCCTGCCCGGCGGCGTCCTCATGCTCGTCGTCATCGTGGTCCCGCTCCTGGTGGGCCTGTACATAGCGATGCTCGACCTCGACCAGTACACGCTGCGCCAGTGGTTCAGCGCGCCCTTCGTCGGCCTGGCGAACTTCGCCGAGGCGTTCACCGACTCGCCACTGCTGCACTCGATCTGGATCTCGGTGTCCCTCGCGGTGCTCGTGACCGCGGTGACCGTCCCGATCGGTGTCGCCGCCGCGATCTCCACCCAGAACCGGTTCCCGGGCCGCGGACTCGTCCGGTCGATCTACCTCATCCCGTACGTCCTGCCGGCCTTCGTCGTCGGCACGTTCTTCCGGACGATGCTGCAGCCGCAGGGCGTGGTGAACTCCGTGCTCGGGACCGACGTGCTCTGGCTCAACGGCTCGGCGTCCTACTGGGCGCTCGCCGCGGTCATGGTGTGGACGAGCTGGCCCTTCGTCTACCTGCTGTCGCTCGCCGGCCTGCAGGCCGTCGACACCGAGGTGCACGAAGCCGCAGCACTCGACGGGGTCACGTGGTGGGCGAAGCTGCGCTACATCATCTTCCCGTACCTCCGCGGCCCGCTCTCGCTCGCGGTGATCATCTCGATCCTGCACAACATCAACAACTTCACGCTGCCGTTCGTGCTGTTCGGCATCCCACTGCCCTCGAGCGTCGAGGTCATGCCCGTCCTGACGTACATCGCGAGCTTCCAGTCGTTCCGCTTCGGCCTGTCCGCGGCGATGGCGATCTGCTCGCTCGTGATCGTGGCCATCCCGCTGTTCGTCTACCTCCGGGCCGTGAAGCTCGACACCGGCGACGACGCCGGACCCACCCGCAAGCAGCGCCGCGCCGACCGCGCGACGCTGACCGCCCCGGCCGCCGCCGACATCGAGGGAGCCCGAGCATGAGCGTCTTCACGAGCAGCCGCACCCGGCCCACCGCGACCCTGACCGAGAGCATCACGGCCGGCACCGGGAAGCGCACCAAACGTCCCTACGACACCGACGTCACCCGACTGCTCCCGCGGTGGCTCCTCATCGTGGTGATCGCCGTCATCATCGCCTTCATCGCGGTGCCGGTGCTCTACATCCTGTTCGGTTCGGTGAACTCCGACGTCGCGGTCGCCCGCGGCGAGTACTTCCCGTCCGAGTTCACCCTGTCGAACTACGTCAGCATCTGGTCGACGGTCGCGCTCGGACAGGGCCTCGTGAACTCGCTGCTCACCGCCGGGGCCGTGGCCGTCGCGAGCGCCGCGCTCGCCGTCTCGACCGCGTACGTGCTCGTCCGGTTCCGGTTCCTCGGACGGCTGACGATCCTCCGCGGCCTCCTCGCCCTGCAGTCGATCCCGGGCACGCTCCTGCTCCTGCCGGTGTTCGTGGTGTTCTCGAACATCGCCAGCGCGACGGGCGTCCAGATCATCGGCACCCGCTGGGGGCTGTTCGTCACGTACCTGACCTTCGCCCTGCCGTTCTCGACCTGGGTCATGGTGACGTACCTCCGCGGCCTGCCGAAGGAGCTCGAGGAGGCGGCCCGGATCGACGGAGCCTCGAGCACTCGCATCCTGCGGAGCGTCGTGCTCCCGCTGTCCTGGCCCGGCATCGTCGTCTCGGCGATCTTCGCCTTCCTGCTCGGATGGAACGACGTCCTGTTCTCCACGATCATGACGACCCCGAACACCCGTACGGTCGCCGTCGTCCTGCAGGTGCTCGGGACGACGCAGGAGGGCGGCGCCGTCCCGATCTACGGCCAGATGATGGCCGCCTCGATCGTGTGCGCCGTGCCCGTCGTCGCCCTCTACCTCATCTTCCAGCGCTACCTGGTCGGCGGTCTCACCGCCGGCTCCGTCAAGTAGCGAACGCAACCACACGACGGACGCCAGGCGCGGTGCCAGCCCGCCCCGCGCCTCCCGTCCGACAAGGAAGGAACACGATGACCCAGCCAACGTGGGAGCTCTCGGGCTTCGGCGACGAGATCGACGCCGACCCGGTGATCCAGGTCGCCGTGCTGCAGGCGCTCGGCGCCAGCGCGATCGAGGTACGCAGCGCCTGGGGGGTGAACGTCGTCGACCTCGACGAGGACCAGCTCGCCGGGCTCCACCGCCTGCTGGAGGAACGCGGCCAGACCGTGTCCGCCATCGCCTCGCCGATCGGCAAGGTGTCCGTCGACGAGCCCGTCGAGCACGAGGTCGAGCGGCTCGGGCGAGCGATCGCGGCGGCGCACGCCCTCGGCACCACGAACATCCGGATCTTCTCCTTCTACTTCGAGGGTCGTGCGCCCGAGGACGTCCGCGACGACGTCCTCACGCGGATGCGCGCCCTGGCCGACCTCGCTGCGCGGGAGGGCGTGACGCTGCTCCACGAGAACGAGAAGGACATCTACGGCGACGTCCCCTCCCGCGTGCTGGACATCGTCGAGAGCGTCGGCTCGTCGTCCCTCCGCCTGGCCTGGGACAACGCGAACTACGTGCAGTGCGGGGTCCGGCCGTTCTCCGACGGCTGGGCGCAGCTCGCCCCGTACGTCGACTACCTGCAGGTCAAGGACGCCCTCGCCGCCGACTCGTCGGTCGTCCCCGCGGGGGAGGGCGACGGCGAACTGCTGCAGACCCTGACGGCCCTCCGTGACGCCGGGTACTCCGGCTACGCGTCCCTCGAACCGCACCTCAGCGACTTCACCCACCTCGGCGGGTTCTCCGGCCCTGCGGCCTTCGGTCGCGCCGGTCGCGCCTTCCGCTCCCTCACCGACCAGATCGGAGTCACCCTGCGATGACCACCGCAACCCCGCTCAAGCTGGCAGTCGTCGGCGCCGGCGTCATCGGCCGCCACCACGCACGCGTCGCCGTGCAGCACCCGGACCTCGAGGTCGTCGCCCTCGTCGACGCGGTCCCCGCCGCCGCGACGAGCGCCGCCGACGAACTCGAGTCGATGGGCGTGGCCCGTCCGATCACGACGGACACCGTCGAGCAGGCGATCGCGCAGACCGACATCGACGTCGTCGCCATCTGCTCCCCGTCCGGCATGCACGTGCAGCTGGCCGAGGCGGCGCTCGCGGCCGGCAAGCACGTCGTCATCGAGAAGCCGCTCGACACGACCATGCCCCGCGCACGGCAGATCGCCGCACTCGCCGCGTCCGCACGCTCGCGTGGACTCGTGACGAGCGTCATCAGCCAACACCGGTTCGATCCGGCGTCGGTGGCCGTCGCCGGGGCCGCACACGACGGCTCGTTCGGCACGGTCACCTCCGGGGTCGCGAGCGTCGCCTGGTACCGGTCGCAGGGGTACTACGACTCCGGCGACTGGCGGGGCACCTGGGAACTCGACGGCGGCGGTGCCGTGATGAACCAGGGCGTGCACACCGTCGACCTGCTCGTCTGGGCGCTCGGCCGGCCCGAGGAGATCTCCGCGCAGACCGGGCTCCTCGCACACGACCGCATCGAGGTCGAGGACACGGCCGTCGCCACCGTCCGGTTCCGGAACGGGGCGCTCGGGGTCATCCACTGCACGACCGCGGCGTACCCGGGCCTCTCCGCGCGGTACGCCGTGTACGGCACGCACGGGTCCGCGATCGTCGACGACGACCGACTCGCGTACTTCCACGTCGCACCCGACACCGCGACGCTCGAGTCCGCGTCGACCACGGCGAACGCCACCGCGGTCGCCGACGCAGTGGACCAGAAGTCCGACGTCGTCCCGCCCGAGCACGTCGTCGGCGGTCCGGCCGAGCCCGACCACTTCGCCGCCGGCCACGCACGCCAGTACACCGACATCGTCGCCGCGATCCGCGAGGGCCGGGAGCCCGGCGTGACGGTCGACGCCGCACTGGTGTCGCTCGCCACCGTCCGCGGGCTCTACGTCAGCGCGACGCTCGGCGGACCGGTCCGCATCGACGACGTGATCGACGGGAAGTACGACGACGTGGTGCCCGTGGTGGGCGCCCCCACCGCTGCAGGAGCGATCCGATGAAGTTCTCCGTGTTCACCGCCTCCACGCCCGACTGGACGCCCTCGGAGGCGGCGCAGACCCTCGCCGAGCAGGGCTGGGACGGCATCGAGTGGCGCGTCGTCGACGACCGCACCGAGGACGGCACGTCCGGGTTCTGGGCGGGCAACCGCTCGACCTGGCAGTTCACCGGCATCCAGGACCACGTCGGTGAGATCGCGCAGATCACCGACGGAGCCGGACTCGAGTACTCGGGCATCGGCGGGTACCGCCCCGCGTCCGACCACGCGGGCGTCGAGACGATGCTCCGCGTCACCGCCGAACTCGGCGCCCGGCAGGTCCGCGTCACGATGCCGCACTACCGGCAGGAGCGCGAGCGCACGGGGGAGACGTACGCGCAGATCCTCGACCGGACCCGCGGGGACCTCGAGTGGGCCGCCGGTCGCGCCGCCGAACTCGGCGTCAAGGCGCTCGTGGAGCTCCACCACATGACGATCACCCCGTCGGCCTCCGCGGCACTCCGGCTCGTCGACGGTCTCGACCCCGCGCACGTCGGGGTCATCCACGACCTCGGCAACCTGGTCATCGAGGGGCAGGAGGACCACCTCGCGGCCTTCGAACTCCTCGGCCCGTACCTGGCGCACGCCCACGTGAAGAACGCGCGGTGGGTCGACACCGGCGACACCCGTGCCGACGGCAGCCGGATCTGGCGGAACGAGTGGGCACCCCTGCGTGACGGGCAGGCGTCGGTGGCGGAGTACCTCGACGCCCTGCGGCAGCACGGGTACGACGGCTGGGTCACGATCGAGGACTTCTCCACCGACCTGCCGCTCGCGACCCGCACCGCCGACAACCTGGCGTACCTCCGTTCGCTCGTCCCGGTGACGGCATGACCGACCGTCACCCGGGCATCGCCCACCTCGGGGTCGGGGCGTTCGCACGCGCCCACCTCGCCTGGTACACGGCGCACGCGACCGGGGCGCCGTGGGGGATCACCGCCTTCACCGGACGGTCGCCCGCAGCGGCCGAGGCGCTGGCCGCGCAGGACTGCCGGTACACGCTGGTCACCCGCGCCGCAGACGGCGACCGTGCCGAGGTGGTCGACACGATCGTGGCGGCCCACCCGGGCAGTGACGACGCGGTCTGGAGGCACGTGGTCGCGTCCCCGGACACCACCATCGTCACGCTGACGGTCACCGAGCAGGGCTACCGCGCCGACTCGGACGTGCCTGCCCGGCTGGTCGACGCCCTCGCCGCGCGGCGTGCCGCCGGCGCCGGCCGCATCGCGCTCGTGGCTCTCGACAACCTGACACGGGGCGGCGAGGTCCTGCGGGACGCCGTGCTGGCCGCGACCACCGACCCCTCGCTCCACGCGTGGATCGTCGACCACGTCACGTTCCCCTCGTCGATGGTCGACCGGATCACCCCGGCGACGACCGACGCCGACGTCGAGGCGCTCGCCGAGCTGCCCGGAGCGCTCGACGGTGACCGGGTCCCGGTCATCACCGAGCCGTTCGCGGAGTGGGTGCTCGAGGACCGGTTCGACGGGATCGACCGGCCCGCGTGGGAGACCGCTGGTGTCCGGCTGGTGGACGACGTCACGCCGTACGAGCAGCGGAAGCTCTGGTTGCTCAACGGCTCCCACTCCCTGCTCGCGTACCTCGGGCTGCAGCTCGGCCACGAGACCGTGGCCGACGCGATGGACGACCCACGGTGCCGGTCCGCCGTCGACCAACTGTGGGACGAGGCCGCGGCGGAGCTCCCGCTGCCCGACGCCGAGGTCGCCGCGGCGCGTGCCGCACTCGTCGACCGGTTCGCGAACCCGCGCATCCGGCACACGCTCCGGCAGATCGCGTCCGGCGGCTCCCAGAAGCTCCCGGTGCGGGTCGTCGACGTCGTGCGGCACCGCCTGGCACGCGATCCCGGCGCCGGCGTCGGTCCGGGGGCGTCGACGGTCATCGCCGCGTGGTGGCTCCACGTGACCGAGCAGTCCGACCTGGTGGACGACGCCGGAGCCCCCGGGCCAGACTCGGACGTGCACGACGTGCTGCGCGTCATCGCCCCCGACCTCGACACCACCCCGGTGGTCGCCGCGATCACCACGGCTGCGGAGCAGATCCGCGCCGCACGGCTCGGCGCCGCCCACACCCGCACCGACGAAGGAGTCCACGCATGACCGACGCGAGCACGACCAGCACCACGAACCCCGCCGCCCCGGTGCCGGGTGCCGCGGACGCGGGTGCCGCGACCGACCCGACCGCCGGGCGACCGGACACGTGGGCATCGGCCGACCGCGGGCAGCTGATCGACCGGGCCGAGGTCATCGTGACCAGCCCGAACCGCAACTTCGTCACCCTGAAGATCACGACCGCCGACGGTGTGACGGGGCTCGGCGACGCGACCCTCAACGGTCGTGAGCTCGCCGTCGCGGCGTACCTGTCCGAGCACGTCGTCCCGCTGCTCGTCGGGCGGGACGCGAGCCGGATCGAGGACGCCTGGCAGTTCCTCTACCGGTCGTCGTACTGGCGCCGGGGTCCCGTCACGATGGCCGCGATCGCCGCCGTCGACATGGCGCTCTGGGACATCAAGGGCAAGGTCGCCGGCATGCCCGTCTACCAGCTGCTCGGCGGCGCCTCGCGCACCGGGCTCATGGCGTACGGACACGCCTCGGGCAAGGAACTCCCCGAGCTGTTCGACTCCATCCGCGAGCACCAGGAGGAGGGCTACCGCTCCATCCGGGTCCAGACCGGTGTGCCGGGGCTGGAGAGCATCTACGGCATCGCCTCGAACAAGACCACCGAGGGCAACGCCGGCGTCCGGTACGACTTCGAGCCGGCACAGCGCGGCGCGTTCCCGGCGATGGAGGACTGGGACACCCGCGCCTACCTGCGGCACGTGCCCACCGTGTTCGAGGCCGTCCGGAACGAGTTCGGCCCCGAGCTCCCGCTCCTGCACGACGGGCACCACCGGATGACGCCGCTGCAGGCCGCGAAGCTCGGCAAGTCGCTCGAACCCTACGACCTGTTCTGGCTCGAGGACTGCACGCCGGCCGAGAACCAGGAGGCGCTCAAGCTCGTCCGGCAGCACACCACCACGCCGCTCGCGATCGGCGAGGTCTTCAACACGATCTGGGACTTCAAGGACATCATCCGCGACCAGCTCATCGACTACGTCCGCGGCGCGGTGACCCACATGGGCGGGATCTCCCCGCTGCGCAAGACGATGGACTACGCCGCGATGTACCAGATCAAGTCCGGCTTCCACGGGCCGACCGACATCTCACCGGTCGGACTCGCGGCGCAGATGCACCTCGGGCTCGCGATCCACAACTTCGGCATCCAGGAGTACATGCAGCACGGACCCAGGACGAACCAGGTGTTCCGGCAGACGTTCACCTTCACCGACGGCTACCTGCACCCGGGCGACGAGCCGGGCCTCGGGGTCTCGCTCGACGTCGACGAGGCCGGCAAGTACCCCTACGAACAGGCCTACCTGCCGTTCAACCGGCTGGCCGACGGCACCGTCCACGACTGGTGACGGCACACCGGAGCGCGTGCATGCTGGACTGATGGAGTTCAGCGAGGTCGCCGGGGAGCTGCTGCTCGTTGCCCCCGGCGACTTCGTGCGCGCGCGGACGGCGAAGCAGCGCGAGGTCCGCGGCACGGACCGCGCGCTCGCGACCCGGATCGGCGGGCTCCGGAAGCCGGCACCGGCGGCATGGATCGTCGACCTCCTGGCGCACGACGGTGCCCTCGACGACGCGATCGACCTCGGGCCGGCGCTCCGCGAGGCGCAGGCGGCGGCGGACCCCCACGAGATCGGACGGCTCCGCGGACAGCGGGCGGCGCTCGTCCGGGCACTGACCGCCGACGGTGCCGAGCGCGCCGAGGCCGCGGGGCACCACGCCTCCCCGGCCGTGCTCGACCAGGTCGCCGCGACCATCGAAGCGGCGATGATGGACCCGCACGCGGGGGCCGCCGTCCGTTCCGGGTTGCTCGTCCGACCGCTCGAGAGCGTCGGGTTCGACGCGGTGGACCTCGACGGCGCGCTCGCCGACCCGGACGCGGTGCCCGAGGCGTGGTCGGGATCCGACGCCCCACCCGTCCCGATCAGCTCCGCACGGAGCAGGCGGCGGCGAGGGACGCCGGACGGCGGCTCCGGTGCGGAGACGACCCGCGCCTCCCGGGCGGCCCGCCGGTCCGGGGCCGCGGCGACGGCCGAGCACGCGGAAGCCGGACCGAGCAGACAGGAACTGCGCGCCGCCGAGACCGACGCGCGACGCACGTCGCGGGCCGCCGACGCCGCGCTCGACGCTGCCGAGTCCGCCCTGCAGGACCTCGACGACGAACGGGCCGGACTCGAGGAGCGTCGCACGGCGCTGCAGCGCGAACTCCGCGAAGTCGAGCAGCGCATCACGGCACTCGACGACGACCGGGAGTCCGCCGAACAGCGGCGGGACGAGGCCGAAGCGGCGAGCGACCGTGCGCGGCGCGGACTCGACGAGGCGCGCGAACGACTCCGATCCGTCCACCGGCCGTGAACCCGTCCGCGCCCGGCGCGCCAGGCTGGTAGAGTTGCTGACTGACTTCGGCGAGGGCCGCGTTCGCGCGGCCGTGATCGACGCGGTGGAGACCCGGCCCAGTCCTGGGAGCGTTCCTCACGCGTGCACGCGTTCGAGTTGCACCACCCCCACAGACCCCACGATGCCGGACCAGCCGGTGTCGACCCCGACGGCCCAGGAGGCACCATGGCTGACTACACGAAGCTCGCAGCGGAAGTCCGCACCAAGTTCGGCAAGGGCGCTGCCCGCAAGATCCGTGCGAACGACCAGATCCCCGCGGTGGTCTACGGTCACGGCACCGAGCCGCAGCACATCACGCTGCCGGGCCACGAGACCATGCTGATCGTCCGCACCGCGAACGCGATCGTCGACCTCGACATCGAGGGTGCCGCGCAGCTCGCCCTGGTCAAGGACGTCCAGCGCGACCCGGTGCGCCAGATCATCGAGCACATCGACCTCGTGGTCGTGCGCCGCGGCGAGAAGGTCACCGTGTCGGTGCCCGTCGTCGTCGAGGGCGAGTCCTTCTCCGGCACCATCCACGTCCAGGACGAGGCGAGCCTGTCCCTCCTCGTCGAGGCGACCGACATCCCCGAGCACATCGTGGTGAACGTCGAGGGCCTCGAGGACGGCGCGCAGGTCCGTGCCTCCGACATCGAGCTGCCGGCCGGCGCCGAGCTCGAGACCGAGGCGGACACCCTCGTCGTCTCGATCGTGACCCCGCGTGGCACCGCCGCCGACGACGAGGCCGACGAGGCCTCCGCCGAGGCGGGTGCCGAGGCCGGGGCCGACGCGACCGACGCCGAGTAACACCCCTCTGCAGGACATCTGGCCGACGTCATGGCGACCGACACGCTGATCGTGGTCGGGCTCGGGAACCCCGGGCCCGGCTACGCCGGCAACCGCCACAACGTCGGCCAGATGGTCCTCGACGAACTCGCAGCCCGGATGGGTGCGACGTTCAAGAAGCACAAGACCCCGAACCAGGTCGCCGAAGGGCGGCTGACTCCGGGCGGGACGAAGCTCGTGCTCGTGAAGCCGGGTTCGTTCATGAACACCTCCGGCGGCCCGGTGTCGTCGGTCCTCGGGTACTACGGGCTGGGCCCCGAGCAGCTCGTCGTCGTGCACGACGAGCTGGACCTGCCGTTCGACACCGTCAAGCTCAAGGGCAACGGCGGTCACGGCGGGCACAACGGTCTCCGCGACATCATCAAGGCCACGGGCACCAACGAGTTCTCCCGGGTGCGGATCGGCATCGGCCGTCCCCCGGGGCGACAGGACCCCGCCGACTACGTGCTCCGGGACTTCTCGTCGACCGAGCGCAAGGACCTGCCGAACCTCATCGCGGACGGTGCCGACGCGGTCGAGGCGATCGCCGAGCTCGGGCTCCTCGCTGCCCAGCAGCGCATCCACGCACCGTCCTGAGCTGCGAGCGGACGTCCGATCCGCGCACCGTCCCCGAACTGGGGGACCGATCTGTACCCCGTTGTCAGTAGGTTCTGGCGCGGGGGCACCCGTCCCCTCGACGAGGACCGGGAGTGGCATGGTGCGCAGCAGGACACGTGTGGGCGTCTCGGTCGGGACGCTCGTCTCCCTGCTCGTGGGCATCGCCTCGGTCGGTGTCGCGGCCGTCCGTGCCGACGCCGATGCCGGAGTCGCGGCCGCCCCCGGGTGGACGCCGTCGGCGGTCGACACCGGGGCGCCGCCGGTCGCCGCGGCGTTCGTGGCGCCCACCGACGTGCACCAGACGCGTGCGGGTGCGCTCCTGGTCGCCGACTACGCCGGCAACGGCGTGCTCGAGCGGTCACCGGGCGGGACCTGGCGCACGGTGGCGGGCTTCGGGACGCACGAGCAGGCGATGTGGAACCCGTCCGCGGTGACCTCCCTGGCCGACGGCCGACTGCTCGTCGCAGAGGCGGGACGCCGCTCCGTCGCCCTCCTCGGCCCCGGGGACGGACACGTGGAACGGTTCCCGGCGCCACCCACCCGGTCCGCGGTGTCCGCACTCGCAGTGGTCGGCTCGACGGTCTTCGCGGCCGCGCCCGGCAGTGGTGCGCTCTGGACGGTGGACCTGCAGGGCGACCGGGACCAGTGGGCCGCGGTCGACGGACCCTGGACGGACCCGAGCGGCGTCGCGGTCTCCGCGGACGGCGCGACGGTGGTCGTCAGCGACGCGTCCGCCGACGAGGTCTGGCAGCTCGACCGGGCCACGGGGACGGCGCGGGCGCTCGGCTTCCCCGATGACGGGCAGGTCCGGTTGCTCGGCGTCGCCACGGTCCCCGGCGGCGGGGTCGTCGTCGTCGACAACGCGGGCGGACGTGTCTGGGCGTGGTCGGACCCGTCGTGGTCGGTGGCGTTCGCGGCGGCTCCGGACGGTTCGCCGCTCGTCAACCCGACGTCGGTGGCGGTCGGGTCGGCGGGGGAGCTGGTGGTGGCGGACTACAACCGGCAGCGGATCGTGACCGCATCGAGGAACGTGGTGGTCGAGCCGGAGCCCGCCGTCGGTACGCCCGGCACGCCTTCGCCGCCGGTGGGGTCCCCGTCCCCGGAGGCGCCCGCTTCGCCGCCGGTGGGGTCCCCGTCCCCGGAGGCGCCCGCTTCGCCGCCGGTGGGGTCCCCGTCCCCGGAGGCGTCTCCTTCGCCGACACCGTCCCGGTCGCCGGAGCCCACCCGGTCGCCGGAGCCCACCCGGTCCCCGGACGCCACTCCCGCGCCGGGACCGACGACGCCGGGCTCCACGACGCCGGCGCCGACGGAACCGGCGGCGCCGGAACCGGCGGCGCCGGGGCCGACGGCGTCCTGGTCGGGACCTCGGAGCACCGACGACAGCGTGGCGACGTCGACCTCGGCCACCGACCGCGCGGCGCTCGCCTGGACGGGCGCTGCCCTGCACGTACCCGTCGGCGTCGCGGGCGCGCTGCTGGCGGCAGGCCTGGCACTCGTCGCCGGCCCGGTGCTCGCCGCTCGCCGCCGGCCGAGCCGATCGGCACACCCCGCGCGGCACGCTCCCGAGCGGGGTGCTCCGCGCTGAGGGCGTGACGGTCCCACCACCGGCCGACCACGTGCCCGCCCGGTCCGTTCGCTCGCTGCGCACACCCGCGCCCGTGTCGGACGCCCCCGGTACCATGGGGTGAGTGACGATCTCGGGCATCATCCCTGCGCTCTCGCGCGCCTCCGCGTTCGATCGCGTCCTCAGCGCCGCCAAGCGTGACGCCGACTTCTCCGTCGTCGACGGTCTGCGCGTCCCGCTCCTCGCCGCCCTCGTGGCCGAGCGCAACGGCCCGCAGTGCGTCTTCGTGATCACCGCCACGGGGCGCGAGGCCGAGGCCGTCCGCGAAGCCGTCGCCAGCTACGTCCCCGACGCCGACGTCCTCGAGTTCCCGGCGTGGGAGACCCTGCCGCACGAGCGCCTCAGCCCGAGCGCGCAGACCGTCGGCACCCGGATCGCGACGCTCCGGAAGCTCGCGGCGTGGCAGGACGCCCCGGCCGCCGAGCGTCGCACGACGGTGGTCGTCGCCAGCGTCCGCGCTGCCCTCCAGCCGATCGCGGGCAACCTCACCGCGCTCGCGCCGGTGGCCCTGCGCACCGGTTCCCGCGGCAACGACCTCGGCTCCATCGCGTCCCAGCTCGTGGACCTCGCCTACGCCCGGGTCGACCTGGTCACCCGCCGCGGCGAGTTCGCCGTGCGCGGTGGGATCCTCGACGTCTTCCCGCCGACCGCCGACCACCCGGTGCGCGTCGACTTCTTCGGTGACGAGATCGAGGCGATCAAGGCCTTCTCGGTCGCCGACCAGCGCACCACCGACGAGGACCTCGGTCAGGTCGAGCTCACCGCCTCGCGCGAGCTGCTGTTGAGCGACGACGTCCGGCAGCGGGCACGCGAGATGCTCCACGAGTTCCCGAACCTGTCCCAGATGCTCGCGAAGATCGCCGAGGGGATCCCGGTCGAGGGTATGGAGTCGCTGGCGCCGGCGCTCGTCCAGGACCTCGTGCCGGTCACGTCGTACCTGCCCGAGGACGCCACGATCGCGGTGTTCTCCCCGGAGCGGGTGAGCGGTCGCGCACACAGCCTGGCCGAGACGAACACCGAGTTCCTGCAGGCCGCGTGGAGCGCCGCCGTCGCCGGGGCCCAGGCGCCGATCGACCTCGACGCCGGCAACTTCCTCTCCGTCCAGCAGCTCAAGAACGGCCGCGGGCAGCGCACCTGGTGGACGGTCTCGCCGTTCGACTCCGGGCTCGACGAGGGTGACCGCGACCGCGTCCTGACCGACGCCGAAGCCGCAGCCGAGGCCGGCGAGTACATCCGTGTCCGCGCCGAGTCGGTCCCGAGCTTCGCGGGCAGCGCGGACGGCGCCGTCGCCCACGTCAAGCAGCTGACCGAGGACGGCTGGGCTGTCGTCGTGACCGCCCAGGGCAAGGGACTGGTCGAACGGGCGGTGCAGGTGCTCGCCGACGCGGGCGTCGCAGCCCGTGCCGAAGACCTCACCGCGCCTCCAGAGCCGGGCGTCGCCGTGGTGACCACCGCGACCGTCGAGCACGGCTTCGCCACCCCGGATCCACGCATCGCGGTCCTCAGCGAGGCCGAGTTCTACGGCCGCAGCGTGCAGCAGGGCGCCCGCACCGTGAAGAAGCTCGCGGGGCGGCGCAAGAACGTCGTGGACCCGCTGCAGCTCAAGCCGGGGGACGTCGTCGTGCACGCCACGCACGGGATCGGCAAGTTCGTCGAACTCGTCTCGCGCGAGGTCTCGAGCGGCGGTCGGAACGCCGTGAAGACGCAACGTGAGTACCTCGTCCTCGAGTACGCACCGTCCAAGCGCGGCTACCCGGGCGACAAGCTCTTCGTCCCGACCGACCAGCTCGACCAGCTGTCGCGCTACGTCGGCGGCGAGAGCCCGACCCTGTCGAAGATGGGTGGCTCGGACTGGGCCGCCGCGAAGTCGAAGGCGCGCAAGGCCGTCCGCGACATCGCCGTCGACCTCGTGAAGCTGTACTCGGCGCGCATGGCCTCGAAGGGGCACGCGTTCGGCCCCGACACCCCGTGGCAGCGCGAGCTGGAAGAGGCGTTCCCCTTCGCGGAGACCGCCGACCAGCTCACCACCATCGACGAGATCAAGCGCGACATGGAGCGTCCGATCCCGATGGACCGGCTGCTCTCCGGCGACGTCGGCTACGGCAAGACCGAGGTCGCCATCCGTGCCGCGTTCAAGGCCGTGCAGGACGGCAAGCAGGTCGCGGTGCTCGTGCCGACGACCCTGCTCGTCCGGCAGCACATGGAGACGTTCCAGGAGCGCTTCGCGGGCTTCCCGGTGCACCTCCGCGCGCTCAGCCGGTTCCAGTCCGAGAAGGAGTCGAAGGAGACGATCGCGGGACTCGCGGACGGCACCGTCGACATCGTCATCGGCACGCATCGGATCCTGTCGCAGAACGTGCAGTTCAAGGACGTCGGCCTGGTCATCATCGACGAGGAGCAGCGCTTCGGCGTCGAGCACAAGGACCAGCTCAAGAAGCTCAAGACGAACGTCGACGTCCTCGCGATGTCGGCGACGCCGATCCCGCGCTCGCTCGAGATGGCCGTGACGGGCATCCGTGAGATGTCCACGCTCGCGACGCCCCCCGAGGACCGCCACCCGATCCTGACCTTCGTCGGGCCGCAGTCCGACCTGCAGGTCGCCGCCGCGATCCGCCGCGAGCTCCTGCGCGAAGGCCAGGTGTTCTACGTGCACAACCGCGTGAAGGACATCCAGTCGGTGGCGTCGCACCTCGCCGAGATCGTCCCCGAAGCCCGCATCCAGGTCGCGCACGGCCAGATGTCGGAGCAGACGCTCGAACAGGTCATGGTCGACTTCTGGGAGCGCAAGTTCGACGTCCTCGTCTCGACCACCATCGTCGAGACCGGCCTCGACATCGCGAACGCGAACACGCTGATCATCGACAAGGCGGACAAGTACGGCCTGTCGCAGCTGCACCAGCTCCGTGGCCGTGTCGGCCGTGGTCGGGAGCGCGGGTACGCGTACTTCCTCTACGACGCCGACAAGCCGCTCTCCGAGACCGCCCAGGACCGCCTCGAGACCATCGCCGCGAACAACGAGCTCGGCGCCGGCATGCAGGTCGCGATGAAGGACCTGGAGATCCGCGGCGCGGGCAACCTGCTCGGCGGCGAGCAGTCCGGTCACATCGCGGGCGTCGGGTTCGACCTGTACCTCCGGATGATCGGCGAGGCCGTCTCGCAGTTCCGCGGAGACGTCGCCGAGGGGCAGACCGAGCTCCGGCTCGAGATCCCCGTCGACGCACACATCCCCGAGGACTACGTCGAGTCCGAGCGGCTCCGGCTCGAGGCGTACCAGAAGCTCTCGGCAGCCTCCGCTCCGACCGCGCAGCCCGAGGCGATCGACATGGTGCTCGACGAGCTCACCGACCGGTACGGGCAGCCGCCGCAGGCCGTCCTCACCCTCGTCGAGGTCTCTCGCCTGCGGCGGATGGCGCAGCAGGTCGGCCTGTCGGACGTCGTGGTGATGGGGTCGAACCTGCGGGTCGCGGGCAAGGAGCTCGCCGACTCGGCGCAGGTCCGGCTCAAGCGGATGTTCCCGGGCGCCCGGTGGTTCGCGCAGCAGAACGCGACGAGCATCCCGATGCCGAAGCAGCACGGCGAGTCGCTGCCGGACGCGGCGCTCATCGAGTGGGTGGAGAGCATCCTCACGGCGATCTACGGTGCGTCGAAGGCCCCGGCGGAGACGCCGGCCGCGTAGCGCGCCGGCAGACGGACTGGAGGCGCGGTGGCAGCTGGCACCGCGCCTCCAGTCCGTCGCCCGTCCGCTCCGTGCCTCGGTGATCTCCCTGGGTCGGTCGGGTGCCGCCGTTACTCGGTGGCTTCGACCTCGGAGAGCTCACGCCGAGCGCGATGGTGACGCGCTTTGGTGGACACGACGATCGCCGAGGACAGGATCGCGACACCGGAGCCGACCAGCACGGCGAGGACGCCCTCGTCGAGGATCTCCTCGTTCCGTGCGAACGCCAGCTCGTTCATGAGCAGCGAGACCGTGAACCCGATGCCGCCCAGGACCCCGACCGTCGCGATCGACCAGAACGAGAGCGTCGACCGCCCCGGCGCCCGGAACACCCGCGTCGCGATCGAGCCGAACAGGGTGATGCCCACGACCTTGCCGACCGGCAGGGCGAGCACGACGGCCCAGAACGTGGGGGAGAGCTCGCTGAACCCGACGGACGGGATCACCACCGCGGCCGACGCGAAGGCGAACACGGGCAGGATGATGCCGTTCGACCACGGTTCGACGCGATCGTGGAGCGTGTGGCCGGACGGGCGTGGGAGCACGAGGCCGAGCGCGACGCCCGCGATCGTCGCGTGGACGCCCGAGTGGTACACGAGCCACCAGGTGAGGGCGCCGAGCACCACCATCGCGACGACGGTCCAGGCGCGCCCACGCCGCCGCGGCCGCAACGTGCGTCCGAGCAGCCAGAACAGGCCGAGCACGACGGCCGCTCCACCGAGGGCCAGGAAGTCCGTGCCGTGGGCGAAGACCACCGCGATGATGACGATCGCGATGAGGTCGTCGAGGACCGCCAGGGCGAGCAGGAACACCCGCAGCGTCGACGGCAGACCCCGGCCGAACATCGCCAGGACCCCGAGGGCGAACGCGATGTCCGTGGCCGTGGGGATCGGCCACCCGTGCTGGTACGCGGTCCCCGTCGTCACGACGAGGTAGATGCCTGCGGGCACGACCACGCCGCCCACGGCCGCGATGGCGGGGATCACCGCCGTCTTCGGGTTCGACAGCTCTCCGGCGACGAGTTCCTGCTTCAGCTCGACGGCGACGAGCAGGAAGAACACCGCGAGCAGTCCGTCGCTGATCCAGTGGGCGACCGAGAGGTCCAGCCCGATCGCACCCCACGGCGAGTGCAGGTGCAGGAGGTGCTCGAGCCCGGGGCCGAGCGGGGAGTTCGCCACGGCGAGGCCGAGCAGAGCGGCGGTGAGCAGTGCGATGGCGCTGAAGCGGGGAGAGCGTACGAGTGCCGACATGGGGCTCCGTCTCGGGGGTCGGGTCATGGACCGTCGACCAGACTTCCCGACACGCCTCGTCCAGGATACCGGGCACCGCCGACACCCGATACCGGTGGACGTCGCCCGTCGTGGTCTTCGGTCCTCGGTCCTCGGTCCTCGTGCGAGCATGGCGCCATGACTGCCGTCCAGGACCTCGTCGCCGTCGTCGACCGCCTGCTCGCGCCGGAGGGCGGGTGCGTCTGGAACCGCGAGCAGACGCACGCTTCGCTGGCCCGGTACGCGGTCGAGGAGTCCTACGAGCTCGTCGACGCGATCGACGCGGGGGACGAGCGGGAACTCCGCGAAGAGCTCGGGGACGTGCTGTACCAGGTCGTGCTGCACGCGGGGATCGCCGACGGGTTCGACCTCGAGGACGTGGCCGCCGGCGTCCGGGACAAGATGATCCGACGCCACCCGCACGTCTTCGGCGACGAGCGGGCCGAGACCGTCGAGGACGTGGTCCGGGTCTGGCGTGCTGCGAAGGCGGCGGAGAAGGTGGACCGTCGGAGCGTGTTCGACGGGGTGCCGAGGGCGATGCCGCCGATGGAGCGAGCGGTGAAGCTGCTCGAGCGGTTGGAGGAGCACGGCGACGTGGGTGCTGCCGTCTCGGCCGTGGCGGAGAGTGCCGGAGGGGCCGGAGGGGCCGGAGTGGCCGGAGCGGTCGGAGGGGCCGGGGCCGAGCCCGGGGACGGTGAGACCGGCGTGGTCGGGGCGGCCGGAGTGGTCCGGCACGGCCAGGAGGCGCGGCCCGGCTCGTCCGCAGACGGTGTCGACCTGGCGTGGGGAGCGGCCGAGCTGGAGCGGATCGCCGCGGCACGAGCAGCGGGGATCGACCCGGTCGCGAGCCTGCGCGCGGCGGCAGCGGCACTCGAGGAGGTCGGGCGTGCGGACGAGGTCGGGCGTGCCCAGGGAGCCGCGGGCACCGGGGGATGACGCCGCCGCCGAGGTCCGCACCGGGGCGGCTCCGGTCGGACGGTCGGACGGTCGGGACGTGTCGAACGCGGGTTGCAGAGAGCGGGCGCCCTCCCAACCCGAAAAAAGGAGGACGCCCGCGAGCGGGCCACAGGCACCACCAGGGAAGAAGGTGCCGACAGGGAAGCCCGCTCATCATCGCGGGGCACACTGCAGCACGTTGCCCTCGCGAATCGGTCCGCCAGGTGGATCAGGCACCTGACGAACCGAGGTACTGCATTCACAATATCAGCAGGCCGGCTGAGATGCAAGGCGCATCCCCTGGTCTGGCAGGATTGACGCCATGGCGACGACCGTGACGGCTCCCCGTGGCATGCGCGACTTCCTCCCGGCGGACAAGGCCCGGCGTGAGCACGTGCTGTCGGTCATCCGAGGGGTCTACGCGCGCCACGGCTTCGACGAGATCGAGACGCCCGTGGTCGAGGACGCCGCACGGCTGCACTCGGGCCTCGGTGGCGACAACGAGAAGCTCGCGTTCGCGGTCATGAAGCGTGGCCTGAGCACCGAGGACCTGCGTGCCGCGAAGGCCCCGCTCGACCTCGCGGACCTCGGGCTCCGCTTCGACCTCACCGTCCCGCTCGCCCGGTTCTACGCGTCGCACCGCTCGGAGCTGCCCGCCGTGTTCCGAGCCCTGCAGATCGCGCCGGTGTGGCGTGCGGAGCGCCCGCAGAAGGGCCGGTACCGCCAGTTCGTGCAGTGCGACATCGACATCGTCGGCGAGCCGGGGCAGCTCGCGGAGATCGAGCTCATCCGCGCGACCACCGCGGCGCTCGACGCCCTCGGGGTCGCCGGCACCACCATCCGCATCAACGACCGGCGGGTGCTCACCGCGCTCCTGGCGTCGTGGGGGATCACCGAGCAGGACGCCGCGGACCGCGCGCTCATCACCATCGACAAGCTCGACAAGATCGGCCCGGACGGCGTCGCTGCGGAGCTCCGGCAGGTCGTCGGCGCCGAGCTGCCCGGACTCGAGGACACGATTGGTGCGCTCGGGTCGGCCGACTGGGACTCCGTCGTCGGTGCGGACTGGCTCGCCGAGGAGCCCTTCGCCGACCTCCTCCGCCTCCGTGCGGCACTGCCGGGCGTGGACCTGCGCTTCGACCCGACGCTCGTGCGGGGCATGGGGTACTACACGGGCACGATCTTCGAGGTGGCGCACCCGGACTTCGGCTACAGCCTGGGGGGCGGCGGCCGGTACGACGGGATGATCGGTCGGTTCCTCGGCCAGGACGTCCCGGCGGTCGGGTTCTCGCTCGGGTTCGAGCGGCTCGTCGACCTCGTGACCCTGCCGGACGCGCAGTCCTCTGATGCCGTGGTGCTCGTGTACGACCGTGACGTCGACCCGGTCCGACTCGCGGCGCTCAAGGACGAAGCGCTCGAGCGGCACCAGCGCGTGCGGCTGGAGAAGCGCACCAAGAACACGAAGAACCTGCTCGCCGGGCTGGCCGCACAAGGCTTCGGTGCGTTCGCCTCGGTGCGAGCAGACACGGAGTCGCTCGAGGGTGTGGAGTTCCGCCCGCTGGACTGATCCGTCCACAGCGGCGTCACGCTCGACGTCGTGTTCACCTCACGTCGGTAGGATCGATCCCGCAATCACCACAACCGAACGTGTAGGGAGTACCCCGTGGCCGTGATCGATGCCGTAGGAGCACGCGAAGTCCTCGATTCCCGAGGCAACCCGACGGTCGAGGTCGAGGTCCTCCTCGACGACGGCGTCGTGTCCCGCGCGCTCGTCCCCTCCGGTGCCTCCACCGGTGCGTTCGAGGCGTACGAACTCCGTGACGGAGACAAGGCCCGCTACGGCGGGAAGGGCGTCCTCAAGGCCGTCGACGCCGTCCTCGACGAGATCGGCCCGGCGCTCGAGGGCTTCGACGCCACCGACCAGCGCCTCGTCGACGCCGCGCTCATCGAGCTCGACGGCACCGAGAACAAGTCCCGCCTCGGCGCGAACGCGATCCTCGGTGCCTCGCTCGCCGTGGCCCGTGCCGCAGCCGACTCGGTCGACCTGCCGCTCTTCCGCTACCTCGGCGGCCCGAACGCGCACACGCTGCCCGTCCCGCTGATGAACGTCGTCAACGGTGGTGCCCACGCGGACACCAACGTCGACATCCAGGAGTTCTTCCTGGTGCCCTACGGCGCCGAGTCCTTCTCCGAGGCACTCCGCTGGGGCGTCGAGACCTACCACGCCCTCAAGGGCGAGCTGAAGAAGCAGGGCCTGGCCACCGGCCTCGGCGACGAGGGCGGCTTCGCGCCGGAGCTCGCGTCGAACCGCGCGGCGCTCGACTTCCTGCTCACCGCGATCGAGAAGGCCGGCTACACGCCCGGCAAGGACATCGCCGTCGGCCTCGACGTGGCGTCCACCGAGTTCTTCTCGGACGGCAAGTACCAGTTCGAGGGCAAGCAGCTCTCGAGCCAGGAGTTCACCTCCTACTTCGCCGAGCTCGTCGCGAACTACCCCCTCGTCACCATCGAGGACCCGCTGGCCGAGGACGACTGGGAAGGCTGGTCGCACCTGACCGCCGAGCTCGGCGACAAGGTCCAGATCGTCGGCGACGACCTGTTCGTCACCAACCCGAAGCGTCTGCAGCGGGGCATCGACGAGAAGGCCGCGAACTCGATCCTCGTCAAGGTCAACCAGATCGGCACGCTCACCGAGACCCTCGACGCGGTCTCGCTCGCGCACCGTCACGGCCTGACCTCGATCCTGTCGCACCGCTCCGGCGAGACCGAGGACACCACGATCGCGGACATCGCGGTCGCGGTCGACGGTGGCCAGATCAAGACCGGCGCCCCGGCCCGCTCGGACCGCGTCGCGAAGTACAACCAGCTGCTCCGCATCGAGGAAGAGCTCGGCGACGCCGCGGTGTACGCCGGTCGCTCGGCCTTCCCGCGCGCCGCGTCGCTGTAACCAGCCCGGCCAGCAGTACCCGCACCACCGAGACGCCGTCCTCCTCCCGGGGGGACGGCGTCTCGTCGTGTGTGCCGCCCCGGAGTGCCGAGCGGTCAGGACGTGCCGCTCGCGCTGCATCGAGTGGTCGTGAGTCGTCGGTTGGCCCGGGCCTGGCCGACAGGACGTGACCACCGGACGTGCGCCGGGCGGTGTGTGGTGACCACTCCAGGTGCGGGACTGCAGGGGCGGGCCGAAGCCGCGCCTCCCGGCTGCCTCGACGTGACGACGCGAGACGCTGAGAGGGCGCCGAACGGCCGCGTGCCGGGCGGCCGGACCGACCGTGCCGGGTTATCGTCGGACCGTGCCCAGCCAGAAGCCCCGCGTCCGCCGCGTCCCCGTGGCGATGCCCGACGGCAGCACGCCCGCGCAGCCCTGGTACCGCTCGATCCACTTCTCCGGGTTCAGCCTGCTCATGCTCGCGATCATCGTGCTCTTCGTGGTGGTGCTCGCGCCGTCGCTCCGGACGCTCATCCAGCAGCAGGAGCAGATCGCCCAGCAGCAGCACGAGGTCGCGAGCCAGAAGGCCGACGTCGCGCAGAAGAAGCAGGACGTCGCACGCTGGGACGACCCGGCGTACATCGAGGCACAGGCCCGCGACCGACTGCTCTACGTGTACCCGGGCGAGGAGAGCTACCTCGTGATGGGCGCCGAGGACGAGGCCGCCGACAAGACCCCCACCACCGACTCGGGCACCCCCGTGAGCGCGAAGGTGCAGACGCCCAAGGTCGACTGGGTGCAGGCGATGCTCTCGTCGGTGCTGCAGTCCGGGCTCACCGACGAGCGGGCAGCCGACCTCGTCGCCCCCGACGTCTCCGGGACGGGCGACAGCAAGTAGTCCCGGACCGCAGGGCGCGGAGCCGTCCGGCCCGACGGTGCGAGGGGTTCCGCTTCTCCGGTAGGCTCACGTTCCCGTGACGACCCCTCCCTTCGACCCGCCCTCCGACCGCGACGTCCAGGTCGTGTCGGCGCAGCTCGGCCGACCGGCACGTGACGTCATCGGGATCGCGGCACGCTGCGTCTGTGGCAACCCCACCGTCGTCTCCACGAAGCCCCGGCTGTCGAACGGCACCCCGTTCCCGACGTTCTACTACCTGTGCCACCCCGCGGCCACCGCTGCGGTCAGCACCCTCGAGGCCAACCAGGTGATGCCCGAGCTGGCAGCCCTGCTCGAGGACCCCGAAGTCGCCGCGCAGTACCGCGCGGCCCACGAGTCCTACCTGGCCGATCGCGAGTCGATCGAACACGTCGACGAGATCGACGGCATCAGCGCCGGTGGCATGCCCACCCGCGTGAAGTGCCTGCACGCCCTCGTCGGCCACGCCCTCGCCGCCGGACCCGGCGTCAACCCCATCGGCGACCTCGCGCTCGAGCGCGCGGACTGGTCGCCCTCCCGGTGTGCATGCCGGGCGTATGATGACGGTGCAGACGCTGGAGTCGGGGCGGGTGGCGGCGAAGTCTGACTCGACTCCCGCACACCCCCATCCAAGGAGATCATCCCCCGTGCCCAAGATCCTCGTCGTCGGCGGCGGTTACGCCGGTTTCTACACCGCATGGAAGCTCGAGAAGCACCTTCGCCAGGGCGAAGCCGAGGTCGTCATGGTGGACCCGCTGCCGTACATGACGTACCAGCCGTTCCTGCCCGAGGTCGCCGCCGGCTCCATCGAGCCGCGTCACGCGGTCGTCGCGCACCGTCGTCACCTCAAGAAGACCCGCGTCGTCACGGCGAAGGTCACCAAGGTCGACCACGCCACCAAGACGGCGACGATCACCCCGACCGAGGGCGAGGCGTGGGAGGAGTCCTACGACCAGATCGTCATGACCGCCGGCGCGGTGTCCCGCACGTTCCCGATCCCGGGCGTCGCGGACGAGGCCATCGGCCTGAAGACCATCGAGGAAGCCGCGTCCATCCGTGACCGCATCCTCAGCAACTTCCACAAGGCGGCGAACCTGCCGGCCGGTCCCGAGCGCGACCGCCTGCTCACCGTCGTCGTCGTCGGTGGTGGCTTCGCCGGCATCGAGGTGTTCGCCGAGCTCCGCTCCTTCGTCACCGACCTGCTGAAGAGCTACCCGCAGCTCTCGTTCGACGACACGCACTTCCACCTGGTGGAGGCGATGGGTCGCATTATGCCCGAGGTGTCGCTCGAGACCTCGCACTGGGTGCTCAAGAACCTCGCCCAGCGCGGGGCCACGGTGCACCTCGAGACCCAGCTCGCCTCGGCCGAGGGCGGCGTGTGCCAGCTCAAGGCCAAGGACGAATCGATCCAGACGATCGAGTCCGACCTCATCATCTGGACCGCCGGCGTCATGGCGAACCCGATGGTCAAGGGCACCGACTTCCCGCTCGAGCAGCGCGGCCGCATCCGCGTGCAGCCCGACCTGCGCGTGGTCGACGACAACGGCGTGATCGCCGACGCGTGGGCCTGCGGTGACGTCGCGGCAGTGCCGGACCTGACCGGTGGGGGTGTCGGCGGGTTCTGCGTGCCGAACGCCCAGCACGCCGTCCGCCAGGCGAAGCAGCTCGCGAAGAACCTGGTCGCGACGATCCGCGGTGAGGCGACGACCGACTACAAGCACGAGAACCTCGGCGCCGTCGCGGGCCTCGGTCTCGGCATCGGCGTGTTCCAGTCCGGCAAGTTCGCCATGAAGGGCTTCCTCGCATGGGGTGCGCACCGTGGCTACCACGGCCTGGCGATGCCGTCGTGGGAGCGCAAGTGGCGCGTCATCGGCGACTGGGTGGGTGGCTTCTTCCTGGGCCGCGACATCGCGTCGCTCGACGACCGCGAGACCCCGCGTGCCGCGTTCGAGGCGTGGGCTTCGCGTCCGAAGCCCGCAGCCGAGGCGCCGGCACCCGTCGCCGCTCCGGCTCCGGAGGAGGGCAAGCCGGCAGACGCCGCCGGCCCCGCGTACGCGACGCCCGCCGAGGACGTCTCGAAGCAGGCCGCTCCGGTCGAGGCCTCGGCCGACGCCAAGTAGGCACGCTCGTCACGAGAGGCGGTCACCCCGATGGGGTGGCCGCCTCTCGGCGTCCGCAGCGGCGTCACAGCGGTGCCCGCTCGGTAGGCTGTTGCGGCCCGCCCCCGTGGCCCAATCGGTAGAGGCATGCGACTTAAAATCGCCGAGTTGTGGGTTCGAGTCCCACCGGGGGTACTGCTCGTGCGACGCGCATCGCCGAGGCTCGGCTGGGCGGACGGTTCCGCGGGCTGAGCGGCGCGAGACTGTCCGCGGGGACGAGGCTCGGCGGACCGCGGCGGCGGACGCCAGCTACCATCGACACTCGTGGTCGGACTCGGAAGCGCACTCGCGAACCTGCGGAACGCCCTCCGCCGGCCCGAGGCGCACGTCGAGCTCGTCGACGGCGAGACCGTCCCGGTCGGCATGCTGCTCGGCACGCTCGGCGCGCTGCTGCTGGACGCCGGCAGCTCCGTGACCGACGTGCGTTCGGCGCTCGAGAAGGCCCGCGACGCCGCCGGCATCGGGCCGGAACTCGCGGTCGGCGTCCTCCCGGCCCTCGTGATCGTCAGCGAGACCGCCACGGGCGCCGCCACGATCGTGAACGCCGAGGGGGTCGAGCTCTCGTTCCGGCAGTCGGCACGTGCGAACCGCCTGGTGCTCGGCCTCGAGAGCGGTTCCATCGCCCTCGCCGAGATCCCCGCCCGCGTCCGCGCGATCCGCGCCGGCACGCAGCCCCCGCCCGCGCTGCCGTGGGTGCTCGGGAACGCCCTGACCTCCGCCGGCCTCGCCGTGGTGTTCCGCTGCCCGTGGTGGGCGATCCTCGTCGCCCTGGCCGTCGGGGCGCTCGTGGGCGTGATCGGGCTGCTGCTCCGTCGGTTCCGCGAGGCCGTCGCGGTCGTCCCGTTCCTGGCGGCGTTCGTCTCGACGACCATCGTCGGACTGGTGGCCGCCGGCACCGGCTTCGACCAGGTACCGCTCTTCGCGGTGTGCGCACCGGTCGCCGTCTTCGTCCCTGGCGCGCTCATCACGAACGCCCTGCTCGAGCTCACGGCCGCCGACATCGTGACCGGGGCGTCCCGGCTGGTGCAGGGGCTCATCATGCTCGGGTTCATGGCTGCCGGGATCGCTGCCGGGAGCTCCCTGACCGGACTGCACGTCGACCCGACGTCCGCCGCGCTCGTCGGCGAGGTCGCGGGGGTCGGGACGGACCGCGGGGGCTGGGAGTCGGTCCCCGCCTACTGGGTCTCCTGGGTCGCGGTCGTGGGCCTCGCGGTCGGGCTCGGCCTGGTGTTCCGCTCCGGGTGGCGGTTGACGCTCGTCTCCGTCGCCGTGATGACGACGGCCTACGCGCTCGTGAGCGGTACGACCCCGATCTGGGGCAGTGTGGTCGCGACCGGCGCGACGGCGGCGCTGCTCTTCGTCGCGACGCGCCTGGTGGAGCGCATCGTGCCGGTCATCCCCGCCACCGTCTCGTTCTTCCCCGCGTTCCTGCTGCTCGTGCCCGGCACGGTCGGGCTCGTGGCGGTCGCCACCTTCGACGCCGACGCGCTCGCCACCCCGCTCGCGACCTTCGTGAGCCTGTGCGTCGGGACGAAGCTCGGGGGCCTGCTGCCGGGGCTGTTCGCCCGCAACGCACCGCACCACACCGAGGAGTGAGCGACCGGGTCGCGACCGGAGGGCGGACGGGAGGCGCGGTGCAGGCCCGCACCGCGCCTCCCGTCCGTCCCGTCGCGGCTCAGCGCGACCGCGGCTCGACGAGCCGGCCGGCCGCGAGGTCCTCGGCGGCGGACTCCTTCGCGAGGTAGTGGACCTTCTTGCCCGTCGCGTTGTAGGGCAGCTCGGTGACGAAGCGGTAGCGGCGGGGGGGCTTGTACCGGGCGAGCCCCGGGTGGGAGCCGGTCCAGTCCTCGAGGACGTCGGCGGCCTCCGCGTCGTCCTCGGGCAGCCGACCCGGTGCGCGGACGACGAGCGCGGTGACGACCTCGCCCCACCGTTCGTCGGGCACCCCCACCACGACGGAGTCGGCGACGCCCGGGTGCTCCTGCAGGACGGCCTCCACCTGCACCGGGTGGACGTTCTCGCCGCCCGAGATGATCATGTCGTCCTTGCGGCCGACGATCGTGACGCGTTCGTGTTCGTCCCACGTGGCGAGGTCGCCCGGGTAGAACCACCCGTCCGCGAACTTCTCGGCCTCGAGTCCGGGGTTGCGGTACGAGTAGCCGGACTTCACGGTCCGGACCGCGAACTCGCCGATCTCGACGCCGTCCTTCGCCACGGTGTCGCTCGGGTCGGCGAGGCCGTCGTCCAGGACCCGGACGACGGCGACGTCGTCGTCGGTGGACGCCCGTCCGGCCGAGCCGGCGCCGTCCGGGAAGTCCTCGGGTCGCAGGAACGTGTTCCAGAACGTCTCGGTCGTGCCGTACCCGTTGAAGATCCTGGGCGAGAGGAGTGCCTGGTAGCGCAGTGCCGCGGCGCGGTCGAGCGGTGCGCCCATCGTGACGATGCCGTGCAGCGACGACAGGTCCCGGGGATCGGACTCCTGCGCGTCGGCGAGGGCGACGAGGTTCGGGGGCGCCCCGATGAGGAAGGTCAGGCGTTCCTGTTCGACCAGGTCCAGGACGCGGCCGGCGTCGAACTGGCGGAGCGTGGTGAGCTCGGCACCGACGTAGAAGACCGGGTTCGGGCCGCCGGAGTACAGGCCGCCGCGGTGGAAGAGCGGCGACATGTTGAGCGTCTTGTCGAAGGGGCCGAGCGGGAAGTGCATGACCACGTCGTGCGCGCTCAGCAGCTCGACGAGGCTCGGCAGGGGCACCGGCTTCGGACGGCCCGTGGTGCCGCTCGTCCAGAGTCTGGTGGTCTCGGCGTAGGTGCTGCGGGGTCCCGTGGCGTCCAGCTCCGCCGCCGTCACCGGGTCGGCCGCGAGCAGGTCGGCGAACGCGGTGGCGCCCGGGACGGACCCCGACGGTCCTCCGACGACGACCACGTGGCGCGGTGCGTGGTCGGCGGAGGCGAGCGCCGCGGCCGTCTCGGTCCGGCGAGCGGCGTCGTGCACGAGCACCAGCGGGGCGGAGTCGTCGACGATGAACGCGACCTCGGCGGGGGCGAGCCGGTAGTTCGTCGGGGAGAACACCGCGCCCGTGCGGTGGCAGGCCAGGTAGAGGATCGCGAACTCGGGGGAGTTCATCAGCTCGACCATCACGACCGTGCCCGTCCCCACACCGTGGCGGACGAGCCACCCGGCGACCCGGTCCACGTCGGCGCCGAGTTCGGCGTAGGTCCAGGTCCTGCCCGTGTCCGGCTCGCGCAGGGCCGGGCGGGACGCGAACCGGTGCGTGTTCCGTGCGAACCCGGCGGCGTAGGTGAAGTGGCCCTCGAAGACCTCGCGGAAGCGGGTCGGGTCGTAGTCGGACGTCGTCGTTCGACGGGGTCCGCGCGGGTCCTCGGTCCGGGTGTCGGTCATCGTCGCTCCCCTGGGCGCTCGTCCGGTGCAGTGGGTACCGAGCGTCAGCGTATCCGTGTCGCGGACGCTGGCGGCAGGGGCGGTGACGGCCGGGGCGGGACGGGGCCGTCGGCGGCTGCTCGGATGGCGGGGTGGACCACGCGGGCGGTGGGGTTGGTGCGCTGCTCAGGTGGCGGGGCGTGCCGCGCGGGCGGTGGGGTTGCTGCGCTGCTCGGGTGGCGGGGCGTGCCGCGCGGGCGGTGGGGTTGCTGCGCTGCTCAGGTGGCGGGGCTGGCCGCGCGCAGGCGGAACCACAGGAACGCTGACCCGGCCGCCAGGGTGCACGCGGCGACGCCGACGCCGATCGCGACGACCGGCAGGTGCGCGCCCGTCGTCCCGGATGCCACGGCGCCGGCGAGGGCCACGGTGACCGCCGCGATGCCGACGTAGTGGGACCGTGCCCGCCGTCGCTCGGTCGGTCCGTCCGCGGACCGGACGAGCAGCGCAGAGGCGACGGATCCCGGGAACGGCAGGAGCGAGACCACGAGGGCGCCGAGCCCGCCGAGGCACACCGTGATCGCCGTCTCCGACACGAGCGCGCCCCAGAAGCCACCGCGGGCCACGAGTCCGTGCACCACCCAGCCGAGGACCGCCACCGCGGAGAGCGAGACGGACCGGACGACCGCGGAACGCGTTCGGCGTGCCAGGTCGGCGCCGAGGCGCACCGCCCCGGTGTCCAGGTCGGCCCGACCCGCCGGGACGAGCACGAGTCCGACGACGAGCGCGGGGGAGACGTCCGCGGCACGGGTCACCGCGCAGCCGACGAGCGCCGCCAGCACCAGCCACGGCGAGACGCGCACGCCGACCAGCCGGTGGTCCCGTCCGGCACCCCACCGGGTGGCGAGGAGCAGCACCGCGGCGAGCAGTGCGGTCCCGAGCACGACGCCGATCGCCAGGCGGACGTACCGTGCCTCGAGCTGGACGCCGACCCCGAGCAGGGTGCAGAGGGACGCGACGAGCACGCCGAGGGTGACCGACGCCCAGGTCGGCAGCACATCGTCGCCGCGACGGCGCTCCGAGCGGGGGCGGTTGCGACCGAGCACCCCGGCGGACGGGCGTCGGATCCGGCCGTGGGCGACACCGGCGACGAGCGCGAGGGGTGCGGCGACGAGCAGCAGGAAGCCGGCCGCGATCGACGTCGCGACCAGGACGGTCCGCCACGAGAACAGCGACTGGATGGGCGGGACGGTGGCGTCGTACGCGGTCGCTGCGCTCCAGTCACCGGCCGGCCCGGACCAGTCGGGCGTCCCGGTCCCGGGGCCTCCGGTCGCACCGGTGCCGCCCGCGGTGGGCCCGTCCGCACTTCCGGCGGCGCCGGTCGGGTCCGGACCGTGGCCGTCGTCGGTCGCCCCGTCCGTCGGGCCGCCGCCGGTCGTCGCACTGCCGGTGGGCGATCCGGTGGCCGAGGACGGTGCCGGGTGATCCGTCGGTGGTGTGCTGGGGGACTGCGCGGGCACCGTGACCCGGACCGCCGCGGACGACCGCGAGAAGTTGCCCGCGGCGTCGTGCAGGCTCGCCGTGAGCCGGTGTGTCCCGGGTGTCGACGCCGCAGCAGCGCCCGCGCAGGACCACGAGCCGTCCGACCCGACGCGGTCCGTGCAGACAGGAGCACGGTCCAGGTAGACGGTGACCGTGGTACCCGCCTCGCCGGTGCCGCTGACCGTCGTCGACGCTCCCACGGCCGCACCGGACCGGGGTGCCGTGATGCGGGGTGCCCCGGGCGGGGTCCGGTCGAACGTCACCGTCACGGGTGCCGAGGCGGCGCTGCGCAGGTCGGACCGGTACCCCGCGGCCGTGCTCGCCGTCTGGGTCGCGGTGACGGTGACGCGCTGGTCGCCCGCTGCCGCCGACCGGTGCGTCGGGGCCGAGGTCGCACCGACGACGCGGACGACCCACCGACCGTCGCTGCCCACGACCGTGGTCCGCTGCCCCGACGTCCCCGGGAGCGACAGCGCGACGGTCGATCCCGGGTAGCCGGTGCCCGCGACCGTGCCGTTCGTGCTGGTCGACGGGGTGACGACCGGAGGCACGATCACGTCGGACGTGGGCGTACGGGCCGTCCCGAGCCGAGGCGCCGTGGCGTCGGTGACGGTGAACACCTGCCGTGGGCCGGACCGGAGCGTGGCGAGACAGGACCAGGAACCGTCGCGGTGGGTCGTCACCGCGCCGCACCCCGTCACGCGCAGGACGTGGCCGGGTGTGGCGGTGCCGTGCAGACGGACGGTCGCCGAGGTGACGTCGCCGGGATCGCTGATCCGGGGTGCCACGGCGGGGGTCTCGGTCGGGAACGGGATCGGCGTCGATCCGCCGGGCGGGGCTGGGTGGACGTCCTGCTGGGGCGTGGGGGTCTCGGACGCGGTCGGGGTGGGCGCCGGGGTCTCGCCGCCGGCCGCGGCCGAGGCAGGCTGCGCCGTGGTGGTGCGCTGCGCCGTCGTGGCGGGCTGCGTCGTGGTGGTGTCCTGCGCGGAGGTGGCGTCCTGCGCCGTCGATTCGGCGTCCTGCGCTGCCGCGGAGGCCGCCGTCCCCGGCGCGACCGTGCCGAGGAGCAGGCCGGCGACGAGCGCTGCCACCGCGGCCAAGAGCGGGGCCGTCCGGGTTCGCCGACCAGGGCCGTCGCCCCCGACGACCCTCCGGTCCACGTTCTCCCCGCGCGTGCTCACTGCCTCCCATCCCACGTGATCCGGGCCGCTCGGTCAATACACCTCGCGGATGACGTGCGTTCCCGATGCCGGATCGGGCTCCGGACGGACCGTCACCCGAACGTGGGGTGTGTGCGACGAGGGAATCGGCCGTGAACCGCGGCCGCCGGAAGGAGGGTGCAGTGAGCGTCGTTAGACTCGACGGCGGTCGTCTGACGACCTTCGCACCACCGCGGATCCCGACGCGCAAAGGAGTACGCCCGCATGGACACCGGACTCATCACGACGCTCATCGTCGTCGGGGTGGTGGTCGTCATCCTCGTGATCGTCGGGATCTACCTCTGGGTCACGTACAACGCCCTCGTGACGCTGAAGGTCCGGGTGGACGAAGCGTGGAGCGACATCTCGGTGCAGCTGAAGCGTCGGGCCGACCTCATCCCCACCATCGTGGAGTCGGTGAAGGGCTACGCGACGCACGAGAAGGCCGTGTTCAACGACGTCACGAAGGCGCGCGCCGAGACGCTCAGTGCCGGTGACGCATCGACCGCCTCGGTCGCCGAAGGCCACATGCAGAAGGCGCTCAAGAGCGTGTTCGCGGTCGCCGAGGGGTACCCGCAGCTCCAGTCGAGCCAGAACTTCCTGCAGCTGCAGTCGGAGCTGGTCGACACCGAGGACAAGATCCAGTCCGCTCGGCGCTTCTACAACGGGGGCGTGCGCGAGCTCAACACGAAGATCCGGGTGTTCCCGAACTCGGCGTTCGCGAGGAACCGCGGCTTCACCGAAGCGGCGTTCTTCGAGACGGCGGAACCCGCTGCGATCGCGGAACCGCCCCGCGTGCAGTTCTGACGACCGCGGCTGACGACACCCGACACACGTGTACAGCGCCATCGCGCGGAACAAGCGCAACACCGTGCTCATCGTGCTGGTGTTCCTGCTCGTCATCGGAGCGCTCGGCTTCCTGGGCGGTTACCTGGCCGGGAACGTCTCGATCGGCGTGATCGTGCTGCTGGTCGCCCTCGGCTACGCCGTGGTGCAGTACTTCCTCGCCGCACGGCAGGCGGTCGCGATCGCCGGGGGCATCGAGATCGACCGCACCACCGAGCCTCGGCTGTGGCGGACCGTCGAGAACCTCGCCATCGCCACGGGGATGCCCATGCCGAGGGTGTTCGTGATCGACGACCCCGCACCGAACGCCTTCGCCACCGGGCGCGATCCGGACCACGCGATCGTCGCGGCGACCACCGGGCTGCTCGCGATCATGGACGACCAGGAGCTGCAGGGCGTGATGGCGCACGAGCTCGGCCACGTCCGGAACCACGACATCCGCGTGTCGACGATGGTGTTCGGGCTGGTCGTCGCCGTCGGCTTCGTCGCCGACGTCCTGCTCCGCATCTCGATCTTCGGCGGACTGAGCGGTCGCGGCCGCAACAACGACAGCGGCGGGAACAACCCGATCCTCCTGATCGCCGGACTCGTGGCGCTGGTGGTCGCGCCGATCGCCGGAGCAGCGGTGCAGGCGGCGGTCTCGCGACAGCGCGAGTACCTGGCGGACGCGACGGGCGCGATGACGACGCGGCACCCCGAGGGGCTGGCACGCGCGCTCGAGAAGCTCGGTGCGTACGGGCGGCCGATGCAGACGCAGAACTCCTCCATGGCGCACCTCTGGATCGCCGACCCGATGCGTCCGGGGCTCATGGACCGGTTGTTCTCGACCCACCCGCCGCTCCCGGACCGCATCGCCCGCCTCCGCAGCAGCCTCGACCGCTTCTGATCCTGACGGTCGTCCCGCACGCGCGGGTCGTCCGGCCAGGCAGTTCCGCCCGATCAGCCCCGGTCAGACAGCCCCGCCCGCTCAGGCGCGTGGGCCCACCCGCGCGGTGTCCTGTGCGCGGCTCGGGGCGGAGGAGGCGTCGGGGTCCGTCGTGCTGACCGGATCGCTCGGCGCCGGTCCCACGGCGTCCATCGTGTCGTCGCGGTCGCGGTCGCGGTCGCGGTCGCGGACGCGGTCGCGGTCGCCGTCGGCCGGCGCCGGAGCATCGGCGTCATCAGCTGCGACGTGTGCCACCAGTTGCGTCCCGAGCGCGTCGGCGAGGAGCGCCGCGGCGGTCCCGCGGTCGGTGACCTCGACCTCGTCGAGGCCCTGCCACGCCGCAGCCCTGCGCAGGGTCGTCGCGAGCCGCTCGGCGTCGAGGTGTTCACCCGGCTCCCGCCAGGCCGTCCGGACGCGGAGCACACCGCGCCGGCGGTCGCTCTTCAGGTCCACGCGTCCGACCAGCCGGTCGTCCTGCAGGACCGGCAGCACGTAGTACCCGTGCACCCGCTTCGGTGCGGGCGTGTAGATCTCGATGCGGTAGTGGAACCCGAACATGCGTTCCGCCCGTCGCCGGAACCAGACGACGGGATCGAAGGGGCTGAGCACGGCGTCCGCCGTGATTGACCGGGGCACCCGGGCATCGGCGTGCAGCCACGCCGGTTCCCGCCAGGACTCGACGCGGACCGGGACCAGTTCCCCCGCCTCGGTCAGTTCCGCGAGGGCGACGGCGGTGTCGTCCGCCCGCAGCCGGTAGTAGTCGGCGACGTCCGCTCGCGTCCCCACGCCGAGCGCCCGCGTGGCGTTCCGGACGAGTTCGCGGATGGCGGTCGGTCGGTCGGGTGCCGTCTCGAGGAACCCGACGGGCAGCACCTGGTCGGGAAGCGCGTAGCGGCGCTCGAAACCGTCCCGCCCGGCGCTGACGACGTCGCCCCACCGGAACATCTGCTCCAGGCCCCGCTTCACGTCGCTCCAGCCCCACCAGGGCCCCCGGCGCACGTTCGACTCGTGCTCGACCGCGCTCGCGGGCATCGGGCCCTCGGTGCGCAGCATCGCCAGGAGCTCACGCCGGACGGCCGCCGTGCGCTCCACGCCGTCGACCCGCGTCGGCCCGGCGTCCCGTTCCCGCATCGCGTCCATGCGCCACCGGAACAGGGGCAGGTCGTCGCGGGGCACGAACGCGGCTTCGTGCGCCCAGTACTCGCTGTACGGCGCACGCTGGCGCAGGGTGAGCCGGTCGAGCGTCGCGCGGTCGTACCCGCCGTACCGGGCGAACAGCGGCAGGTAGTGGCTCCGTTCGAAGACGTTCACGGAGTCGATCTGCAGCAGCCCGAGGCGGGCGATGCCCGACGTCAGGGTCCGTGTCGGCACGGCGTTGAGCGGCGCGCGTCCGAAGCCCTGCGCAGCCAACGCCACCCGACGGGCCTGTGCAGCCGAGAGCGTGGTCCTCACCATGCCGCGACGCTACCGAGGTCCGCCGACATCCGGTCCTCGGCGGTGTATGCCGTATCCGGAACCTGTCAGGATGCCCGCCGATACACTCGCCGCATGGCCTGGGGAAAGAAGACTCATCCCGATCCCGTCGTCGAGGACTCCGTCCCCACGGGGATGCGGATCGCCGGCGCGTGGTCGTGGCGCATCCTCGTCGTCCTCGGCGTCGTCGCGGCGTTCATCTACCTCGTCACGCTCTTCAGCGAGGTGCTCATCCCGTTCCTCATCGGGATCGTCGTGGCGTCGCTGCTCGTGCCGCTGTCCAACTGGATGCAGCGGCACCACGTCCCGAAGTGGGTCGCGGTCATCGTCAGCCTCGTGGGCGGTCTGGCAGCGGTCGGCGCGCTCATCTGGCTCGTCGTCGACCAGATCGCCGCGGCGTACCCGTCGCTGCGCGACCGCGCGCTGTCGCAGTACGACAACATCCAGGACCTGCTCGGCAGCTCCGCGCTCGGCATCAGCGAGCGGGACATCAACAACTACCTCGACCAGGCCACCGAGTGGCTGCAGAGCAACTCCGGCTCGATCCTCTCGGGGGTCGCGAGCGCGGGTTCGTCGCTGACGCACATCCTGACCGGCCTGTTCGTCGTGATCTTCACGGTCATCTTCCTGCTCATCGACGGCAAGAACGTCTGGCGCTGGGTCGTCCGGATCTTCCCGAAGAAGGCGCGTTCCGCCATCGACGGTGCCGGTGTGGCCGGGTGGACGACCCTGACCAGCTTCGTCCGGGTGCAGATCTTCGTCGCGTTCGTCGACGCGGTCGGCATCGGCGTCGGGGCAGCGATCCTGCAGCTGCCGCTCGTCGTCCCGATCGCCGTGTTCGTGTTCCTCGGTGCGTTCATCCCGGTGGTCGGTGCGATCGTGACCGGCATCCTCGCCGTGATCGTCGCGCTGCTCTTCAACGGCTGGATCGCAGCGCTCTGGATGCTCGTGATCATCCTCGCCGTGCAGCAGATCGAGGGCCACATCCTGCAGCCGCTCGTGATGGGCAGCGCGGTCAAGGTGCACCCACTGGCCGTCGTCCTCGGGGTGACCGCGGCGTCCGGGCTCGCCGGCATCGCCGGGGCGTTCTTCGCAGTGCCGCTCATCGCGACGGTGAACTCCATGGTGACGACGATCGCCAGCGGCAAGTGGCGTGCGCTCGACTCCGATCACGTGCTCGAGGCGAAGCAGCGCGACCACGCCGCCAGCGTCGAGGAGAAGCGTCGCCGCAAGTGGCGGAAGCAGCACCGCGACGACGTGCCGGCTCCGGGCAGCGACGAGCAGCCGACCGCCGCGAAGGGGACGGCGGGCTGACCCGACGTCACGAGTTCGCCGCGGGGGCCCGGAACGAGGATGATGGGCACGTGACCGACACCAGCGCGCTCCAGCAACCGACCACCGCGTTCCCGACGCTCGCGGACATCGAAGCGGCGCGGGACACCATCGCCGGCGTCGCGCGGGTCACCCCGATGGAGACCTCGCAGTTCCTCGGCGAGCTGCTCGGGTCGCCGGTGCACCTCAAGTGCGAGAACCTGCAGCGCACGGGGGCGTACAAGGTGCGCGGCGCCTACAACCGGCTGGCGGCCCTGACGCCGGAGCAGCGGGCGAAGGGTGTCGTCGCGGCCTCCGCCGGGAACCACGCGCAGGGTGTCGCCCTCGCCGCCCGCGAGCTCGGCATCCCCGCGACGATCTTCACGCCGGTCGGGGTGGCGCTGCCCAAGCTGCAGGCGACGCGGCACTACGGCGCCGACGTCGTCCTGCGCGGCCACTCGGTGGAAGAAGCACTGAGCGCGGCGAAGGACTTCGCCCACCGCACCGGAGCGGTCTTCATCCCGCCGTTCGACCACCCCGACGTGATCGCCGGCCAGGGCACGCTCGGACTCGAGATCGTCGACCAGGTGCCCGACGTGGACACGGTCGTCGTGCCCATCGGCGGGGGCGGTGTCATCGCCGGCATCGCGCTGGCGGTGAAGGGCCTGGCCGAGCGTCTGGGCCGTGACATCCGCGTCGTGGGTGTGCAGGCCGAGAACGCGGCGGCGTACCCGACCTCCATCGAGGCGGGGGAGCCCGTCACGGTCGCGACCACCCCGACGATCGCGGACGGCATCGCCGTCGCACGCCCGGGCGACCTGAACTTCCCGATCATCCGCGACCACGTCGACGAGATCGTCACGGTCTCGGACGACGACGTCGCCCGTGCGCTCCTCGTCCTGCTCGAGCGCGCCAAGCTCGTGGTCGAGCCCGCCGGCGCCGTCGGCGTCGCCGCGATCATGTCCGGCGCGGTCCGTGACACCGGGCGGACGGTCGTGCTGCTCAGCGGCGGCAACATCGACCCGCTCATGATGGAGCGTGTGATCACCCGCGGACTCGTGGCCGCGGCACGTTACATCGGCATCCGGATCATGCTCCCGGACCGCCCCGGACAGCTCGCTCGGGTGTCGCAGGTCATCTCCGACGCCGGCGCGAACGTGGTCGAGGTCCTGCACACCCGCCACGGTCAGGGACTCGTGATCAACGAGGTCGCGCTGGACCTGTCGATCGAGGCGCGCGGACCCGAGCACGCGCAGGAGGTCATGGGGCGCCTGCACGAGGCCGGGTTCCGTCCCGAGCTCCTGGAGCGCTGACGGACCGGAGGCGCGGTGCCGGCTGGCACCGCGCCTCCGGTCCGCGACACGTGCGGCTACGGCTCGTAGCGCTCGACCTTCGTCACCTCGACGGCGATCTCCTTGCCGTTCGGAGCCGTGTAGGTCGTCTTCTCACCGGCGCGGAGGCCGACGATCGCGGCACCGACCGGGCTCACCGGGCTGTAGACGGTCAGGTCGGAGCCCTCGGCCACGATCTCGCGGTTGCCAACGAGGAAGGTGGACTCGTCGCCGGCGATCACCGCGGTCACGACGGTGCCGGGCTCGACGGTGCCGTCGAAGTCGGCCTCGCCCACCGTCGCGTGCTTGAGGAGCTCGGTGAGCTGGCGGATGCGCGCCTCGATCTTGCCCTGCTCGTCCTTGGCCGCGTGGTAGCCGCCGTTCTCCTTGAGGTCGCCCTCTTCACGCGCCGCCTCGATGCGGTCCGCGATCTCCTTGCGACCAGGACCGGAGAGCTGCTCGAGCTCCGCCTGGAGACGGTCGTGTGCCTCCTGGGTCAGCCAGGTGACCTGCGTGTCGTTGCTCATCGTGAATCCCTTCAACAAAGAGCGAGACCGGCCGGTGTGGCCGGTCTCGCTCTGCGAATCACAACAGTCTAGGGAACCCAGCAAGAGTGGATCAAGCCGGTCACGCCGCGTGTCGTCGTGTCCACCTCGGTCGTGACGGTGCGGCTGCGCTGCTCGGCGGCCGGCACCGTGATCTCCTTCCAGCCCACGATCGTGTACGACTTGTCGAGCACCTGCACGGCGCACTTCGCGGTGGTCCCGGGGTCGACCGAGACGTGCGCGTGCACCACGGCGCGGTGGTCGGAGACGATCTCGTAGCCGACCTCGTCCGTGTCGAGCCCGTGGTCGGTCTGCGCCGGACCAGCCCAGACGACCCACACGGCGAACACCACGACGACGGCCACGGCCGCGGCGATCGCGAGGGCCTTCGTCCGCCGGACCCTGCTCGGGGTGCGGCCGTAGCGGTCGTCCAGGACAGAGGTGGACGACGTTCGTGCCGTGGGGTGCTGCGGTTCGGACAGTTCGGGGCTCCCGGGGTGATTATCCTGATGACCAGGGTAGTTCACGCGATGCTGTGCGCTGCCCGCGTCCGCCCGCTCTCGACCCAGCGAGGAACCGCACGTGCCCCACCGTCTGCTGGCCGTCCACGCCCACCCCGACGACGAGTCGAGCAAGGGGGCCGCGACGGCTGCCAAGTACGTCGCTGAGGGGAACGAGGTCCTGGTCGTCTCCTGCACCGGCGGCGAGGCCGGTGACATCCTCAACGACCAGCTCGGTGAGCCGGCGACGAGTCGAGCGCACCGCGACATGGCCGGGTACCGGCGGACCGAGATGGCGGCCGCCCGAGCGGCACTCGGGATCCAGCACCTCTGGCTCGGGTACCACGACTCCGGACTCCCCGACGCCGAGAAGGGGGAGACGGTCCGGTCGGGTACGTTCTCGACCGTCCCGCTCGAGTTCTCCACCGAGGCCCTGGTGCGCGTCGTGCGCCGGTTCCGGCCGCACGTGCTCGTCACCTACGACGAGAACGGCGGCTACCCGCACCCGGACCACATCCGCACCCACGAGGTCTCCGTCGCCGCCTGGCGCGACGCCGCCGACCCGGAGAAGTACCCCGAGGCCGGACCGGCATGGGCGGTGTCGAAGCTCTACTACGAGCGGACGATGAACCCCCGCCGCTTCCGGACGATCTTCGAGGCGCTGCGGGAACGCGACCCGGACAGCCCCGCGGTCGAGCAGCTGCGCGAGTGGGTCGAGCGCTTCGCCGACCGCCCGGACCTCGCGACCACCCACGTCGACGTCCACGAGTACTTCGACGCCCGCGACGCCGCGCTCCGCGCGCACGCGAGCCAGGTGCCGCCGGACAGCGCCTTCTTCTACTGGCCGAACGACCTCCTCGCGACGGTGTGGCCGACCGAGGACTACCAGCTCGTCGAGGCACGTGTGCCCACGTCGACGCCGGAGTCCGACCTCTTCGCGGGGATCCCGGCAGACGAGGACACCACCGCGTGAGCACCCCCTGGACGGCAGTCGCCGCCACCCCCAGCCCGAGCCCGAGCTCCGTACCCGACGTCCAGGTGACGCCCGGTGTGGCGGGCTTCATCGCGATCGCACTGGTCGCGGTGGTGACGATCCTGCTCGTGATCGACATGACGCGGCGGATCCGCCGCACGCGCTACCGGGCGGAGATCCGCGAGCGGCTCGAGGCCGAGGCGGCGGCCGGGTCCGACTCCGCGTCGACCGACGAGCCGGCCCGGCGGGCCGACGAGGACGGGCGAGCCGACGTCGGGGACGACACCGAACGCGGCTGAGCCGAGCGACGGACAGGAGGCGCGTGGCGGCACCGCCACGCGCCTCCTGTCCGTCAGCGCACGGGGTCGAGCGGTCCGTCAGCGCACGGGGTCGAGCGCGACGATCAGCACGCCCACCCACTGCGACGCGAACGCGACCACGGTCAGCGCGTGGAAGACCTCGTGGAACCCGAACACCGTCGGCGCGGGGTCGGGTCGCTTGAACCCGTAGACGAGCGCGCCGAGGATGTACGCCAGGCCGCCGGACAGCACGAGCACCGTCATCGGGACGCTCGCGGCGAAGAACTGGGGGAGCAGCCCGAGTGCCGCGCAGCCGAGCACCAGGTAGATCGGGACGTAGAGCCACCGGGGCGCACCGATCCACAGGACACGGAACGCGATGCCGAGCGCGGCACCCGACCACATCACCCACAGCACGACGACCATGAGCGTGTGCGGGAGCGCGCAGATCGCGATCGGCGTGTAGGTGCCGGCGATGAGCAGCAGGATGTTCGTGTGGTCGATCCGCTTGAGGACGCGCTTCACGGTCGGACCCCACGGGAACCGGTGGTAGGTCGCCGAGACACCGAACATCAGCAGTGACGTCGCCATGAACACCGCACTGCCGGCCTTGGCGGCGCCCGAGTCGGCGAGGCAGATGAGGACCACGCCCATCGCGATCGCGAACGGGAAGGTGCCGAGGTGGATCCACCCACGCCAGGCCGGTCGGGGCGGTTCGGCCGCTGCTGCCTCTTCCGTGAACGGGACGTGGGGGAGGGTCGCCGTCTCGCGCTGGTCCTGCATGTGCTGACAGTAGGGGCCCAGTCCGAACGGCAGCCGAGCATCCGACGTGCATGTGGATGATCGAGGGCCCTGCGCGGTCCGGTGCACTATGTTCGTTGCGTGACCGGCAGGGTGGGATGGGCAGGCAGAGGGATCCTCTACAGCGCCTACCAGCGCCGGATCCGCAGACAGATCGACGGCGCGCCGATGCCGAAGCACGTCGCCATGATCGTCGACGGCAACCGTCGCTGGGCGAAGCAGCTCGGCCTCGAGTCCGCGGCGCACGGGCACCGGGCCGGTGCGGCGAAGATCCCCGAGTTCCTCACCTGGTGCGACGACGTCGGGGTCGAGGTCGTGACGCTCTACCTGCTCTCCGCGGACAACCTGAAGGGTCGCGGCGGTGAGGAACTCGAGCAGCTCGTCGGGATCATCGCCGACCTCGCCGGGACCCTGGCGGACCACCGGGACTGGCGGGTCCAGCACGTCGGGTCGAACGAAGGCCTGCCCGAGCGGCTCGTCACGGCCCTCGCCGACGCGCAGGAACGCACCGCCGACCACACCGGTCTGCACGTCAACCTCGCGGTGGGCTACGGCGGTCGGCGCGAGATCGCCGACGCCATGCGCAGCATCGTGCGGCAGCACGGCGAGGACGGCGGCACGATCGACACCCTGGCCGAGGTCCTCACGCCGGAACTCATCGGCGATCACCTCTACACGCAGGGTCAGCCCGACCCGGACCTCGTGATCCGGACATCGGGCGAGCAGCGGTTGAGCGACTTCATGCTGTGGCAGAGCGCGCACAGCGAGTTCTACTTCGTCGAGGCCTTCTACCCGGACCTGCGCGAGGTGGACTTCCTCCGGGCGGTGCGCGACTTCGGGCTCCGCTCACGCCGGTTCGGCGGCTGACCGCCCGGTTCCGCGGCTGACCACTGCGCCGCTCGGACGCACGTCGCTCGGTTCGTCCCCGGGCGTCGGTCCCAGTACACTCACAGGGTTTCACCTCCTGGAAGGGGCACCCCTGTGCACATCGACGAGTACGTCGCCGGCTTCGCCGAGGAGCCGGGCTACCTCGACCACGCCGCGTTCGGCCCCGTGCAGACCGCGGTGCTCGAGGAGCAGCGCGTCCTCGGCACCATCCAGGAGCGCATGCGGTTCGGCGCGATGGAGACCCTGGACGAACAGGACGCCCGGGTCCGGACCGTCGCGGCGCGGTTGGTCGGCCGACGCGAGGACCAGGTCGTCTCGCAGACGGCGACCACGCCGGGTCTGGTGCACACGGCGTTCGGACTGACCGGCGGCGTGCTCGTCTCGGCCGACGACTACCCCTCGATGCCCCTCGCCCTCGCGAGCGCGGCGTCCGCGACCGGCGGCCGGGTGCACCCCGTCGTGATCGAACCGGGTGCCGGGTGGACGACCCCGGACCTGATCGCATCGCGGCTCACCGACGAGGTCACCGCCGTCGCCGTCTCCCTGGTCGACTGGCGGACGGGCTACCTGGCCGACCTGGCTGCGATCCGCGACGTGATCGGCGACCGCCTGCTCATCGTGGACGCGATCCAGGGCTTCGGGGTCGTCGACGCTCCGTACGAGGCGGCCGACGTGGTCGCCACCGGTGGCCAGAAGTGGCTGCACGCGGGCTGGGGGACCGGCTTCGTCGCGTTCAGTGACCGGGCGCTCGACCGCCTGCGTCCCGCGCTGTCCGGACCGCACGGCACCACGGGGTGGCCGCTCGAGGTCCCCTCCGTCCGTCCCGGGGCGGCCGGCTTCGTGTCGACCCGCATCGACCCGGTCGCCCAGGCCCGGATGGCCGTGTCGCTCGAACGACTCACCGCGGTGGGCGTCGGCGCGGTGCAGGAGCGGGTCGCCGAGCGCGCCGAGCGGGTGTTCGCGATCGCGGACGAGTTCGGGCTCGAGGTCGAGTCCAGCCGCGACCGCGCCGAGCGCGCGGGGATCGTCGTGCTGCGGCCGCCGCAGGGTCGGCTCACCGCGCTGTCGGCGGCGCTGCACAACCACGGGGTCACCGCGACGACGCGTCTCGGGGTGGCGCGGGTGTCGGTGTTCGCGTCGACGACGGACGAGACGCTCGACGTGTTCCGCGACGCCTGCGTGTCGTACGCCACGATGCAGTAGCGCGGCGTCCACGGCGCGTGCCGCCGCGGCCGTCCCCGCCCGCAACCGACTTCACGGGCTGCGCGACACCTCACGGCCCGATGGGCGCGTGAGGTGTCGGTCAGCGCGTGAGCACGGCGCGCGGGCAGCGCGGGGCGGCGCGTGGCGACGCGCAGTCGGGAGGCACGGTGCGGGCCCGCACCGCGCCTCCCGTCCGGCACGTGGCGGGCCGCGCCTGTTCACGCGACCGTAACCCGCGCCACAGCGTGTCGCGTGCCCCGTGTCGGAGGCGAGACGTACCTTGGCCGCATCGGGCACCGCGCCCGATCGAAGCGGCCGCAGCAGGTGCTTCGAGACCCGCTCCAGTGGCCGCGTCGAGGACATGGACCGGGCCGAACGCGGCCCGGGGATGGAGTGGTCGTGACCTCTCAGAACGTCTCCCGCGGAACGCAGTACACCGCGGACTCGTCCACATCGGTCGCCCAGCGCACGTACGTGCTCGACACCTCGGTGCTCCTCAGCGACCCGCGGGCACTGTTCCGCTTCGCCGAGCACGCCGTCGTGCTGCCGGTGGTCGTCGTCAGCGAACTGGAGTCGAAGCGCAACGACCCGGAGATCGGGTACTTCGCCCGGCAGGCGCTCCGGATCCTCGACGAGCTGCGGGTCGAGCACGAGCGCCTCGACTTCCCGATCGCGATCGGGGACGGCGGCTCGCTCCGCGTCGAGCTGAACCACTCCAACCAGTCGGTGCTCCCGTCCGGGCTGCAGCTCGGTGACAACGACTCGCGCATCCTCGCGGTCGCGATGAACCTGGCGAACGACGGGCTCGACGTCGTGGTCGTGTCGAAGGACCTGCCGCTCCGCGTCAAGGCGGCGTCGATCGGCATGGCCGCCGAGGAGTACCGCGCCGAACTCGCCGTCGACTCCGGCTACACCGGCATCGCTGACCTGCAGGTGTCCGGCGAGCAGATGTCGGACCTGTACGAGCGCGAGGAGATCACGTCCGCCCAGCTCGCCGGCGTCCCCGTGAACACCGGCGTCGTCATCCACTCGGAGCGCGGGTCGGCACTGGGGCGCGTCCACACGGCCGGGGCCGTCGCGCTGGTCCGCGGCGACAGGGAGGTCTTCGGCCTGCGCGGCAGGTCCGCCGAGCAGCGGCTCGCGATCGACGCCCTGCTCGACCCCGAGATCGGCATCGTGTCGCTGGGTGGCGCCGCGGGCACGGGGAAGTCGGCGCTCGCGCTCTGCGCCGGGCTCGAGGCCGTCCTGGAACGCCAGCAGCACAAGAAGATCATGGTGTTCCGGCCGCTCTACGCCGTCGGCGGTCAGGAGCTCGGGTACCTGCCCGGAGACGCCGCCGAGAAGATGAACCCGTGGGCGCAGGCGGTGTACGACACGCTCGGAGCGCTCGTGTCGGACAACGTGCTCGACGAGGTCGTCGAGCGGGGCATGCTCGAGGTCCTGCCGCTGACGCACATCCGCGGCCGCTCGCTGCACGACGCGTTCGTCATCGTGGACGAGGCCCAGTCGCTCGAGCGCAACGTCCTGCTCACGATGCTGTCGCGCATCGGGCAGAACTCGCGGGTCGTCCTGACGCACGACGTGGCGCAGCGGGACAACCTGCGGGTCGGACGGCACGACGGGGTCGCGTCGGTGATCGAGCGGCTGAAGGGCCACCCGCTCTTCGCGCACGTCACGCTGACGCGGTCGGAGCGGTCCGCGATCGCCGCGCTCGTGACGGAGATGCTCGACTCGCCCGACCTCGCGTAGCGCTGCGGGCGCCGGAACCTGGTTCCGCCCCTCGGAACCAGGTTCCGGACACAGCACCACGGTTCTTCGTGGTGCTGTGTCCGTTCCGCGGTGTCGGACACACGGACGGACAGGAGGCGCGGTGCCAGCCGGCACCGCGCCTCCAGTCCGTCTGTCGCGTCAGTTCGGGTGCGTCATCGACAGCACGTCGAGGGCGCTGTCGAGCTGCTCCTCGGTGACCTCGCCGCGCTCGACGTGCCCGAGTGCGACGACGGCCTCGCGCACGGTGATCCCCTCGGCGACGGCGTACTTCGCGACCTTCGCCGCGGCCTCGTACCCGATGACCCGGTTGAGCGGCGTGACGATCGACGGCGACGACTCCGCGAAGGAGCGGGCACGGTCGAGGTTGGCCTCGAGCCCCTCGATCGTCTTGTCGGCGAGCACCCGCGAGCTGTTCGCGAGCAGTCGGATCGACTCGAGCAGTGCCGTGCCCATGACCGGGATCGCGACGTTCAGCTCGAACGCGCCCGACGCGCCGGCCCAGGCGATGGTGGCGTCGTTGCCGACCACCCGTGCGGCGACCATCAGGGTGGCCTCGGGGATGACCGGGTTGACCTTGCCGGGCATGATCGACGACCCCGGCTGCAGGTCGGGGATGTGCAGTTCGCCGAGGCCCGTGTTCGGGCCCGAGCCCATCCAGCGCAGGTCGTTGTTGATCTTCGTCAGGCTGACCGCGATCACCCGGAGCGCACCGGACGCCTCGACCAGGGCATCGCGCGCCCCCTGCGCCTCGAAGTGGTCGACGGCCTCGGTGATCGGCAGGTCGGTGTCGGCGGCGAGCTGGGCGATGACCCGCTGCGGGAAGCCGGTGGGCGTGTTGATGCCCGTGCCGACCGCCGTACCGCCGAGCGGGACCTCGGCGACGCGGGGCAGGGTCGCCTGCACGCGCTCGATGCCCAGCCGGACCTGGCGCGCGTACCCGCCGAACTCCTGCCCGAGGGTGACGGGCGTGGCGTCCATGAGGTGGGTGCGGCCGGACTTCACGGCGTCCGACCAGAGCGTCGCCTTGCGCTCGAGCGACTCCGCCAGGTGCTCGAGCGCCGGGACGAGGGTGCGGATCAGTGCCTCGGTCACGGCGACGTGCACGGACGTCGGGAACACGTCGTTCGACGACTGCGAGGCGTTGACGTGGTCGTTCGGGTGCACCGCCGACCCCGCGATCTCGGACGCCAGGGTCGCGAGCACCTCGTTCATGTTCATGTTCGACGAGGTGCCGCTGCCGGTCTGGTACACGTCGACCGGGAACTGGTCGTGGTGCTCCCCGGCGATGATCGTGTCCGCTGCACGGGCCACCGCGTCCGCCACGGACGGGTCGACGATGCCGAGTTCGCCGTTGACGATCGCCGCCGCGCGCTTGATCCGGGCGAGTGCCACGATCTGCGCCGACTCGAGTCCCGCTCCGGAGATCGGGAAGTTCTCCACCGCTCGCTGGGTCTGTGCCCGGTACAGCGCCGACGCGGGCACCCGGACCTCTCCCATGGTGTCGTGCTCGATGCGGAAGCCGTCCGCGGTGGTCGGGGTCTCGGTGGTGTCGGTCACGTCGTCGTGGTCCTTCCTGGTGGTGCGCGGCGGCACGGTCGTGCCGGTAGGGGGCCCCGGGGGTACCGGGAACGTCGTCGGGAGCCGGTCAGGCCTGGCCGACGACGGTGTCGATGGAGACCTCTCCGGTGGCGAGGTCGTACGTCGCCCCGACGACCGCCAACCTACCCTCGGCCACGGCGTCGGAGACCGCGCCGGAACGCTCGAGGACCTGGGCGAGGGTCGCTTCGAGGTGGGCGGCGCCGACCGACTCCTGCGGGAGTCCCGCGTCGGTCGCGCGGACCTTCTCGACGCTCGGCGCGATCGCGTCGACCAGGGACTGCAGGTGCGGGGCGGGGACGGGCTCACCGGAGCGGGCGGCGGCGACCGCGCCGCAGCGGGTGTGCCGGAGCACGACGACGAGCGGCGTGCCGAGCGCGACCACGGCGAACTCGATCGAGCCGAGCACGACGTCGTCGACGATCTGACCGGCGTTGCGGATCGCGAAGAGGTCACCGATGCCCGCGTCGAACACGTGCTCGAAGGGCACCCGGGAGTCCGAGCAGCCGAGGACCGTCGCGAAGGGCGCCTGGGAGCCCTCGAGCTCGCTCCGGCGTGCCGGGTCCGTGCGACCCGTGCGTCGCTTGTCGGCGGCGAACCGGGCGTTGCCCTCGACCAGGAGTCGGAGGGCGTCGGCCGGGGTGGAGGCTGCGCGGTCGGTCATGCGGGTTCGTTCTCCTCGTGCTGCCGAGAGGGCGGGGTGGGTGGGGGTCGCGGTCCTGGCGGACCGTGGTCTGCTAGTCGCCGAGCTGCTTCGTGACGGCGGTCGCGACGGTGCGGAACGACGTGTCGTCCGCGGTGCCGCTGAGGACGATCGTGCCGTCGTCGAAGGTCGACACGAGCGAGTACGCCTGGTTGCCGGCGTCGTCGCCCTCGTCCCGGCGGTCGTACACGGTCCACTCCGTTCCCGCGATCGTGCGGGTGCCCGTCGACGGCTTCTGGTCGAGCTGGTTCGCGACCCAGGTCGGGTTCGCCTCGACGCCCTGCTGCAGCCCGATGTACTGCTTGTCGGGCGTGATGAGCCCGACCGTCCAGACGTCGACCCCGTCCGAGGTCTTGTCCCGGAAGTCGGCGCGGTTGGCCGAGTAGTCGTCGGGGAGCACGGGGGCCGCCAGCGTGAACCCGGTCACGTGGGCGTCCGTGGCGATCTGCCGGTAGTCGACGGTCCGGTCGACCGTCTGGTCCGGGCGGACGACGACGGCGACGAGGAACAGGACGATGCCGAGCGACGCGATGAGCGCGATGACGAGGTTGAAGGCGGTCTGGTGCTGGCGTCGTGCCCGGCGCGCGGCGTCCTTGCGCGCCCAGGTCTCCTCCGCGGTCTCCGCCCGGCCGAGTTCGGCGACGATCGGGCGTCCGTTCGCGTCGGTCACCGTGCGGCTCCGTCGTCCGCCTGCTCGGACGCTGCGCGGGCTGCGTCCAGCCGAGCGCGGGCGCCGACGAGCCACTGCTCGCACCGGGCGGCCAGTGCCTCACCGCGCTCCCAGAGGCCGAGGGACCGCTCGAGGGTCGCCGAGCCCTGCTCCAGATCGGCGACGACGCGCACGAGTTCGTCGCGCGCGGCCTCGTAGCTCAGGGTCGCGACGTCGGTCTGCTCGGGGTCCGGCTGGGATGACACACCCCGATCCTACCGAGGGTCCACCGACGCCGGGCGCCCCGGGGTGAGCCCGTGGAGGACCGGTGCGGTGCAGGGCGCCGCTCCGGCCCTCCTGGGTGGTCAGGACCCGTCGGGGCCGGGGCCGTCCTGCTCGAGCGTGCCCGTCGCGGTCCCGGCACCGAGCGTCACGTGGACCGGGGTCGGACCGTCCAGCGCGGCCGCGTCCCGGAGGACGCCGCCGTCCGCGGTCTGCACGATCGCGTACCCCCGACGCAGCGTGTCCCGCGGGGACAGCGCGCGGAGCCGCGCGGTCAGGTGACCGACGTCGGCGTGCGAGCGCTCGATGCGCCGGTCGAGCAGCTCCCGGGCGCGGGAGAGGTCGCGCGCGACCTCTTCCGCACGGGTGTCGACGAGCCACGCGGTGGACGCCAGGGCGGGGCGGGAGCGGAGCGCGGCGATCCGGTCGGCTTCGACCGACAGCGTGTGCGAGAGCCGCAGGCCCAGCCGGGCCCGTGCCTGCCGGACGTTGGCGAGTTCCTCCGCGACGTCGGGCACGACGCGCTTGGCGGCATCGGTCGGTGTGGAGGCGCGGAGGTCGGCGACCTCGTCCAGGATCGGGCGGTCGGCCTCGTGCCCGATCGCGGAGACGATCGGCGTCGAGGCGGCGGCCGCGGCGCGGACGAGCGTCTCGTCACTGAAGCCGAGCAGGTTCTGGAAGTCACCGCCACCGCGGGCGACGATGATGACGTCGACCGACGGGTCGGCGTCGAGCTCGGCGATGGCCGCGGTGACCTCGCCGACGGTGCGCTCGCCCTGCACGGCGGTGTGCACCGTCCGGAACTCGACCTGTGGCCACCGGAGCTGGGCGTTGCGCTTGACGTCCTTCTCGGCGTCCGAGTCCTTGCCCGTGATCAGGCCGATGCGGTGCGGCAGGAACGGCAGGCGCTTCTTCCGCGCGGGGTCGAACAGGCCTTCCTCGGCGAGGGTCCGGCGGAGCCGTTCGAGCCGTTCGAGCAGGTCACCGAGCCCGACGTGCTTCATCTCGACGACCTGCATCGTCAGCGTGCCGCCCTTGACCCAGTAGTTCGGCTTGACGGCGGCGACGACACGGTCACCCTGCTTGAGGTCGGCCGGCACCCGGGACCGGACGCTCGACCAGATCGAGAACGACACGGTCGCGTCGACCTCGACGTCCTTGAGCTTGCCGTAGACGTTGCCGCCGGCGACGTTCCACTGCGTGATCTCGCCCTCGACCCAGGCCGTGCCGAGCCGGTCGATCCAGTCCCGCATCTTGGCGCCGAGCAGCGCCACGGGCCAGGGGTTGTCGGCCGTCGGGGGTCCCTGTTCGATCGCCATCTCGCTCCTCGTCGTGGGACTCTGGTCGTGCGGACGTCCATGCTGCCGCACACCGCCGACGCGGGCGTCCTCGGCGTCCAGCCCGCGTGCGTCCCGCTCACCTATCATCGGGGACGTGACGATCACCAACGGCCACATGGTCCCGCTCGCCCCGCCGCGCGTGCACGCCGCGCGGGGCCGCCTGCGGGACGAGCCGGTGGCGGGCACGAAGAAGGTGCTGCTCGCTGCGCCGCGCGGGTACTGCGCCGGTGTCGACCGCGCCGTGGTCGCGGTGGAGCAGGCGCTCGAGCAGTACGGCGAGCCCGTGTACGTCCGGAAGCAGATCGTGCACAACGTGCACGTCGTGTCGACGCTCGAGCAGCGGGGCGCGGTGTTCGTCGACGACGTGGCAGAGGTCCCGCGCGGCGCCCACGTCGTGTTCAGCGCCCACGGCGTGTCCCCGGCGGTCGTGGCCGGCGCGGCCGAACGCGACCTGCACGCCATCGACGCCACCTGCCCGCTCGTCACCAAGGTCCACCGCGAGGCCACCCGGTTCGCGAAGGCGGACCGTACGATCATCCTCATCGGGCACGCCGGCCACGAGGAGGTCGAGGGCACGATGGGGCACGCTCCCGAGCGCACCGTCCTCGTGAACGGCCCCGCGGACGTCGCCGCGCTCGAGGTGCCCGACCCCGACAACCTCGTATGGCTGTCCCAGACCACGCTGAGCGTCGACGAGACGATGGAGACCGTGCGGCTGCTCCGCGAGCGGTTCCCCGCGATCGAGAACCCGCCGTCGGACGACATCTGCTACGCCACCCAGAACCGTCAGGTCGCGGTCAAGAAGGTGGCACCCGCCGCGGACCTGGTGATCGTGGTCGGTTCGGCGAACTCGTCGAACAGCGTCCGCCTGGTCGAGGTCGCGCTCGAGCACGGGGCCCGAGCCGCGCACCGCGTGGACTACGCCGAGGAGATCCGGCAGGAGTGGCTGGACGGCGTCGCCACCGTCGGTGTCACGAGCGGCGCCTCCGTGCCGGAAGAGCTCGTGACCGAGGTCCTCGAGCAGCTCGCGGACGCCGGGTACGCCTCGGTCGAGGAAGTCGTCACCGCGCACGAGGACCTCATGTTCTCGCTGCCGCGCGAACTCCGCACGGATGCGTCCGGCAAGCCGACGCGGGCGCTCGGCGGGCGGCGCCGGTGAGCGGCGACTGGTCGGCGACACCGGAACGGTCGGGTGACGGCGTCCTCCGGGACGGTGTCGGCAGCAGCCGGGAGGCCCGTGGCGCGTCCCCGCGGTCGGCCGGCGGCCCGACGCCCGCTCGCGTCCACGGCACGCCGGCTCCCGAGTACGGGGAGTACGCCCCCGACGGCTGGGTGAACCCGGTGCTGGTCGAGCAGGAGCGTCGGCAGGCAGCCGACGAGGCGCGGTCCCGGCGGGAGCAGGCTGCCCGGGAAGCCGCGGAGGCGGCCGCGCGGCGTCGGCGTCCCTCCCGGGGCCCGTCCCCGGACACCGACGGTGGGGCAGCCCCGGGCCCGGTGACCCTGCGCAGCCGCTACGGCGCGAGCCCGTTCGACTGCACGATGACCGTGGTGTTGCTCGCCCTCGGGCTCTGGTCCGCCATCGGCACGCTCGACGTGGGTGCGACGGCGTCCCGGCTGCGTCAGGTGATCGAGCAGCAGTACACGCCGCTCGCGGACCCGTCGGCCCTGACCGGGGTCTCGGTGGTGACCGCCGTCGTCACCGTCGTGCTCTTCGCCCTCACGGCTTGGTGGTCGATCGTGCGCCTGCGGCAGCGGCGCTGGACGTTCTGGGTCCCGCTCGTCGGCGGCGCCGTCGCGTCGCTCGTGACGGCGGTGCTGTTCCTGGTCGCGGTCATGAACGACCCCGCGTTCAGCACCTGGATGATGCAGCGCGTCGGCGGCTGACCCGTCCGCTCGAGCCCAGCGTCACCGCAGCGCTGCGCCGAGGTTGTCGAGTGCCGCGGTCAGGTGGTCCGCCAGAGGTGTGCCGGAGTCGTCGGCGAGCCAGTCCTCGAGTCCGGCCTCGAACACCTCGACGGTGATGCCGGCGAGGGCGCGGGCCGCCGACGGCTCGACGCCGCGGCGGAGGAGGCCCGCGCGGACCGCTGCCCGCAGGTCCGCCTGTTTCCGGAGGTCCCGCTCGAGGAGCGCGGGCTCGGCGGCGATGATCCGCCGCGCTGCGACGATCTCGTCGCGGCGCGGTTCGAAGCGCTCGGCGGCGAGCGTGCGCAGGCCGTCCACCAGGAGCCGGAGCGGTGGGACGCCGTCGGGGGCCGAGTCGAGCATCGCCGTCGCGATCGCCGGGATCTCGTCGTCGCCGAAGAAGACCTCGCGCTTGTCGGAGAAGTGCCGGAAGAAGGTCCGCTTCGTCAGCCCTGCGCGGGTGACGATGTCGGGCACGGTCGTGTCGGCGAACCCACGTTCGTGGAACAGCTCGAGTGCTGCGCTGCGCAGTCGTTCGCGCGTGCCCGGTTCCCACCTCGCCATGAACCCAGCCTAGGTGATGACACCGGGTGTCGTCACGAGTATGGTGAAGGCACTTGGTGTCATCACTCTCGAGAAGGGCACGATCCGTGTCGAACAGCTCCGCCGCCGTCCTCCGTGGTCCGCGGACCCCGCTCGTCGTCGAACCCGCACCCGTCCCGGAACCCGCCCCGGACGAGGTCGTCGTCCGGGTCCGGGCAGTGGCCGTGAACCCGGTCGACTGGGTCGTCCAGGGGGTCGGACAGGTCGTCTACCGATGGCTGCGGTACCCGGCGGTGCTCGGGTCCGACGTCGCCGGCGAGGTCGTCGCGACCGGGGCTGACGTCACGCGCTTCCGCGTCGGGGACCGCGTGTTCGGCCTCGCCACCGGCACCGACCGCGGTCGTGACGCGCGCCACGAGGGCGCCTTCCAGCACCACACCGCCCTGCTCGAGCGGCTCGTCGCACCGACACCGCCGGGGCTCACCGACGCGCAGGCGGCGGTCCTCCCGCTCGGCGCCTCGACCGCGGCCTGCGCCCTGTTCCAGCCGACACACCTCGGGCTCCGGATGCCGGGGACGTCGTCGGCGCCGGCGCGGGGCGTCGTCGTCGTGTGGGGTGGGTCGACGAGCGTGGGGATGAACGCGGTGCAGCTCGCACGGGCGGCGGGCTACGACGTCGTGAGCACGGCGTCGCCCCGGAACGCTGCCACCGTCCGGGCCCTCGGCGCCGAACTCGTCGTCGACCACCACGACGCGGGAGCCGTGGACGCGCTCGTCGCGGGCATCGGCGCCCGCCCGGTCCTCGGTGCGGTCGCGCTCGGACCGACCTCCGCCGACGCGTGCCTGCGGGTGCTGCGCCGGACCGGTGGGACGGCGCTCGCGTTGGCGAGCACGCCGGTGTCGCTCGCCGGGCTTGCGGGACGTCGGAGCCTGTTCCCGGCGATGGTGCCGGTGTTCACCCGGATCGGGCTGCGCACGGCGGCACTGCTGTGGCGCGCTCGGCGAGCGGGGGTCCGCGCCGGGTTCGTGTGGGGCAGCAGCCTGCGTGACGACGAGGTGGGACGCCGGCTCTGGGCCGAGGTCCTGCCGGGCGGGCTGTCGGACGGCACACTCCGCGCGGTGCCCGAGCCGCTCGTCGTCGGCTCCGGCCTGGCCGTGGTCCAGACCGCCCTCGACCGGCAGCGCGCCGGGGTGTCGGCCCGGAAGGTCGTGGTCACCTTCTGAGCACGACCCCCGCCGGGTGCGCTACCCCGCCAGGAAGGCCGCGACCGCGCCGTGCAGCGCCGCGAGGTCGTCGACGTGCACGAGCTCACGCACCGAGTGCATCGACAACAGACCCACACCGATGTCGATCGTCGGGATGCCGAGCCGCGTCGCCGCGATCGGGCCGATGGTCGAACCGCCGGGGATCGTGTTCACGTTCACGAACGGCTGCCAGGACACCCCGGCGGCGTCGCACGCGGCGGACCAGACGGCCTCGCCCTTCGCCTCGGTCATGTAGCGCTGGTTGGCGCTGATCTTCAGGAGCGGACCGCCCCCCGGACGCGGCCGGTTCGTCGGGTCGTGCTTCTCCGGCTGGTTCGGGTGCACCAGGTGACCGGCGTCGCTCGACAGCAGCCACGAGGCACGGAACGCCCGAGCGGCCTCGGAGCGGGAGGCGCCGAGACCCTCCTGCACGCGGCCGAGCACGTCCTCGAGGAAGGGGCCGCCCGCACCGGAGGGCGTCGAGGAGCCGATCTCCTCGTGGTCGAACGCGGCGAACACCGGGATGTGGTCACCGTCGGCCGGAGCGTCCACGACACCGCGGAGACCGGCGTGCACGCTCGTCAGGTTGTCCATCCGGCCCGACGCCAGGAACTCCTGGTCGATGCCGATGCGCGCCGGCGCCTGCGTGTCGGCGAGGAAGAGGTCCCACGAGACAGCCCCGTCGCCGACGCGGGAGCGCAGCCACTCGAGGACGTCCGTCCCGCCCGTGTCGCCGCCGACCCCGACGATCGGGATCGTGTGCCGCTGCCGGTCGATCTCCTTGCCGTCGTTCACGCCGCGGTCGAGGTGGATCGCCAGGTTCGGGATCCGGGCGACGGCGTCGGTGGCGACGAGCCGTACGGAGCCGTCGGCGTCGACGACCCGGCCGGCGATGCGCAGGTCGCGGTCGAACCACGTCGACAGCAGCGCGCCGCCGTAGACCTCGACGTTCAGCTGCTCCCAGCCGAGGGTGCGGACGGCCGGGTTCGGCTTGACGCGGAACGTGGGGGAGTCGGTGTGGGCGCCGAGGATCCGGAACGGGGTCGTCGCGGTCGCGCCCTGCGGCAGTCGCCACGCGATGACCGCGCCGTCCCGGACCACCACGTAGGCACCCGGCTCGGTCGGCCACGCGTCGAGCTCGGAGAGCTCGGTGAACCCGGACCCCACGAGCCGGTCCCGGGCCACGGCAGCCGCGTGGAACGCGGTGGGGGACTCGGTGACGTACTGGGCGAACTCGGAGGCGATGGCGTCGGCGGTCACGCTCCCCATCGTGTCACGCCGGCGGGGGTGACCAGACGCAGAACGGGGCGCGTCCGTCGGACGCGCCCCGTTCCTCCTGGCTGGTGCTGGTGCCGGTGCCGGATCAGCCCTTGGTGTGGCCGGCCGAGCCGAGGACCTTCGCGGCCTCGCCGACGCGGGCCGCCATGGCGGTCTCGGCGACCTTGCCCCACGCGCGCGGGTCGTACTGCTTCTTGTTGCCGACCTCGCCGTCGATCTTCAGCACGCCGTCGTAGTTCCGGAACATCGAGTCGGCGATCGACCGGGTGAACGCGTACTGCGTGTCCGTGTCGATGTTCATCTTGATGACACCGTTGCGGACGGCCTCGTGGATCTCGTCGTCGGTCGAGCCCGAGCCGCCGTGGAAGACGAGGTCGAGCGGGTTCTCGCCGGTGCCGTGCTTGGCGGCGACCGAGGCCTGGATCTCCCCGAGCAGTTCGGGGCGGAGCTTGACGTTGCCGGGCTTGTAGACGCCGTGGACGTTGCCGAAGGTGAGGGCGGCGATCCAGCGTCCCTCGTCGCCCAGGCCGAGCGCGTCGACGACCTTCTCGACGTCGTTCGGGGTCGTGTAGAGGGCGTCGTTCGTGCCCTCGTGCTGGACGCCGTCCTCCTCGCCGCCGACGACGCCGATCTCGACCTCGAGGATCGCGTTGATGTTGCGGGTCTTCTCGATCATCGTCTTCGCGATCTCGATGTTCTCGTCGAGCGGCACCGCCGAGCCGTCCCACATGTGCGACTGGAAGATCGGGTTGCGACCGGCGCGGACCTCTTCCTCGCTCGCGGCGATGAGGGGGAGCACGAAGCCGTCGAGGGCGTCCTTCGGGCAGTGGTCGGTGTGCAGGGCGACCGTGATGTCGTAGTTCTTCGCGACCTCGTGCGCGAACTTCGCCATCGCGAGGGCGCCGGCGGCACGGTTCTTCACGGTGTGGCCGGCGAAGTAGTCGGCACCGCCGGTGGTGACCTGCAGGATGCCGTCGGAACCGGCCTCCTGCAGACCCTGCAGGACGGCGTTGATCGTCTGCGACGAGGACACGTTCACCGCGGGGTAGGCGAACTTGCCGGCCTTCGCTCGTTCGAGCATCTCGGCGTACTGTTCCGGCGTTGCGATGGGCACTGCGATCTCCTTCGACGTGGTGGTGTCCCGGCCGAGCCTAGCCACTGGCACTGGAGGCGCGGTGCGGGTTACGCGGACGGGCGCACGGC
>Ga0308167_1000567_pt1 | contig 61303 bp, 54 predicted proteins | sample PhyCR1_2_FD_202138 | JGI IMG/M metagenome (GOLD analysis project Ga0308167, IMG submission 202138) | Phyllosphere microbial communities from UC Gill Tract Community Farm, Albany, California, United States - DLSLRC.R1 | ecosystem: Host-associated > Plants > Phyllosphere > Unclassified | place... | reverse complement strand
GTGGACCCATGGCGACCTTCGTCGACCGCGTGACCCTGCACCTCACCGCGGGGAACGGCGGCAACGGCTGCGTGTCGGTCCGCCGTGAGAAGTTCAAGCCCCTCGCCGGCCCGGACGGCGGCAACGGTGGTGACGGTGGCGACATCGTGCTCGTCGCCGACCCGCAGGTGACGACCCTGCTCGGCTACCACCGGTCGCCGCACCGCTCGTCGAAGAACGGGCAGCCCGGCATGGGCGACATGCGCAGCGGCGTGAGCGGGGAGACCCTCGAGCTTCCCGTCCCGATCGGTACGGTCGTGCACGACGAGCGGGGCGAGGTCCTGGCCGACATGACCGAGCCCGGCATGCGCCTCGTCGTGGCCCCCGGGGGACAGGGCGGGCTCGGCAACGCCGCCCTCGCGACGACCAAACGCAAGGCGCCCGGATTCGCGCTCCTCGGGACGCCCGGCTGGTCGGGCGACGTCAGCCTCGAGCTGAAGACGATCGCCGACGTGGCACTCGTCGGCTTCCCCAGCGCGGGCAAGTCCTCGCTCATCGCGGCGATCAGCGCGGCCAAGCCGAAGATCGCCGACTACCCGTTCACGACGCTCACCCCGAACCTCGGCGTGGTCGAGTCCGGCTCCACCCGCTTCACCGTCGCCGACGTCCCGGGCCTGATCGAGGGAGCCTCGGAGGGCAAGGGCCTCGGGCTCGAGTTCCTGCGGCACGTCGAGCGGTGCGAAGCCCTGCTCCACGTCATCGACTGCGCCACCATGGACCCCGGTCGCGACCCGATCAGCGACCTCGACGTCATCCTCCGCGAACTCGAGCGATACCCCGTGCCGGCGGGCCAGGTCCCGCTGCTCGAGCGTCCGCAGCTCGTCGCGCTCAACAAGATCGACGTGCCCGACGCGGCCGAGCTCGCGGACTTCGTGCGCGAGGAGCTCGCGGGCCGTGGGTACCGGGTGTTCCCGATCTCGACGGCATCACACAAGGGGCTGCGCGAGCTCACGTTCGCGCTCGCGGACATCGTGTCCGAGGCCCGCGCGAACCGTGCCGAGGAGCCGAAGCCGGAGCGCATCGTCATCCGCCCGAAGGCCGTCGACGAGGTGCCGTTCACCGTCCGGGCCGAGGGCGGCGAGGAACACCGGTTCTACCGGGTCCGCGGCGCGAAGCCCGAGCGCTGGGTGCAGCAGACCGACTTCACGAACGAAGAGGCGATCGGGTACCTCGCGGACCGACTCGCCAAGCTCGGCGTCGAGGACGGCCTCTTCAAGGCCGGTGCCGTCGCCGGGTCCACCGTGGTCATCGGTGGTGACGGTGGCACCGTCTTCGACTGGGAGCCGACGCTCACCTCGACCGCCGAGCTCATCACGAGCGCGCGCGGCACCGACTCCCGTATCGGCGGCAGCTCGCGTCCGACGCGCAACGAGCGCCGCGAGGAGTACTTCGAGCGGATGGACGCCAAGGCGGCGGCGCGCGCGGAACTCGAGCAGGAGCGTGTCTCCGGGCTCTGGGCCGACGACGACGAACAGGGACCCTTCGACGGCGACGTCGAACGGCACAGCGACAGGGACTGAACGCGACATGACCGACACGACCGCCCGCACCGGCCTCGGCACCGTCTCCGGACGCGAGGACATCCCACGTGCGCGGCGGATCGTGGTCAAGGTCGGGTCGTCGTCCGTCAGTGGCGACAACGCCGGGCAGATCGGCCCGCTCGTCGACGCCCTCGCCGCCGCGTACGCGCGGGGGACCGAGGTCGTCCTCGTGTCCTCCGGCGCCATCGCGACCGGCTTCCCGTTCCTCGGGCTCGAGGGACGCCCGGACGACCTGGCGACCCAGCAGGCCGCGGCCGCGACCGGGCAGAACGTGCTCATGTTCCGCTACCAGAATGAGCTGGACCGGCACGGCGTCGTCGCGGCGCAGATCCTCCTGACGGCGGGCGACCTGCAGAACCCGACGCACCGCGTGAACGCGCAGCGCGCCATCGACCGGCTCCTCGCGCTCCGGGTGCTGCCGATCGTCAACGAGAACGACACGGTCGCGACGCACGAGATCCGCTTCGGCGACAACGACCGCCTGGCGGCACTCGTCGCCCGGCTGCTCGGCGCGGACGCCCTCGTGCTGCTGTCGGACGTCGAGTCGCTCTACACGCGCCCGCCCGAGCAACCCGGCGCCGAGCCGATCGACCTCGTGCCCCACGGCGACGAGCTCGCCGGGGTCACGTTCGGGTCCATCGGCAAGGCCGGCGTCGGCACCGGGGGCGCGGGGACCAAGGTCGCCGCTGCCCGGCTCGCAGCGGACGCGGGGACGTCGGTGCTCGTCACCGCCACCTCGCTGGTCTCGCAGGCGCTGGAGGGCGACCACGTCGGCACCTGGTTCGAGGCCGCGCCGCGCACCTGACACCGCGGACACGGACGCCGCAGGGCGGGTCGGGTCGCGGGCCGTCACGGGGCCGGGGCGGTGCCTATGATCGACCCATGTCGCTGACCGCTCCCGCTCCGTCCCTGACCGACAAGCTCGTCGCCGCCCAGGCGGCCTCGTCGGCGCTGGCGACGGCGACCACCGCCGTGAAGGACGCCGCGTTGCGCGCGATCGCCCAGGGGGTCCGCGCCGCGACGGACGAGATCGTCGCCGCGAACCACGGCGACCTCGTCGCGGGGGAAGAAGGCGGGCTCTCGTCGGGGCTGCTCGACCGGCTCCGGCTCGACGCCGTCCGGATCGAGGCACTCGCGGCCGCGGTCGAGCACGTCGTCGGACTCACCGACCCCGTCGGGCAGAACGTGCGCGGATCGGTGCTGCCGAACGGGCTGCAGCTCACCCAGGTCCGCGTGCCGTTCGGGGTCGTCGGGGCGATCTACGAGGCGCGCCCCAACGTCACCGTCGACATCGCGAGCCTGGCGCTGAAGAGCGGGAACGCCGTGGTCCTGCGCGGCGGCTCCGCGGCGCAGCGCACGAACGCCGTACTGGTCGCGCGCATCCAGGACGCGATCGCCTCGGTCGGGCTCCCCAGGGAACTCGTCCAGACCGTCGACGAGTTCGGGCGGGCCGGCGCCACCGAGCTCATGCGCGCCCGTGGCCTGGTGGACGTGCTCATCCCACGGGGGAGCGCATCGCTCATCCAGACCGTGGTGACCGAATCGCAGGTCCCGGTCATCGAGACCGGCGCGGGCGTCGTCCACGTGTTCCTCGACGCGTCCGCTCCCGAGCAGCGAGCGGTCGACATCGTGCTCAACAGCAAGGTGCAGCGGCCCAGCGTGTGCAACGCGCTCGAGACCCTGCTCGTGCACCAGGAGGCAGCCGAGCGTCTGCTCCCGGTGCTCGCCGACCGCCTCCGGGCCGCGGGCGTCACCCTCCGCGGGGACGACGCCACGCGGGCGATCGTGCCGGGCGTCCTCCGTGCGACGGACGAGGACTGGGGTACCGAGTCGATGGACCTCGACCTGTCGATCCGCATCGTGCCGGACGTCGACGCGGCGATGGAACACATCGCCCGGTGGTCCACCCACCACACCGAGTCCATCGTGACGAACGACGTCGACACGTCCGAGCGGTTCCTGGCGGGCGTCGACTCCGCCGTCGTCATGGTCAACGCCTCCACGCGCTTCACGGACGGCGGGGAGTTCGGGTTCGGCGCAGAGGTGGGCATCTCGACGCAGAAGCTGCACGCACGGGGACCGATGGGGCTGCCCGAGCTCAACAGCACCAAGTGGATCGTGCGCGGGCAGGGCCAGATCCGCGGCTAGACTGAACGGCGTCTTTCCACCGACCGAACGGAGCACCTGACGATGACCCTCCTCGCCGAAGCCGCAGAGCACGCCTCCGGGGTCCCCGCGTACGTCTTCCCGCTCGTCGGCGCGCTCTTCTTCACGCTCCTCGGTTTCGTCACCTGGAGCTTCCGCGACGTGGCGTACCGTCACTCGCACAAGTTCGAGGCCACCCGCCACCACGAGACGGGTGTCGACGAGTTCGGCCACACCAAGATCTGACCGTCCCCTCCATGCTCGAGAGCACGGGGCAGCCGCGCATCGGCGTGATGGGCGGCACGTTCGACCCCATCCACCACGGTCACCTGGTGGCCGCGTCAGAGGTCGCCCGTGCGTTCGACCTGGACGAAGTGGTCTTCGTCCCCACCGGTCAGCCCTACATGAAGTCAGGCGTGACCGACGCTGAGCACCGGTACCTGATGACGGTCGTGGCGACCGCGTCGAACCCGATGTTCACGGTGAGTCGCGTCGACATCGACCGGCCCGGGCCCACGTACACCGTCGACACGCTCCGGGACCTGCACGAACAACGACCGGATGCGCAGCTCGTCTTCATCTCGGGCGCAGACGCCGTTCAGCAGATCCTCGACTGGAAAGACCACGATGGTCTGTGGGACCTGGCACACTTCGTCGCCGTGACACGTCCGGGACACGCCTTGAGCATCACCGGATTGCCGGAGAGCGACGTAAGCTTGCTGGAAGTCCCCGCCCTGGCGATCTCGTCGACCGACTGCCGCGACCGGGTGAGACGTGGTTTCCCCGTCTGGTACTTGGTCCCCGACGGTGTCGTCCAGTACATCACCAAGCACCACCTGTATCGGAGCGTTGCATGAGTTCGTCCGACGCGCAGCCGCCCCTGTCGCGGCGCCAGGCGCGCGAGCGTGAGCGTGCCGCCGCGGCCGGTGCGCAGCCCGTGACGCCGCCACCCACCGTCGCGGCACCCGCCAGCCAGCCCGAGGCGCGACGTCGCCCCGGCTCGCACGTCGCCCCCGCTCCGGGGGCACCCGCCCAGTCCGCCGCCCCGTCGTCCGCCGCCGAGCGTGGTGCGTCGGTCGGTGTGTCGGACGTCCCGCCGGCGTCGGCCACCGAGATCGTCCCCGGCACGGGCGGCCTCACGCGCCGCCAGCTGCGGCAGCTCCGCGAGTCCGAGGGCCAGACGGTCCTGCCTGTCCCGCTCCAGGCCCCGACCCCGCAGTCGTCCGACCGGACCGTGCAGGACGTCATCGGATCCGTCCCGACGCTCGACGACGACCGCGCCGACACCCCGACGGCTCCGCAGTCCGGTTCGACAGCTCAGCAGGCGCCCGTGGTCCCGCAGCTGCCGTCCGTGCGCACTCAGGGGGACCGGCCCGACCCCGAGCGCACGGCCGTGTCCTCGTCCGGCGCGGAGCCCACCGGCGGTCAGTCGCCGGCCGCCCAGGCCCCCGACACGCAGTCGTCCGTGGAGCCGGAGGCCTCGGCCGCGCCGGGAACCTCGGCCGACCAGGACGCACCGGCCGACCAGGACGCACCGGCCGAGCCCGACGCCGAGACCGTGCGTCTCGACCAGGCCGCGATCGCGCAGGCGACCGAGGCAGACGGGTCACCCGACGCCATCGAGCCCCTGAGCGAAGCCGCGTCCCACGCCGAGGAACCGCGTCGACACCGCACGACCTGGACGCCGCACGACGACGGCGCTCCGGTCTCGACACCGGCGGTGGCACCGTCGACGCCCGGGGTGTTCCCGCTGTCCCTCGACGAGGACGACACGAACGAGGTCCCGGTCCAGCGCAGCACCCCCGAGCCCGACGCCGAGGCGCCCCGGGTCCCCGCTGCGTTCCAGCGGCCGACGGAGCCGAAGCCGGTCACGACCGCGTTCGTCCCGCCGAGCGGGCACTGGTCGCAGCAGGCCGACGACGCCCACGACGCCGAGGTCCACGACGAGGAGACCGGCACGCGCCGGGTCGCCGCGTCGAACACGAACTCGATCATCCTGCCGAACTCGGCCCTCGCGGACCCGACGGGGGCGCTGAACGCCACCGGCGAGGTCATCCTCACCGGGTCGATCGACCTGCCGGCGTCGCTCTCGTCGACGGGGTCGCACCGGCCGATCGACGGCGCCGAGGTCGACCGCCTGCTCGAACAGCAGGACGAGCAGCCCGAGACGGATGCCAGCCCGGTCCGCGCCAGCCGAGCGGTGTCGAGCCACACATCGACACGCCAGGTGGTCCTGGCCGCCGCGAAGCCGAAGGAGTCCCGGACGCCGGTCATCCTCGCGGTGACCGTCGGTGCCGTCGGGGTGGCCGCTGCAGCCGTGATCATCGTGGCGCTCGTCACGACCCAGGCGTTCGGCGGCTGATCCGTCACCCCTGACCACACACCCCGCCGACCGCAGCCTGGCCGCCGTCGGCGGGGTGACCTATGATGCAGGGGCCCGATCGTCGGGCCCCACGGTCCAGCACCTCGCTGGCCGACAACCGGAAGGAACTGCGTGACCGCCTCTCCGCGCGCACTGGAACTCGTGCAGATCGCCGCGCTCGCGGCCGACGCCAAGCAGGCCGAGGACCTCGTCGCCCTCGACGTCACCGGCCCGCTGCAGCTGACGGACGTGTTCCTGCTGGCCACCGGACGGAACGAACGCAACGTCCTGTCCATCGCCGACGAGGTCGAGGACCGGCTCATCCAGGCCGGCGCCAAGCCGCTGCGTCGTGAAGGACGGAGCGAGGGTCGCTGGGTGCTCATCGACTTCGGCGAGATCGTCGTGCACGTGTTCCACGAGGAAGACCGTCAGTACTACTCGCTCGAGCGTCTCTGGGCGGACTGCCCGACCATCCCGCTCGAGCTGCCGGTGGACCAGGGCGCCAGCGAATCCGCCTAGACGCGACTCGCCCGGGAGGCGACTGCGATTTCGTCTCCCGGTGTCGGCATGGTGTACGCTTCTATGGTGCCTCCGGGGAACGGAAGCACTGATCTGGGAAGTACAGATCTGGGTCTGTGGCGCAGCTGGTAGCGCACCTGCATGGCATGCAGGGGGTCAGGGGTTCGAGTCCCCTCAGATCCACCATCAACCCCCGCAGTTCGGAAGAGCTGCGGGGGTTTCGTCGTTCCCAGAGACGTCGAAGCGCCCGTGTGCGGTGTCCGCATCGACTCGTTCGCCCTCGGTAGCATCCGTTCCTGATGCAGTCTGTCGGAGCGTTGACGTCGCGTGCCGTGACCGCCGTCCTGTTCATGGTCCCGCTGATCGTCGTCGAGGCGCTGCTGGGGGTGATCCGCTCCTCCGGGAACCCGCAGTTCCCGACGTTCGGCGTCGGAACCCGCAGGACGGCCGTCACGTACCTCGACACGGCGGACGCCGACCAGCTTCCGGCCCGATCGGAGCGGTGGCTGGCGCCCCTCACCGCGACACCGCCGCGCGTGTACACGCTGTCCGGACGGATCACCGACGCCGCCGCCAGACTCGTCACCGTGCTCCCGCTCCTGGTCGGCCTCCCGATCGCCGGCGGTGTCGCGTTCCTCGTCGCGGTCAGCAGCCTCCCGGACTGATCCCGACGCTGCGGCCTCGTCGTGCAATCATGCACGGTGACCATCATCGGACTCCGCCGCATGGCACCCCGCGACCCCGCCGAGGGACACCGCGCCGCCAGCCCCCTCGAGCTGTTCTTCGACCTGGTGTTCGTCGTCGCCGTCGGGTTCGCGGCGTCCAACCTGCACGCCATCGAGGAGACCGGGCACGTCGCCTCCGCCGTCGTCGCCTACGCGTTCGTGTTCTTCGCGATCTGGTGGGCGTGGATCAACTTCACCTGGTTCGCGACGTCGTTCGATACCGACGACTGGCTCTACCGCGTGATGACGTTCGTGCAGATGGCCGGCGTCCTGGTGCTGGCCGCCGGAGTGCACCAGGCGATGGTCGAGGGCGACGACACGGTCGTGGTGGCCGGTTACGTGGTCATGCGCCTGGCCCTGGTGGGGCAGTGGCTCCGCGTCGCCGTCTCGTCGCCCCGGTACCGACGGACCGCGCTGCGGTACGCGACCGGCATCGTCGTCGTGCAGGTGCTCTGGGTGCTGCTGCTCCTGCTGCCGCACACCGTGGCGCCGTTCGTCGTCCCGGTGCTCATCCTGCTCGAGGTGTGCGTGCCGCCGTGGGCCGAGGGCGGCGCGGTCACCACGCCGTGGCACACGCACCACATCGCGGAGCGGTACTCCCTGTTCACGCTCATCGTGCTCGGCGAGGGGCTGGTCGCGTCGTCGACGGCGGTCATCGATGCTCTGCGCGACACCGAGCACCTCGGGTCGCTCCTCGGACTGGCCGCCGGGGGACTCGTCGTCACCGCGGGCCTGTGGTGGATCTACTTCTCCCGCGAGCAGCACGAGCACATCCGCTCGCTGCCCACCGCACTGGTCTTCGGGTACGGCCACTACTTCGTGTTCGCCGCGGCGGGGGCGCTGCCGGCGGGGATCGAGGTCGCGGTCGCTGCGGACGCGGGTGAGGCCGAGCTCTCGCACCTGTCGGTCGCCGCCACCGTCGCGGTGCCGGTGGTGGTCTTCGTCCTCTCGATCTGGACGCTCGCACTGCGCCCGTCACTGACGCTCGGCCAGAACGCACTCGTCCTCGCCGCGACCGCGTGCGTCCTCGTCGGGATCGCCGTGCCGGCGGCGTCCCTGGCCGTCACCGCCCTGGCCGTCGCCGGGATCGTCGTCGTCCTCGAGGTCGCGGCGCGCCGCTCGCCGCGGCCCGCGCCGGATCCGCTGGTCGAGTGACCGACCGACGTCAGGCGCGGCAGCGGTCCGCACCGCGGGTCGGGTGACCCGACGACGGACGGGAGGCGCGGGACCGGCCCGCACCGCGCCTCCCGTCCGTCGACGGGTGGCCCGTCGCCGCCGCGGGGTAGGGTGACCGGCGGGGGGAACCATGACACTTCGACGATCCACCATCGCCACCGCCGCAGCCGTCGCGCTCGGTCTCGTCCTCGGCACCGCCGGCTGCGCCGGTGCCGGGACAGCCGCCCAGACCCGCGCGCCGCTGGCGTCGGCCACACCGACGGCTGAGCCCACACCGACGGCCGAGCCCACCGAGGCCGCGGCGTCCGCGTCCGACCTGCTGTTCGACGGCGCCCAGCCCGACGCGTCCGCCCAGCCGGTGTGGAGCATCGAACTGTCGACGCTCCAGCGCAGCGGCTGGTCGCTCGACGGCAGCGGGTCCGACCCGGCGTCCGGCGTCTGGACCTACCGCAACACGGACGGCAGCGTCGCGATCGTCCGCCAGCAGCAGGTGACCGACGTCGACCCGTCGCAGAGCGACCGGGAGGCCACGTCGCGGATGCTCAGCGCGTCCGGGTACTCCGGCGAGTTCCACGAGCAGCGGCTGCCGCGTGCCGGAGGCGGGGAGACCGCGTTCGTCTCCGCGGCCGCCACCGACAGCGACGGGGAGCCGTCGGTCGTCGTGGTCCGGGTCTTCGCGAAACCGCGGATCGCGCTGTCCGTCCTCATGTCCGCGGTCGATCCCGACCACCTGCACGACGACATCAGCGTGTTCGCCGAGAACGCCTCGGTCGTCCTCGAGTAGTGCGGGGCGAACGGTGAGCGCCGGCGCGACGATGCTCCTGTCGGTCGGTGTGGCGACGCTCCTCGGCCTGCTGGTCCCGCGGCTGGTCCGGGCAGCGACGGCGCGCGGTGACGCCCGGCGACGCGCGACGGGCTTCCGGGGTGCCGACGATCCGGGCGTCCTCGTCACGGTGACGACCAGGCGGTGGCAGTCCGCGCTGCTGGGCACGTTCGGCGTCGTGTGCGCGCTGCTCGGTGCCCTCGCCACGACGGCGTCCCTGGCCGGCGGACCCGGTCGGGGACCCGTCGTCGGTCCCGTGGTGACCGGGATCGCGATGCTGCTCGGGGGCGCGGGGTTCGTGCTCCTCGCCCACGTGCTGCGGCGGACCCGCATCCGGGCGATGCCCGACCGGCTCGAGGTCCGGCAGGGGCTCCGCGCGGAGCGCACCGTGCTGCTCAGCGAGATCGCGGAGATCGTGCCGCTCCTCGGGCAGTACAGCGGCCTGGCGGGGCGCGACGCAGCAGGGAACCGACTCTTCGCCGTCAGCGGCATCGCGCGCGGGTACGGCGAGTTCTCCGCCTACCTGCGCGAGCGCGTGCCGCTGTCGCCGACCGATCCCGGGGGAGCACCCGGCCCCGGTACGCTGAGGCCATGAGCGCAGAAGCCGTGGGCACCGTCGCCCCGCTGTCCGGGACCCAGCTGACCATCGCTTCGGGCGACTACACGGCGGACATCGCCACGGTCGGGGCCACGCTCCGCACCCTCCGGTACGACGGACGGGACCTCGTCGTGCCGTTCGACGCGGACGAGGTCCGTCCGGTGTTCCGCGGTGCCGTCCTTGCTCCGTGGCCGAACCGGGTCGTCGACGGGACGTACACCTTCGCCGGCCAGGAGCAGCAGCTGGCGCTCACCGAGCCGACCCGCGGGCACGCCCTGCACGGTCTCGTCGGTTGGGTCGACTTCCGGGTCGAGTCGCAGACCGCGGACCGGGTCGTCCTCGGCACGACGATCCCGGCCCAGGCCGGGTACCCGCACCGCGTCGAGGTGCTCGTCGAGTACCACCTGGACGCGGACGGCCTGCACACCTCGGTCACCGGGACGAACACCGGGACCGATGCGGCGCCGTGGGGGACCGGACCGCACCCGTACCTCGTCGCCGGCGACGGCCCGATCGACGGCTGGACGCTCACGCTCCCCGCGGCCGAGGTGCTCGAGGTCACCCCGGACCGTCTCGTCCCCACGGCCCTGGTGCCCGTGCACGACGAGTTCGACCTGCGCACCGCCACGCGCATCGGCGACCGGTTCGTCGACCACGCGTTCACGGGCTTCGACCGTGACGTCGCCGGGACCGCCACGATCACGGTGACGGCCGACGACGGGCGAGGGGTGCGGATGACCTTCGGCGCCGAGTGCCCGTGGGTGCAGGTGCACACCGCCGACCACGTCGTGCCGGAGTACCACCGGGCCGGCCTGGCCGTCGAGCCGATGACCTGCGCGCCCGACGCCTTCAACAGCGGGGCCGAGCGTGGGCTCGTCGTGCTCGCACCGGGGGCCGCGCACACTGCGTCGTGGACCGTCAGCGCCGTCTGACCGAGCAGCCGGGGGACGCCCGGCTCGTCGTCCGTCCGCTCCCGGGGACACCGGACCTCGCCGCGCTCGCCGCCGAGGCGCCGGGTGACGTCGTCTGGCTCGACGCCGGACTGCCGGCCGGGGCTCCGGACGCTGCGCGTGAGCGGGCACGGTGGTCGGTGCTCGCGTGGACCGACGGCCCGTTCCACGCGGCGTTCCGCCACGAGGGTCGGCGTGCGCACCGCACCGTCGCGGACGCCGCCCGGCGGTGGTTCGGACCCTCGGGGAGCGCGGACCGTCCGGCGTTCGACGTGCTCGACGAGCTGCTGGCCAGCACCCCGACGCTGCCGGAGGCGGTCCCGGGCTGCGGGTTCGCGCTCGGGTGGGTGGGGTTCCTCGGCTACGAGCTCGGTCGTGAGGCGGACGGTCCCGACCGGACCGCCGACACCCACGCCGACGCGGAGCTGCGGTTCGTCGACCGCGCGGTCGTGCTCCGGGACGACGGGGTCGCGTGGGGGCTGACGCTCGTCGCCGACGGGGAACCGGCGGCCTCCGCCGCCAACCGTGCCTGGCTGGGGGCACTGGCCGGGGTGGCGGACGTGGCCCCGCGCCTCCCGTCGGTCGGTGCGGTGGACGCGGCCCCGCGCCTCCCGGGCGGTCTGGAGGCACCCGGTCGCGTCGCGCGCGTCGCCTACGAGCGCGCGGTCGAGACGTGCCGGGCCGAGATCCGCGAGGGCAACGCGTTCCAGGTCTGCCTCACCACCGCGTTCACGGTGCCCGGCGGTGACGGGCACGAGGGGGACCCGTTCCTCACCGAGTACCTGCACCTCCGCGCCGTCGACCCCGTCCCGTTCGGGGCGTACCTGCGGCTCGGCCCGCTGCGGATCGCGAGCCGGTCCCCGGAGCGTTTCCTGCGGGTCACCGCGGACGGCGTGGTGACCGCCGAGCCGATCAAGGGGACACGCCCCCGCGCGGACGACCCGGACCGGGACCGCGCCGTCCGGGCGGAACTCGCGACGAGCGTCAAGGACCGCGCCGAGAACGTCATGATCGTCGACCTGCTGCGGAACGACCTGCTGCGCACGGCGCTGCCCGGTTCGGTGCGCGTCGACCGGCTGTGCGAGGTGGAGACCTATGCGAGCGTCCACCAGCTCGTCTCGACGATCAGCGCGCGGCTGCCGACCGGGGCACCGCGGGCGGCGACGGTGCGCGCGGCCTTCCCGCCGGGGTCGATGACGGGTGCGCCGAAACGCAGCGCGACCGCGATCGCGGACCGGCTCGAGGGTGCGCCGCGCGGGGTGTACTCGGGGGCGCTGGGGTACTTCTCGGCCAGCGGCGCCGTGGACCTGTCGGTGGTGATCCGCACACTGGTGACGGTCCTCGACGACGACGGCGTGGTCCGCTCGCGGACCTTCGGTGCCGGCGGGGCGGTCACGTGGTCGTCGGTCGCGTCGGAAGAGGCGGACGAGGTCGAGACGAAGACGCGGTCGGTGCTCGGCGGAGTGGGGGCCACCGTCAGCTGGTAGTGCATCGAACCTGTGTTCGACCCGATTGGCCACGGGATGTCGGACCCGATTGACATCATCGAACACATGTTCGAATATGAGGGCATGCAGACGGCGGCGGCACTCCGGTCACCCGGGGCGGGGCGGACCCGGCCGAGCCGGCGGGTCGACCACCTCGGGGACGCCCGCGCTGCGCTGGACCGGATCACGGCGCTGCGGTCCCGGGTGTCCGAGATGGAGTCCACCCGCGTCGACACGGCCGGGCTCCCCACCGCGCCCGCCCTCGGACCGCTGCTGCCCGGTGGGGCGATCCGGGTCGGCGGCACCTACGCCGTGCAGGAGTCCGTCCTGCTCGCGATGACCATGCTCCAGGCGGCGTCGGCGTCCGGGGCGTGGTGTGCCGTGGTGGGGGTGCCGTCCTTCGGGGTCGAGGCAGCGGCGGCCGCGGGGATCGACCTGGAGCGGCTCGTGCTCGTGCCGGACCCGGGGGACCAGTGGCTCACGGTGACGGCGGCCCTCGTGGACGTCGCCCAGATCGTGCTCGCACGACCCCTCGGGCGGGTCGTGCCCGGGGATGTCTCGCGGCTGTCGGCGCGGCTCCGGCAGCGTGGTGCGGCGCTCGTCGCGCTCGGCGCCTGGCCGGGGGCGGACGTGACGCTCCGGGTGACCGCGTCCGAGTGGGACGGCATCGGACAGGGGCACGGCTACCTGTCGGCACGACGGGCCACCGTGACCGCGACGGGGCGGGCAGGGGCGGTGCGGCCGACGAGCGCGGAGCTGCTGCTGCCCGCCGCGGACGGTACGGTCCGGTCCGCCACTCCGGCTGCTGCGGCGGCGGGCGACACGAGCGGTCGTGGGACGACGGGTTCGCCGGTGCTGCGTCCCGTGGCGGTGGCGTCGTGAGCCCGCGCGGCGGCGCCAGGACCCGGGCTGCCGGCCCCCGACCCACGGTCCGCGGGCGCGCGGGTGCCGGGGTGCCGGACGGCGCGGCGATCCGTGCGGACGCCGTCGCCCGGGGCGGAGCGCTGCCCGAGCCCCCGGCGACCCGGACGATCGTGCTGTGGTGCCCGGACTGGCCCGTGATCGCCGCGGCCCGTGCAGCCGGTTCGCCACCGGAGACGCCGTTCGCGCTCGTCGCGAAGGGACAGGTGTACGCCAGTTCCGCCAGTGCCCGCGAGCACGGCGTGGTGCGGGGACTGCGCCTGCGGGAAGCCCAGGCACGCTGCCCCGGACTCGTCCTGCAGCCGTACGACGACGCGCTCGACCACCGGGCGTTCGAACCCGTGATCCGCGCGGTCGAAGCGGCCGTCCCGGGGGTCGAGGTCCTGCGCCCCGGCACGATCGCGCTGCGGTCCCGTGGCCCGGCGCGCTACTACGGCGGTGAGCGTGCGGCGGCGGCGACCCTGGCGGGCATCGCTGCCGACCACGGTGCTCCCGGCGTGCGCGTGGGGGTCGCGGACACCCCGTTCGCGGCGGAACAGGCCGCACGCGCGCGCCCCTCGCGCCCCGGGGAACGGGTGCGGATCGTGCCCGTCGGCGGCTCGGCGGCGTTCCTGGCTGACCTGCCGCTCGGTGTGCTCGGGGACCAGGACCTCGCCATGCTGCTCGGACGGCTCGGCATCGCCACCCTGGGCGGGTTCGCCGCGCTCGGCGACGAGCAGGTGCGGGACCGGTTCGGGGTCGCCGGGGCGTTCCTGCACCGCTTGGCGGGCGGGCGGGACCCACGAGAGGTCTCCGCGCGGGCGGTCCCGCCGGAACTCCGGGTGGAGGAGTCCTTCGAACCACCGCTCGACCGCGCCGACCAGATCGCCTTCGCGTTCCGCCGCCGTGCCGACGACTTCGCCGAGCGACTGCGCGCCGCGGGGCTCGTGGCGACCACCGTCCGCATCGGGATCGTCGACGAGCGGGACGTCCTGCTCGAGCGCACCTGGGTGCACCCGCGCTGGTTCGACGCGGCCGACGTGGTGGACCGGGTCCGCTGGCAGCTCGCCGGGGGCGTCGACCCCACCGGACTCGAGGCCCCCGTCGTCCAGGTCGTGCTCGAGCCGGTCGCGGTCGACGACGTCGCGAACCACGAGCGCGGGCTCTGGGGGAGCGGACCCGACGAACGGGTGCACCACGGACTCGCGCGTGTCCAGGGGATCGTCGGACACGAAGGGGTCGTCACACCCCGGATCGGTGGCGGCCGGACGCTCGCGGAACGCGTGGTGCTCGTGCCGTGGGGTGACGCTCCGGTCGGTGGGGAGCGGGCGCTCGCGACCGTGCGGGACCGGCCGTGGCCGGGGAAGCTCCCGGGCCCGCCGCCGGGGACCGTCCTCGACCGCCCGCGCCCGGTGGACGTCGTGACGACGGCTGGCGGCACCGTCGACGTCGACGACCGCGGCGTGCTGACCGGCACGCCCGACCGGTTCCGGGCCGAGGGGGACCGCGGCGGGCGGTTCGCCCCCGTGACCGCCTGGGCGGGACCGTGGCCGCTCGTCGTGCGCTGGTGGGAGTCCGGCGGCCGTCGCCTGCACCGCCTGCAGCTCGTCGACGCCGAGGGGCGCGCGTGGTACCTCGTGCTCGCCGACCACCGGTGGTGGGCCGAGGCGGTGGCGACGTGAGGGGCGTCTGATGGGGTACTCGAACCCGCCGATCCCGTGGTCGCAGTTCGAGCGCGCACTGTCCGACAAACGACCGGACGGCGCACACGACGGTGACGGCGGTGACAGTCCGGCCTGGTCGCGCAAGCGTGCTCCGTACGTCCCGTCCACGCCGGCGTCCGACGACGGTGCCCCGGTCGTGCCCTACGCGGAACTGCACGCGCACTCGACCTTCAGCTTCCTCGACGGCGCCAGCCAGCCCGAACACCTGCTGGAAGAGGCCGCACGGCTGCACCTGCACGGACTCGCCCTGACGGACCACGACGGGTTCTACGGTGCCGCTCGGATGGCCGAGATCGCCGAGTCCTACCCGCAGATCGCGACGGTCTACGGGACCGAGCTCTCCCTCGGGCTCACCGAACCCCAGAACGGGGTGCCCGACCCGGAGGGCACCCACCTGCTGCTCCTCGCCGACGGCCAGGACGGCTACCACCGGCTCGCCGGCGCGGTGACGAGCGCGCACCTGGCCGCCGGTGCCGAGAAGGGGCGTCCCCGCTACGACCTCGACGACCTCGCGAACCGTTCGGACGGGCACTGGCGGGTGCTGACCGGCTGCCGCAAGGGCGCCGTCCGGCAGGCGCTCGAACGAGCGGGGGAGGCCGCAGCCGACGACGCGCTCCGGGTGCTGCTCGACCGGTTCGGCACGGACGGTGTCGTCGTGGAGCTCATCGACCAGGGCGATCCACTGGACACCGCCCGCAACGACGTGCTCGCCGCCCTGGCCGAACGGCACGACCTGCCCGTCGTGGCCACCGGGAACGTGCACTACGCCACCCCGGACCGCTTCCCCGTCGCGACGGCGCTCGCTGCGGTGCGTGCACGCCGGAGCCTCGACGAGATCGACGGCTGGTTGCCCGCGGCCGACACCGCGCACCTGCGCTCCGGCGCGGAGATGGCGAGACGGTTCGCCCGGTGGCCGGGAGCGGTCGAGCACAGCGTGGTGCTCGCCGACGAACTCGGGTTCGAGCTGAAGACCGCGAAGCCCGGCCTGCCCGACCTCGACGTCCCGGACGGGCACACCGCCATGACGTGGCTGCGGGAGCTCACCTGGCGGGGCGCCCGACGCTTCTACCCGGGCAGTGCCGACGGGGTCGACCCGCACAAGCGGGAGCGCATCGAGCGCGAGCTCTCCGTGATCGAGGACAAGGACTTCCCCGGGTACTTCCTCATCGTCCGTGACATGGTGCAGTACGCCCGCGGTCGCGGCATCCTCTGCCAGGGGCGTGGATCGGCGGCGAACTCGGCCGTCTGCTACCTGCTCGAGATCACCGCGGTGGACTCGATCCGGTACGGGCTGCCGTTCGAACGGTTCCTGTCGGCGATGCGCGACGAGGAACCCGACATCGACGTGGACTTCGACTCGGACCGGCGGGAAGAGGTCATCCAGTACGTCTACGAGAAGTACGGCCGGTTCAACGCCGCCCAGGTCGCGAACGTCATCACCTACCGGCCGAAGGGGGCCGTGCGGGACATGGCGAAGGCGCTCGGTCACAGCCCGGGGCAGCAGGACGCCTGGTCCAAGCAGGTCGAGCGCTGGGGGTCGGTCACGGAGAGCCAGGACCACGACATCCCGGACGCCGTGGTCGACATGGCGCAGCAGGTGCTCGGGTTCCCGCGGCACCTCGGCATCCACTCCGGGGGCATGGTGCTCACCGACCGGCCGGTGGGCGAGGTCGTGCCGATCGAGCACGCCCGCATGGACGGCCGCACGGTCCTGCAGTGGGACAAGGACGACTGCGCCTACATGGGGCTCGTGAAGTTCGACATGCTCGGCCTCGGGATGCTCGCCGCGCTCCAGTACGCGTTCGACCTGGCGGACGAGCACTGCGGGGAGCGCTGGGACATGCACTCCATCCCGAAGGAGGAACAGGGCGTCTACGACCAGCTCTGCCGCGCCGACACCATCGGGGTGTTCCAGGTCGAGTCCCGCGCGCAGATGGGCACCCTGCCGCGCCTGCTGCCGCGCCGGTTCTACGACCTGGTGATCGAGGTGGCGCTGGTCCGCCCCGGACCGATCCAGGGTGGGGCGGTGCACCCGTACATCCGCCGTCGGACCGGTGAGGAACCGATCACCTACATCCACCCGTCGCTCGAACCGGTGCTCGAGCGCACCCTCGGGGTGCCGCTGTTCCAGGAGCAGCTCATGCAGATGGCGATCGCGGTGGGGAACTGCACGGGGGACGACGCCGACCTGCTCCGGCGCGCGATGGGGTCCAAGCGCGGCCTCGAGAAGATCGACCGGCTGCGCGAGAAGCTCTACGCGGGGATGGCGGACAACGGCATCCACGGCGAGGACGCCGACGCGATCTACGCCAAGATCCAGGCGTTCGCGAACTTCGGGTTCGCGGAGAGCCACTCGATCAGCTTCGCGCTCATCGTCTACGCCAGCGCGTGGATGCGGCTGCACTACCCGGGGGCGTTCCTGGCGGCACTGCTCCGGGCGCAGCCGATGGGGTTCTACTCCCCGCAGACCCTGGTGGCGGACGCCCGCCGGCACGGGGTGCGGGTGCTGCGACCGGACGTCCTGCGGTCGGGCGTGGACGCCACGCTGGAACCGGTGGACGCGCCGACAGACGGGGACGACCCGTCCGGAGGCGCGACCGGCGTCCGCGCGACGGGTCACGACGGCTGCCTGGCCGAGGAACAGCCGCCGGTGCTGCCGTTCGACGGGTCGCTGCCCGACGACACGGCCGGTCACCGGCGCGACGGCGCCTTCGCGGTCCGCCTGGGCCTGGCCGAGGTCGCGTCGCTCGGTCGGCGGAGCGCCGAGAAGATCGTCGCCGAGCGGGACGCCCACGGTCCGTTCACCGACATGGCCGACCTCGCCCGCCGGGTCGGCCTGACGACGGCGCAGCTCGAGGCGCTCGCCGCCGCGGACGCCTTCGCGTCGCTCGGCGTGGACCGTCGGAGCGGCATGTGGTCCGCGGCGCAGGCTGCGGCGGAACGACCGGACCAGCTGCCGGACACGCAGGTCGTGGTGCAGCCCCCGCTGTTCGGGCAGATGACGAGCGGTGACGTGCTCATCGCGGACATGTGGTCGACGGGCATGACGACCGACGACCACCCCGTGCGGCACGTGCGCGACCGGCTCGACGGCCGCGGGGTGCTCCGGGTGCGGGACACCACGACGGCGGAGAGCGGCCGCCGGGTCGAGGTCGGCGGCATCGTGACCCACCGGCAGCGTCCGGCGACGGCGTCCGGCATCACCTTCATGAACGTCGAGGACGAGACCGGTCTGGTGAACGTGATCTGCAGCGTCGGGGTGTGGGGGCGCTACCGTCGGGTGGCCCGCGAGTCCCCGGCGGTCGTCGTGCGGGGGATCCTCGAGCGGTCGCCCGACGGGGTGGTGAACCTGGTGGCGGACCGCATCGAGCACCTGCCGCTGTCGGTCCGGACCCGGTCCCGGGACTTCCAGTGAGCTGCGGCGAGCCACCGGACACCAGCCGCTGCCGGCCACCAGCCGCTGCCAGCCGCTGCCGGCCGCTGCCGGCCGCTGCCAGCCGCCGGCCACCGGCCACCGGGACCGGTCTACCCGACCTCGGGGATGCGGATCGTGACCTCGAGCCCGCCGGAGCGGACGTTGCGGAGCGAAGCCGTGCCTCCCGCCCGTTCGGCGACGGCCCGCACGATGGCGAGCCCGAGACCGGACCCGCCGGGCAGGGGGATGCCGCCCGTGGCGGGGTCCGGGTTGGGGCGGGACTTCCGTGCCTCGTCCGGCCGGGTGAACCGGTCGAACGCCACGGGGATGAAGGACTCCGGGACGCCGGGGCCGTCGTCGGTGACCTGCAGGACGCCCTCACCGCCGGCGCTCCGCCAGGTGATGAAGACCCCACCGCCGCGGGGGAGCGCGGACACGGCGTTCCCGGCGATGTTCGTCACGAGCTGCGCCATCCCGCCGGTGTCCAGCCGGTACCGCGGTTCGACGGTGCCGCCGCCGATGCCCGGGCCGGAGCCGCCCACGGCCACCGGTGGCTCGAGGTCGAAGTCGACGGTGACGTCCTTGGCGGACGCGATGAGCCGCACCCGGTCGACGGCCGCCATGACCTCGTCGCCCAGGTCCGACCACGTGGTGAGCGGCGCCGCCGTGGCGTCCCCGTTGCGCTCGGACTCCTCGATCCGCGACAGCGTCAGCAGGTCGTTCGCCAGGCGGGACAACCGGGCGACGCTGTTCTTCGCGCGCTCGATGTGCGCCGCGAGCGCTTCGGCGTCGTCGGCGTCCAGGGATGCCAGGTCGAGCTGGGTCGTCAGGATCGCGAGCGGTGTCCGGAGCTCGTGGCTCGCGTCCGACACCATCTGCCGCTCCCGCTCGGTCGCCTGCCGGGTCCGGTCGAGGAACGCGTTGAGCGTGGTCGCCAGCGACGCCAGCTCGTCCTGCGCGGGGCCGACGGGCAGCTGCGCGCGCTCCGGGGCCACGGAGAGCCGTTCGGCTTCGCGGCGCATCCGGTTGACCGGGCGCAGCGCGGCGGTCGCGAGAGCCCACGACGCAGCGCCGAAGGCGATGAGGATCGCGAGTCCCGTGAGCGACAGGGTGGTCGTGAGGTCGTCGACGACGATCGCCTCGGCCTGGCTGTTGCGGGCCGCGACCACCGTCCAGCGGCCGGCCTGGTTCACCGGGTGCTCGACGACGACCCGGTACGCCGAGCCCGACGCGTCGATGACCGACGCGCCTGCCTCGGTCTCGGTGAGGCGGGGGAGCGCGTTCTCCACCCGACGGGGCATCGTGGACAGGACGATGTCTCCGGACGGGGACACGACCGCCACGAGCTGGGCGTTGCCGGGCGGGGAGAGGTCCGGGTCGCTGTCCACCTCGAGCGTCGCGACGTAGGGGTCCGCATCCGCGTCGAGCAGGGTGCGGGTGGCGCTCGCGACGACGCTGACGACCTGGAAGCGCATGACGAGCACGAGCAGGACGATGACCACGGCGGCGATCGCCGTGGAACCGATCGTGATGCGCGCCCGGAGCGACAGCAGCCGCAGCGGGCGGACGAGGCGGCTCACGCGCCGAGGAGGTCCAGCCGGTAGCCGCGTCCCCGCACGGTGGAGATCGCCACCGTCGCCTCGTGCGCCGTGAGCTTCTTCCGGAGGTACGAGATGTACTGCTCGACGACGTTCGGGTCGACGTGCTGCGAGCCGTCCCAGACCTCCTCGAGGATCTTCGGCCGGTCGACGACGGTGCCGACCGAACGGGCGAGCAGCCGGAGGAGGGCGAACTCGGTCGGGCTCACGGCGACCCGCTGGCCCTTGATGGCGATGCGGCGGGCCTCGGAGTCGATCGCCAGGTCGCCGACCTCGATGGTCCGCGGCGCACCGGTCGGTTCGCGGCGCCCGAGCGCGCGCAGCCGGGCGGTGAGCTCGGCGAAGGCGAACGGCTTGGTCAGGTAGTCGTCGGCGCCCGCGTCGAGTCCGAAGACCCGGTCGTCCACGGCGTCGCGCGCGGTGACCAGCAGGATGCGCACCGGGTCCTCGCGTTCGCGGATCCGCCGGGCGAGCTCGAAACCGGACATCCCCGGCATCATCACGTCGACGACCGCCAGGTCGTAGGCCTGCTCCCCGAGGGCGATGAGCGCCTCGACGCCGTTCTCGACCGCGGTGACGCGGTACCCCTCGGCAGCGAGACCACGCTCCATGAGCGCACGCATCTCGTCGTCGTCCTCGACCACCAACAACCGCATAGTGGACCTCCTCGGACCCATCGTGGCACCGAACCCGGCGGCCCGTGGCCGTTCCACGTCCGGACACGCTGAATCTCGTCACAGCCGTCCGGGCAGAACGGTCTGTCCCCCGATCGTGGGACGTGAGGAGTCCTTGTGTCGTTGCTAGGCTCCCGCACCGTGGTCACGGCGTACCCGACGCCGTGGTCCGCACAGGGGGCACCAATGAACCATCCGGAGCACGCAGACCACCCGGCCATCGTCCGTCTGCGGGCCGAGCTCGACGCGGCCTGGAAGGGCATCGGCGTGCTGGGGTCCGTCGAGGACGGCCGGCGCGACCGCATCGTCGCCGAGCTCCGCACCGCCGTACCGGACGTCGCGAGCCGTGCGGCGCGGGCCGTCGGGACCGCGGCCGTCGTCGAGGAGATCAGTCGCTTCGCACGGGCCGAGGTCGTGACCTCGGACCCGGTGCCGACGGCGCGGATCTGGGACGACATCGTGCACACGGCCGCCGAGGCCGCAGCCGCCACGCGCTGAGGGCGACACCGCGGGCCTCGCCGTCTCAGTCGTCCTCGCCGAGCAGCTCCTCCCGCACGCGTCGGATGTCCTCGAGCAGGGCGCCGATGAGGATCCAGTGCTGCGAGTTCGGCCGGAGCACCTCGAGCGGTGCGGTCAGCGCGGGCTCCTCGACCGTCGGGACCTCAGACGACTCGACCCGGGCGCTCAGGGCGCGCACGTCCGCGGCGATCCGCGCGACCTCGGTCGCGATGCTGCCCACCACCGGGTCCGACCGGAGGTCCGGGGCGGTGTTGTCCCGGATCGCACGCGTCATCCCGGTCACGCGCGTCACGAGGACGCGGAGGTGCTCGGTCACCGCGACGTCGTGCTCCACGACGGTGCGGTGTCGACCACCCCGGGGGTTCATGGTCAGCGACTCCTGCGCCGCCGTGAGCGACGCCTCCGTCCTGGCGTGCTGCTGTCGGAGCGCCCGCGCCTGCAGCAGAGCCTCGTGCCACCGGTCGTGGTCCCACCCCTCGGTCAGGCCGATCGCGATCCGCTCGAACGCCGCCGCCGTGTCGCGCGCCAGTCGTGCGACGGCCAGGTGGGCCGGTTCGAGGAGCACGGGCGGCACGATGAGGGCGTTCACGATGAGCGCGACGACCGCCCCGAGGACGGTCTCGAGCACCCGGTCCGCCGAGTAGTTCGGCGTCACCACGCCGGCCGTCAGGACGAGCATCCCGCTGATGCCCACCTGCGTCGCCGAGGTCGGCGTGAGCCGCAGCGCCCACGCGAGCAGGATCGCGAGCACGATGACGAGCAGGACGACCCAGACGGAGTCGCCGAGGAGCACGTGCGCCGCGGTCGCGAGGACCACGCCGAGCACGACCCCGGCGCTCCGCTCGAGACCCTTCACGAAGGACTGGTTGATGCTCGGTTGGACGACGAGCAGTGCGGCGATCGCGGCGAAGGTCGGGAACGGCCCGTCGATCACCACCTGGCACAGCAGCACCGCCGCCACCACCGCGACCGCGGTCTTCACGACCTGCAGGAAGGGCGTGCGGCTGGAACTGCGGAGGCGCGCGACCGGGTTCACGCCCACCACGCTAGCCACGGGCCGCACGCCGAGCCGTGCACGAACGGGACGAAACCGCGCCGACACGGTTGACTGATCCCGTGTGGCCCAACCATGAGCGCGTCATCCCCCAGGCCTTCGCCGGCTCCGGGACCTCCGTGGTGGCGGCACGCGCCCACTCCGTGGAACCCAGCGGCAACGGCTACCTGTACGGCTACGAGGTGGACACCGTCGACCGGGCCGGACAGCGGGCCACGGTCCTGACGTACGTCGACACGGGCGGGGCGCACGACCAGAACAGCGCGATCGTCACCGACCCCGCGACCGGGGACCCCGTGTCGGTGTGGGCGTACCCGAACGACCCCGGGCTGCCGGTGCTGCCGCAGGTCACCTACCGCGACGCCGTCGCCGAACTGCTCACCACGCTCGGCATGCCGGTCACCGACCCCACGCTCACGGTCGCCGCGTACCGACCCGGCAAACGCGCGGTCGTCCGCGTCGACGCCGCCGAGGGGACGGTCTTCCTGAAGATCGTCCGCCCGCACCGGGTCGCACCGATCGTGCGCTCCCACGAGCAGTTCGTGCAGGCCGGGCTCCCCGTGCCGCGCGTCCTGTCGAGCCGGGGCGACGGCCTCCTCGTCCTCGAGCGGATCCGCGGGGTGCCCGCCGGCAGCCGGATCACCGAGATCGCGGACGACCCGCGGTTCGTCGCGTCCCTCGCCGCGCTCACGGGACGGATCGCCACCGTCCCGATGACGCAGCAGGCCCGCGCGGACGCGATGGACCACGCCGACTGGCACCGCCGGACGCTCATCGCCGCACTGCCCCAGGACGCCGAGGAGATCGACGCCCTCTACGACGCGATCGGCCGTCGGTCCATCGGGTGGTCCAGCGGGACGAAGCAGGTCGTCCACGGCGACCTGCACCTCGAGCAGGTGTTCGTCGACGAGGACGAGCCCTGGCGGATCTCCGGCCTCCTGGACATCGACACCGCCGGCTGGGGCTTCCCCGTCCGCGACATCGGCGCCGTCGTCGCGCACCTCGTGGTCACCGGACTCTGGCACCGGTCACGCGGCGACGCGGAGCGTGGCGGAGCAGCGGAGCGGCTCGCCGATGCCGTCGCCCGCGACTGGGTGGCGCGGAACCCGCAGGAGGCCGACCGCATCGGGCCCGCCATCGGGGCCCAGCTGCTCGCGCACGCCGGGGGCCAGGCGACCACCGGGTCGGCGAACGGCATCCAGACCGCCGAGCAGCTCCTGGCGGCCACGCGGGCCGCCCTGACGGACGCCACCCCGGTCCTCCCGACCGACGGTGTCGTCCGGCCGCGGTCAGCGCCCCGGGTCTGAGCCGTCCGGCTCGGGAACGCCGGCCGGGCGGCGGGGCTGGGGCGCGCCTCCCGGCCCTCCGCCAGCAGGCGCGACTCGCGCGGGTTCCGTCGACTCGCCTCCGTCGCGGGTGCGGGAGTAAACTGACCGTGCGCGCACCGCGCGCCCGCACGTCACGTGATCCACGACGTGACAGTCGTTCGCTTGACGACGCGGGTGCCGGATCCGCGGCCGCCGACCGGCGTGCCGCGTGCGCGTGACGGCGCCGGAACCCGGCGCGGGGTGTCCGATCGTCCATCGGTACGGGCCCACCGGCACGATGCCGCCCGAGCGGCGGACCGGGTGCCGGGGGACGTGGTCCGCGGGACGGGACCGGACGTCCCGGTGCGGGGGAGCGGCGACGAGCGGGCCAGGGTGGCCCGCTGACGACCGGTGTCACGTCAGACGCCGGGGACGACTTCCGCCCGAGCGGGCGGCTCGCCCGCGACGCGGGCGGAACAGGAGGAGCGTTGGCTCGATCAGGCACCCGGCGTGCTGCCGGCGGGACGCGGACCGCGTCCCGCCGCACCAGGCCGCTCGACAACGACGGCGTCATCCCCGTCCTCGCCCGCGCCGTGCGCGAGGTCGAGGCGGCGGCACAGCGCGGACCGCTCAAGGCGTCGAACCGGACGAAGTTCCAGGCCGTCGCCCTGCTCATGCGTGAGGAGCGCGCGCGTGTGAAGGCGGACGAGTCGCTGACGGACGCGCAGCGAGCCGAGCAGCTCAAGCGCCTGGACGGCGTCGCGACGATCCTCGCCAAGACCGCGGCGCGGGACACGAGCGTCATCCAGCTCCTGACGGAGGAAGCTTCGGTGAGCGAGGCCACCCGCACGGTCAAGCGGGACATGATGATCGCCGGCGGCATGGAGCTGCAGCCCGAGGACCTCGTCATCGCGGCGGAGCCCTCGCCCGTGGTCGAGACGCCGGTGCGCGCGGTCGTGCCGCAGCCGGTCGTGCAGCGGCAGCTCGCGAACCCGTTCCTCGCGCCCGACTTCGCACTCGCCGACCAGCCGGTCGCGCACCCGCGTCGCCTGGCGAACTGGGAGCTGTTCGGACCGCTCTTCAAGTCGTTCGAGTACGGCGCGGGCGGGGGAGCGGCGACGATGCCGCTGCCGGAGCCGACGACGCTGCACTCGAAGTCCGGCACCACGCTTATGAAGCACCAGGCCGAGCTCGTCGCCGCCGCCGCGCAGGGGCACCGCACGTTCCTGCTCGCCGACGAGCCCGGTCTCGGCAAGACCGCGCAGTCGCTGCTGGCCGCCGAGGCCGCGAACGCCTTCCCGCTGCTCGTCGTCGTGCCGAACGTCGTCAAGACCAACTGGGCGCGCGAGGCATCGCGCTGGCTGCCGAACCGCACGGCCACCGTGATCCACGGTGACGGTGACGACCTGGACGGCTTCGCCGACGTCGTCATCGTGAACTACGAGATCCTCGACCGGCACGCCGGGTGGCTCGGTGGCTTCGGGTTCCGCGGGATGGTCGTCGACGAGGCGCACTTCATCAAGAACAAGGACTCGCAGCGGTCACGCTTCGTGCTGCAGATCGCCGAGGCGATCCGGTCGCGCACGGCCGCACCGCTGCTCATGGCGCTCACAGGGACGCCGCTCATCAACTCGGTCGAGGACTTCCGGACCATCTGGGAGTTCCTCGGCTGGATCGACGACAAGAAGCCGCGCGCGAAGCTCATGAACGAGCTCGAGGAGATCGGCCTGACCCCGGCCGACCAGGGCTTCTTCGTCGAGGCACGCAAGGCCGTGATCGACCAGGGCATCGTCCGACGCCGCAAGGTCGACGTCGCGGCGGACATCCCGGCGCGGCGCATCGCCGACATCCCCGTCGAGCTGGACGACGAGGTCGGTCGCTCCATCCGTGACGCGGAGCGTGAACTCACGGCGAAGCTCGTGCAGCGCTACCACCAGGCGCTCGCGAACCGCACCGGTCAGGACCCGGTCGAGGGTATCGACCACAAGCTCGTCCGCCAGGTCGCCCGCTGGGAGCTCGAGGACCAGGACGCGTCGTCGACCGGCGAGAACGTCTTCTCGATGGTCCGCCGGATCGGCCGTGCCAAGGCGCAGCTCGCGGCGGACTACGCGGCGCAGCTGGCGTCGAACGTCGGCAAGGTCGTCTTCTTCGCGAAGCACCTCGACGTCATGGACCAGGCGGAGGAGGTCTTCGCCCGCCGGGGTCTGCGCACCGCGACCATCCGCGGCGACCAGACGCCCGCGCAGCGCACGGCCGAGATCGACTCGTTCGTGAACGATCCCGACGTCGCCGTCATCGTGTGCTCGCTCACGGCCGCCGGCGTCGGTCTCAACCTGCAGGTGTCGTCGAACGTCGTGCTCGCGGAGCTCTCGTGGACGAGTGCCGAGCAGACGCAGGCGATCGACCGCGTGCACCGCATCGGCCAGGAAGAGCCGGTCACCGCGTGGCGCATCATCGCGGCGCAGACGATCGACACCAAGATCGCCGAGCTCATCGACTCGAAGGCGTCCCTGGCCGCCCGCGCGCTCGACGGGTCCGACGAAGAGGTCGTCGACTCCGGCGACATCCAGCTCGACGCGATGGTGGCGCTGCTCACCGAGGCGCTGGAGCGCGGCGCGAAGTAGCCGCGCGGCGCCCGGGGCGCGGCCCGCTCGGGCGGGCGGGCGCTCGGGCTTCGGCCCGGCGGCTTCGAACCACGAAGACGACGTCGAACCAGGTGGAGTGCCTGGTTCGACGTCGTCTTCGTGGTTCGACGCGCCTCGCGCAAGGCGGCGTCGACGCGCCCCGCGCGAAGCGGCGTCGACGCGTGCTGCGCGGCGCCGCCGCGTCAGATGCGGGACTGGACCTCGGCCAGCGACGGGTTCGTCGCCGTGCTGCCGTCGGGGAACACGAGCGTCGGGACCGTCTGGTTGCCGCCGTTCACCTCGGCGACGAGCTCGGCCGTCCCGGGGGTCTGCTCGATGTCGACCTCGGTGAAGGGCACGCCCGCCTTCGACATCTGGTTCTTCAGCCGGGCGCAGTAGCCGCACCAGCTCGTCGTGAACATCGTGACGCCGCCGGCCTCCGGCACGAACGCTTCGCGGGTGATGGTGTCGCTCATGGGGTCAGGCTAACCCGTCCGCCTGAGGTCTTGCGCGCCTTGTTCTACATAGGTAGGTTCAGGGCATGGATCCGATCAGACGGGTGACCGCGCCCACGCTCGACGTCCTCGATGCGCTGCTCGCCGGCGAGGGCCCCACCTGGGGCCTGCTCGTCATCAAGGCGACCGGTCGTCCCGCGGGCACCGTGTACCCGATCCTCGAACGACTCGAGCGACTGGGCTGGGTCCGGTCGACGTGGGACGACGACGCGGAGCGCTCGGGCCCGCGCCGGCGCCTGTACGAGTTCACGGCGGACGGGGCAGAGGCGGCCCAGGAGCTCGTCGCCGCTCGGGCCGCGGCCGACCGTGCCGCATCCCGTGGTGCCTCGGGCACGCGCCCGACCGGTCGGACGGTGACCCCGTGAACGGGCTGGACCGCGCTCTCGTCGCCGCCGCGGTGGCCATCTCGCCGCCGGCACACCGTGCGACCCGGCGCGAGCAGTGGGCCGCCGACGTGCGCGACGCCGCCGAGCTCGACCTGTCGTCGACCGCACTCGCGTTCGGCGCACTGACCACGGCGCTGTTCCACCGACGCGCCGACCATCGCACCACCTGGGGGGAAACCATGTCCGCGACACCACGCTCCGTCCGAACGGCACCGCACGTCGTCGGTACCGTGCCGGTCCTCATCGTCTTCGCCGTGCTCTCGGCGCTCGGCTCCGTCTGCGGGCTCGCGCTCCTGCAGCGGTACAACGGGGTGCCCGGCGCCATGGCGGTGTTCCTCGCGGACGCACTCGCCGCGTCCGTCCTGCCCGGTGCCGTCGTCGCCGGGGCGCTGTTGCTCGTGTCCGGCGTCGGACTCCGTCGTCGGGTGATCGGCGCCGTGGCGGTGCTCGCGGTCGCGACGGTGTGGTTCGGGATCACCACGGGTCTGGTCAACCTGCCCGTGCACCACCCGCTGCAGGTCGGTCTCGTCGCTGCGGCGCTGCTCGGCGTCTGGCTCGTCACGTGCCGCCGGCCACGGTGGACGTGGTCGTTGCTCCTGCTGCCGGTCGTGGCGGCACTGCTCGTCGCGCCGCTCGGGGACGCACTCGCCGGGTCCGGACTGCCGTACTCCGCGCTCGCGGTCGTGTACGGGCTGCAGCAGCTGGTGCCCTTCCTCGTGGTCATCCCCGGTGGGATCGTCGCGGCCCGGTTGTCCACAGACCACCACTCGGCGTTCGTGGAGCACGACGAAGCCCTGGTAGACAAGAGCGCGTGAGCGACACGCACCTCGAGATCGAGCGCACCTACGACCTGCCCGAAGGGGCAGCACTGCCCGACCTGATCGGCGTCGGTAGCATCCTGCAGGCCGACCGCCAGGAGCCCTTCGAGCTCGATGCCACGTACTGGGACACCGAGCGGTACGACCTCGTGGCCTCCCGGGTCACCGTCCGTCGTCGGACGGGTGGCCCCGACGCCGGCTGGCACATCAAGCGGGCCGCCTCGGACACCGTCCGCCACGAGCAGCACTTCCCGCTCACCGACGACGCCGACACGGTCCCCGACGACGTCCTCGCAGCCCTGTTCACCGAACGCCGCGGGCGCGGGCTGCGGCCGGTGGTCCGCATCACGACCACCCGCGCCGTCACCCGTCTGCTGGACGAGGACGGCGAGCAGATCGCCGAGCTCGCCGACGACATCGTGCATGCGCAGCGGCTCGACGACGACGCCCCCGAGACGCCCCGCGCGTGGCGAGAGGTCGAGGTCGAGACGGTCGGCGGCGTGGACCCGCAGGTCGCCCACGAGCTGTTCGACGCGCTCGACGAGCGGTTCGCGGCGGTCGGGGCCGGTCCCGCCGCGGTGTCGTCCAAGCTCGCCCGCGGGTTGGCCGGCGCCCGTGCTCCGCGCCTGCTGACCGAGGAACGACCCGACAAGCGGACCGCGGCCCGGGCGCTGACGAAGCGGCTGCGGAAGCTCCGCGTGGCACTCCTCGAACACGAGGCACTGCTCCGGTCCGGGGCACCCGCCGACCTGCGCGAGACGGCGACGACCGCCCTCGGGATCGCCGCGGTCCTCGCCTCGTACCGGCCGGCCTTCCCCGCGACGCTCGCGGTGGACCGGGCCGCGACCGCGGCGGACGCACTGGCCGCCGTCACGGCGCGGGCAGCGCTGGCGGAGTACCTGGTCGAACGGCTGCCGCACGCGTCCACCCCGGCGCAGGACGCACTGGTCGACGCCATGACCCGGGAGCGCATCCTCGCGTCGACGCGCGAGCGTCGCGACGTGGCGGTGCGTGACGTCGTGGCGTTCCTCCACACCGAGCCCTTCCTCGAGCTCCTCGACGCCCTCGACGACGCGGTCGAGCGTCCGACGCCGACGCCGTGGTCGCTGCGGACGCCGAAGCAGGTCGCGCAGGACGTCTCCGCGATCGAGAAGCCGCGGGTCCGTGACCTGGTCCGTGACGCGGTCTCCGACGAGGACGGGCCCGTCGTCGGACTCGAGCGGGAGACCGCCGAGCGGGAAGCCACCGAGCGTGCGTGGCAGGCGACGCTGCGGGCGCGGATGGCGATGGACGTCCTCGGCGACGACGCCTTCCCCCACGCGCTGTGGAAGCGGATCGGCAACGCGGCAGACGTCCTCACCGAGCGGGTCCGCTCCCTGCACGCCCTCGAGCAGCTGCGGGTGAACGCCGGGATCGCCGAGCGGGGCGGCGAAGGCGCGTTCGGCTACGGCGTCCTCGCCGGTGACCGCGTGCGGCTGGCAGAGGAGTCCTACGACGAAGCCGTGCACGCCCTCAACCGCGTCTGACGGGCGGCGGGTGCCGGCCTCGGGGACCGGCGCCCGCCCCGACCGTCAGCCCGCGGCGATCGGGTTGGCGCTCGCCGCCGCGGGGGACACGTCGGCGAGCCCGAGCGTGTCGAGGATCCACGCGATCTCGAACGCGCGTTCCTTCCACGAGTCGTACCGCCCGCTGACACCACCGTGCCCGGCGGCCATCTCCGTCTTGAGCAGCACCGGGGCACCGACCTCGCGCAGCTTCGCGGTCCACTTCGCCGGCTCGACGTAGAGCACCCGGGTGTCGTTGATCGACGTGACGGCGAGGATCCGCGGGTACTGCACGTCGTCCCGCACGTTCTCGTACGGGGTGTACTCGCTCATGTACTCGTAGACCTCGGCGTCGTGCAGCGGGTCGCCCCACTCGTCCCACTCGATGACCGTCAGCGGCAGATCGGGGTCGAGGATGCTGGTCAGGGCGTCGACGAACGGCACGGCCGCGAGGATCCCGGCGAACCGGTCGGGCGCGATGTTCGCCACGGCGCCCATCAGGAGCCCACCCGCGCTGCCGCCCTCGGCGACCAGGCGGTCCGCGCTCGTCCGACCGGTCGCGATGAGGTGGTCGGCCACGGCGACGAAGTCGGTGAAGGTGTTCTTCTTCGTGAGCGTCTTGCCGTCCTCGTACCAGTGCCGTCCCAGCTCCCCACCACCGCGGACGTGCGCGACCGCGAAGACGACGCCGCGGTCGAGCAGCGACAGGCGCATGACGCTGAAGCCCGGGTCGATGGAGTGCTCGTAGGACCCGTACCCGTACAGGTGCAGCGGTGCCGGCACGTCGGGGTCGACGGCGTCACGGCGCCACACGAGCGAGACCGGCACCCGGGTCCCGTCGGGGGCGGTCGCCCAGTCACGCTCCTGCACGTAGTCGGCCGGGTCGTAGCCGCCGAGCACCGGCTGGCGCTTGAGCACCGTCAGGTCGCCGGTCGCCAGGTCCAGGTCGCTCACCTCGGACGGCGTGACGAACGAGGTGAATCCGATGCGGAGCGTCGGCTGGTCCCACTCCGGGTTGCCGCCGAGTCCGGCCGAGAACAGGGTCTCGTCGAACGGGACCTCGTGCGCGTCGCCGTAGCCGTCGCCCTCGATCGGGATGATCGCGACGCGGGGGAGCGCCTCGGACCGGTACTCGAGCGCCAGGTGTCCGGCGAAGGCGTCGACGGACTCGATGCGGCGCTCGGCGTGGTGCGCGACGACGACGCGACGGTCGCGGTCGGACGTCGGGTCGTCCGCGGGGACGTCGACGAGCTCGAAGTTCTCGGCGCCGTCGTTGTGCAGGACGAGGAACCGGTCGCTCCCACCGACGATGGCGTGCTCGATCTCGTACTCGACGCCCTCGCGCCGCGGCCACACGACCTGGAACTCGCCGGTCGGGTCCGATGCGTCGAGCACGAGTGCCTCCGACGTGATCTTGGAACCGAGCTCGATGACGATGTACTGCGACGACCGGGTCACCCCGACGCCGACCCAGTAGCGGTCGTCGGGCTCCTCGAAGACGACGACGTCCTCGGAGCTCGGCGTCCCGACCGCGTGGCGCCAGATGCGGTCTGGCCGCCAGGAGTCGTCGACCGTGGGGTAGAACACGAACCGGCCGGACGGGTCGAACGTCGCGCCGGCGCCCGTGCCCGGGATCTCGTCGCCCAGTTCGGTGCCGTGCTCGAGGTCCCGGACGTGCAGCGTGTACCGCTCGTCGCCCTCGACGTCGACGCCGTAGACCAGCCGGGTCCCGTCGTCGCTGATGTCGTAGGTCCCGAGCGAGAAGAAGTCGTGCCCCTCGGCCAGGGCGTTCCCGTCGAGGACGACCTGCTCGCCGGGGAGCGCGGACGAGCGTTCGTCGACCGCGGGCGGCGTCCAGTCGTCCGGGCCGGAGATCGGCGCACGGCAGTGCACGCCGTACTGGCTGCCCTCGGTCGTCCGCGTGAAGTACCACCAGTCGCCCATGCGCACCGGCACGGACAGGTCGGTCTCCTGCACGCGGCCCTTCACCTCGGCGAACACGCGGTCGCGCAGGGCACCGAGGTGGGCCGTCTGCGCGTCGGTGTAGGCGTTCTCCGCCTCGAGGTACGCGAGCGTGTCCGGTGACTCCTTGTCCCGGAGCCACTCGTAGTCGTCGACGAAGTCGATGCCGTGGTGGGTCCGGGTCACGGGCCGCTTCTCGGCGGTGGGCGGGGTGGCCGTCTCGCGCTCGTTGCTCACCGTCCCACCCTATTCGCCGTGCCCTCGGCACACCTCCTGCCGCCGCGGGGTGGAACGCAGCACCACGAGCGGACGGGAGGCGCGGTGCGGGCCCGCACCGTGCCTCCCGTCCGTGGGGTGGGGACCGGTCAGACCTCGCGCGCCAGCAGGAACTCGTTGATGCGGGCCGTCAGCTCCGCGTCCACGGCCCGCGCGTTCCCGTTGACGGCCCGGATCGGCGCCGCCTGCCGCACGCTCGACACGAGCCAGGCCGCGTCCGCGGCGTGGAAGTCGTCCAGGGTGACGAGCTCGTAGGCGGTCTCGATGCCCGCGCCCTCCGCGAACCGGAACACGTCCGCCTGCGTCGTACCGGCGAGGATCCCGATGTCCGTGCGCGGGGTGACGAGCCGGCCCCCGACGGACAGGACCAGGTTCGCCCGCGTGCCCTCGAGCATGTAGCCGTCCGTCGACACGAAGACGGCGTCGTCGGCGCCACACCGCTCGGCTTCGCGCAGGGCCGCCATGTTCACCGCGTACGAGAGCGTCTTCGCACCCTGCAGCAGCCACGGCGAGGTCCGCTCGACGTCGTGCCGGTAGCCCCGGTCGAGCGTCACGACCGAGATGCCCTGCGTGCGGGCGGGCGTCTGGTCACCCGACGGCGCAGCGTACGCCCAGCCGGTCGGGCGGCCCGAGCCCTCGACGCCGCGGGTGAACACCGTCTTGACGAAGGCCTCGCGGACGGGGTCGAGCTCGGCGCACACCGCCTCGATCGCCCGCCGCCACGCGTCGACGTCGGGCTCGGGCAGGTCGAGCATCCGGGCGGACCGGACGAACCGTGCCAGGTGCGGCTCGACCGCCTGCGGGTGGCCGTCCACGACGGTGATCGTCTCGAACACCCCGTCACCCCGGATGATCCCGAGGTCCTGCACCTGCACGTGCTCCTCGATCGGCCCCGCGAAGGTGAACGTCTCGGCGGACGGGTCGTGCGGGGCGGCGTCGCGGGAGGGCTGGTTGAGGATCGCGAGGACGGTTTCGGTCATGCGCCCATCCAACCGCAGCTCAGCTGGCGTCGGGCAGTGCGCCCATCAGCTTCCACACCGCCGGCGTGAGCTCGGGGTGCTGCAGTGCGATGCGGCGCAGCCGGTGGTACTCCTCGCCGAGCGCCGTGCCCTGCCCCGAGGCGGGGTGCGACGCCCACTGCGCGCTCCGCTTGCCGATCGCCGCGTCGAGTTCGAGCGCGTCCGCTCGGAGGATGAGCACGACCTGCTCGTCGACCGTCGGCAGGGTCGGCATGAAGTCCCACGGGTCCTCGCCCTGGCGGCTGCGGTGCTCGACGATCATCGAGATCTCCTCCGCGGCCTCCGCGCGCAGCACCTCGAGGCTGCGCCCCGTCCTGCGGGACTCAGCCATGATGCCCCCGCAGCACGCCTGCCATGGCACGAGCGTACGCCAATCCGTCCGCCACACTGGACGCGTGACACCGCGCGACGAGAGCAAGTCCCAGCACCCGGCGGTGGTCGTCGTGTACCTGGTCCGCGACGGCCGGACGGGCCCCGAGGTCCTGCTCGGCGAGAAACGCCGGGGACTCGGCACCGGGCGCCTGGTGGGGCCGGGCGGCAAGCGCGAGCCGGGGGAGTCCGCCGAGCGGACCGCCGTGCGCGAGGTGGCGGAGGAGGTCGGCCTGCGCGTCGACGAGGCCGACCTGGAGGCGCGGGGCACGCTGGACTACCGGTTCCCGTACCGTCCGTCCTGGTCCCAGGTCTCGGACGTCTTCGTCTGCCGCCGCTGGCAGGGCAGCCCGTCGGGCAGTGACGAACTCGAGCCCCGGTGGATCCCCGTCGAGGCCGTCCCCTTCGACGCGATGTGGGACGACGCGCGCTACTGGCTGCCCGGTGTGCTCGCCGGCCGGACGGTCCGGGCACGGTTCACGTTCGCCGAGGACAACGCGACGGTCTCGGGGTGGACGGGCACCGGCGTCGAACCGGGGCCCGACGGCGGGGTCGTCGCCGGGCGGTAGCGGCCCTCCGCGTCGATCCGTTTCCGCAGGTGGTAGGGCGTCCGCAGCACGACCGAACGGTCGGCGACCCGGACACCGGGGACGTGCTCGGCGAACCACGCCTCGATCCGCGCGACGTCGTCGATCGACCGCAGCCAGACCGCGAGGGCGATGTCGTAGCCGCCGACGACGGAGGCGACGAGCCGGGACTCGCTCAACCGCGTGAGCCGCTGCACCGCGGCGGCGCGCTGCAGCGGGTCGACGTCGAGGAAGTACCACGCGTAGACGGGCCACCCCGAGAAGGGGCGCGCGATCTCGGTCCGGAGCACGACCTCACCCGTTGCGAGCGCGGACGCCAGCAGCCCTGAAGCGCGTGGCTGGGTCACGCCGAGCTCCGCGGCGAGCGCCGTCACGGTGATCCGCGGGTCGCGGGCCAGGACCTCCCGCAGGCGGGATGCCGTCCCGTGGTCGAGCTTCGGCAGCCGTTCCGGGGGCGCGGGTGGTTCGAGCGCGGCGGTCTCGGACGCGTCGAGCTCGCGGAGGCGCCACTTGCGGGCATCGGCGATCGTGGCGGTCGCGAGGTGGGTGCGGAGCGCGCGGATCTCCGGCAGCGTCCCCATGCGGTCGAGCACGAACCGCGCGAGCGCGTCCCGCCCCTCGCAGACCAGCGTGAGCAGGAGGTCACGGCCGCCCGTCGTGACGTCGATGGTCAGGACCTCGTGGTCGCGGGTGAGCTCCTCGGCGATCCGGACGGTCTCGGAGGGTGGGCACTGCACCTCGACGAGCGCGGTGGTCAGGTGCTCGGTCGCGCGGTAGACGGCGATCCACGCGATGCCCTGCTCCTGCAGGCGAGCCCATCGGCGTGCCAGGGTCACCGCGTCGCTGCCCAGGGCGCTGGCGATCGTCGCCCAGGGAGCCCGGGGCTGGACCTGGAGGGCGTGCAGGAGCCGACGTTCGTCGACCGACAGCACGTGATCCTGCATCTGAGGCCTCCTGATCGCGGGAAAGCTGCGTCGTTACGGCGGTGAAACACACCAATCGTACGTTGCGGGCATCGCTCCACGACCCCCCGTCGCCGATCTCCCGATCCGGAGGAACCGCAGTCATGACCGACACCACCGCTCCCGCCCCCGCCGTCGGCTCCGATGCCCGCTCCGCCCCTGCCGCTCAGCGGCGCCCCGCGCGCCGTCGCCCCGGGGCGCCCGCTCCCGAGCGACGCGCCCCGTCGGTCCCGCGCATCGGGGTCGTCCTCGTCCTGCTCCTCGTCATCGCCTCGCTCGCCCAGGTGGTCGGCCCCGCCGTCATCCCGATCGGCATCGCCAGCATCACGGTCCTGCCGATGGTCTGGGGCCTCCTCGTCGGCGGCGTCGTGTCCTCGCAACGGGTCCGCCCACTGAGCGCCGACCTGCAGCGCGCAGCGAGCGCGGTGATGGGCATCGCCGTCCTCGTGCTGATCGCCCGGCTGTCCGTGACGATCGGACCGAACCTCGGCGTCCTCGTCGAGGCCGGGCCCGCCCTGCTCCTGCAGGAGATCGGGCACCTGTTCGGCACCATCGTCCTCGCGCTGCCGCTCGCGGTGCTGCTGCGGATGGGCCGAGCGACGATCGGCGCCACCTTCTCCATCGACCGCGAGGGCTCGTTCGCCATGGTGAGCGAGCGCTTCGGCCCCGACTCCGACGAGTACCGCGGAACACTGTCGATGTACGTGTTCGGCACCCTCCTCGGTGCCGTGATCATCACCCTGGTGGCCTCGTTCGCGACGTCGCTCGGGATCTTCGACCCGCTCGCGCTGGCCATGGGCGCCGGCGTCGGCTCGGGGTCGATGATGGCCGCTGCCGCCGCCGCCGTGGTGGCCGAGCACCCCGACATGCAGGACCAGGTGCTGGCGCTCGCCGCGACGTCGAACCTCATCACCGGGCTGCTCGGGACGTACGTCGGCATGTACGTCGCCCTGCCGCTCGCCCAGAAGCTGTACGAGCGGCTCACCCGCCGCAGTGCGCTGGCCGCGGCCGCTGCACCGGCGGCGGGCACCACGTCGGCTCCGGCCGACGCGCCGTCCCCCACCGCGACGGCGCTCGCGGACGCGGAAGAGGGCCCCGTGTCCGTCCCGCTCCTGGTGTCGATCCCGGCGCTCCTCGTGGTCGGCACCGTCGTGTCGTCGATCGCCGCGGGCGGGTTCTCGTGGTCGATCCCGGCCGGCTACGCGCTCATGGCCGTCCTCGTGCTCATCGGCCTCGGCGTGTACCGACTCACCCGCGGCAAGCTCGCGAGCCTCATCGTGGTGTCGACCCTCGGCGCGCTCGTGACCAGCCCGGTGTCGCCCGTCGGCCCCTGGCTCGTCGAGGTCATCGACACCGTCGACTTCCTGTCCATCTGCACGGTCGTGCTGACGATCGCCGGCCTCAGCCTCGGCAAGGACCTGCCGAAGCTGCGGTCCATCGGCTGGAAGATCGTGCCGGTCGGCCTCGTCGCGATCGTGACGTCGTACCTGCTCTCCGTCGTCGTCGCCGAGTTCGCCCTCGGCCTCTGGCACTGAACCGCCCACCCGCACCACCGTGAGGAACACCGTGACCGACACCGCGACCACCACGACCGCCACGACCACCGACCTCGGCACCCGGGTCGAGGAGGCCGTCCGAGCACGCGCCGAACGACTCCTCGCGATCAGCCGAGCGATCCACGCCGACCCCGAGACGGCGTTCGAGGAGCACCGCGCCGCAGCGCTGCTCGCCGACGAGGCCGAGCGTGCCGGTTTCGTCGTCGAGCGGGGCGCGTACGGCCTGCCCACCGCCTTCGAAGCCGTCCACGGGTCCGGCCCCTTCCGCGTCGTCGTCTGCGCCGAGTACGACGCGCTCCCCGGCATCGGCCACGCGTGTGGTCACAACGTGATCGCCACGGCCGGACTGGGAGCGGCGCTCGCGCTCGCCGAGGTGGCCGACGAGGCCGGGCTCACCGTCGTGCTGCTCGGCACCCCGGCGGAGGAACACGGCGGGGGCAAGGCGATCCTGCTCGAGCGGGGCGCCTGGGAGGGCGCGACGATCTCGCTCATGGCACACGGCTCCGCGGCCGCCGAGGACGTCGCCTGCTCGCTCGTCGGGACACAGGCGGTGGACCGTTTCGACGTGACCTTCACGGGTCGCGTCGCGCACGCCGCGGCGGCGCCGCACCGGGCCGTGAACGCGGGGGACGCCGCGACGCTCGCCCTGACGGCCATCGGGCTGCTCCGCCAGCAGCTCGCGGACGGCATCCGCGTCGCCGCCTACGTCGAACACGGCGGCGACGCGACCAACATCGTGCCGGGTGAGACCCTCGTCCGGGCCGAGGTGCGCGCCCACGAGCTGCCGACCATGCTCGACGCCGAGCGCCGTGTGCTGGCCTGCTTCGAGGGAGCGGCGGTCGCGACCGGGTGCACGTGGACGCACGAGCGCGCCGAACCCCGGTACGACGAGCTGCGCCAGGACCCGACCCTCGCCGCCCTGTGGGACGACGCACTGCGCGGTCTCGGGCGCACGGTCGCGGGCGATCTGGTGCAGACGGGCGGGTCGACCGACATGGGCAACGTGTCACAGGTCGTGCCCTCGATCCACCCGACGATCGCGCTGCTCGGAGCCGAGGGCGTCCCGCACACGCCGACGTTCGCCGCCGATGCCGGTGGTCCCGCCGGTGACGTCGCCGCGATCGACGCCGCGATCGGGCTCGCCCGCACGGTCGTCGCGGCGGCCACCGGTCCCGCGGCCGCGGGCTTCCTGCACGCAGCCCGCACGCGCGGAGCGGGTGCGACGACCCTCGCCCGCGGCGATGACTGACCTGCTGCCGGCGCCCGCTCCCGTGCCCGCGCCGGACCGGGGCAGCGTGCACGTCTCGGTGTTCGACCTGTTCTCCGTCGGCATCGGCCCGTCGAGCTCCCACACGGTCGGGCCGATGCGGGCTGCTGCGGCGTTCCGCCGTGCGCTCGGGGACCGACTGCCGGCGGTCACCGGCTGGTCGTGCGTGCTCCACGGCTCCCTCGCTGCCACCGGGATCGGGCACGGCACGCCGGACGCCGTGCTCGCGGGACTCGCCGGAGCGGAACCCGAGACGTGCGACCCGGCAGCGGTGTCCGGGACCTGGGCGTCCGTGACGGCGACCGGCCGGCCGTACCCCGTCGGCGTGCCGGGCGGCACCGTGCCGTTCCGCCGTGAGGACATGTCGTTCGAGCCGTTCGCCCGGCACCACGGACACCCCAACGCGCTGACGCTCGCGGCCCGCGGCGCCGACGGCGTCCTGCTCACCCAGACCTGGCTCTCCGTCGGCGGCGGCTTCGTGGTGCTCGCGGGCGACGGCCAGGAGGCGCTGGTCGACCCGCCGGGCTCCGCACCGCGCCCGACCACCACGTCCCGCAGCGCCTACGCGTCCGGGCAGGAGCTCGTGGCGGCCGCGAGGGGACGGAGCATCGCGGCGGTGGCCCGCGACCACGAACGGCTCGTCCGCGACGACGACGCCGTCGACACGGGACTGGACCGGATCGCCGCGACCATGGCCGGTTGCATCGACGCCGGCCTCCTGGCACAGGGCAGCCTGCCCGGTCCACTGGGGGTGCGTCGGCGAGCGTCCGGAGCAGCCCGCCACCTCACCGACCGTGGCACCCCCGCGTCGTCGACGGAGTGGATCGCCGTGTTCGCGCTCGCCGTCAACGAGGAGAACGCGGCGGGCGGACGGGTCGTGACGGCGCCGACGAACGGAGCGGCCGGGGTGGTCCCGGCCGTGCTCCGGCACCTGACCGCGAGCCTCGGGCTCGGCACCGAGCAGGTGAGGGACTTCCTGCTCACCGCGACCGCGATCGGCTCGCTCATCAAGGCGGGGGCGTCGATCTCCGGCGCCGAGGCGGGGTGCCAGGCCGAGGTCGGCTCCGCCTGCGCGATGGCCGCCGCCGGTGCGACGGCGGTGCTCGGCGGCTCACCCGACCAGGTCGAGAACGCTGCGGAGATCGCGCTCGAGCACCACCTGGGCCTGACGTGCGACCCGGTCGGGGGCCTGGTCCAGATCCCCTGCATCGAGCGGAACGCGGTGGCGGCGACGACGGCCCTGACGGCCGCGCGCATCGCGCTGATGGGCGACGGTCGGCACGTGGTCAGCCTCGACACGGTCATCGAGACCATGCGGCAGACCGGCGACGACATGTCGTCGCGGTACAAGGAGACGAGCGAGGGCGGGCTCGCCGTGAACGTCGTCGAGTGCTGAGCAGCGCCGTGCGGGTCAGCGCGACGCGGTGCGGGTGCTCCCGGTCCGGGCTTCCTCGGCCGCGGCCATGACGTCCGCGTCACCGCTGCGGCCCCCGAGCGGGCGCACGAAGAAGTCCACGATGCCGACGGCGATCGCGCCGATCATCGCGAACATCGCCCAGCCCACGAACAGCCCCGCGACGCTCCGGCCGTCCTCGGGCGCCAGGAACACGCTCAGCGCGTAGAACACCACCGCCAGGACGAGGAACACGACGACGACGGTGACGAGGACGCGGTGCCAGGCGATGCGGGGGTTCATGGCTCCCAGGATACGCGCAGCGGGAGGGTCAGCGCTCCGCGCGCCGACCGTGGGGACGTTCGTCGCCGGGGCGTGACGACGCGGACTCGCCCCGCGCGCCGGAGCCGTCCACCCGCGGCACGGGACGGGTGCGCGGCCCCGAGCCCGTGCCTCCCGTCCGCTGTCCGGTGGGGCGCTGCCCGCCGGGCCGCTGCACCGGACCGGTGCGGTCGCCCTGGCGGACCACGGCGATCCGTCCGGTGGGCGTGGTCTCGGTCTCGAGCCCGTCGCGGCCGCCCGTGAAGACGTCGCCGCTGACGCGCTCGTCCTCCCAGTCGTCGTCGCGCAGGACGCTGAGCGTCCCCGTCTCGGTCGACGTCAGGCCGTGGCGTTCGAGCTCGGCGTCCCGCTCGCGGCCGAGGAACTCGCGGTTCGCGGTCTGCGCGTCCTGGAACATCGTCGTCCGGCCCGTGACGATCGCGCGGATGCGACGGCGCTCCCACCACATCTTGCCGAAGTACATGAGCACCAGCCCGGCACCGGCGTAGCAGGCCATCGTCACGAGCCCGCGCGTCGGGCCCGGACCGACGCCGTAGACCTCGTGCTTGATCATGTCGACCATGCTCGAACCGACCACCACGTTGTTCAGCCACGCGAAGGGCTCCGGCATGAACCACTTCGGGTACGCGCCGCCCGAGGACGGCATGGAGAGGAACACGAAGCAGATCATGGCGGGAGCGGCGATGAACCGCCCGACGAAGTAGCTCAGGCCGTTCACAGCGAGCCCGATGGCGACGATCCACCCCCAGGCGATGAGGACGAGCTGGATCCAGTGCCCGTGGATCGCGCCGACGACGGGCCCGGCGAGCGTGTTCGTGATGAGCGAGATGACCAGGCCGCCGACGACGATCACCGCCATGCGGGTGCGGTGGCGCAGCGGGCCGCCCATGATGCCGATGAACATCGCGACCATGTACCCGCCGATGCACCACGCGAGCATGACGTACATCGCCACGGTGCCGTACTCGTCCCAGGCGGGCAACGGCGCGAGCTCGGTCACGGTGGGGGCGGCGACCCCGATGCCGGTGAGCACCGTGCTCAGGGTCGCCGGGACGAGGGACGCCACCTGGAACTGGTGGGCGCTGGCCTTGAAGACCTCGTTCGTGGCCGGATCGTACGCGACGGCGACGGTGCCGGCCAGGACGTCGCGCTTCGCCTCGGCCAGCGACTCGTACGTGCGGAAGAGGTACTCGCCGGGCAGGGACGCCTGCGTCGCCTGCACGAGTGCGGGGTCCCCGCCGACGATCGCGACGGGGACGTCGTGCGGGTGCGGGGCGTGGAACGCGAAGACGTAGCAGAGGCAGAAGCCCACGATGAAGAACAGGGGCATCCAGAGCTGCAGCCCGATGAGCTGCAGCGACGGGTGCAGCGTGCCGTACCAGCGTCGGTACGCGCTGATCTTCTGCGGTTCGGGCACCGGCGCCTGCCGGACCCGCTTCGAGCCCGCGACCGGCCTGCCCCGCCGCGGTTTGGTGCCGCGTGTGGACGGGCGCGTGGAGCGCTGCTTCGGAGCGGAGGACGACCGCGGCGCACCCGCACGGTCCGGGAGGTCGTTGTTCCTGGGGACGTCGTTCCTCGGCGTGCTCACTCGGCGATGCGCTCCTGTTCTGGGTCGGAGCGCCAGGATACGCCGGGGGTCTCGACAGTGGTCGTCAGGAGCGGCGGTGGTCGTCAGGAGCGGCCGCGGTCGTCAGGAGCGGCCGCGTTCGTCAGGAGCGGCTGCGGGAGGCCTGGGCCGAGTCCATCGCGAGCTCCTCGGCGTCGAGCGTCACGAGCACACGGCGCATGACCTCCTCGTCGAGGTTGCCCTTCTCCCGCTCCTCGAGCACGATCTCGCGGCGCCGGTCGAGCAGCTCGCGCCGGATGTCCTGGATCTGGGCCCCGCGCAGGCGCATCGGGGCGTTCCGCTCCTCGACCTCTTCCTCCTCGGCGTCGCGTCGGAACGTCTCCGCCTGCCGTTCGAGCCGGGCCTTGAGCCGGTTCACGACCGAGTCGACGGCCTCGGGGCTGTACTGCGCCGCCCACTGCCCGCGGCGCTCGTCCAGCAGGGCGATGGCCGCACGGGTGGTGCGTTCGTTGAGCCGCATCTCGCTCCGGAGGTCCTCGTCGTCCTCGGTCGGGTCCTGCACCTTGAGCGCGCGGATGACGAAGGGCAGCGTCAGTCCCTGCAGCAGCAGCGTGCCGACGGTCACGATGAACGCGATCACGAAGATCGTGTCCTGCGCGGGGATCTCCGTCGGGCTCGCGACCACCGACACGGCCGCCGCGAGCGTGACCACGCCGCGCATGCCGGTCCACGAGATCACGGTGAGCTCCCGCCAGTTGAGCTTCGGTTCGGCGGTGCCGCGCATCCAGCGGAGCGAGGGGTGGCCGCGGGTGAGCCGGACGCGCAGCGGACGGAGCCATCGGCCGTTGATGCGGTTGCGGACGTAGGACTCGAAGACGAAGAGGGGCCGGACGAGGATCACCACGAGCAGGACGACGAGGGCGGCCGTGAGCGTCTGGGTCAGACTGCGGTCGCTCTCGATGAGCTTCTGCACGACGTCGTTGAGCTGCAGACCGATGAGCGCGAACACGAAGCCCTCGAGGATGACGTCGATGCTCGTCCAGAGCGGACGCTCCTGCAGCCGGGTGGCGTAGCCCTCCTTCGGCGAGTTGTAGCCGATGTAGAGGCCCGCGGTCACGACGGCGATGACGCCGGAGCCGGAGAGGTGCTCCGCCGTGATGTACGCCACGAACGGCAGCAGGATGCTCATGATGGTCTCGACCACGGGGTCGTTGATGCGCATCCGGATCCAGTGCACGAGCACGCCGAGGACGCCGCCGACGATGAGTCCGACGCCGATGGCCAGGGCGAAGATCCCGAGGTCCTGCCAGATGGTGAGCGAGGTGCCCGCGATGATGAGCGTGAAGACGCGGACCAGCGTCAGCGAGGCGGCGTCGTTGATCAGGCTCTCGCCGGACAGGACCGTCATGACGCGTCGCGGCAGCCCCAGCTTCCGGCCGATCGCCGCGGCGGACACGGCGTCCGGTGGTGCGACGATGGCGCCGAGCAGGATCGCGGCGGGCAGGGTCATGTCGGGGATGAGGAAGTAGGCCACCACGCCGACCACGAGCGCGGTGACGATGACGAGGAAGACGCCGAGCCGTCGGATCTGCTTGATGGAGGTGCGGAAGCTCTGCCACGAGACGTCGAGCGCGGCCGAGTACAGCAGCGGCGGCAGGACGACCGTCAGGATGATCTCGGAGTCGATCTCGATGTGTGGCAGACCGGGCAGGAACGACGCCGCCAGTGCGACGGCCGTGACGAGCAGCGGAGCGGGCAGCCCCTTGGCCCGGGCGAAGCCGGTCACCGCGAGCGATCCGACCAACAGGATGAGCAGCTCCACGGTGTCCATGGGAGACATTCTCCCATCGGAATGGTTCGGATCCTGAACGACCCCGCAGGAGCGGTGAACGAGCGGTGAACGACAGGGTTTGTGCTCGGGGCGTGCTCCTGGGACACTTGCCCGCGGTGGACATCACACTCATAGTCGTCCTGGTCATCGCGTTGGCCCTCTTCTTCGACTTCACAAACGGTTTTCACGACACCGCCAACGCGATGGCGACCCCGATCGCGACCGGGGCCATGAAGCCCAAGGTCGCGGTCACGGTGGCGGCGGTGCTCAACCTCGTCGGTGCGTTCCTCAGCACCGCCGTCGCGACGTCGATCTCGCACGGCCTCATCAACGAGGGACCCGGTGGCGTCCAGATCTCGCCGGAGATGATCTTCGCCGGACTCATCGGCGCCGTGGTCTGGAACATGATCACGTGGCTCCGCGGCCTGCCGTCCTCGTCGTCGCACGCGCTCTTCGGCGGTCTCATCGGTGCGGCGATCGTCGGCGCCGGCTTCGACTCGGTGAACTACCTGGCGCTGCTCACCGTCGTGATCATCCCCGCGTTCCTGTCCCCGGTCATCGCCGCGCTGGTGTCGTTCCTGTCGACGCGCATCGCGTACCGCCTGACGAAGCGGCCGGTGTTCCCGAACGAGCGGGGCGGGTTCCGGATCGGCCAGGTCTTCACGAGTTCGATGGTGTCCCTGGCGCACGGCACGAACGACGCCCAGAAGACCATGGGCGTCATCACGCTGACGCTCATCGCCTCCGGCGCGCAGTCCGGCGAAGAGGGCGTGCAGTTCTGGGTCGTCGTCGCCTGTGCCCTGGCGATCGCGCTCGGCACGTACACGGGCGGCTGGCGGATCATCCGGACGCTCGGCTCGGGCATCACCGAGATCCGGGCCACGCAGGGCTTCGCCGCCGAGGCCTCGACCGCCGCCACCATCCTCGCCTCGAGCCACCTGGGGTTCGCACTGTCGACGACCCAGGTGTCGTCCGGCTCGATCATCGGTGCCGGTCTCGGCCGCCGCGGCTCCAAGATCCAGTGGTCCACCGCGGGCAAGATCGTGATCGCCTGGTTCATCACGCTGCCGGCGTCCGCCGCGGTCGGCGCGGTCGCGGCCGGCATCGCGCGGCTCGGGGTCATCGGACTCGTCATCGACGCCGTCGTCGGCGCGGCCGTCATCCTGGGCCTCTACCTCTGGTCGCTGCGGAAGCCGCACGAGCAGGCGGCCGCGATCGAGGTCGACGTCGCCGCGAACGCGGTCTTCACCCGCAAGGAGCTGCGTGACATGCAGCGGAAGAAGCGTGCGGCGGACGTCGCCGCGCGCCGTGCCGAGCTGAGCCGGGAGCGCACGCTCCGTCGCATGGCCGCTCGCAAGGGAGGACGTCGCTGATGGGCATCGACTGGCTGGCCTTCGTGACCGTCGCGGTCGTCGCGGTCGTCTCGTCCTGCTTCGTGGTCGCCGTGTACTCGGTGGGCCTCCGGCTGTGGAGCGCCGCCGACACCCGTGCCGGCAAGTTCACGGTCAAGGACGACGGCACGATCGGTCCCGCGACGGTCGGTTTCCCCCACCCGTCGAACGTGACCGGGGTCGTCCGCCTGTTCCGCGCCCTGTCGGTGCTGTGCTTCGCCGTCTGCGGCGCCGCCGTGCTGTACGGCATCTACCTCATCGTGCCGCAGTTCCACTGACCCGACGGCGCACCGAACCGGCCCCGCCACCGGACCGGCCGGACGGCTTGGGCTAGCCTCGTGGCGTGACCGGCAACGAGGAGGCACCAGTGACGAGCACGCGCACCGAGACGGATTCCCTGGGATCGCGGGAGGTGCCGGCGGACGCCTACTGGGGCATCAACACGCTGCGGGCGCTCGAGAACTTCCCGATCACGTCGGTGCCGATCGCGGTGTACCCCGACCTCATCGAGGCGTTCGCCACCGTCAAGCAGGCGGCTGCCCGGGCGAACAAGGCCATCGGGGTGCTCGACGCGGAGCGGGCCGACGCGATCGACCGTGCCGCACAGGAGGTCCGGGACGGCGGCCTGCGGGACCAGTTCGTGGTCGACATCGTGCAGGGCGGCGCGGGGACGAGCACGAACATGAACACGAACGAGGTGCTCGCGAACCGAGCCCTCGAACTGCTCGGTCGCGAGAAGGGTGACTACGGGTACCTGCACCCGATCGACCACGTCAACCGCAGCCAGTCGACGAACGACACCTACCCGACGAGCGTGAAGCTCGCCATGATCCTCGGTGTGCGACGACTCACCGCCGAGCTGTCGCTCCTGTCGGACGCCTTCGCAGAGCGCGGCCGGGCGTTCCAGGACGTCCTGAAGATCGGGCGCACGCAGCTGCAGGACGCCGTGCCGATGACCCTGGGGCAGGAGTTCACGGGCTTCGCGCACACGATCCAGGAGGACGTCGAGCTCCTCCGCAAGGTCACGCCGCTGCTCGCCGAGACGAACCTCGGCGCGACGGCCATCGGCACGGGCATCACGGCGGACCCGCAGTACCGCGACGAGGTCCGACGCCAGCTGCAGGCAGCGTCCGGACTCGAGATCGTCACGGCACCGGACCTCATCGAGGCCACCAGCGACGCGGGCGCCTTCATGACCCTGTCCGGCACGGTGAAGCGCAGTGCCGCGAAGCTCTCGAAGATCTGCAACGACCTGCGGCTGCTCGCGTCGGGCCCGCAGGCCGGCCTGGGCGAGATCACGCTCCCGGCCCGCCAGGCGGGGTCGTCGATCATGCCGGGCAAGGTGAACCCCGTGATCCCCGAGGTCGTCAACCAGATCGCGTTCGCCGTGGCCGGCGCCGACACGACCGTGACCATGGCGGCCGAGGGCGGTCAGCTGCAGCTCAACGCCTTCGAGCCGATCATCGCGCACTCGATCATGCAGTCGCTGCAGTGGATGGCCAGGGGCTGTGCGACGCTCCGGGAGCACTGCGTCGTCGGCATCGAGGCGAACGAGGCGAAGCTCGCCGCGCAGGTGGACACGAACGTCGGCGTCGTCACGGCGCTGACGCCCTACATCGGGTACGCGGCGGCAGCGTCGATCGCGCACACGGCGCTGACCACCTCGACGCCGATCGCGACGCTCGTCACCGCCGCCGGGCTGATGGACGAGGACCAGGTGCAGCGCGTGCTCTCCCCGGCTCGGCTGTCCGGCATCGAGCTCGCGACCGGCGCCATCCCCGTGGTCACCGAGGCCATGCTCGACGAGGCCGCCCGCGAGCGCTGAGCGCCGCCGCCGGCCGCCCGCGAGCGCTGAGCGCCGCCGCCGGTCGCCCGCGAGCGCTGAGCGGCACCGCCGGTCGCCCGCTGGCGCCGAGCGCCAGCGCGTCAGGGCAGCGGCGGCTCGCCCACACGGACCTGCTGCGACAGACCGCGCAGCTCCTCGGTCCGGGGTGTCGGCTCGTCCGGGTCCTCGGCGGCACGCTGCATCGCGGCCGTCCGGACCCGGTGGGCGGTCTGGACGTCCGCGTCCCGCCACCGCGCCAGTGTGAAGTTCCGGGTCACGTCGCGCAGCGGGAGCCGGATCGACTCGTCCGCCTCGATGCCCGCCAGGAGCTGCCGCATCCGGATCACCTCGGAGTCGAGCTCCCCGCCCACCACGAGCACGAAGTTCGAGATGTAGAGGTACACGAGCAGCAGGATCCCGCCGCCCAACCACCCGTAGGCACGGTTGCCGCCGCCGAGCGTCACGACGTAGACCGAGAACCCGACGGTGGCGAGCGCCCAGGTCACGATCGCGAACGCAGCACCGGCGGACACCCACCGCAGCTGCGGCGTCTTCACGTTCGGCGTCGCGTAGTAGAGCACGGCCACCATGACGACGAGGTCGACGGCGAGGACCGGCCACTTCACGACGTTCCACACGTCGTCGATCCACGGCGCCCACCCGAGCTGGCGGATCACGGCGGCCGAGATCGTCGGGGTGCCGAGCAGGATGACGATGGCGATCGCCCCGCCCACCATCACGAGCAGCGTGACGAGGAGCATCATGCTGCGGAACTTCCAGATCCGGCGCCCCTCCTCGACCTCGTACGCGGTGTTCATGGCGCGGCCGAACGCCGTCGCGTACCCGGACAGGGACCAGAGCGTCAGGACGACCCCGATGGAGAACCCGAGCCAGGGGTTGTCGAGCGTGAGCAGCTGCCGGAGCGGCGTCTCGAGGTGCGCGGCGGTCTCCGGCCGGACGATGAACCCGAGGACCTCGATCACGTCTGCGAGGCTGTCGCCCTCACGGTCGACGATCGACAGCGCCGACACGACGGTCAGGGCGGTGGGGAAGACCGTGAGCAGGGCGAAGAACGTCAGGGACGCCGCGGCGTCCACGACCCGGTGCCGGATCACCGAGTGGTAGGTGCGCTGCACCACGGCGCGGACCCCGGTCCGCTGGATGGCGCGCGTGTCCAGGTCCGGCATGCGTTGTACGGTACCTGCTCCGCGGCGGACGGGAGGCGCGGTGCCCGCCCGCACCGTGCCTCCCGTCCGTCCCGTGGTCGCGTCCGGTGCCCGCGTCCCGGGCGGGACCGCGCTCGCAGATTTCGCGCTGAGCGACACCTCACGGGCCGACGAGCGCGTGAACTGTCGCTCAACGCGAATGGCCGCCCCCGCCGACCCGTCCCGCCCGCCCCGCGGCTCAGTTCGCGTGCGGGTGCAGGGCGTCGTACCGGCGGAACGACGGCACGAGTCGGAGCAGCAGTGCCACGAGGCCGATGATGAGCACCCCGCCGATGATCGGCGGGTACGCGAACCCGGCGGCGACGACGAGCCCCGAGTACAGGTCCCCGAGCCGCGGACCACCGGTGACGACCACCGTGAAGATGCCCTGCAGGCGTCCGCGCATCCCGTCCGGCGCCGCCGCCTGCAGGATCGTCCCGCGGAACACCGCGCTGACGTTGTCGGCCCCGCCCGCGACCGCGAGGAAGAGCGCCGCGAGCGCGAGGGCCGGCAGGATCCCCACCTCGAAGGTCTCGCCCGCCCGGCCACCGAGCAGCCCCGCCGCGGCCACCACCACGCCGAACGCCGCGATCGCGCCACCGTAGACGGTGATGGCCCAGCCGACGGCCTCGCCCTGGCGCCGCACGTGTCCGAGGGGTCCGGAGAACACGCTCGAGACCAGGGCCCCGACGGCGTACGCGGCCGTGAGCGCCCCGACGGTGATCGACCCACCGCCGATGACGAGCGCACCGATCGCGGGGAAGAGCACGCGCGGCTGCCCGAACGTCATCGCGACGATGTCCAGCACGAACGTCATGGTGATGTTCCGCGAGCGCCGCAGGAACCGGGCGCCCTCGACGAGCGAGGACAGGCCGGGCTTCAGGGCGTCGTGCTCGGGAGCCATCCTGGGCAGCGTCAGCACCCCGAGGAACGCGCAGCTGAACAGCACGACGTCGATCGTGTACGTCGGGGCGAACCCGACAGCCGCGACGAGGACACCGGCGACCGCGGGCCCCACGGTGACCTGGAACCCGGCGGCGATCCCGCCGAGCGCGCTCGCCGCGGGCAGCAGGTCGGTGCCGATCAGCCGGGGCACGATGGCCGCTCGGGACGCGCCGTTCACGGTGGCGGCCACGGCGTTCACGGTCGCGAGCACGTAGAGCAGTGCGACGCTGTGCAGCCCGAGCCAGGCGTGCAGCGCGATGAGCGCGACCGCGACCCAGGCGACGACCGCCGAGCCGAGCGCCACGGACCGTCGGTCGAACGCGTCGGCGAGCATGCCGCCGTACAGACCCGCGGCGATCATCGGGACGAGCGCGATCACGCCGACGAGCGAGACCGCGAACGTCGAGCGGGTGATGTCGTACACCTCGAGGCCCACGGCGACGGTGGTCATCTGGGTGCCGATGCCGGCGATCGCCGTGCCGGCCCAGAGTCGGGCGAACGCGGGGGAGCGGCGGAGCGGGGTGAGGTCGGCGAGCAGGCGGCGGCGCGGGGCGGTGTCGGGTCGTGTCACGGTGGAACCATTCTGGTGGTTCCCGGGCGCGAGCGGGCGGTTCCGCCGACACGGCACGCGCGCGCTCCGCGCATCCCGTCCGTTCGCGGGCAGCGTGCACCCGCGCGGCCCCGGGATCCCGCGTCGGGCGACCTGGTTGACTGGCGGACATGACTGACCTCAACAGCAAGCCCGAGTTCGACGCCCCCGAGGGTCCCGCCCCCACCGAGCTCGTGATCACCGACATCGTCGAGGGCTCCGGCGACGTCGCGAGCGCGGGCTCGACCGTCAAGGTGCACTACGCCGGCGTCGAGTACGAGACGGGTGAGGAGTTCGACAGCTCCTGGAACCGCGGCGAGCCGATCGACTTCCCGCTCGCGGCGCTCGTCCGCGGCTGGCAGGAGGGCATCCCCGGCATGAAGGTCGGCGGGCGTCGCAAGCTCGTCGTCCCGCCGGAGCTCGCCTACGGCCCCGCGGGCGGCGGGCACTTCCTCTCCGGCAAGACCCTCATCTTCGTCATCGACCTGCTCGGGGTCCGCTGATGCAGGTCGGCGCCCCGACCATCGAGCTGAACGACGGCCACCGGTTCCCCGAGCTCGGTCTCGGCACCTACGGCCTGAACGGCGACGAGGGCACCGCACGGGTGCAGGCGGCGATCGCCAGCGGCTACCGGCTGCTCGACACCGCCCTCAACTACGGCAACGAGGACGCCGTCGGCCGTGCGGTCCGCGAGTCCGACGTCGACCGTGAGGACCTCGTTGTCACCACGAAGCTGCCGGGGCGCCACCACGGGTACGACGAGGCGCACCGCTCGATCGACGAGTCCCTCGCGAACCTCGGGCTCGACCACGTGGACCTGTACCTCATCCACTGGCCGAACCCGTCGGTCGACAAGTTCGTGGACACCTGGAAGGCGTTCGTCGACCTCCGCGACGCGGGCAAGGTCCGCTCGATCGGTGTCTCGAACTTCACGCCCGAGCACCTGGAGCGCATCGTCGACGCGACCGGGGTCGCGCCGGCCGTGAACCAGGTGGAGCTGCACCCGTACTTCCCCCAGGCCCAGCTGCGGAAGGTGCACCAGGAGCTCGGCATCGTGACCGAGAGCTGGAGCCCGCTCGCGAAGCAGTCCGAGCTCATGAGCGAGCAGCCGGTCGTCGCCGCGGCCGAGGCACACGGCGTCACGCCCGGCCAGGTCGTCCTGCGCTGGCACGTCCAGCTCGGTGCGGTGCCGGTGCCGAAGTCGGGCGACCCGGAGCGTCAGCGGCAGAACCTCGACGTGTTCGGCTTCGAGCTCACCGACGCCGAGGTCGCCGCGATCTCGGGACTCGAGCGCGGCCGCCTCTGGGACGGCGACCCGGACACGCACGAGGAGATGTAGCGACCCGAGTCGCCGGAACCAGGTTCCGGACACAACACCGCGGAGAAGCGCGGTGCGGTGTCCGGACCGCGGTGCGCGACGGGCGGAACCAGGTTCCGGACGGGAGGCGCGTGGCGGGTCCGCCACGCGCCTCCCGTCCGTCCCGGGGTCGCGGCGTTCTCGGTGTCGGTCCTGCGGGACTACACTGGGTTCCCCTGTTTCCCGAAGGGTGGCGTGTGTCCGAACCGACCGAGATCGACCGCGAGCGAGGCTACGTGGACGGGCTCTTCGCCCGCCTGGACGAGCTGACCGCCGAGGCCGAGCAGCGTCTCGCCGAGACCCGCCGTCAGGCGGTCGGCGGGAACCACCAGAGCCGCAGCGAGCGCGACGCGTTCGCACGGCTCTACGAGGACACCATCGCGACGCTCGAGCGCGTCGGGGACCGGCTGGTGTTCGGCCGGCTCGAGGTCTCCGAGCCCGAGTCGGACGAGGACGCCTTCCGGTACATCGGCCGCGTGGGCCTGCGTGACGCCGAGCACCGCCCGCTCCTGCTGGACTGGCGCGTCCCCGGTGCGAGCGCCTTCTACCAGGCGACGGCGGCCCACCCCATGGGCATGCGGGCCCGTCGGCACCTGACGCTCGACGGCCGCAGCGTCGTCGGGATCGAGGACGAGGTCTTCGACGCCGCGCTCTACGACGACGAGCGCACCCACCTGCAGGGCGAGGGGGCGCTGCTCGCCGCGGTCACCGCCGAGCGCACCGGCCGGATGACGGACATCGTCGCGACGATCCAGGGCGAGCAGGACCGCATCATCCGCTCCCCGCTCGAGGGCGTGCTCATCGTGCAGGGCGGCCCGGGCACGGGCAAGACGGCGGTGGCGCTGCACCGCGCGGCCTACCTGCTCTACTCGTACCGCGAACGCCTGCGCGGCTCCGGCGTGCTCGTGGTCGGCCCCTCGCCGGCGTTCCTGACGTACATCGAGCAGGTCCTGCCGTCCCTGGGGGAGACCGGTGTCGTGATGGCGTCGCTCGGCTCCCTGTTCCCCGGGGTCCACACGACCGTGCACGACCGGCGCGACGTCGCCGCCGTGAAGGGCTCCGCGGAGATGGCGTCCCTGCTCCGTCGGGCCGTCCGGTCGCGCCAGGTGGTGCCGACCGAGGCCACGGTGCTGGACGTCGAGGGTGAACGGCTCACGGTGCCGCCGCAGCTCGTCGCCGACGCGATGAAGCGCGCGCAGGACCGCGGCAAGCCGCACAACGTCGCCCGGGTGACGTTCAACAAGATCGCGCTCGACGCGATGACGCGGCTGCTCGCGGACCAGCTCCGCGCCCGCGGGACCACGGTGGACGAGGCCGACGAGAAGGTCCTGCGCGAGGACATCCGGTCCTCGTACGACGCCCGCGTGCTCCTCAACACCGCCTGGCTGCCGCTGCCCGCCGAGAAGCTCGTCGAGGACCTCTACGCGCGGCCGAACTGGCTCGCGTCGCTGACCCCGAACTGGACGCCGGAGCGTCGCGCACTCCTGCTCCGCGCCCGCGGTTCCGCGATGACGGTGGAGGACGTCCCGCTCCTCGACGAGGCCGCGGAGCTCCTCGGCCCGTTCGACCCCACCGGCGGTGCGGCCAAGCGCGCGGCGAAGGCGAGCCGGAACCGCGACATCGAGAACGCGCGGCAGGCGATCGAGAACATGGGCGTCGAGGGGATCGTCACGGCGGAGCAGGTCGCCGGGTCGTTCGCCGAGGGCGGCGACCCGCGCACCACGGCCGAGCGTGCCGCCGAGGACCGCGAGTGGACCTACGGGCACATCGTCGTCGACGAGGCGCAGGAGCTCTCCCCGATGCAGTGGCGGGTGCTCGCCCGCCGGAACCCGCTGCGGTCGTTCACGATCGTCGGGGACATGGCGCAGGGGTCGTCGCCCGGCGCGGCCCGGACCTGGGACGACGTCATCGGTGCGCTCGCTCGTCGCCGACGCGGTCGTGCCCCGCAGGTGCCGATCGAGCACCGCATCGAGGAACTCACCGTCAACTACCGCACGCCCCGCTCCATCGTCGAGGCCGCGGGTGCGTTCGCCGACGCCGCGGGGCTGGCCGTGACCCGGACCGAGGCCGTGCGTGACGGCGATCCGGTGCAGCGCGTGCGCGTGGCCCGTGCCGAGGTGCTCGACACCGTCGCCGCACTCGTCGACGACGAGCGCGACGCGATCGGCAGCGGCACGATCGGCGTGATCGTGCCCGAGGCCGACGTCGACACGGTGCGGCACCGCCTCGCCAGGACCGAGGCGGACGTCCGCTCGCTCGGCTCGCCTCGTCCGGGCTCCGTGACGGTGCTCACCGGCGCGGACGCGAAGGGGCTCGAGTTCGACGGCGTCCTGCTCGTCGACCCCGACCGGGTGGGGGCGGACGCGGCGCGGGCCGCCGCCGCGGTGTACGTGGCGATGACGCGTCCGACGCGTCGGCTCACCGTCGTGGACGTCACCGACTGACGGCCAGGAGGCGCGGCGCGGGTCCGTCAGTCGCGCCTCCGGTTCGCGACGAGCGACAGTGCGTAGCTCTGCCACCACTGTCCCGCGGCCGGTCCGCCGTTGCACGTGCCGTCGCTCAGACCGGGTGTCTTCACCCAGAGCAGGGCGTCGAGGCGGGTGGTGCCGGCGGTGACGTGCGGGGTCTGACCCAGACCGGCGCCCGCGGGGTTGCACCACGTGCCGCGCCACCCCGTGCCGTTCCGGGACACGTCGATCACGAAGTGCGGGTCGCCGCCGATCCGGTCCGCGAGTTCGTCAGCGTAGGCGCGCTCCTGGTCCACCCGGTAGAAGTTCGACACGTTCGTCGCGAAGCCCTGCGTCCGGTCGACGCCCGCCCGCCGCAGCCAGTCCGCCATGGTGTCGACGGGCACCCGGTTCTCGTTGCCGCCGTCCAGGTACACCGTCAGACCGTGCCCCTGCAGTGCCCCGACGGCGGCGCGCAGGAGCGGCAGACGGGTGTCGCGCAGCCGTTCGCAGACCTGGAGCTGTGCGATCGAGTCGGGCTCGACGAGCACCACCGCGTGCGAGCCGGCCATCGCCCGTGCCGCGGAGCGGACCCAGGGGACGTACTCGTCGGTCTCGGTGCCGCCGGCTGAGTAGTGGCCACAGTCCCGGTCGGGGACGGCGTAGAGGACGAACACCGGGGTGCGGTCCTGCCGCTCGGCGCTGCGGACGACGTCCCGGATCGTCTTCCGGGTCGCGTCGACGTCCGGGTCGGTCAACCACGTGGCGATCGGCTGGTCCGCGATCACGGCGATCCGGTCGGCGGTCTCGTCGTCGCCGCGCTCCCGGGCACGTTCCTCGCGGATGCCCGGCTGGTTCGCGCTCCCGGGTTGGTGCGCGAGGCCACCGGGGAAGGCCTGGGCCGCGGTGCGTCGCTCGGCGACGTCCCGGTGTCCGCCCGTGCGCTGCGGCAGGACGACGGTGACGACGACCACCACGGCGGCGACCAGGGCGACGGCTCCGGCGATCCAGGCCCACTGTCGTCGGCCGGTGACGCGGTGGCGACGGGGCGGCGACTCGTCCGGCATGCCGTCCATGCTGGCAGGTGTGCGCCCTGGTCGGCCAGGGGTTTCCCCAGGAGCGCTCCAGGTCCCTGGCAGGCCGGATGCGTCAGACTGTCCGGATGTTCCGGAAGCTGCTCCTCCTCGCCCTGACGGCCGGGTACGCCTGGGTGATCTGGCGGATGACGCTCACACCGCAGGTGTTCACCGCGGCGCAGAGCTCCCTGGTGGAGCACGCCATCGTCTGGGCCCAGCAGCTGACGGGGAGCTCGTGGTTGACGTACGAGCGGACCGAGTTCCTCGCGAACATCGCGATGTTCGTGCCCGTGGGCATGCTCGCGGCCCTCTGGCTGCCGCGTCGCTGGTGGATCCTCGGTGCCGTCGTCGCCGTCGGCCTCTCGGTGGGGATCGAGCTGTACCAGGGCGAGTTCCTGCCGAACCGTGTCTCCGACCCGCGGGACGTCCTGTCCAACGGGCTCGGCGGGCTCCTCGGCGCGACGCTGGTGGGGCTCTTCCGCAGCCTGCTGCCCGCTCCGCGCCGTCGCCGGGTGCGCGCCCGCACCGTCTGACTCTGGTAGTCTTTCCCGGTTGCCGTCGAACGGCCGCGGACAAAGAGCGCTCGTGCATCAGGCACGGGCACCGCGCAACGGACAGGAAGGGGATCATCCATGGCACTTGACGCGAAGGTCAAGCAGGAGATCATCGAAGAGTACGCGACCCACCCGGGCGACACCGGATCCCCCGAGGTCCAGGTCGCCGTTCTGACTCGTCGCATCAACGACCTGAACGAGCACCTCAAGGAGCACAAGCACGACCACCACTCGCGTCGTGGTCTGCTGCTCATGGTCGGTCAGCGTCGCCGTCTCCTCGGTTACCTCGCCGACGTGGACATCAGCCGCTACCGTGCGCTCATCGAGCGCCTCGGCCTGCGCCGCTAGTCCACGCGCACTGCTCGACCGAACGCCCGGTCCTCTTCGGAGGGCCGGGCGTTCCTCGTTCCCGGGAATGGTTGCGCGGTGTCGCCGGTTGGGTACGATGTTCATGCAAACGCATCGAAAGTCGGGACTCACCATGACCACCATCGCCGTCGTCTCCGCCGGACTCTCCGAGCCCAGCTCCACCCGCCTGCTCGCCGACCGGTTGGGCCAGGCCGCCGCCGAGGCGCTGTCGGCCGAGGGGACCGCCGCGCACGTCGTGCACGTCGAGCTGCGCCCGCTCGCGCACGAGATCACCGATGCCATGCTGACCGGCTTCGCGGCGCCAGCGCTGTCCGCCGCGATGGCGACCGTGGTCGAGGCCGACGCCGTGGTGTTCGTCACGCCGATCTTCACCGCCGGGGTGTCCGGGCTCGCGAAGTCGTTCCTCGACGTGCTCGACAAGGACTCGATGGGTGACATGCCCGTGCTCCTCGGTGCGACCGGGGGCACCGCCCGGCACTCGCTCGCGATCGACCACGCGCTCCGACCGGTCTTCGCCTACCTGCGCGCTGCGGTCGTCCCCACGGGGGTGTTCGCCGCCACCGACGACTGGGGGACCGACGGCGACTCGGCGGCCCTGGACGCACGCATCCACCGGGCAGGCGCCGACCTCGCCTGGGCGATCCGCGCCTCCCGCCGGATCCCGCAGGAAGCGGACGCACTGCCGGCGACGCCGGACTTCGCCAGCATGCTCGGTGGCCTGGGCCACTGACCCCGCCCGCGGCGACCCGCTCTTAGCCCGTTCATCGGGACCGTGCGGGTCGGCCGCAGCGCTCCTGCGGCCGGTTCACCGGTCCGCCCGCGAACCTCGTCGTGACGACGAGGAGGACCCGATGGGCACAGGACGGCAGGGACGACGGTCCGCACGGATCACGAGCGCGCTCGTGAGCGTGGGCGGGCTCGTGGTGGCGCTGGTGACCGGCGCCGGGCTGTGGGCCGGGCACGAGCAGAGCAGCACGGACACGACGAGCAGCACCGACACGACGAGCGAGTCGTCGACGGGGTCCGGCTCGACGACGACGACGGACTCGACGAGCGGCACGGACTCGACGAGCGGCCCCGGCTCGTCGACGACCGACTCCGGTTCGACCGCCACCGAGCAGGACGGCAGCACCAGCGACGGCACCTCGACCGACGAGGGATCGGGCGTCACGTCCGGGACCACCGACGGCTCGACCGACGCCACGACGACGGGTTCGTGACCGTGCGCGCCGCCACCGAGTGGGACCTCTGGACCACCACCGCCCGCGTCGTGCTCGACCACCGTGACCGCCGGCACCTCGCCGCCGCCGAGTCCTGCGTCCGCGAGGTCACCGCGGCCGTCGATGCCGCCTGCTCGCGCTTCCGCGAGGACTCGGAACTCGTCGCCCGCAGCGCCGACCTCGAGCGCGGCACCGAGGTGTCCCCGCTCCTGGCCACCCTCGTGCACCAGGCGCTCGACGCCGCACGCCTGACGGACGGTGACGTCGACCCCACGCTCGGCAACCGCATGGTGTCGCTCGGGTACGACGTCGCCTTCGCCGACGCGTCCCCGGAGACCCGGCCCGCCGTGGTCGCCGACGCGCTGGACGGACGACCGGCCTGGCGCCGGGTCCTGCTGTCGGGACGGTTCCTGCGGGTGCCGACCGGGGTGCGCCTCGACCTCGGGGCCACCGCGAAGGCTGCCGCCGCGGACATGGCCGCCGCGAGCATCACCGCGCGGCTCGGTGTCGGCGCGCTCGTCTCCCTGGGCGGCGACGTCGCGACCGCGGGGCCCGACCCCTCCGGCGGTTGGCAGGTCCGGGTGCAGGACCTGGACGGCGACCCCGCCGACCACGTCCGGATCGCGTCCGGGTGGTCCGTCGCGACGTCGAGCACGCAGAAGCGACGGTGGGAGCAGGACGGGCACGCCCGCCACCACATCCTGGACCCACGGTGGGGACTGCCGGCGGAGGCCGTGTGGCGCTCCGTCACCGTGGTGGCGCCGTCGTGCGTGACCGCGAACACGATGACCACGGCGGCGGTCGTGCGTGGACGTGCCGCCCCGGAGTGGCTCCGCGCGAGCGGTCGCGCCGCACGGCTCGTCGCCGCCGACGGCAGCGTCGTGCGCCTGGGCGGCTGGCCCGCGGACGACCGGCAGTCCGGCAGGGCCGCCTGATGGACACCGCGCTCTGGGTCCTCGGACGGGGCACCGGCGTCGCGGCCGTCGTGCTGCTCACCGTCGCGGTGCTGCTCGGCGTGGTCACCCGGGGAGGGCGCCCGCTGCCGTGGCTGGCGCGCTTCGAGGTGCAGCTCGTGCACCGTGACGTGTCCCTGGCGGCGACGCTCTTCGTCGCCGTGCACGTCGTCACGCTGCTGCTCGACACCGAAGCGGAACTGCGCCTGGTCGACACCGTCGTGCCGTTCGCCGGGGCGTACCGCTGGTTCTGGCTCGGGCTCGGCACCCTCGCGGTCGACCTGCTCGTCGCCCTCGTCGCCACCGCGCTGCTGCGCCGGGTCATCGGACCGCGGGTGTTCCGCGCGGTCCACCGGGCCGCGTACGCGATGTGGCCGATCGCCCTCGCACACGCCGTGGGCACGGGGACCGACGGCACGTCCTGGTGGTTCCTCGCCGTCGCCGGCGTGTGCGTCGCCGTCGTGCTCGCCGCGGTCGCCTGGCGCTGCAGCGCGCACGTCACCGAGTTCCGCACGAGGAAGCTGGAGACCGTCCGATGACGCTCACACACCCACCGACCATCCCGGTTCCGACCGGCACCCGACGACTCCTCGCCGCGGCCGGTCCCGGCCTCGTCGACCACGAGCGCACCCACGGCCCGCTCCCTGCCGTCGGCCCCGCGGTCATCGACGAGATCGCCCGCGCAGGCGTCGAGGGGCGGGGCGGCGCCGGGTTCCCGCTGGCGCGGAAGCTCGCCGCGATCGCCCGGCAGGGCGGCACCGCACGCACCCGCGGTCGGAGCGGTCCACTCGTCGTCGCCAACGGAGCGGAGGGCGAGCCCGCCAGCCGCAAGGACGCGGTCCTGCTCCGACGCAGCCCGCACCTCGTCCTCGACGGTGCGGTGGTCGCCGCGCTGGCGACCGGCGCGACGGAGGCGGTGGTCGCGACCAGCGCGGGGCTCGCGCCGGTCGTCCGACAGGCCCTGGCGGAGCGACGGGACCCGGTGCGGGTCACGGTCCGGGCGCTCCCGCACGCCGGGTTCACGGCAGGGGAGGCCTCGGCGCTCGCCTCGGCCGTCGCCGGCGGACCGGGCGTCCCGCAGGACCGGGTCGTCCGGTTGAGCGAGCGCGGCCCGGGTCGACGGCCGACGCTCGTGTCGAACGTGGAGACCCTGGCACAGGCAGCACTCGTCGCCCGGTACGGCGCGGAGTGGACCCGCGGCGTCGGGTCCGCGGCCGCCCCGGGCACCCGGCTCGTGACCGTGAGCGACGTCCGCGACCCGGACACGGCGGTCGTCCTGGAGACCGCGGGCGGTGCCGTGCTCGGGGACCTGCTCGTCGCCTCCCGGCTGGACCGTGCCGACCCGCGCCGGGCGCAGGCCGTGCTCGTCGGCGGGTGGGGCGGCACCTGGGTCCCCGCCACGGCGCTCGACGCGACCCTCGACGCACCCGGTCTCGCGCCGTGGGGTGCGTCGCCCGGAGCGGGGGTGCTCGCCGTGCTCGGCGCGGACACCTGCCCCGTGGTGACCACGGCACGGATCGCGACGGCGCTCGCCGGGGCGTCCGCCGGTCGGTGCGGGCCGTGCGTCAACGGCCTGCCGGGGATCGCGGAACAGCTCACCGCGCTCGCCGGCGGTCGACCGACCAGGGACGTCGAGCACCTCGTGTCGCTCGTCGACGGTCGGGGAGCGTGCCACCACCCGGACGGGGTCGCGCGGATGGTGCGGAGCGCGATGCACGTCTTCCGCGAGGACGTGCTCGCACACCGCTCGGGCCGCTGCCTGGTCGGGGGTGTGCGGTGAGCCGCGAGGAGGTCGCGCTCCACGTCGACTGGACGCGCTGCCGCGGCCGGGGGCTCTGCACCGAGGTGTTCGCCGCGCGACTCGCCCGCGACGAGTGGGGGTTCCCGCTCGCGCGGGACGGCGGCGCCACGCGCGACGTGCCCGTGCTCCCCGAGGAGCGGGCGGCCGCCGAGGACGCGGTCGCGCTCTGTCCGCTGCAGGCGCTGCGGTTGACCGCGCGGTGACGGACGGGAGGCGCGGTGCGGCGCCGACCCGCGCCTCCTGTCCGTCAGGTGGTCAGTACCAGTGCGGGTCGACGCTCATCTCGTGGTTCCACGCACCGCACGGCGAGCCGTAGGCGCTCTTGATGTACGCAAGCCCCCAGTCGATCTGCGTCGCCGCGTTCGTCCGCCAGTCGGCCCCGGCGTCCGCCATCTTCGTCGCCGGGAGCGACTGCGGGATGCCGTAGGCGCCGCTCGACGCGTTCAGGGCGTTCGCCCGCCACCCCGACTCCTGGTTCCACAGCGAGACGAGGCACGACATCTGGTCCGAACCCCAGCCGTAGGCGCCGATCGCGCTCCGGGCGTACGCCTGCGCAGCCGCGGGGTCGACCACGACGCCGCCCGTGCTCGGGTAGGAGGTCCCGGAGCCGCCGCTCGCGGCGGACGTGCTGCTGCTCGCCTGCCGGGCGCGCTCCGCGGCGGCCGCTGCCTCGCGCTGGCGCTGCTGCTCGGCCTTCTGTCGCGCGACCGCCTGCCCGAGCGCGTAGCCCTGCTCGGCGGCCGCGGTCGAGTCCTTGAGCGCCGCGAGCTGGGCGTACAGCTCGTCGCTGTGCTGCTCGGTGTCGTCCACCGCGGCGTTCGCCGCCGTCTCGGCACGCTTCGCCGCGTCTGCTTTCTGCTCCGCGGCGTCGGCGCGGTCCGCGCGCTCCTGCTCGGCACGCTCCGCCTGCTCGTGGAGGGACGAGGCCGTCCCCGCGGCGACCGACGCCTCGTCGAGCACACCGGCCCAGGTCGACGAGAGCTGGTCCATCGCACCGAGCTGGTAGAGCAGCTGGTCCGGGTCGTCCGCCGTCGCGATCCGGGTGGTCATCTGGTCGGCGGTGCCGTCCCGGTAGAGGTTCGCCGCCAGCTGGCCGGCACGCTGCTGGGCCCGGGCGGCCGTCGCGGAGGCGCGGTCGGCCTGGGCCTGGAGGGTCGTCGCGGCCTGGGTGGCGCTGGCCAGCTCCGCCTCGGCCCGGTCCGCCGCCGCCGAGGCGGTGACGGCAGCCGCGGACTTCTCGGCGGCCTCGGCCTGGACCTCGCGCAGGGCGGCCTGCACCCGGGTGACCTCGGTCTGCTTCGCCTGCTCGTCGCCCTTCGCACGCTCGACGTCCTGCCACGTCGGGTAGTCCGTCGCGCTCGCCGGGACCGCGGTGAGGACCGGGGCGACGAGCGCGCCGACGACCACGGCGGTCGCGACGAGGACGCCCCGGGAAGGGGTGAGACGCATGCGGGCAGGCTACCGAGGACACGCCCGTTCGCCACGAGCCGCGCCGCCGATCCACAGGGGACTGGTAAAGTCCTTCACGTCCGGGGACCGTTCTCCGGACGTCACACCAACACTGCGCAGACCCGGCACGGAGCTGGTCATCGGTGGTGGCTCGCGGGCCGGACGGTTTCCCGAGTGCTTCTACTGCTGGCCAGACATGCGTCCCGACCCATCGGCGCGCACGCACCGTCGTGTGCCGTCGCCCCAGGTCTGCCGAACAACGTCAAGGAGGCACCCTTTTGGAGGGTCCCGAGATCAAGTTCGCCGAAGCCGTCATCGACAACGGCAAGTTCGGCAAGCGCACCGTCCGGTTCGAGACCGGCCGGCTCGCGCAGCAGGCGCAGGGCGCGGTCGCCGCGTACCTCGACGAGGAGACCATGCTCCTCTCGGCCACCAGCGCCGGCAAGCACCCGCGGGAGGGCTTCGACTTCTTCCCGCTGACCGTCGACGTCGAGGAGCGCTCGTACGCCGCGGGTAAGATCCCCGGCTCGTTCTTCCGTCGTGAGGGCCGTCCCTCGACCGAGGCGATCCTGGTCTGCCGTCTCATCGACCGGCCGCTGCGCCCGTCGTTCGTCGACGGCCTCCGCAACGAGGTCCAGATCGTCATCACCGTCCTGAGCATCGCGCCGGACGAGTTCTACGACGCGCTCGCGATCAACGCGGCCTCCGCGTCGACGCAGATCTCGGGCCTGCCGTTCTCCGGCCCGATCGCCGGTGTGCGCCTCGCGCTCATCGACGGCCAGTGGGTCGCGTTCCCGAGGCACTCGCAGCTCGCCGAGGCCGTGTTCGACCTCACCGTCGCCGGCCGTGTCGTGACCGACGAGGCGGGCAACGAGGACGTCGCGATCATGATGGTCGAGGCCGAGGCGACCGAGAACGCCTGGGACCTCATCCAGGGCGGCGCCACGAAGCCGGACGAGTCGATCGTCGCGCAGGGCCTCGAGGCGGCGAAGCCGTTCCTCAAGGTCCTCGTCGAGGCGCAGGCGAAGCTCGCCGCGCAGTCGGCGAAGGAGATCCAGGACTACCCGGTCTTCCCGCCGTACGCCCCCGAGGTCTACGCGGCCGTCGAGGAGCTCGCGTTCGCCGAGCTCGGCGACGTCTACAAGATCGCCGGCAAGCTCGAGCGCCAGGACAAGGACGACGCCCTCAAGGCGAAGGTCAAGGAGGCCGTCGCGGCCAAGGTCGAGGCGGGCGAGCTGCCGGCCGAGGCGAACGCGCAGGTCAGCGCCGCCTACAAGTCGGTCACGAAGAAGGTCGTCCGCGGCCGCATCCTGACCGAGCAGGTCCGCATGGACGGCCGCGGTCTCGCCGACATCCGTCCGCTCGACGCCGAGGTCGCCGTGATCCCGCGCGTCCACGGCTCGGCGATCTTCCAGCGCGGGGAGACGCAGATCCTCGGCGTCACCACGCTGAACATGCTCAAGATGGAGCAGCAGATCGACTCGCTGTCGCCCGTCACGAAGAAGCGCTACCTGCACCACTACAACTTCCCGCCGTACTCGACGGGTG
>Ga0308167_1000565_pt1 | contig 61424 bp, 62 predicted proteins | sample PhyCR1_2_FD_202138 | JGI IMG/M metagenome (GOLD analysis project Ga0308167, IMG submission 202138) | Phyllosphere microbial communities from UC Gill Tract Community Farm, Albany, California, United States - DLSLRC.R1 | ecosystem: Host-associated > Plants > Phyllosphere > Unclassified | place... | reverse complement strand
TCCCCCCGGAGGAGGCCAAGGGCATCCCGCAGGTGCCGGGCTCCCTCGACGAGGCGCTCGAGGCGCTCGAGGCGGACCACGAGTTCCTCACGAAGGGCAACGTCTTCACCGAGGACCTCATCCAGACGTGGATCGACTACAAGCGTGAGAACGAGATCCTCCCGCTCGCGCAGCGTCCGCACCCGTTCGAGTACGAGCTGTACTTCGGCGTCTGATCTGCGCTGACACCACGAAGGCCCCGCACCGGTTCCGGTGGGGGGCCTTCTGCGTGCGGGGCGCGTCGTGCGGTGGTGGTGACCGCCTGGAGGCGCGGTGCCGGTCCGGCGGACCGACACCCGGCCTCCAGACAGTCGCCTGCTGTGCGCCCGTTCCTTCCCGTGACGCGCGCGATGGCGGGCGGGAACGGGCGTACCTGGTCGGAACGAACCACCTGGTACGCCCGGAAGGACCAGGTACGCCCGGAAGGACGAGGTACGCCCGGACACACAGGAGCGGGGTCCCTGCCGCCCCCGGCACGGACTCCGCTCCTGCGCGGTGACGACTAGCGCGCTGCGGCCAGCACGTCGTTCGACCCCGCCGCCACGCTCACGGCCGAGCTCGCGACCGGTGTGGGCCGCCCCAGGGAGCGGACGGACCACCCGGCCTCGACCCAGTCGGCGACCGGGAGGCAGTTGCGGGCGTCGATGACGGTGCGACGGCCGACGATGCCGCCGAGCGACACCGGCGACGCCTGCACGATCTCGTCCCACTCCGTCAGGACGAGCACCACGTCCGCACCCTCGACCGCGTCCTCCTTCGTCGCCGCGTAGGACAGCGTCGGGAAGGAGCGACGAGCGGTCTCGTTCGCCTCCGGGTCCCACAGCGTGACCTGCGCGCCGCGGAGGTGCAGCGCCGCAGCGACGTTGAGCGCCGGCGAGTCCCGGACGTCGTCGGTGAGGGGCTTGAACGCGGCTCCGACCACGGCCACGCGGCGGTTCAGCACGGAACCCCCGAGCGCCTCGATCGTCATGTCGATGACCCGTTCGCGCTGCCCCATGTTGATCTCGTCGACCTGCTGCATCAGTCCGACGACCCGACCGGCGCCGATCTCGTTCGCACGGTGCATGAGCGCACGGATGTCCTTCGGCAGGCAGCCGCCGCCGAAGCCGAGCCCGGCGTTCAGGAACTTGCGCCCGATGCGGACGTCGTGCCCGAGAGCGTCGGCGAGCGTGGTGACGTCGGCACCGGTGATGGCGCACATCTCGGAGATCGCGTTGATGAAGGAGATCTTCGTCGCGAGGAACGCGTTCGCGCTGACCTTCACGAGCTCGGCGGTCGCGAGGTCCGTCGTGATGACCGGCGTGCCCTCGGCGATCGGTGCCGCGTAGACCTCGCGGATCACCGCGTCCGCCGCCGCCGACGCGCCGCCCCAGACCAGACGGTCGGGGTGCAAGGTGTCGTCGACGGCCTTGCCCTCGCGGAGGAACTCCGGGTTCCAGACGAGCTCCGCCTGGATGCCGGACGGGCTGAACTCGCGGACGATCCCGCGCAGTCGCTCCGCCGTCCCGACGGGCACCGTGGACTTGCCGACGATGAGCCCCGGGTGGGTGAGGTGCTCCGCGACACCGCGGGTGGCGGCCTCGACGTAGGTCAGGTTCGCAGCGTGCGACCCGGCCTTCTGCGGCGTCCCGACGCAGACGAAGTGGACGTCCGCGGCGGCGACGGCCTCGGCCAGGTCGGCGGTGAACCGGAGCTTCCCGGTGGCGACGTGCTTCGTGATGAGCTCGGGCAGGCCGGGCTCGTAGAACGGCACCTCGCCGGCGGACAGGGCGGCGAGCTTCGCGGGGTCGACGTCCACGCCGATGGTCTCGAAGCCCATCTCGGCCATGGCGGCCGCGTGGGTGGCGCCGAGGTATCCGGTGCCGATGACACTGATGACGGGAGCCGGCCGCACGTCGGCGGCGTCGGTCTTCTTCTGAGCGGTCACTGCTTGACCTCCTGCAGGTCGTAGTCGGTGTCGGTGCGGGCGATGCCCTCGGCGAAGGTCGCCAGGCTGTCGGCGCGGGAGTCGAGGCGCCAGTCGTTCGTGGTGCGGGCGCCGTCGACGATGGTGGTGGCCACCTGGCTGAAGTACGCGAAGCCGATGACGTCGCGGTTGGCGGGGTCGGCGAGGGCGTCGAAGAGCGAGTCGATCCACTGCGACTTCTGGCTGTCCGAGACGCTGCCGCCGGTCTCGGTGGCGCCGATCTCGTTGAGCAGGACGTGCTTGCCCGGCGCGACCTGCCGGAGCTGCGCGAGGGTCGCTCCGAAGGTGTTCTGGAAGGTGGGCTGCTCGGTGGCCGTGCGGTAGTAGCCGCTCATGCCGACCCAGTCGACGTAGTCGGCGCCCGGGTAGTACTGCCGCATGTAGTCGAGCGTCTGGTACTTCGGGTTGCCGAGCTTGTCGATGCGCGACGGCGACCAGTTCCAGATGACGTAGTCGTTCGCTCCGTTGGCCTGGAAGACGTCGTGCACGTGCTGCCACATGGCGACGTACGACCCCGGCGCGTTCTGCTGCTTCGACCCCTCGGACCAGTTGTACCACTGGCCGTTCATCTCGTGGTCGAGGCGGATGACGACGGGCATCCCGTTCGCCTTCAGCGCCCTCGCGTAGGACGCGAGGTAGTCGTCGAACTTCCCGGAGACGATGTCCTGGTTCGTGTAGCCCTCGACGTACGGCTGGTCGTTCCCGGTCTTCGCGGGCACGGTCTCCCACGTCATCATCGGCAGGCGGCCGTTCGCCCACGACCGCTGGACGGCGCTGGCATTGAAGTCCTGGTCGAACCCCTGGAAGTAGCCCACCATGTTCGTGGCCCGGCCGACCTCCTGCGAGACGCGGTCGTACTCGGCCCAGTTGAAGGGCGACTGCGTCGTGTAGAGCCCGTACCAGCGGGACTGCTGACCGAGGATCTGCGCCTTGGTCGGGGTCGTGATTGGTTCGGACGCGACCGGGTCCTTCGACGGGCCCGCGGTCCCGCCCTGCCCGTCGGAGGCGCCCGAGCCCGAGCCCGAGCCCGCGCCCGAACCGGAGTCGGAGCCCCCGCCCGAGCCGGCGCCGGAGTCGGAGTCGCCGGCGGCCGTCCCCGCAGCGCTCCCGCTCGGACCGGACCCGCCGGAGGAACCCGCCGGGCCCGACCCCCCGGCGGACGCCTTGCCGCCGCTCGTCGCAGCGCCGAGGTCGGACTGCAGCGAGGCGATCTGCGCCTTCAGGCGGGTGATCTCCTCGGCCCGCGACCCGGCCTGCGCTCCCGAGGAGTCGAGCTTGCCCTCGAGCTTCCAGATGGTCTGCTGCGCCGCGTCGAGCTTCGCGCTGAGTTCGGCGGCTGTGGGCTGCTTCGCCTTCGGCGGGGTGACGCCGAGGGCGGTCTGCACCGCGCTCGACACCGGGCCGGCCGGCGACACCCACACGGTCCAGGTGATCAGGCCGAGCACCAGGACGATCGCGACCGTACCGATCGCGGTGCGACGGGCGTGCTTGCTCGACTGGGCCCACCACGTGCTGGTGGAACGGATGAGGTCAGACAATGAGGAACGCCTCCAGTGCGAGGATCGCGAACCCGATGAGGTACGGGATCGCGGCGTACGGGTTGCGACGGCGGGCCTTCGCCGACGCCGGACGGACAGGCGCGGCGGGGGCCGCAACGGCCGCCGCCGCCGATCGCCGAGTGGCGAGGACCGTCGCGGTCGAGTTGGTCGTGGCGTCGGCGCCGAAGAGCTCGTCGAACGCGCGGTCGGCCGCGGCCTGGTCGCCGACGTCGACCCGGGACCGGGCGACGTCGGTGCGGTCCGCCGGTGGCAGCCCGGCGTCGACCGGGCTGACCGGCCTGCCGGTGGCGGTCGGCTGGACGGCGGCCGCAGGGTCCTCCTCCATCGGACCACCGGCGTACGCCCCGGCGCGGGTCCCCCACCCGGACGCGTGCGCCAGGCGGAAGAAGCCGATGAGCCGGATCGGCATGAGGAAGAACGTGGACACGATGATGAACATCGGCAGCCGGAAGAAGTCGCTCGGCTTCTCGGCGAGGTGGCGCATCTGGCGGACCGCCATGCTCAGCACGCTGGAGACGACCATGAGCCCGGCGACGTAGACGAAGCCCGTCGAGAAGCCGTACTGCTGCAGGATGCCCTGGTACAGGTTCTCGCCCTGCCCGGTCACCGCGCGGTAGATCCAGCCGGCGATCACGCCGAAGAGCATGAACGGCAGGATGATGTCGGTGAGGAAGAACACCGCCAGGATCGGCGCGTGACCGAGCATCCACGGGAGCATGCGCAGCGTGTTGTACTGCGAGCCGCGGGCCCAGCGCAGTTGCTGCTTGAACAGCTTCTTCACCTGCAGCGGTGCGTCCGTGTAGACCAGCGACGTGTACTGGTAGACGGTCCGGTAGCCCTCCTTGAGGGTCAGGTTCGTCAGGGTGCGGTCGTCGGACACCTCGAGGAAGACACCCATGAACTCCTCGTGCATGAACCGGTCCATGACACGGGCGAGGATGTTCCGGCGGAAGGCGATGGTGCGCCCGGGCAGGCACCCGATCTGGCCGAGCACGCTCTGCGCCGGCATCGAGTAGAGCGCCCGCGAGTTCTCGAGCCAGTCGGCCCACCGGGTGATCCACGAGCGCGTCGGCTCGAGGATGCGCTGGCGGGTGGTGACCCCGCCGACGGACTCGTCGGCGAAGGGCTTGAGCAGCTCGGAGAGCGTCCCCGGGGTCCACACCGTGTCCGAGTCGACGAGCACGGTGATGTCGCCCGTCGACATCTCGGTGCCGACCTTGACGGCGTTGCGCTTGCCCGGGATCGGCGTGTGGGTCCAGCGGACGAGCGGGGCGAACTCGTCGCAGACCTGCTCCAGCGCCTCGTTCCTCGCGCCGTTGATGACGACGATGATCTCGCCCGGCCCCTGCTCGACCATGCGGCCGATCACGTCACGGAAGAGGTCGATCGGCTCGTCGACGACGGGGACGACCACGCTGGTCGTCCCGACGAAGGTGCCGGTGTAGGGGCGGTAGCGGGCGGACAGGACGACCTTGAGCAGCCAGAGCAACCAGATCACCGCGGAGTACACGGCGAACAGGTAGAACTCGGGGTGCCCTTCGACCATCTGCCGGATCTGCAGAATGAAGGTGAACATCGATCCCTGCTTCAACGTTCGAGGTGGGGATTCCGCTTCATCGAGGAACCGTGGGCGGTTCGGGTGAGCCCATTGAGGCAGAAGCTGGGTGCCACCGCAACGCGACCCCTGTCCGGGGGTGTTTCCAGGAGGTCACGGGGTACAACGCAGTCCCCCTCGCGGCAGACCGCGGCTGTCCGCACTGCTGCTGACAGCAGGAATGTGGACCGGTCCACCGCCGTCCGGAGCGCAACAGCAGCCGATGACGGCCCGGGAGGCGGGGCTCCTCAGTGTAGGAAACCCCAGGTCGAAGGGCACGTACCCCCGTCCGGGGGGTGCCTGGCCGGGGCCGCTGCTGCCCCGGTCCGCAGCCCCCGATCACGGTCCGGTCTCGACGGGTGGGCCCGTGCCGGTCGGGGTACAGCGCGGCAGCCGTCGGGGGACGGCGGACGACATCAGGAATTCATCGACGACGACGTGTCACGTTCCCCCGCGGACGTCGGTCCGGGCGTGTCGCCCCACCCTCAGGCGCCGTAGAACTCCCGCTCGAAGACCTGGCGAGCGCGCCGTGTGACGCCGAGGTAGTCGTCCTCGAGCCGGGACGCCGATCCGGGCGGGTACTCCATCAGGCGCGCGATGCCCTCGAGCTGCACCCGGTCGACGGGCAGCACGTCGGTCGTCTTCCCGGACCAGAGCACGAGGGCGCTCCGGGTGCGGGACGCGAAGCGCCAGGCGGCACCGAGGCGGTCGGCGTCCTCCGCCGCGACGAGTCCGGCGGCGGTGGCGGCGTCGAGCGCCTCGAGCGTCGAGGTGGTCCGGAGCCCGGGCACCGTCGTCGCGTGCTGCAGCTGCAGCAGCTGCACGAACCACTCCACGTCGCTGAGGGACCCGCGGCCGAGCTTCAGGTGCCGCGCTGGGTCGGCTCCGCGTGGCAGCCGCTCGGACTCGACGCGGGCCTTGATGCGCCGGACCTCGCGGACCGCCTGCTCGTCGATGTGCTCCGGGTACCGGGTCCGGTCCGCCAGGTGCTCGAAGTCCCGCAGGAGTCCGTCGTCGCCGACGGCACCACGGGCCCGGAGGAGTGCCTGCGCCTCCCACGTCAACGACCACCGGGCGTAGTACGCGCCGTACGATTCGAGCGTCCGCACCACCGGTCCGTTCTTCCCCTCCGGACGCAGGTCGATGTCGAGCTCGAACGGGTGGATGGCGTCGTCGGTCAGCCGCGACAGCTCACGGACGATGCGCTGCGCCGCCCGCGAGGCCTGCTCCGACTCGAGGCCCTCCGGCGCCCGGTACACGTAGAGCACGTCGGCGTCGGACCCGAAGCCGAGCTCCCGGCCACCGAAGCGTCCCATCGCGACGATGCCGAACGCGAGGCCCTCGGGAGCGTCCCGCCGCGCGAGGGTGAGCGCTCCGGTCAGGGTCGCCTCGGAGACGTCGGACAGCGCCGGACCGAGTGCGTCCACGTCGAGGTGGCCCAGCACTGCGGCCATGCCGAGCCGGAGCGTCTCGCGACGTCGGGCGGACCGGACGAGGGCGGCGGCACCGTCGACGTCGTCACCGTGTCGGGCGGTCGTCGCGGCGTGTTCGGCGAGCAGGGACGCCAGCGGTCGGGGCCGGAGGAGCGTCTCCGGTTCGTCGAGCCACGCGACCGCTTCGGGGAAGCGCTCGAGCAACCCGGCGAGGAACGCCGACTCGGACAGCACGGTCGTCAGGGAGTGCGCGGCGCCCGACGAGTCGCGGAGCATGCGGAGGAACCAGCTCGACTCCCCCAGCGTGTCGCTGAGGCGCCGGAACGCCAGGAGCGCCCGGTCCGGAGCCGGCCCCTCGGCCATCCACCGCAGGAGCACGGGGAGCAGGTTGCGCTGGATCGCGGCCCGCCGGCTCGTGCCCTGCGTGAGCGCGCGGATGTGGCCGAGCGCGCCCGAGGGGTCCGCGAAGCCGATCGCGCCGAGGCGGTCGGCCGCCTGGTCGTTCGTCAGGACGATGTCACCGTCGGTCGCGGCCACCGCCGAGAGCAGCGGTCGGTAGAAGAGCCGCTCGTGGAGCCCGCGGACCTCGAGCTTCACGCCGCGCCACCGCTGCTCGAGCGCCGACGCCGAGGTCGCGAGCCCGGTCGAGCGTGCGAGCACCCGGAGCTCGTCCTCGTCGGAGGGCATGAGGTGCGTGCGCTGCAGTCGTCGGAGCTGGATGCGGTGCTCGAGGAGGCGCAGCAGGGCGTAGTCGGGGCCGAAGCGTGCGGCCTCGGGTCGGCCCACGTACCCGGCGGCGGCCAGGGCGTCCATCGCCTCGAGCGTCGAGCGGACCCGCACGGTGTCGTCGTCGCGGCCGTGCACGAGCTGCAGGAGCTGCACGGTGAACTCGACGTCACGCAGCCCGCCCGGCCCGAGCTTGATCTGCCGGTCGACCTCGTCGTCCGGGATGTGCTCGGTGACGCGTTCCCGCATCCGCTGCACCGACTCGACGAACCCGGGCCGGCCGGCGGAACTCCAGACGAACGGGGCGACCGCTGCGGCGTAGCGCTCCCCCAGGTCCCGACTGCCGGCGATCGGCCGCGCCTTGAGCAGCGCCTGGAACTCCCACCCCTTCGCCCAGCGCTCGTAGTACGCCACGTGCGAGTCGAGCGTCCGGACGAGCGCGCCGTCCTTGCCCTCCGGCCGCAGGTTGGCGTCGACCTCCCACAGTGCCGGTTCGGCCGCGAGGTCGGTGATGGCGTGCGTCGCCGCGATCGCCAGCCGCGTCGCGATGAGGACGGCGCGGTCGGTTCCGACGCCGGAGCCGGTCTCGTCGTCACGGGTCGACTCGGTGACGAAGATGACGTCGACGTCGCTGACGTAGTTGAGCTCGCGTGCGCCGGCCTTCCCCATGCCGATCACGGCGAGCGGGGTGGCCTCGACGTCGGCGGCGGGGAACGGGACCTCGCGCCGGGCGACGGCGACCGCCGCCTCGAGCGCCGCGCCGGCCAGGTCGGCGAGCCCCGCGGCGACCGCCGGGAACGCCTCGGTCGGGGCGGGGTGCAGCACGTCGAACAGGGCGATCTGCGCCAGGTGCCGCCGGTAGCGCACCCGCAGCCGGAGGCGGGCGTCCTCACCGGTGGCGTCCGCGACCGCCTCGGCCAGCGACTCCGTGTACGCCTCCTGCGACCACGGCGGGGTGACCGGCTCGAGCAGCAGCGCGATCTCCGCCGGACGACGGTGCAGGAACTCCCCGAGCCCCGTCGACGCACCGAGCAACCGGACGAGCCGCTCGGTGGCCGCCCGGTCCGCCAGGACCGGCCGCAGCTCGTCCGGCGCACGCTCGAGGAGCCGCTCGAGCAGCCGGAGCGCACCGTCGGGATCGGCAGTGGACTCCCACAGGGCCGGGGCGTCGGCAACCGGCACCCGCAGGTCGCGGCCGAACCGGGCCTCCAGGCCGGCGATCCGCTCCAGGCTCTCCGACAGCTCCGCGAAGCCCAGGCGGGCCATCTCGGAACGGGACGTCTTCGTCCGACCGGTCATGGGTGGCGCACCGGGCGGCTGCTAGAGCGCGCCGAGGTTCGTGCGGAGCTCGAACGGCGTGACCTGGTCGCGGTAGGCCTTCCACTCCTGCCGCTTGTTGAGCAGCACGAAGTTGAAGACCTGCTCGCCCAGGGTCTCGGCGACGAGCTCCGAGTCCTCCATCAGACCGAGCGCGTGGTCGAGGCTGGCCGGGAGCTGCTTGTAGCCGAGGGCCTTGCGCTCGGCGTCGGACAGGCTCCAGACGTTGTCCTCGGCCTCCGGCGGGAGCTCGTAGCCCTCGTCGATGCCCTTGAGGCCCGCCGCGAGGAGCAGCGAGTACGCCAGGTACGGGTTCGCGGCGGAGTCGATGCCGCGGTACTCGACGCGGGCGGACTGGCCCTTGTTCGGCTTGTACAGCGGTACGCGGACCAGGGCCGAACGGTTGTTGTGGCCCCAGGTCACGAAGGACGGGGCCTCGTCACCGCCCCACAGGCGCTTGTACGAGTTGACGAACTGGTTCGTCACGGCGGTGATCTCCGGCGCGTGCCGCAGCACACCGGCGATGAAGTGCTTCGCGGTCTGCGACAGCTGGTACTCGCCGCCGGCCTCGTAGAAGGCGTTCTGGTCGCCCTCGAAGAGCGAGACGTGCGTGTGCATGCCGGAGCCGGGCTGCCCCGACAGCGGCTTCGGCATGAAGGTCGCGTAGACGCCCTGCTCGATCGCGACCTCCTTCACCACCGTGCGGAAGGTCATGATGTTGTCCGCCATCGTCAGCGCGTCGGCGTAGCGGAGGTCGATCTCGTTCTGCCCGGGGCCCGCCTCGTGGTGGGAGAACTCCACCGAGATGCCGAGGTCCTCGAGCATGCGCACCGAGCGGCGGCGGAAGTCGTGGGCGCTGCCGCCGGGGACGTTGTCGAAGTAGCCGGCCTGGTCGACGGGCTGCGGGCCGCCGTCCGCCCAGTCGCGGCTCTTCAGCAGGTAGAACTCGATCTCGGGGTGCGTGTAGAAGGTGAACCCACGGTCGCTCGCCTTCGCCAGCGTCCGCTTCAGCACGTTGCGAGGGTCGGCGACGGCGGGCTGGCCGTCGGGCGTCGTGATGTCGCAGAACATCCGCGCCGTCGGGTCGACCTCGCCCCGCCAGGGCAGGATCTGGAACGTCGAGGGATCCGGGTGCGCCAGGACGTCGGCCTCGTAGGAGCGCGTGAGGCCCTCGATCGCGGAGCCGTCGAACCCGATGCCCTCCGCGAAGGCCCCCTCGACCTCGGCCGGGGCGATCGCGACGGACTTCAGCGTGCCGATGACGTCGGTGAACCAGAGTCGGATGAACTTGATGCCCCGCTCCTCGATGGTGCGGAGCACGAAGTCCGTCTGCTTGTCCATGGACGCCCTTTCCGTGGTGCTGCTGGGGCTCCCAGCCTATTGGTCCGCGTCGTCCCAGCGCTCGTTGTTCGCCTTGATGCGGTCCAGGGCGTGTTGCGCGTCCTCGCGGGTGTCGAACGGGCCGATGCGGTCGCGCTGCGGCGACTGCGGGCCCTGCTCCACCTCGTGCGTCTTCTCGTTGAACCACCACTGGGACTCGATGCGTTCGTCGCTCATGGCGCCACCGTACCCACGGCGGTCGGGCGGTGCCCGCGCGCGACGGGTGCGGGGTCCGCAGCCGAGTCTCGGGCTTGGCGACGGTCCTCGGGCACCGGGGCGCGCGATCGGTCGCTCAGCTCGAGACTCGCGGGGTCGCGGACCGGCGGACGGGCGCGGGACCGGCCGGGCGGTGGCGGTGACCGGTCTGGAGGCGCGGTGCCGGTCCGGCGAGCCGACACCGCGCCTCCAGGCCGTCGCGTGGGGCGCGGGGCGCTGGGCGGGCGGTCCTGAGGGCGGGTTCGAGCCGGGGCGTCGCCGGTGCCCCGCGCGGCGCCGCGAGACGCCGGCGTCACCGCCGGACGCCCTCGGTGCCGCGAGACGCCGCCGGATCTCGCGGCGTCTCGGCACGGACGGGGCGTCTCGCACCGACGCCGGCGTCTCGCGCGCGTGCCGGTGGGCGCGGCGTCTCGGCACCGGCGAGGCGTCTCGGCACCGGCGAGGCGTGTCACGCCCGTGCCGCGCCTCGCGCACGTGCGGGGCCTCTCGCGCGGCCGCCGGCGGCTCGGCGCCGGGGTGCGGCGGGACGGCGGCCTGCCGCACCCGGTTAGAGTGGTCGGCATGCCCCGGGACGAACACGGACACCTGACCGCCGGCCGGATCTCCCCGCAGCGCCCCGTGCCGAAGGACATCGAGCGTCCCGAGTACGTCGGGCGCGTCGAGCCCCACGAGCACGGACTCGGTGACACGTACACGCCGGACGAGGTCGAGCTGATCCGGGCCGCGGGACGCATCGCCTCGCAGGCCATCGACGCCGTCGGGGACGCCATCCGCCCCGGGGTCACCACCGACGAGCTCGACCGGATCGGCCACGAGTTCGTCGTGTCCCACGGGGCCTACCCCTCCACGCTCGGCTACCGCGGGTACCCCAAGTCGCTCTGCTCGAGCCTGAACGAGGTCATCTGCCACGGCATCCCGGACGACACCGTGCTGCAGGAGGGTGACCTGGTCAACATCGACATCACCGCCTACAAGGACGGCATGCACGGCGACACGAACCGCACGTTCGTCGTCGGGCAGGCGTCGCAGGAGGTGCAGGACCTGGTCGATCGCACCCGCACCGCGCTCGAGCGCGGGATCAAGGCCGTGGCCCCCGGACGGCAGGTCAACGTCATCGGACGAGCGATCGAGGCCTACGCGAAGCGCTTCGGCTACGGCGTCGTCCGTGACTACACCGGTCACGGCGTCGGTCGTGCCTTCCACTCCGGGCTGATCATCCCCCACTACGACGCGCCGCGCTTCGACGACGTCATGGAGCCGGGCATGGTGTTCACCATCGAGCCCATGCTCACGCTCGGCGGCATCGAGGCCGACATCTGGTCGGACGACTGGACCGTCAGCACCCGCGACAAGTCCTGGACCGCACAGTTCGAACACACCCTCGTCGTCACCGAGCGCGGCGCGGAACTCCTCACCGTCTCCTGACGGACACTCTCGAAAGGCACCGCTTCTCATGACCTCCCTCGCAGTCGGCGTCGACATCGGCGGTACGGGCATCAAGGGCGCGATCGTCGACGTCGCCTCCGGCGAGCTCACGACCGACCGGATCAAGAAGGCCACCCCCGAGGGCGGCAAGCCGCACGACATCGTCGCGGTCGCGAAGTCGATCCTCGACGAGCTCGCTCCGGCGGCGGACGTGCCCGTCGGGGTCTGCTTCCCCGCGATCGTCCGTGACGGCAAGACCATGTCGGCTGCGAACGTGTCGAAGAAGTGGATCGGCTTCGAGGCCGAGGCGCTCTTCGAGAAGGAGCTCGGTCGCTCCATCCACTTCGTCAACGACGCCGACGCCGCCGGGTTCGCCGAGCAGCAGTTCGGCGCCGCGAAGGGCAAGGACGGGCTCGTGGTCGTCACGACCCTGGGCACCGGGATCGGCACGGCGCTGATCAACGACGGCGTGCTCATCGTCAACTCCGAGCTCGGCCACCTGGAGATCGACGGGCACGACGCCGAGACGAAGGCCTCGTTCGCGGCCAAGGAGCGGGACGAGCTGTCCTGGAAGCACTGGGCGAAGCGCCTGCAGAAGTACTACTCGACGCTCGAGGCCCTGCTCTCCCCCGAGCTCTTCGTCGTCGGCGGCGGCGTGTCGAAGCACCACGAGGAGTTCCTGCCGCTGCTCGACCTGCAGGCGGACATCATCCCCGCGACCCTCCGGAACAACGCCGGCATCATCGGGGCAGCGACCCTGGCGGCGCGCAGCAAGTAGGCGGCGCTGCCGGCAGCGCTGCTCCTGCCCGTCCGACGACGACGCCGACGGCGTCGACGACGCCGTCCGTGCGCCGACGCCGTCCGACGACGTCCGGCACCGGGACCGTCCGCCATCGGCCGGCTCCCGCCGTCCGGCGAGCGGGCAGGACATGCCGCGGGTGCTCCGTCGAACGGGTGCGATCGGTCGGGTGTCAGCGTCGAGCGTGACAGATCTGGCCCGCTCGGCGAACGACGGCGGGACAGGAGGAGGCCGGACGGCGGAACCGTCGGCAGCAGGCGGACGCGGGACGGGGTCGGCAGCGGTAGACTCGGGGTGCGAACGGGTCGGTGAGACGGTCGCGTCACTCCCCCGGGAGTGCCGAGGAACGTCCGGGCTCCACAGAGCAGGGCGGTGGGTAACACCCACCCGGAGCAATCCGCGAGACAGTGCCACAGAAAGCAGACCGCCGGCGGCGACGTCGGTAAGGGTGAAACGGTGGTGTAAGAGACCACCAGGGGTCCGGGTGACCGGATCCGCTCGGTAAACCTCGCCCGGAGCAAGGTCAGACAGAGGACGACGAGGCTGCTCGCTGAGTCCTCGGGTGGACCGCTGGAGGCCGGCGGCAACGTCGGTCCGAGAGAGATGGCCGTCACCGCGAGAGCGGGACAGAACCCGGCGTACGGCCGGCCCGTTCGCACACACGACACCACGAGCGCGCCCCGCGCGTCCCCACCGACGACGGACGGGAGGCTCGTGGCGGTGTCGCCACGTGCCTCCCGTCCGGTGGTCCCGCGTCTACAGGCCGGACTCGGCCGTGCGCACCAGGATCGCGTCGCTGTCGGGGCAGAGAACGACGTCGTCGGGCGCGGCCCGACGGATGTCCTGCAGGTCCGAGTTCGTGAGGGTCACGCCCGAGGCGGTCGAGACCCCGCCCTGCAGCAGCGACGCACCGAAGCCGTAGCGGGCACGCTGCCGGTCGTACAGCGCCAGCAGGTCCGCGGGCACCTTCGTGGCGACGGCCGCACGGCTCTGGACCGCCGACTCGCGGTCGGCCTCGGCACGGGCGATCTCGGAGTCACGTTCCGCGACCAGGGTGGCACGGTCCGCCTCGACCCCGGCGAGCTTCGCCTCGATGTCCCCGACGCGAGCGCGGTGCACGTCGAGCTGCTCCATCACCTCGAGCTCGGCGGTCTCCAGGTCGCCGATGCGGCGACGGAGGGACTCCATCTCGCTCTCGAGCCCGGCGGCGTCCTTCGCGCTGGAGACGTTCTGCAGCATCGTCGTGTCGCGCTCGATGCGGGCCTGCGCCGTCGCGGTGTCCGACTCGAGGCGTGTGCGTTCCCGTTCGGCGTCCTCGACCTGGCCGGTCGCGGCGGCGAGTTCGGCGCGCAACGAGGCGGCGGTCGTGCCGAGCTCCGTGAGCCGGTCGCCCTTCTGCAGGGCGGTGATGCGGTGCGACAGACGGGTCACGTCGTTGTCGAGGCGCTGGAGGTCGAGGAGGACGACCTGGTCCTCGGGTGCTGCCTTCACGGTCGGTCTCCTTCGGGGGCGGGGGTGGGAGCGGCGGTGCCGGTCGAGCCGGAGCCGTCCGCAGCGGTCGGTCCGGGTGTCGACTCGGCCGCGGGCAGGACGGCGAAGTCCCAGGGGTCGGTGCGCAGGTCGCTGACGGTCACGCGGACGCCGGCGAGTCGTCGGAGCTGCTCGGCGGCGACGTCGAGCCAGAGCCACTCGGTCGCCCAGTGCGAGGTGTCCACCAGCGCCGGGCCGTCGACGAGCAGGGCCTGCTCGCGGAACTCCGAGGCGGGGTGGTGCCGGAGGTCGCTCGTGACGTAGACGTCGGCGGTGCGGACCGCGGCGTTGCTGAGGTAGGCGTCGCCGGCCCCGGCGCACAGCGCGACCGTGCGGACGGGCCGGTCGAAGTCGCCCGAGACCCGGACCCCGGTGGCCGTCGGCGGCAGGAGGTCGACGAGCTGCCGGGCGAGCGCGCCCAGGGTGGTCCCGTGCGGCAGGACCCCGACACGACCGATGCCGGTGCCGGGCTCGGCCCCCGGCTCGAGCGGCCGCTGCTCGGAGAGGCTCAGCCGGTCCGCGAGCACGGCCGAGGTACCGGTCGTCACGACGTCGGCGTTCGTGTGCGCGGCCAGCAGGGCGGTCCCGCCCCGCACGAGCGTCGCGAGGACCCGTCCCTTGGCGGTCGTCTCGTCGATCGTGGTGACGCCGCGGAGCAGGAGCGGGTGGTGGGTGAGGAGCAGGTCGGCACCCACGGCGACCGCCTCGTCTGCCGTGGCCGGCACGGCGTCGACGGCGAGGTGGACGTGCTCGACCGGCTGGTCCGGGTGCCCGGAGACGAGCCCCACGGCATCCCAGGACTCGGCGCCGGCGGAGGGCCACAGGTCCTCGATCACGGCCTGGAGTTCGCGGAGCGTCGGCATCCCGTCAGTCTACCGAGCCGCAGGCGGGGTCCGGGTCGCTCAGCGGCGACCGAACAGGGACCGCAGACGTGCCACGAGGCGCGCCCACCAGCCGGGTCCGGTGCTGTCCGTCGTCGGCGCGTGCTCGTCGTCGTGGCTCGCCGTGGTCTCGCTCGCGGGCAGGGCCACCGCCTCGGGCAGCACGACCGGCGTGCTCGCCGTCGCACCGGTGTGCGCGGTCAGCGCGGCCGCGAAGGCAGCCCGGTCGATGACGGTGGGCCCGGTGGCCGGCTGGACGAGCGGAGCGGGCCGGGTCGCGGCTGACAGGGGCGAGCCGACCGGGAGGCCCAGCACCGGCCGGATCGGCAGCTCGCGGCCCGGGGTGGTCGCCGCAGCGTCGACGGCACCCGAGCCCGTGGTCGCGAGGACCCCGGTCGTGGTCGGTGCGGTCGTGGCCCGCTGGACGGGACGCGTCGGGGTCGCGACGTCGGTCCGGGGTGCGGCGGCGCGCGGGGCGGCTGCTGCACGCACCGGCGTCGGCACCGGTGCGGTGGCGGCGCGTCGGGCGGCGGCACGATCACGGCGCGCGACCTCGTCCGCTGCGTCGGCGAGCAGGTCCGCGAAGACGGCGCGGGCGAACGCGCGCGCGGCGTCGACCTCGGCGTCGTCGAGGTGGGCGACGGTGGCCTCCCAGGCGGCGAGGCGCGCGAGGTCCTCGTCGCGGCGGCGGACCTCGTCCTCGAGCAGCACGATGCGGTCGATCGTGGTGCGGCCGCTCGTGGCGGAGACCTCGACCGCCAGGTCCTCGATGCGCAGGGCGATCCGGGCGGGCGGCTCGGGGAACGACGGGGCGCAGGCCGCCACGTGTCGTGCACGGTCACGACGACGGAAGGCGGTGGGCTCCGAGTGCTCGGCGGCGGGCGCGGCAGCGGCGGGTACGAGCGCGGGTGCGGGCGCGTCCGACGCCGACTCGGGCTCGGGCTCGGCAGCAGCCGCACCAGGGCCGACGGGCACGGCAGGCTCGGCGACGGCGTCCGTGGTCACCGGGCGCTGCACCGGACCCGTGACCGGCGGCACCACGAGGTCCGCCAGGTAGGGCGTACGGGTGGCCGGGACGTCTCGGAGCCACTCCTCGAGCTCGCGACCGAACGGGTCGACGAGGGGGGTGCGCGCACCGGGCTGGGTCTCCATGTGACGCAGGATAGATATCACGCGCGCCGGATGCGGGGAGATCCGCGGTGTGTCGCGCATCCCGCACCCGCGGACGTGACGTACCGGGTCGGAGATGAGCGGCGTGTCAGGGCCTCGGGAGCGACTCCGCGAAGTCGTCGAGCAGGCGCCGACCCTCGTCCCAGGCACCGACACCGCTCGCGACGTTCACGTGCTGCCGGTCCCCCACCCGGACCACCCGGGACCCGAGCGTGCCGGCGAACGCGACGGCTCGGTCGACGGAGCAGTACGGGTCGTCGTCGCTGACCACGAGCACGGTCGGTACCGCGACGGGTCGGCGCGGAGCGCGGAAGCCGGCGGCCTCGGCGGGGAACACCGGCGCCCCGGGGTCCGGGGGTGCCACCAGGAACGCGCCGACGACCCGCTCGTGAGCGCCGTCGACGACGTGCTCTGCCAACCAGTCGGCCACCGCCAGGACGCCCAGGCTGTGCGCGACGAGCACCGGCGGCCGGGAGCAGGCGTCGACGGCCTCGGTGATCGCCCGGCTCCAGTCGCCGGGCTCCGGGTCCGACCAGGACCTCGGTGCGATGCGTACCGCACCGTCGGCGCGCTCGTCCTGCCAGCGGGACTGCCAGTGCTCGGGGTCAGACCCCCAGATGCCCGGGACGACGACCCAGGGGTGCCGGTCCGCCGGGCTCAGCTGCTCCTCCATCGGGGCAGCGTAGCGGGCATCCGGGCAGCGGAGCGGGCAGCCCTGGCGGCGACGGCCGTCAGCTGTGCAGGGTGTCGCGCGGGTACTCGCCGAACCGCGCCGAGTAGGCAGCCGAGAACCGACCGAGGTGCGCGAAGCCCCACCGGACCGCGACCGCGGCGACCGTGAGCTCCCCCGGGGTGCCCCGGTGGAGCTCCTCGCGGACACGGTCCATCCGGATGCCACGGAGCATGGCGTTCGGGGCGGTCCCGACCTGCCGCTGGAACGCCTGCTGCAGCCCGCGGACGCTGAGTCCGACGTGTTCGGCCACGTCGGTGGTCGTGATCGGGGTGTGCGCGTAGGCGTGCATGTACTCGACCGCTTCGCGGACCCGGCTCGTCGCACCCTGCGGCATCGGGACCTCGGGCGCGATCTGCTCGTGCGGGAAGGTCCGCAGCATCGCGAGTGCGGTCTCGCGTGCGGTCTCGGCCATGACGAGCGGTGAGGGAGCCGCGGGGCCGAGGACGACCTGCGCGGCCCGTCGGACCTGTGCGTTCCACACCCGCAGGTCCTCGGCGTGCGGTCTCGCGGTGTGGTCGAAGACGATCGCGCCCGCCTGCCCGCCGTGCTCCTCCGCCGCGATGCCCTCGAGGAACCTCCGGTCGAAGTGCACGAGGTTCTGCCGGACGTCCTCGACCTCGAAGACGAAGGGCCGACCTGCCGGGAACACGAGCGCGTGCCCGGGAGCGAAGGACGCCTCGTCCCGACCGACGTCGACCGTGCCTCCGCCGTCGGTCGTCCACATGACGGCGTAGTCGTCGCCGGAGGACGCCTCACCCGTCGCGTGCGCGTCGAAGTGGGTCGACCGGAACGACATCGACGCGTCACCGACCGCCTTGAAGCGGTACCCGAACGACCGCGCGGTGTGGCGCGCAGCGAAGTGCGCGCCGTCGTACGCGTCCGAGAAGAGCTGGAGCGCCGCGCCGAGGTCGGTCCCCACGGCTTCGTAGCGCATCCGGGTGTCAGCGCGCGTCTCGGTCGTCACCGGATCGAGCGTGGCACGACATCGCCGGTCCCGCATGCGCACCGTCCCGGGGTGCGCGGACCGGCTCCTCCCGTGCGGGAAACGGATGATGCGCGGGCCGGACGCGGCGACCGGTCAGCGGCGACCGGTCAGCGGCGGCCGGTCAGCGGCGGCCGCGCCGGACGACCCATCGGTTCCGGTCGTCGACCCGCTCGTAGCGCAGGTCGTCGACGACCATCTGCACGAGCGCGAGCCCGCGGCCGCCCTCGGCCAGCGCGTCCGGCAGGTGCGCCGCCGACGGGTCGACCAGGACCGGCACACCGTCGTCGGACAGCGACACCGTGACCTCGTCCGGGCCGACGTCCATCCGGAGCGAGCAGGACACCGGACGACCGCCGGCTCCGTGCTCGATGACGTTCGAGGCGAGCTCGACGAGGGCGAGTTCGAGCGCCATGCGGTCCTCGAGGGACAGCTCGGGCTCGTGTGCCCACACCGAGGACAGGAACGTGTGCACCGCCGTGACGTCGTCGGGCGGGCAGGCGAGGTCGAGGACGTGCTCGCCGGTGGCCACGGTCATGCCCAGTTCGTCACCGCGGCGTCCCCGTCCGGGTACGTCCGCAGGATCTTGTCGATGTTGGAGAGCTTGAGCACCATCTGCACCTGCTCGGAGGGGGCGGCGAGCCGCAGGTCTCCCCCGGCCTGGCGCGCGGTCTTCAGGCAGCCGACCAGGGCGCCCAGTCCGGACGAGTCCATGAACTCGACGCCGGAGAGCTCGACGACGAGACGCGAGCGTCCGCCCTCGACGACCTTCGCCACGGTCTCGCGGAAGGCTCCCGCGCTCACCATGTTGAGTCGTCCGCTGCACTCCAGCACGGCGGTGTCGTCTGTCGCCTCGTGTACGACGATGTCCATGCAGGGGCCTCCTCGGTTCGGTGCGGGTGCACCCTGCAACCTACCGGGTGTGAGCCGTCAGGCGGTACGGCCTCGCCGCGTCGCGAGGACCTGGACGACGACGGCGGCCGCCATGAGCGTCACCATCACGGCGCCCATCGCGGTCGCGGTCCCGCCGAGCGCACCCGCGAGCGGCGTCCCGAGCCCGCCGAGTCCGAAGGTGAGACCGCCCTGCAGTGCGGCCGCGGTCCCCGGGTGGGCAGCGCCGACGTGCTGCGTCCGGGTCATGGCCGCGGGCAGCACGAACCCCCAGGCCCCGGTGACCACCGCGAGCCCGCACCAGACCGGCACGGGTCCCGCTCCGGCGAGGGCAGCGACCAGGACGACCGCGCTGCCGAGGGTCCCCGTGGCGAGCCCCGCGGTCAGCAGGGAGTCCTCGGAGAACCGGCCGACGACGCGGCGGAACACGAGCGTCGTGACGACCATCACCGAGGCGTTCGTCGCGAACACGAGCGTGTAACGCTGCTCCGAGAAGCCGTACTGCTGCTGGAACACGAACGAGCTCGTCGCGATGTAGGCGAAGAAGCCGATCGTCGAGAGCACCCCGGTCAGGACGTAGGCCCGGAAGCGCCCGATCGCGAGCAGGTCCCGGATGCGACGCCCGTTCGCCCGGAAGCCGGTCCCGCCCCGGGCGGCCGGCGGGAGGGTCTCACCGAAGCGCAGGACGACCGTGACGGCGAACGCCGCCCCGAGCACGGCGAGGACGACGAACATCAGGCGCCAGGACCCGACGGTGAGCACGGCGCCGCCGGCCAGCGGTGCGACGACCGGCCCGACGGCGTTGATCGCGGCCAGGGTGCCGAACACCGTCGCCGCCCGTGGCCCCGAGGTCGTGTCGGAGACCATCGCACGACCGGCGACGGCTCCGGCCGCACCGGCGAGTCCCTGCAGCACGCGGGCGGCCACCAGGGTGCCCGCGTCCGGTGCGAGCGCACAGCCGACGGACGCCAGCGCGAAGCCGACGGTCCCGACGAGGAGCAGCGGTCGCCGTCCGGTGCCGTCGCTCACGGGCCCGGCGAGGAGCTGGCCGACCGCGAACGCGACGAGGAACGCCGTGAGCGACAGCTGCACGACCCAAGGTGTGGTGTCGAGGTCGCGGGCGATCGTCGGGAGCGCCGGGATGTACATGTCGGTGGCGAAGGGCGAGACGCCGACGATCAGTGCCAGTGGAACGATCGGCGGCAGCCGGGTCGTCGCGGTCGTCGGTCCGGTCCCCGCGCGCTCCGTCGTCACCGACGCCACGCTACGCCCGCGCGGACCGATCCGCGACGGCCGTCGGGCACCACGCTGACCCGTGACGGACGGGAGGCGCGGTGCCCGCCGGCACCGCGCCTCCCGTCCGTGACGTGGTCGTTGGCGGATCAGCCCGTGTTCTGCAGACCGGCCGCGACCCCGTTGACGGTGAGCAGGAGCAGGCGGTGGTCGCCGTCCGTCGGGTCGGTGCTGCCGGAGGTCCGGATCGCCCGCAGGGCGCGCAGCTGCAGGTGCGACAGCGCGTCGACGTACGGGCTGCGCAGCCGCACGGCACGCGCGAGCACCGGACGGTCCTCGAGCACGTCGCTCCCGCCGGACACCCGCAGCACCCAGTCGCGGGTGCGGAGCATCTCGTCGAGCACCTTGGCGGCCAGGTCGTCGCGGTCGGCGAGCTCGAGGTAGCGGCGGGCGATCTGCTCGTCGGTCTTCGCGAGCGACATCTCGACGTTCTTGATCATCGCGCCGAACAGCGGCCACTCCGCGTACGCGGCGCGCAGGGCATCGACGTCGCCGACGGCCTCGAGCGCGGAGCCGAGGCCGTACCACCCGGCGAGGTTGATGCGTGCCTGCGTCCACGAGAACACCCACGGGATCGCTCGGAGGTCCTCGAGCGACTCCACGCTCAGGCCGCGTCGGGCCGGGCGGGAGCCGAGCGGCAGGAGCCCGATCTCCTCCATCGGGGTGACGCGGGCGAACCACGGCGCGAAGCCGTCCGCCTTGACCAGGTCGTAGAACGCGCGGCGCGAGACGTCGTCGAGCTGCTGCGCGAGGTCGGCGAAGCGGGTCGCCGCGACGGCCGTGCGCTCCTCGTTCGACGGCGACGACGCGAACAGCGTCGCCGAGGCCATCTGCTCGAGGTGCCGTGCCGCGATGTCCTGGTCGCCGTACTGGGCGAAGATGACCTCGCCCTGCTCGGTGAGCTTGAGTCGCCCGTCGATCGACCCCGGCGGCTGTGCGAGGACCGCCTCGTTCGCCGGGCCACCACCGCGGCCGAGCGATCCGCCGCGGCCGTGGAACAGCGTCAGCTGGACGTCCTGCTCGCGCGCCCAGTCGGCGATCCGTGCCTGTGCGTCGTAGAGCGCCAGGTTCGCCGAGACCGGGCCGACGTCCTTCGACGAGTCGGAGTAGCCGAGCATGACCTCGAGCCGACGCCCGGTCGCCGCGAGCCGCCGCTGGAAGGGCTCGGTGCGCACGGCCTCGTCGAGGATGTCGACGCTCGCGTGCAGGTCGGCGAACGTCTCGAACAACGGGATGACGTCGAGCACCGGGGCCGCGTCACCGCAGGCGGCACGGGCGAGCTCGTGCACGTTCGCCAGGTCGGCGGCCGACTGCGTGAAGGAGACGATGTAGCGGTGCGCGGCACGGACGCCGTAGCGCTGCTGCAGGTCCGCGACGGTGCGGAACACCGCGAGGACCTCCTCCGTGGTCTCGCTCAGCTCGCCGCCGGCCCGGATCTCCGCCAGGGCGTTCCGGTGCACCTGCGAGTGCTGACGGACCTCGAGCTCGGCGAGGTGGAACCCGAAGGTCTCGACCTGCCAGACGAGGTTCTGCAGGTCGCCGTTCGCGGTCCGGACGGCACCGGCGGCGACGAGCGACGCCTGGATCACCCGGAGGTCGGCGAGCAGTTCCTCGGGGTCGCCGTACGCCAGGCCCTCCTGGCCGCGGCGCGTCGCGCGGATGCGGGCGGCGACGAAGAGCAGTGCGCGACGGTGCGTCTCGTTCGGGGCACGGACGCCGATCCGCTCGGCGATGCCCGGGTCGAGCTGCTCCTGCGCTGCGACGAGGGCCTGCAGTCCGGCGTCCGCGGGGGTCTCGGCGGCGTCGAGCGTCAGTGCCGAACCGATGCGGGTGGCTGCGCGGGAGAGGCCGAGCAGGATGTGCTCGGCGGCGATGTCGGCGGCCTGCTTGGTGACGCCGGCGGTGACGTGCGGGTTGCCGTCGCGGTCGCCGCCGATCCAGGTGCCGAAGCGCACGAAGGCCGGTGCGGTCACCGGGACCCGACCGGCGTCGTCCCCGAGCAGCCGGTCGTCGAGCAGGCGGTAGACCTGCGGCACGATCTCGAACAGGGTCTGGTCGAACACGCTCATCGCCGTGCGGACCTCGTCGAGCGGGGTCGGCCGGGTCGTGCGCAGCGGTGAGGTGCGCAGGAGCGTGGTGATCTCCTCGAGCAGCCGCCGCTCGTTCTCGGCGCGGGCGGTGGCGTTGCGGGAGCGGTCGCGCTCGTCGATGAGGTCGGTGATGCGCCGGACGGCCGTGGTGACCGCGCGACGGCGGGCCTCGGTCGGGTGGGCGGTGAGCACCGGGTGGAACCGCAGGTCGGCCAGGCGCGCGGCGGCCTCGTCGGCGCCGACCTGCTCGACGAGCGAGGCGTACGTCGCGGGGAACGAGTCGCCGGGCAGGCCGCCGTCGTCGCCCCGGGCACGGAGGACGCGCACGCGGTGGTGCTCCTCGGCCAGGTTCGTCAGGTGGAAGTACGTCGTGAACGCCTGGGCGACGGCCTCGGCCCGCTCGGCGGACATGCCGGCCACGATCGCCTCGGCACGGGCGGCGCCCTCGGCGTCGGAGCCCTCGTAGGCGTCGATGACGGCGGCGCGCAGGCTCTCGACGTCGTGCAGCAGCTCGTCACCCCCGGTCTCCCGCAGCACCCGCCCGAGCAGGTTGCCGAGGTACCGGACGTCCGCGCGCAGGTCGCTGTCGACCGCGCCGCTGACGTCGTCCCGTGCGCGCCCGTGGCGCGTCGATCCGTCGATCGCCGTCATGGGTTCCTCTCACGTTGCGCCGGGACCGCGTCCCGGGTCCCCAGCACTGTACCGGCGGACGCGGGCACGTGACGACGACCGTCCGGACGGACCGCGGACCGCCCAGGGCACGGCCCGCCAGCGCGCCGACGGACGCGGCGGCGGGCGCAGCGGCGGTCGCGGCGGCGGTCGCGGCGGCGGTCGATCTGCCCCGTCGTCACCGGATCCCGCTCAGGCGGGGAGCACCGGCACGGTCAGGCGGGGAGCACCGGCACGGTCAGGCGGGGAGCAGCGGCACGGTCAGGCGGGGAGCAGCGGCACGGTCCGGCCGTCGCCCGCCGTCGGGCGACGCACCGAGGCCACGAGCGCCCGGTCGAGGCCCGCGGCCAGCTCCACCTCGGCGAGCACGGCCTCGCGCTCGGCGTCCGACCACGGGGCCGCGTCGAGCTGGGCCCGGTAGGTGTCCTCGAAGGCGGCGGGGTCGGCCACCTGGTCGAAGATCGTGAAGAGCACGCCGTTCGTGTCGAACCCGAACCGGTCCTCGAGCATCCGGGCCAGGGTGGGGCCGCCCGTCAGGTCCCCGAGGTACCGCGTGTAGTGGTGCGCGACGAACGCCCCGGGCGAGGTCGCCGCGACGGCGCACAGGCGACGGACGTACGCGGTGGTCGCCGCGGTCGGACAGCAGAGCTCGGACCAGTCCGGACCGACGAGGTACTCGAGGTCGGCGCGGATCGCGGGCATCCGGGTGAGCTGCGTCGTGACGAACGGTGCGGCGACCGGGTGGTCCGCCATCCGCTCGGCGGCACGCTCGAGGGCGTCGTACACGACGGCGTACTGGCCGAGCAGGTCGGCGTAGTCGGCGACGTCGCACTCCCCCGCGAGCAGGTCGTGGGCACCGCCGGTCCACACGGCCGGGTCCGCGGCGGTGCGGGAGCGCCGGCGCAGGAGCTCGGAGAACGGCGTCACGGTCGGACTCATGAGGTGAGGCTAACCTCAGTAGCTGGCAAGGTCGAGCACCGGAAGAGGAATCCCAGGATGAGTCCCAAGCGCACCCAGCACGTCTTCGTCGTCGACCGCACGGAGCACCTGTCCCCGCACATGGTGCGCGTCCACCTCGGTGGTCCGGCCTTCCGGGACTTCGTCGACGGGGCCGACCCGGACCGCCTCGCCGCCACGGACAAGTACGTCAAGCTCCTGCTCGCGCCGCCGTCGAGCGGCCTGACCCCGCCGTACGACCTCGAGGCGCTGCGCGAGACCCTGCCGAAGCACCAGCGGCCGGCGCGCCGCACCTACACGGTCCGGTCCGTCGACCACACCGCAGAGACCATCGCGATCGACTTCGTGCTGCACGACGACCACGGGCACGACGACCACGGGCGAGACGACCACCGGCCCGAGGACGGGCCCGCCGACCGGGGCCTCGCCGGCCCGTGGGCCGCCGCCGCACAGCCCGGCGACCTGCTCGCCCTGTCCGGGCCCGGCGGCGGGTACGCGCCGTCGACGGACCCGACCGTCACCCACGTGCTCCTCGGCGACGACAGCGCACTGCCCGCGATCGGCGCGGCCCTCGCCGCGATGCCCGACGACGCCCGCGGCGTCGCGCTCGTCGAGGTCGGCGGCGCAGCCGACGAGCAGCCGCTCGAGCACCCGGACGGGGTCGACCTGCGGTGGCTGCACCGCGACGCCACCGGCGCCGAGCCGGGCACGCTGCTGGTGGCCGCCGCTCGGGCGCTGCCCCGTGCCTCCCGACCGGTGCAGGTCTTCGCGCACGGCGAGCGGACCGCGGTGAAGGCGCTCCGCCGCGTGCTGCAGGACGAGTGGGGCCTCGAGAAGGCGGAGATGTCCCTGTCCGCGTACTGGGCGCTCGGACGGGCCGAGGACCGGTTCCAGGAGGAGAAGCGCGAGCCGGTCGGCGTGATCTTCGCGGACTGAGCGACCCCGCTCCGTGCGTCGGCCGGGAGGCCCGGTGCGCGTCGGTGGCGCACGCTAGCGTCCGCCGGGTGGTCACCCCTCCTGCCGTCCTCGCCTGCTGCGTCCCCGGTTGCGACGCGCCGTCAGCGGACGGCTTCGCCGCCGTCCTGCCGCTCTGCGGCGGACACGTGACCCTGGTCGCCGAGGTCGCGGCGGAGCACGTCGGAACGGAGGACGCGCTGCCGGGCCCGTGCCCGGTCTGCGGGTCGCGCGTGGGCGTGCGCTGGCCGAGCGCCGTGCTGTGCGGAACGTGCGAGTGGCGGTGGGGCGACGTGCCGGACGGCGAACTGCCACCGCCGCGCGTCGACGTCGTCTACTACCTGCGGCAGCGCGACGACTTCGGCGACCGGGTGAAGATCGGCACGACCGCGAACCCGCGGCGACGGCTCGGAGCGGTGCCGCACCAGGAGCTCCTGGCGTTCGAACGCGGCGACCGGTCCGTCGAGCGACGACGGCACACGGCCTTCGCGGACGACCGGTTCCCGGGGACGGAGTGGTTCCGGACCACGCCGGCACTGCTCGAGCACGTCGCGCGGGTCGCCGCGGGCGTGGACGACCCGTGGGCGCTGCACGCCCGGTGGACGAGCGAGGCACTGGCGCTGCGCGGCTGAGGCCGGCTCCCGTTCCCTGCGCGGCTGGGACCGGCTCCCGGTCCCCGAGCGGCAGGGATCGGCTTCCGTTCCCTGCGCGGACGTGTGCCGTGCGCGACGCGGGTCGTGGAGGTGCTGCGCGGCGGTGCCGCGCAGCACCTCGGGTCAGGCCGCTGCGGCCGTCGCGCGCTGCCGGTCTGCTGCCGGGTCGTCCCGCAGGAACCGGTCGGCGGTGCGCAGGGACAGCGCCATGATCGTGAGCGCGGGGTTCGCGATGACGGCACTCGGGAACACCGAGTTGTCGCAGACCCACAGGTTCGGCACGTCCCACGACCGACCCGCCGGGTCGACGACGGACGACCCGGCGTCGGAACCCATGCGCGCCGTGCCGATCGTGTGGGCGGTGCGCTCGAGCACCCGGACGTCGGTCCCGCCGGCAGCCTCGACGATGGCGGTCATCGTGCGGACGGCGTGGGCGCGGATCGCGTCCTCGTTCGAACCCGGCGAGAACGTCACGCGGGCCCGCGGCACGCCGTGCTCGTCGAGGTCGTCGGAGAGCACGAGCCGGTTGTCGTCGTACGGCAGGCACTCGGCGTTGATGCCGACGCCGGCCGTCCGCGGGTAGTCGCGCATGGCCTTGACGAGCTCGGCACCGCGCAGCCCCCCGCCACGGACCAGGGTGGTCGCGAAGGTCAGCGGCTGGACGCCGAGGCTCTGGATCAGGTACCCACCGGCGAAGTCGGCGTCCGCGGGCCGGACGAAGTCCTCGGTGATGATCGACGACGGGTAGCCGCGGTACGACCGCATCGACTCGTCGAAGGTCGCCCACACCTGGGTCGCCCCGTGCGCCGTGAAGTTCCGACCGACCTGGCCGCTGCTGTTGGCCAGCCCGGTGTGCAGGAGCAGACGCGGCGTCTCCACCCCGCCCGCGGCCAGCACGAGGGACCGGCACCGCTGGCGGCGCTCACGGCCGTCGCGCGTGTAGAGCACGGCGCACACCCTGCCGTCGGCGTCGAGCTCGATGCCGTGCACGAACGACTCCGGACGGATCTCCGCGCCGAAGGCGACGGCGGCGGGCAGGTAGGTCGTGTCCATCGACACCTTCGCCCCGTTGCGGCAGCCCTGGTGGCACGACCCGCAGGACACGCACGCCTGGCGCAGCCCGTGGTGCTCCTGCACCCGGTCCTCGGTGGTCAGGGCGACCGGTGCGTCCGTCGCGGTGATGCCGAGCGCCGCGGTGCCGCGCATCATCATGTCCGACGAGGCGTTCCGCGCGGGTGGACCCATCCGGTACCGGCGGTCCGGGTCCCACGGGTAGTGCGCGGGGCCGGCGACGCCGACCTCGTGCTCGACGCGCTCGATGTACGCGGTGAGCTCGGCGTGGTCGATCGGCCAGTCCTCGCCCTGCCCGCTCTCGGTGCGCAGACGGAGGTCGTGCGTGCTCGGGCGCGGGGTGAAGGCGCCCCAGTGCAGGGTGGAGCCGCCGACGCCGGTCCCGCTGTTGTTCGGACCGAAGGCGGTCGGAGCGGCACCACCGCTGATGCGTTCGTCCATCCAGTTGATGTCCGCCGGTGCCTCGACCTCGTCGGGCGTGTGGTCGCCGGGCTCGGTGTTCCGACCGGCCTCGAACGCGACGACGCTCAGGCCCTCGCGGGCAAGGCGAGCGGTCAGCGGGGCGCCGCCGGCACCCGTCCCGACGACGACGACGTCGACGACCTCGTCGTCCTGGTGGTGGCGCTGTGCGTCGAGTCTCATCGTCCTGCTCCCTCGGGTTCCCACGCTTCCCGCTGCCCGGCTCCGAGCAGCTGGAAGCCCTGCTTCCGGACGCCGTCGCCACCGTTGGCGAAGCCGTCGTAGTCGATCTCGGACATCGTGGCGGGGTGGGCGAGCCACTGCTTCACGAGGTCCACGCTGGCGTCCTCGAACCAGACGCGCAGCTGTTCTGCCCCGAGCGGGCCGTCCGACCGGTACCGGCCGGCGGCGACGTCCTCGAGCACCGCGGGCAGGTCGTCGGAACCGACCGTCGCGAGCACGTCCAGCGCGCCGCGGTAGGCGTCGGCGTCCTCCGGCATCCCCTCGGGCCGCCATCCGTCGCCCTGCCCGGCGGCGAGCTGACGGTCGACACGGAGCGCGACGTCCACCTCTCCAGGCCCTGCCTGCGGGACGACGATCCGAGCCACCGCCCGGAGCACGTCGAGCTGCTGCGGGGACAGGGCGTCCGGCGTCGCGGCGGGGTCGTCGGACAGCGCACGCACCGCGAGCACGCCCCGGGTCCGAGCACTCACCCGCGGCGAGGCGATCACCCGGGCCTGGTCGGCGGGGACGACCGGTCCGTGGGCGACACGCCGCTCCCAGAAGCTGCGCACGAGTGCGGCGACCTCTTGCGGGCGCTCCCACGGCAGCAGGTGCGCTGCGCCGAGTACCTCGTGCAGCTCGGCGGCGGGCCAGTGCGGCATCGTGAGGCGACGCTGCGCTCCGGCCGCCAGGTCGCCGTCCTCGGCGCCGGCGAGCACGAGCGCCGGGACGGGGTTCGGCTCGGCCGTCGTCGACCAGTCCTCCCGACTACCGCGGAGCAGCCAGTCGCGCCAGGCGCGCGGGTCGGTGCGGCGCACGTCCTGCACGGCCTGCTCGTGCCGGTCCGGGGGCAGCACGTCGGCGGTGTTCGCGTCGACGAACTCCGCCGCGTGGTCCGGCTCGATCGGCCCGTCCGCGGCCCACGAGAGCATCGCGTCGCGGCGGTCCTCGTCCATCGGCTCGGGAGCGAGGGGCGAGGCGGCGAGGAGGACGACGGCGCGGAGTCCGAACAGGCCGTTCGCGCCCGAGACCGTGCGGTCGGCGACGACCGTCGCGACCTTGCCACCCATCGAGTGACCCACGATCGCCCACTCGGTGGCGCCGCTCGCCCCGATCGCCCGCTCGACGAGCACGGCCATCTCCTCGACGGTCGTGCCACCGGAGGCGGGGCTCCGCCCGAAGCCCGGCAGGTCGATGCCGACGAGGTCGAGGGTGCCGGCGAGCTCGGAGCGGAGGAGGGCGAACTCCTCCGAGCTCGAGCCCAGCGCGTGCAGGCAGAAGGCGGTCGCTGTCATCCTTCGTTCCTACCGTCCGGATCGCGCGGGACCCAGGCTCCTGTACCCCTGCGACGTACCCCGGCGGGCGGTGTCAGGAGGACGTGCGCGGTTCGTAGACCGAGAGGAGCATCGCGGCCCCCAGGCGAGCCACCCGTGCGGGCTGCGCCGACCGCTGCACGGCGGACTCCACCCGGGCACCCTCGACGAGCAACGAGAGCGCCTGCGCCACGTGCGACGGCACGCCGGCACGCGCGCAGAGCTGCGTCAGGTGTGCCTCGACGTCGGCGAAGTGCGCTCGCGCGAGCTCGGCGATCGCCGGGTCGGTGCGCCCGAGTTCCGCGTGCCCGTTGATGAACGCGCAGCCGCGCCAGCCCTCGTCGGCGAAGCACTGCTCCAGGTACCCGAACACCCCGAGGACCTCGTCCCGCGGGTCGTCGGCGTCCCGAGCGATGCCGTCGAGTGCCCGTCGCCACGCCCCGTGCCAGCGCTGGAGCACGGCGACGACGAGCTCCCGCTTCGACGGGTACGCGGCAGTGAGCTCGTCGCGCGTGAGTCCGGCCTCGTCCGCGACGTCGTCGAGCGTCACCGGGGTGACGCCGTGCCGTGTGAACAGGGTGTCCGCCGCGGTCGACGCCCGGCGTTGTGCCGGGGACTCACGGACGGTGGGGGTCAGGGTGAGGAGGGTCATGTGCCTTCTGCAGGGTCGGGACCGCGGGTGGCGCGAGCCTACTGGCCCGACACGCGAGCGGCGTCGAGGGCCTCGGCGAGCAGGGCTCGCATGTCGATCGGCTGCGTCGGTGCGTCGGCGGCGGCCGACCGTCGGACCGGCAGCACGGTGTCGGCGACCGAGTGGTCCGCCCCGGGCAGCGCACGGGTCCCGCGGGAGAGCCGCGACCCGCGGATGCCGAGTTCGTTGCGCGGGATGCTCATGCGGACAGTCCCAGCAGGATCGCTGCGGACGCGGCGACGGTCACCGAGAGCAGACCGGTCGACACCGCGGCGATCTGGAGGCCACGCTGTCGGCGGGCCTCCACCACCTCGGCGAACCGCGGGGTCGTGCGACCGATCCCGGCGGCGCGGGCGGTCGTGGGTCCGGTGTCCAGGTCGGTGGCGATGATGGTCACGGTCGTCGTCCTCGGGTCTCCGGGGGGCCGGCCGATCCGGCACCCGTCCACCGAGGACGCTAGGAGACCGCGGCGCCGGGCGGACGCCGTCCGGGCGACGACGACGAAAGACGGACGTCCGGCAGCCCTCGTCCGACGATCTCCGGACATCCCTGCTGCGCGGACCACGTCGTCCACCCCCGGACCGGGGACACCGGTGTCCGGACAGCGCCGCGTCCGGCGGACAGAATGCACGGGACCCATGAACCCGATCACGCCGCCACGCATCGACGTCGAGACCCAGAGCTCCGACCTCGACGAAGCCCGCGACTTCCTCGCGACCGCCTACGCGGGGAACGAGTGGAGCGCCGACGCGACCGGACAGCCGTTCGCGTTCCGCTACTCGGCGGTGGGGGACGCCGCGATGTCGCTGCGGTCGATCCGCTTCGACGGCCACCTCGAGGGCGTCATGACGCCGTCCGACGACTTCGTGGTGCAGTGGACGACCCGCGGCACCGCTGCGATCGGGTCCGGAGACGCCCGGATCGTGATGGAGCCCGGTCGACCGCAGCTCTGGCCGCAGCAGGGCGCCGCGTTCTCGTACGACGACTACGACCAGCGCATCGTCCAGGTCAACCGGAGCGCCCTCGAGGAGGTCGCCGGTGAACGCGGGACCGCGCCCGGGCAGCTCGTGCTCGACCCCACCGTCCGACCGGACGAGCGGGCGATGCGCGTCTGGCGGAGCAGCGTCCAGCTCATCTCGCACACCGTCCTCGACCGCCGTGCCTCCCCGCTGCTGCAGGCCGAGATGGGTCGGCTCGGGGCGCTGGCACTGCTGGAGCTGTACCCGGTCGTCAGCGCCTCGCTGCCGGACGAGCTGCTGCTCCCCCGCAACGCGCACGTCCGACGAGCCGTCGAGTACGTCCACGAGCACGCGCACCTGCCGATCACGAGCACCGACCTGGCGCGGGTCGCGTCACTCAGTCTCCGCGCCCTCCAGACGGCGTTCCAGCGGACCTTCGAGCTCTCGCCGAACGCGTACATCCGACAGGTCCGGCTCGACCGCGTGCGCGAGGCGCTGCTCGCCGGCGACCCGGCGACGACGAACATCGCCGAGGTCGCGCGCGAGTGGGGGTTCGCCCACGCGGGCCGCTTCTCCGCGACCTACCAGCAGCGCCACGGCGAGTACCCGCGTCAGACCCTGCGCCGATCCGGCCGTCAGCGCGCGTAGGCGTCGACGAAGAGCGCTCCGCGGAGGTCCCGCAGGGTGTCGACGAGCCGCTCGATCGTGCGCCCGGAGATGCCGGACACCTCGAGGTCGTACGGACCGAGCGCCGGCAGGCGGCCGGTGCGGATCCGTACGACCTCCCACCCGACGGCGCGGACGGCACGGTCCTTCCGCCGGTCGGTCTCCTGCCGGGGTCCGACGTGCTCGAGCCCGTGTCGGCCCGTGCTGTCGTACTCGATCGCGACGCGCAGCTCCGGGAGCACGATGTCCGGCCAGGCCTCGACGTGGTCGAAGAACGGGCGGTCGAGCCGGATGGCCGTGTGGTCGAACGTGAAGGCGAACCGGTCGCGCAGCACCTGCCGCAGGTCGGCCTCGACCGCCGACGCCGGCGCGGGGGCGCACACGCTCGTGAAGGAGTCGCCCGACGGGACCCTCGGGGTCTTCGTGCAGATCGACCGCGGGACCGGCTGCGACGACCGTGCACCGCTCGCCCGTGTCGAGCGTGCGCCCGACCGTCCCGCAGCACGAGCCCTCGATCGGGACGACGCCACCGCACCGGTCGGCACCCGGCCCACGCCGGGGACCGGGCCTCGCCCCGGAGCCGACGGGAGCGTCCGGCGGCCGCTGACCCGCTCCGCCCGCTGCGGCGGCGGGACCGCTGCCGGCCAGTCCTCGGGGAGCACCGGCCACCGCTGCGGTGCCGCCTGCAGGTGGCACTCGGGGCACCAGACGGACCGTCGGCGCTCCCGCCCGGGTCGCGACCGCTGCTCGGCAGGCGTCGCGACGAAGACGTGACCGACGTCGCACTCCCACGTCAGCAGGACCTCGGCCGCGGGCGGCACCTGCGTGAGCACCACGCCGTGGTTCCACTCCGGGTGGTACTGCCGCACGAGCACCGGGTACGACGCCCACGCCGAGCGGAACTCGCCGACGGCGTACGGTACGGCGGTGCCCCGCGACCACTGTCGCCGTCGCCACCACGCGTCCACCGGTTCGACCACGCCGTCACCGTAGGGAGCACCACCGACACCGGCACGTGCTCGACCGCCGTGGCCTCAGCGGAACCCGTCGTCCCGCCGGCTGCGGTGCAGGGTGTCGCTCGGGTGCTCGCCGAAGCGGTCGGCGTACGCGGCGGCGAACCGACCGAGGTGCGCCCACTGCCACCGGCGCGCGACGTCGGCCACCAGGAGGTCCCCGCCGGACGTCTCGAGCTCCCGTCGGGCACCGTCGAGCCGCTCCGCCCGGAGCCTGGCCATCGGCGACTCCCCGAACCGACGGTGCATCGCGTTCTGCAGCCCCCGCTCGCTGATCCCGACGGCGTCCGCGATGTCCCGGAGCGTGACCGGCTGGTCGGCGTGCGCGCGGATCCACTCCGCTGCGCGCGCGGCGGAGCCACGGCCGGTCGGCGCGACGGCCGGCAGGACCGGGAAGGCCGCCACGACGGCGTCGGCGATCTCCGCGTTGATCGTCTGTCGGACGGCGTCGGCGAGCGCGGCGTCCATGACCGGTCCACCGTGCGCACGGATCACGGCACGCAGGGCCCGCCGCGCGGACTCGTCCGGGGACTCCGGCGCGAGGACCACCGGCCCGGTCGGCAGGTGTCCCCTGCGCACGAGCGCGCGACGGAGCACGCGGTCCGACAGGTGGACCATCGTGATCGTGCGGACGTCCGCCGTGAAGGCGTAGCGACGCGAGGCGGTGAGCAGGACCGGTGCACCCGGCTGCACGGCGAGCGGGTCGCCGCCGTCGAGGTCCTCGATGGTCGCACTGCCGTCCCCGATCCAGAAGACGATGTGCTCGTCGCGCGGCTGCATGACGCCGGCCCGCGTGCCCTGGACCTCGGCCCGGCGGACCGAGACCTCGGCGTCGCCCGCGCCGAGGTAGCGGAAGGTGTCGAGCGCGCTGTCGATCCCGCCGGCGGTCCCGTAGATCTCGTCGAGTTCGTCACCCCGGTGCTCGCTGACCGCCTCCACGCGGAAGCGTCGGAACGTGGGGTGCTCCGTCCCTCGTGCCTGCCCAGTCACGATCGCATGGTCTCAGGACCGGCGGCCGGTGTGCGCTTCCCGGACAGCGTGTCCCGGTGTCGGAGTCGCCGTCCGTGCACCTCCGGACGGCCGAGGGCGGACGGCGGACGGCGGACGGCGGACGGCGGACGGCGGACGGCGGACGGCGGAGCGTGCGGACGGGTCACCACCGGATGCGGGCGAACTCCTCGCGTAGTCGCCGCGCGCGACCGGGATGCACCTGCTCGACCCAGCCGATCCGGCCGAGCAGGTGCGCGCGGAGGTCGGGGTGCCCGGCGCGGTCCTGCGACGCCGGGCCGTGGACGACGCAGTTGTGCAGGACGGCGTGCAGCCGGTCGACCTCACGGCGACCGGGCGACGGCCGCTCGTTGACGACGACCCCCGTGACCGACTGCCGGCTCCCCCGCCTCCGGACCCGGCTCTTGCGGGGGTTGAGCCGGTACCCCTGCTCGGTCACGATCCGCTCGACGCCGCGCAGGAAGGCGTCGGGTCGGGCGGCCAACCGGTGGTCGCCGCTGAAGGTCAGGTCGTCGGCGTAACGGGTGTACCGGGCACCGGTCGCTCCCGCCCAGCCGGCGAGGCGGGCGTCGAGGTGCCGCAGCGCCGTGTTGGCGAGGGCCGGCGACGAGGGCGCGCCCTGTGGCAGGTGGGCGACGGCGAGGGCCTCGCGCAGCGCGGCGCGTTCCTCGGGACTCCCGCCGGCGGGCATCGCGGTGAGGACGTGGGGCGGGACCCGGTGGGTGCAGAGCCCGGTCAGGACGTGCGCGAGCGGTTCCGCGTAGCCGGCGGACCGGAACACGCCGTAGACCGTCGGGGCGGTGACGCTGGCGAAGAACGTGGTCAGGTCGGCGCTGAGCACGACGTGCTGCCCGGTGTGCACCGCGGCGCCGGTGACGACGCTCCGTCCCGCCACGAACCCGTGGGCGGCGTCGTGCACCGGGAGCCGGACCAGCAGGCCGTCCAGGACGGTGCGCTGCGTCCGGCGGAGCAGGTCCATCGGCTTCTCGAGCAGGCGCGGTACCCGTCCGGGCCGGACCACCCACTCGTGCCGGACGTGGTGGAGCGGACTGCCCGCCGGGGCGTGCCGGTTCCACGCCCGGGTGTCGGCGAGCCAGAGCAGCCGACCGACGGTGACGTCGAGCGCCCGGGCGAGCTCCGGGAGCGTGTCGACGAGCAGCGGGCTCTCGGTTGCGGGGCGTGCGCGGACGGCGGTGACCGGACGGGCGAGCACGCGGACCGGACGCCGGGCCTCGCGGGAGCGGTGCAGGGCGGCGAGCCGGGGCGCCGCGGCGAGCACCCGGGCGAGCTGGCGGGGTGCGTCGACGGGCGGTCGCGGGTAGGTGTCGAGCGCCGCCCCGACGGCTCGTCCCACGTAGGCGCGGTCGACGCCGACCACGGCGTAGCCGGCGGCGGTCAGGTCGTCGACGGCCCACGAGTCGGCGGTGAGGAAGGCGTCGGCGAGCGCCGTCGCCACGACCTCGAGGGGCGTGGGGTTCCCGGAGGACCCGTCGGTGCCTCCGTGCGGCGTCGCGCGCGGAGCGCGCCGTCCCGCTCGGGGCGTGTCGTCCTGCTGGTCCTGCGTGCCCCGGGGTGACCCCGGAGAGGTCGACGCGTCGCGCGCGTCGGCCGCCTCCCCCGGGAACTCCACGCGGTCACCCTACGGTGTGCGACCGACGGACGGGAGGCGCGCGGCCGGACCGCCACGCGCCTCCCGTCCGGCTCCGGTCCCGCTAACGACGTGGGCGGCCGAGCAGGACCGTGCCGACCACCGCGGCGATGCCCGCCCAGACGAGCGGACGCGTCACGCGGCGGCGCTTCGCCACCCAGCCGCCGTCGGTCGCGTTGTGGGCGTCGGCGGGCTCGTACAGGTTGCCGTCGCTCGGCACGCCCTTGCCCCGGAGCGCGAACGTCTCCACCATCGGCTTCGTGATCTTGTGGAACAGTCCCGGGAACACGTACTGCAGCGGCACGAGCGACGCCTGGATCCGCCCGACGAAGCGGTAGCGCTTCGGGTGCAGCGCGGCGCGGACGACGGCCCGACCGGCGCGCTCGACCGACACGGTGGGCGGCAGGGGGTGCGAGGTCTTGCCGGTGTAGTTCGCCCCGTTCTGGTAGATCGGGGTGTCGATCGTCGAGGGGAGCAGGGCGGTGAACCGGATCCCGGTGCCCGCGTACTCGTCGCCGAGGACGTCGACCAGACCGAGTGCGGCGTGCTTGCTCGTCACGTACGCCGACTGGTACGGCGCGGAGAGCAGCGACTGGATCGACCCGACGAGCACGTACGTCCCCGTGCCGCGCTGCTTCCAGTGCGGCAGCAGCGCGGAGATCGCGTGGAGGTGCCCGTACAGGTTCGTGTCGACGACGCGCTTGAACGCCTTCGTCGGGGTCTGCTCGAAGAGCCCGTAGACGAAGAGCGCCGCGTTGCCGACGAAGACGTCGATCCGGCCGAACCGTGCGGTGGTGGTGGCGACGAGGTCGCGCACGGCGTGCTCGTCGGCGACGTCGGTCGGGATCGCGACCGCCTCGGCGCCGAGTGACCGGCACTCGGCCGCGGCGGCCTCGAGGCTGTCGTGGCTGCGAGCGGCGAGCACGAGGGTGGCCCCCTGTCGGGCGAACTCGTGCGCCGCGGCCCTCCCGATGCCGCTCGATGCTCCGGTGACGACGACGATCTTCCCGCGGAACCGTTTGGTCATGACCTCGTTGCTACCCGCGACCGGCTGCGACGACGCCCAGGCCGGGTGCGGTTGCCCCACGGCTTCCCGGACGTGCCCGGGGGTGCGACGATGGGCGCATGCCGAAGGACGAGCTGACGATCGAGGAGGCGACGGCGATCGCCGAGCACGCCCGGTCCGGGGCGCTCCCGCTCGGGGACCCCGAGGTCCGCCGCGTCGTCGAGCAGGCGAACCGGACGCTGGTCCGGGCGCAGATGTGGGGCGAGGACCGCAGCCCGAGGCTCCGCCGTCGTCGGCGGTGGCTCGCCGCGGGCGCGCTGGTGATGGTGCTCGTCTGGGTCGCCGGGCTGCTCGTCCCCCTCGCCTTCCGTCTCGGCCTCTGAGACCGGCGGTCGACCGTCGCGCGAGCGCAGGCGCGACGACCGATCGTCGTGTGAGCCGCGTCGCGTGAGCGCGGCTCAACACGCCCGGCCCTCGGAGTGGGGTTGCCCGGAACACCCCGTCCGGGTTGACTCGACCGCGTGACGAGCACCGCGGACCGCCCCTCGTCGACGCCGACGTGGACGATCAGCGTGCGCGACGACACCGGTCCGATCGTGCTCGGCGGCCTCCGGACGTCGTGGGCTCCGCTGGCGAAGCAGACCATCATCGCCGCGCTGATCGTCGGGGCTGCCGTGGGGAGCACCTTCTCCCCGTGGCTCGAGGTCACCGACGCCCCGCTGATGTGGAGCGGGGTCGCGATCGCCCTCCTCGGTCTGGTCTTCGCCGCCGTCGCCGTGCGCTCGTCCGCGGCGATGCGGGTCGAGCTGCTCGTCCCCGCGATCGACTTCGTCGCGGTCGGCTTCCTGCGCTACGGCACCGGCGACGCCGCCTCGGTCTTCACCGCGATCGTGGTGCTGCCCGTGGTGTGGGTCGCCGCGAACCCCGGGCGACGGCACGTGGTGTGGCCGGTGCTCGGCACGACCGGCACGCTGCTGCTGTCCTACGCGATCTCCCCGACCGAACCGCGGCCGAGCGAGCTCGTGCGGCTGTTCATCGTCGTGTTCGTGTTCGGGGCGACGGCTGCCGTGACGAACGAGCTCGCGCGGCAGGCCGGCCTCCAGCTCGCCGCGGTGCAGCGCCGGCGTCGTGTGGCCGAGGGCGAGATCGACCGCGCGGCCCTCGTGCAGCAGTCGCTCCTGCCGACGACCGCCGCGGGGCTGCCCGGGGAGCTCCGCGCGGTGGGCGTGTGCATCCCCGCGCGGACGGTCGGCGGCGACTTCTACGACTGGTTCCCCACCCCCGGCGGCGCCGCCTTCACCCTCGGCGACGTGATGGGCAAGGGCGTCGGCGCGGGCATGATCGCCGCCGCCGTGCGCTCGCTCATCCGCAGCACCGTCGACGAGTCCGACCCCGCGGTCGCCGTCCGCCGCGCCGCGACCGGGCTCGCGACCGGGACGTCCGACCTGACCAGCGGACAGTTCACGACGTGCTTCCACGTGCGGGTCGACCGTGACGGGCACGCCCGGTGGGTGGACGCCGGGCACGGGCTGACGGTGCTGCGGAGCGTCGACGGCACCGTCCGCCCGCTGCGGTCGGCGCACCTGCCGATCGGTGTCGGCACGAGCTGGACCGCCGAGGACACCGTCCTCGAGCCCGGCGACGTCATCGTGGCCGTGAGCGACGGCGTGCTCGACCTGTTCGGCGGCGACCTCGACTCGCTCGACCGCTTCGAGGCGTGGGTGGCGGAGCGGGACCACCCGCAGCAGGTCGTCGACGGCATCGCCGAGCTCGCGCACGCCGACGAGCACCCCGACGACGTCACCGTGCTGTGCGTCGGCTACGTCCCCTGAGCGGACCGACCCCTCGTCGCGACCGCGGTCCGGCGCGCGTGTCCCTCGAAGTGTGGACTGGTCACCGGACCGATCACGGGTGATGATCGTGCGTCCCGTCCACCGACGGGCACGAGAACAGGGATCCCCCGGATGCTGCACGACCACACGCCGACCGACGCCGCCCACACCGTCGACCGACGCCGCTTCCTGGCGCTCGGGCTGGGCAGCGCCGCAGCCACGACGGCCGCCGTCGGAGCGGCACTGACGCCGGACGACCACGCCGCGGCGGCCACCACGACGTCGTCCCGAGGGGTGCTCCTCGCCGCCGACGAGTTCGACGGCGCCGCCGGCAGCGCCCCGAACCCGGGGATCTGGCGGTTCGACACGGGCGCCGGCGGGTGGGGGAACGCCGAGCTGCAGACCTACACCGACTCGCGACGGAACAGCGCGCTGGACGGCGCGGGCAACCTCGTCATCACCGCACGACGCGAGGCCGACGGCACGTACACCTCCGCGCGGCTGAAGACCGAGGGCACCTTCACCGCGCAGTACGGCCGGATCGAGGCACGCATCCGGATCCCGCGCGGGCAGGGGATCTGGCCCGCGTTCTGGATGCTCGGCGCGGACATCGGGCAGGTCGGATGGCCGGCCTGCGGCGAGATCGACGTGATGGAGAACGTCGGGTACGAGCCCGGTGTCGTGCACGGCACCGTGCACGGACCCGGCTACTCCGGAGCGCAGGGGATGTCGGCCGCTGCGACGCTGCCGAACGGTGCGGCCTGGGCGGACGCGTACCACGTCTTCGGGGTCGACTGGCGCCCCGGATCGGTCACGTGGCTCGTCGACGGCGTCGCGCAGCGCACGGTCACCCGGGCCGACGTGGGGTCGTCGCCGTGGGGCTTCGACAAGCCGTTCTTCGTGCTGCTCAACGTCGCCGTGGGCGGCACCTGGCCCGGGTCGCCGGACGCGACCACCCGGTTCCCGCAGCAGATGTTCGTCGACTGGGTGCGGGTCTGGCAGCAGGCCTGACGGCGAACGGGACCCGCGGGGCGAGCCCGCCACGCTCCTCTCGTCCGTCCAGTGCTCAGCGCCTCGCGCGTGCCAGCAACCAGAGGTACGTCGCGTGGCCGACCAGCGCCAGGCCGAAGAACACCGCGGCGACCGCGTAGACGCGGTCGAGCTCGCCCTGGCCGATGACGAGCATCACGACGCAGAACACCACGGCCGCGGCGAGGACGCCGACCTGGATCGTCGACCAGATGCGGCGGAAGCGGGGCATGCCGGAGTCGTCCACGGCCCCATTCTGCCCGACCGGCGCGACGGGCCCGGGTCGCCGCGGCCTACTTCTCCGGGTCGTGGCCCCAGTTCATGAGCGAGTACCGCCACTTCGAGTCGTGGGAGTCGCCCTTCGGTTCCTGCTTCGAGTGCCGCGCCACGTAGCCGACGACCTTCCGCATGTGGGCGTAGTCGTCGTCGGTGTAGTCGCCCTGCTTCTTCTCGAGGATGCGGACGATGTGCCGCCCGCTCTCGTGTCCGGTGGACTCGCCGCCGCCGTCGGACTTCTGTCCGACCTCCTTCGACTCGTCCGTGTCGAGCCACTTCCGCAGTTCGGACGCGGTCATGTTCACCGCGTCGGCGAAGTCGTCGCGAGTCTGCTTCTCGTCGTGCTGGTCGTCGCTCATGGCGGCCAGCGAACGCGCCGGGCCTGGGTGTCCACGCAGCGCTGCGTGTCCCCCGTTCCGGTGCGCTGATCGGACGCCGCTCCGCATCCGTCCAGCACTGGTCGGGTTGTGTGTCCCCCGAACACCCCACGACAGGAAGCGAGAGCAACATGCGCGCAGTGGTCTGGCACGGCATCGGGGACATCCGTCTCGACGAGGTCCCGGAGCCCACCATCCAGCACCCGGAGGATGCGATCGTCCGGATCACCCGCAGTGCGATCTGCGGCACGGACCTGCACTTCGTCCGCGGCACCATGGCACCGATGGAGGAGGGCACCATCCTCGGGCACGAGGCCGTCGGCGTCGTCACCCAGGTCGGTGACGCCGTCCGCGGGTTCAGCGCCGGGGACCGCGTCGTCATCAACTCGACGATCTCGTGCGGCGCATGCCGGTACTGCCGGATGGGCAAGACCGCGCAGTGCGACGTCGCGAACCCGAACGGCCCGCAGGCCGGCACGAGCTTTTTCGGCGGCCCGCAGTCGACCGGGCCGGTGAACGGTCTGCAGGCGGAGTACGTGCGCGTGCCGTACGCCCGCAACACGATGCACCCGCTGCCCGAGAACGTCAGCGACGAACAGGCGATCCTGCTCTCCGACATCTTCCCGACCGGCTGGTTCGGTGCTGAGCTCGCCGGGGTCACCCGCGGCGACGTCGTGGTCGTGTTCGGCGCCGGCATCGTCGGCCAGTTCGCCGCCGCCTCCGCCTACAAGCTCGGCGCAGCCCGCGTGATCGTCGTCGACGGCGAGGAGACCCGGCTCGCCGCGGCGCTCGCGCAGCACTGCGAGGTCGTCGACTACAACCGCGAGGACCCGGTGCAGGCGATCATGGACCTGACGAACGGCATCGGCGCGGACGCCGTGATCGACGCCGTCGGGGTCGACGCGGAGCGCCCGAAGCAGGGCCCCGCAGCAGTGTCCGACGAACAGGCCCAGCAGTTCGACGCCGAGGTGCAGCAGGTCGCGCCCGACGCCTCGCCGGACGGCTTCGGCGAGCAGCAGCAGTGGAAGCCCGGTGACGGCCCGTCGCAGGTCGCACAGTGGGCGGTCGCGTCGGTCGCGAAGTACGGCCGCATCGGCATCATCGGCGTCTACGGTCCGACCGCGCAGTCGTACCCGATCGGCGAGGCGATGAACAAGAACCTGACGATCCGGATGGGCAACTGCGACCACCACTCGGTCACCCCGCCGCTCATCGACCTGGTGGCATCGGGGCAGTTCGACCCGACCGCGCTGATCACCGAGCACGAACCCATCGGCGACGCGATCGCCGCGTACGAGGCCTTCGACCGCCGCGAGCCCGGCTGGGTCAAGGTCGAACTGGAGGCGACACGATGACCACCGCACCGAGCGACCAGTACGCCTTCGGCGACCCGCGCAGCCGCTACCCCGACGTCTCTCCGGAGCCGCAGACCCAGGACGAGCCCGGCCTGCAGTCGCAGATGACCCCCGTCCCCGACCTCGGCGAGTCCAGCTACCGGGGCACCGGGCGCCTCGAGGGCCGGAAGGCCCTCATCACCGGAGCCGACTCGGGCATCGGCGCCGCCGTGGCGATCGCCTTCGCCCGCGAGGGGGCCGACGTCGTCCTGGCCTACCTGCCCGAGGAGCAGTCCGACGCCGACCACGTGATCGAGCAGATCGAGGCGGCCGGGCGGAAGGCGGTCGCGGTCCCCGGTGACCTGCGCGACAAGGCGTACGCGGGGCGGCTCGTCGAGCGCGCCGTCGACGAGCTCGGGGGCATCGACGCGCTGGTCAGCGTCGCCGGCAAGCAGCGGTGGCAGCCCGACCTGCTCGACATCACCGACGACCAGTTCGAGGCGACGTTCGACGTCAACGTGTTCGGGCTCTTCCGCCTGGTGAAGGCAGCCCTGCCGCATCTGCAGCCGGGGTCGACGGTCACGACGACCGCGTCCATGGAGGCCTACCAGCCCGCGCCGGACCGCCTCGACTACGCGGCGTCGAAGGGCGCGATCAACAACTTCTCCAAGGGGTTGTCGCAGCTGCTCGTCGAGCGCGGCATCCGGGTCAACATCGTCGCCCCGGGTCCGACCTGGACCGTCCTGCAGCCGAGCGGCGGCGTCGACCCGGAGTCGCTGCCCGAGTTCGGCAGCAGCGAGTCGCCGGTGGGCCGCGCCGCCCAGCCCGCCGAGCTCGCCCCGGCGTACGTGTTCCTCGCGTCGCAGGAGTCGAGCTTCGTGGCCGGCGAGACCCTCAACGTCAACGGGGGCATGGTCACGCCCTGACCCCGGACCGCCTCGGCTCGTGGAGCGGACACGCTGCTCCCCGAGCGGGAATGCCCGCGCATCCACCGACGTCGAACCATCCACACACCACGCGAAGGAGCACACCATGACCCTCGACCTCCACAAGGGGAACAGCGTCGACACCGAGCGTCACTGCCTGCCGACCAGCACCCGGCACGCCCTGCACGACGACCAGCAGGAGCAGACGTTCGGACGCTGGCTCGGCCAGATCAACGGACAGCGCTGAGCGCGTTCGCTGCGCGCTGACGGACGGGAGGCGCGGTGCCGGCTGGCACCGCGCCTCCCGTCCGTTCGTGGTCACGCCGGACGCCGCCGGTCACGGCGAGACGCCGTCACGCCGGCGCGGCGCTGCTAGGTTGCAGCTGTGTCGTGGGGTCGGTGGTGGTTCGCGCTGCAGGCGTCGGGCGGAGCCGTCTGGTGGCTGCTGGTCCCCACCGTGCCGATCGTCCGGACCGCGACGCTCGGCTCGTTCGACCCCGTCCCGGTCGCCGCGCTCGACGTCCCGCTGTTCGTCGTCGCCTCGGCACTGGCCGCCGCGGGCCTCCGCTGGTCCGCCGTCGTCGCCACGGGGTGGACGGTGCTCGTGCTGCTCGGGACGGCCGCCTGGGCGACGGTCACCCGTGAGGCGGGCTGGGGTGTCGTCGCGATGACCGCAGCGACCGTCGGCTCCGTCCTCGCGCTGTGCCACGTGCTGCTCGGGCGGGTGCCGACCGAACTCGTCACGTCGGGTCCGCTGCGCTTCCGGACCGCCGACCCGGACGCGGGACCCGTCCGGCACCTCCTCGGGACCGCGGTGCAGATCGTCGTGTTCTGGGGGCTCTTCCTCGGCGTCCTCCCGCTGCTGATCGCCGCCGCCGAGACCCGGTGGCGGCTCCGTCCCCCGCTGCCCGACGCCGTCGTGCAGGTGGTCAGCGGGACCGGTCTCGTCGTCTTCGTGCTGGCGAGCCTGCTCGGCCTCGCCTCGGCGGTGTCGATGTCGACGCGTGGCGGCGGAACCCCCTTGCCGTCGGCGATGCCCAACCGGCTCGTGGTCGCCGGCCCCTACCGGGTGGTGCGGAACCCGATGGCTCTCGCCGGGCTGACCCAGGGCGCTGCGGTGGGGCTCGTCGCGGCGTCCTGGACGGTGCTCGTCTACGCGGTCGCGGGCTCCGTCGTGTGGAACTGCGTCGTGCGCCCGCTCGAGGAGCGCGACCTGGAGCAGCGGTTCGGTGACGACTTCCGCCGCTACGCCGCAGCCGTCCGGTGCTGGGTGCCGCGGTTGCGCCCGTTACCGCGGAGCTGAGCGCGCGCCACGGGACGCAGCACGAGCGCGCGAACCGGATGGTCCGCCCGTCCGCGTCCGGAACACGACCGGACCCGCCGGGTGCCCCGGAGCGCGTGCAGTGTGGACGGAGCCGTCCGACCGGGCGGCACCCCGCTCGCGCAGACCCGCCGGCGAGGACGGCCGGCGGGACGACGCGGGAGGTGCAACGGGTGCGATCGAGACTCTCCGACCTGCACGAGGAACCGGGCGAGTGGCACCGGCGTGGGCTGCGTCACCCGGACGAGATCGCGTCCCTCGTGCACACCCGGCTGCTGGAGAACGTCCCGGCCGACCCCGCGTACCGCGACTTCTTCTCCGCCGAGTGAGCGTCGTGCGTTCCTCCGCTCAGAGCTCCCGGAGCATGCGGCCGGCGACGGCGTCGTTCCAGGACGTGGTGGACCCGACCTCGGTCGCGGTGTGCAGTCCCCCGTGCCCGTCCTCCAGCCCGCACCGCCACCGGTCGAACACGCTCATGCAGAGCGTCCGTGCCGTGCGCACCGCGCCGGCGACGGGCCGCTGCGGCGCTGCGTGGCGGAGCGGACGCTGCGGCGTCCTGTCGCCGAGCGGGTCCGTGGTCGCGTCGTCGGTCGGCTCCGGTTCGACAGCGGGCAGGGGGGTCGTGGTGGTGTCGTCGTGCATCTCACCAGTGGGACGTCACGAGCAGCGGATCCGTCACGAACTGACGCACCCGACACCACGCGGGCACTCCCCGCGCTGCCGGTGCATGCTCGGTGGAGACCGGTCCACCGACCGGCAGCCCGAGTCGGACGGAAGGCGGGGATGAGCGACGGCACCGCGCTGCAGCACGCGTCCGACGCGACGCTCGTCGCCCGCGCGGCCGACGGCGACGTGCTGGCCTTCGAGGTGCTCGCCCGCCGGCACGGACCGCTGATGCGCGTCTACGCGGAGCAGGTGCTCGGCTCCAACGTCGAGTCCGACGACGTCGTGCAGGAGGCCTTCCTGACGGGGTGGCGGAAGCTCGCGGACCTCGAGGACGCCGAGCGGTTCCGCCCCTGGATCATGCAGATCGTCACCCGCCGGGCCCTCGACCGTCTCCGGCGTCGACGTCACCACGACGACCTGGACGACCACGACGAGGCGGCCGACCCGTCGCAGGCCCCGGAGCGTACCGTCGAGACGCGCATGCAGCTCGACGCGATGTGGGCTGCTCTGGACCGGATGCCGATCGACCAGCGTCGGTGCTGGCTGCTCCGGGAGACCGCCGGGTACAGCTACCAGCAGATCGCCGAGGAACTCGAGCTCCCGACGTCGACGGTGCGGGGCCTGCTCGCACGGGCGCGACGGTTCCTCGCCGCGGAGATGGAGGGATGGCGATGACGACCGACGACCTCCCCCTGCCCGACGACGACCTCGACGGCCACACGATCGAGGAGATCGCGGACTACCTCGACCGCGGTCGGGACCCGATCGACCCGTCCATCGAGGGCTCGGCGGTCTGCCGACTCGCGATGACGAACATGCAGCGCCTGCGCGAGCTCTCGCTCGGCGCGCTCGAGCAGCGCGCCGGTGCCGAGCCCGACCGGGAGACCGCCTGGGTCGACCGCTTGCTGGGAGCGATCCGCGCCGAGGTGCGGCCCGGTCGCGACGTCCCGGTCGCCCACCCCGATCCGCGCCTGCGCCTGGCGGTCACCGAGGCGGCCGTGCGCGGACTCGTGCGCCGTGCCGGCGACACGATGGGCGGCGTCGTGATGGGCCGCTGCGTGCTGCGGGGCGACGTGGAGGAGCCCGGAGCCGCGGTCAGCATCGACGTGACTGCCGGGCTCGTGTACGGCGGGTCGGCCCCGGAGACCGCCGAGCGCCTGCGGGTCACCGTCGCCGAGGCCGTCGAACGGCACACCGAGCTGCGCGTCGAGGCCGTCGACGTCCACTTCGACGACGTCTACCTGCCCTGACGACCACCTGCCTGACCACGACCTGCCCGACCGGCGGCGAGACGACCCACCAGCAGCAAGGAGCGCGACCATGGACGACGAAGCGATCTCACGCACGGTGACGGCCGGCATCCGACACGTCCCCGGGGTCACCGGGGTCTACCCGCCCCGACCCGTCGCCGCCGCGGCCGAGACCGTGGTCGACGCGGTGGTGCCCGTACCGCTCCGTCTGCACGACCCCGACGTCCTGGTCGACGTGGACCGACGCGGCGGCCGCGTGCACGTCGTCACCGGCATCAGCGTCGACGGCGGCCGTCCCGCCGCGGACACCCTCCGCGCGGTGGGTGAACGGGTCCGCGACCTGCTCGACGCCGACACGACCGCGACGGCGGACCTCATCAGCGTGACCGTCCGGCTGGTCGAGGACCCGGTCGACGCGGCCGTGGCGCCTCCCGAGGGCGGGCCCCCGGACGCGACCGCGCTGCCGACGAGCGATGTGTGAGCGCTTCCGCTCGGAACTCCCCCACCCGTACGGTCGTACCGACGCGGCGGGACCGTACACGCTCGTGGTCGGCGAGCACCAGCTGTCGTCCTGGGACCTCGGCCCCACCGGCAGGGCCGGCAGCGCACCGGACGGGAGGCGCGTGGCGGATCAGCGCCACGTCGCGCGTCCGACGCCGCGCCGGTCCGGAGGCACGTGGCCGGCCGGCACCGTGCCTCCCGTCCGCCGCGTCACCGGTCCGAGCGGTGAGCATGCCATGATCCGGGGGTGCGCATCGACGACTTCCCCGTCCCGGAGACCCCGGCCGCCCGAGCGGCTGCGTCGCTCGCCACGCGCTACCAGTCGACGGCGATCACGGCGCACGCCGTCCGGTCCTGGTACTGGGCAGCGGGCTTCGCGGCGCTCGACGGGCTCGACGGCGTCGACCACGAACTGCTGTGGGTCGCGGCCGTCCTGCACGACATCGGCACCGTGACCGAGTTCGACAACCACACGGTGTCCTACGAGCACGCCGGTGGGCACGTCGCCGTCGCCCTGACGACCGGGGCGGGTTGGGCCGTCGAGCGGCAGCAGCGCGTGCTCGACGTGATCGTGCGGCACAACTGGCCGGACGTCGACGTCCTCCTCGACCTCGAGGGGCACCTGCTCGAACGCGCGACCGGGCTCGACGTCTCCGGTGCGGGGGCCGAGCTGCTGCCGGAGTCGTACCTGCGCGAGGTGCTCGCACGGCACCCTCGCGGCTCGCTGGCTGCGGAGTTCGGCGCGTGCGTCGTCGACCAGGCCGCTCGCAAGCCCGACACCGCAGCGCGGCGCCTGGTCGACGGCGGTGTCGTCCGGAAGCTCGCGCAGAACCCGCTCGAGGCGCTGTCCTGACCACGACGCGCGCGCGAGGCTCAGCCGGACGTGTCAGCATCGGATCATGACCACCGCCGAACCCGACGTCCGTCACGTCGTCGAAGCGTCCGGCGACGACCTCGACGCGGCCCGAGCGGTGTTCGAGTCGGCGTACGGTGCCGCCGGGTTCCTGCCCGAGCGGACCGAGCGGGACTTCGGCTACCGGTTCCGATCGGTCGGTGGCGAGGGGATGTCGCTGGACTCGAAGCGCTTCGACGGTCGGATGGCCGGCGAGGTCGACGCGACGAGCCACTACTTCGTGACGTGGGTCAGCGACGGCGGCGGACTGCTGGACATCGACCGCGACGAGGTGGCGCTCGCGCCCGGACGCCCGATCGTGTTCCCGAGCGAGCGCCCGTACCGCTTCGACCTCGCCGACGTCCGGCAGAACGTGGTGCAGTTCGACCGCCGCACGCTCGAGCGCACCGCCGCCGAGCTGCACGGCACGGAGCCGGCGCCGCTCGTGTTCGACCACGCCGCGCTGCCCCGACGGGAGGACGTCCGGACGTGGAACGCCGAGCTGCGGGCCTCCGCGCAGGTCGTCCTCGGTGCCACGCCGCTGTCCCCGCTCGCGATGGCCGAGGCCACCCGGCGCACCGCGCTGGCGATGCTCCGGACCTTCCCGCACACGACCCTCGCGCCGGCCGCGCCGGTGCCCGTCGGCGCACGGGGCCGGGTGCAGCAGGCGATCGAGTACATGCACGCCAACGCCGACGTCCCGATCACCACGACCGACGTCGCCGAACACGTCGGACTCAGTGTCCGCGGGCTCCAGCAGGGCTTCCAGCGGCAGGTCGGGATGTCACCGAACTCGATGCTCCGCGGGATCCGCTTCGACCGGATCCGGACGGAGCTCCGGTACCACTCGGTGGGCGAGATCACCGTGGCGGACACTGCGCGGCGGTGGGGGTTCGCGCACGCCGGGCGGTTCTCCTCCGCCTACGCGAAGCGGTTCGGGGAGCTGCCGAGCGAGACCCTGCGCGCGCGTCGCTGACCGACTGCGTGGGCCCTGCCGGGATCGAACCGACGACATCCACGGTGTAAACGTGGCGCTCTACCAGCTGAGCTAAAGGCCCCTGCCGTCGATCCTAGACGCTCGGTGGGAACACCCTGTCCACGGTCCTGCGACGATGGACCCGTGGACGACAGCACCGGACCATCGACCGACCCTGCCCCTGCCGCGGACGGCGCTGGGGACCTGCGCGGCCTCGCCAGGGCGGGAGCCTTCACGCTCGCCGGCGCGGTCCTGGCCGCGGTGTTCGCCGTCGTCTGGCTGTTCGGCGTGCAGCACGCCGACCTGGGAGCGGCTGTCCTCGGCCTGTTCGTCATGCTGTTCGCCCTGGTCGCCGCCGTGGTCGGGATCGTGTTCCTCGTCGTCGCCGCGGCCGACGCGCGGCGCTCGCGCAGGGTCGGCTCCGGACCCCACGGCCGCTGACGCGACTCCTGCCCCGAGCCGTCGGGACCACCCGCGGCGGGGCGCTCAGCCGAACCGCTCGACGAGCTCCCGCTTGAGCACCTTCCCGCTCGGCCCCAGGGGCAGCGCATCCACCACGTGCACGACCCGCGGGTACTTGTACACGGCGATCTCGTTGGCGACGAAGCGGATCAGCTCCTCCGAGGTCACCTCGGCGCCCTGACGGAGCACGACCGCCGCGGCGACCTCCTGCCCGTGCACCTCGTGCGGGATCCCGAACACGGCGGCCATCGTGACGTCCGGGTGGGCGGCGAGGACCTCCTCCACCTGCCGGGGGTACACGTTGTAGCCGTTGCGGATGATCATGTCCTTCGTGCGGTCGACGATGGTGAGGTACCCGTCGTCGTCCTTCCGCCCGAGGTCGCCCGTGCGGAACCACCCGTCGACGATCGCCTCGGCCGTGGCCTCGGGTCGGTTCAGGTAGCCGTTCATCAGGTTGTGGCCGCGGATCACCAGCTCGCCGATCTCGCCGCGCGGCAGCAGGACGGTGCGGTCGGTGACCTCGGGGTCGGCGATCTCGATGTCGACACCCCAGATCGGCGTCCCGATGGTGCCCGGGCGCGGGGTGGCCCCGACGTGGTTGAACGACGCCACCGGCGAGGTCTCCGTGAGCCCGTACCCCTCGTGGACCGGCGCGTCGAACACCTGCTGGAACCGTTCGAGCACGGCGAGCGGCAGCGATGCCCCGCCGGAGATCGCGTACCGCAGGTGCGGTCGGGCCTCGGACCGGGTCGCGGCGTCGAGCAGCGCGATGTACATCGTCGGGACGCCCATGAAGATCGCCGTGTCGTGCTCGACCATGGCCGCGAGTGCGGCGTCGCCGTCGAACCTCGGCAGCATGACGATCGTCGCGCCGGCGCGGAACCCGGTGTTCATGGTGCAGGTCTGCCCGAAGGTGTGGAAGAGCGGCAGCGCACCGAGCAGGACGTCACCCCGACGCATGTCGAAGGTCGTGAGCAGGCACGTGTTGACCTGTTCGAGCAGGGCGAAGTGGGAGCCCTCGGCACCCTTCGGCTTCCCGGTCGTCCCGCTCGTGTACAGGATCGTGGCGGTGTCGAACGGGTGGCGCGGGACGTAGGTGTCGAGCGGTTCGCTCGTCGCGGCGACGGTCTCGAGTCGGTCCGGAGCTCCCTCGGCGTCCGCCGGGGCGAGCACGCTGAGCACGTCGACGCCGGCGGCTGCCGCCCCGGCGCCACCCTCGCCGAGCAGGGGGGCTGCGCAGACGAGCAGTCGGGCGTCGCTGTCGCGGAGCACGAACTCGATCTCCCCGCGCTTGAGCAGCGCGTGCACCGGCACGACCACCGCGCCGAGCGCGAGGACGGCGTAGTAGACGCGCGGGAAGTCGGCGACGTTCGGCACGAGCATCGCGACGCGGTCGCCCTCGCGCACACCGCGCGCGCGGAGGCCGCCGGCGTAGGCGAGGGTCTGCTGCCACAGCTCGGCGTACGTGGTCCGCTGGTCCCCCACGACGACCGCGACGTCGTCCGGGAACCGCGCCGCGGACTCGGCGAGGATCGCGGCGACGGAGGCGGTGGCCTGGGTCGTCCGGGCGCCGTGTGCGGCGCCGGGTGCGGGGTGGCTGCTGGTGGTGGTGCTGGTCATGCCGGCCTTCCGTCTCCCGTGACGAGTTCTCCTCACGGAGCCTACGGCGCTCGGGCCTCCTCGGTCCGGACGCGCGATCTCCGGCGCGCCCCGGCGACCGCGTGTCTGGACGTCGGCTGCACGCAGTGCGCGCAGCGGCTGTGGGCTTGCGCTCACAGCAGGATCGTGTTCAATCGAGACGTCGTGGTGCGGGTCAGGCACCACGGCACGGGCGGCCGGTCTGTGTTCGGGTCACGGATCGGCCGCCGCACCCGGTCCTCGTCCGCGCGTCGGGACGAGACCGCTGCGGGACGAGCCGCTCCGCGGCAGTGAGCCGGTGCGTGCCGGACGGGAGGCCCGCAGCCGACCCGCCTCGCGCCTCCCGTCCGACGCGTGGTCCGGTCGTGAGCGTCGCGACCGGTGACACGGGTCGCCGACCCTCGTCACGTACCCCGCTGCTCCCCGCGCGCCCGGACCGGCTCGGTACTGTCGGGCGGACGAGGTGAGGAGGCTGCGATGACCGAGGACGGCACGCACGGGACGTCCGGGTACTGGTACCCGGACCGGCCGGCGAGGACCGGTGTCGAACTGCTCACCGCGATGCGGCGCTACCGCGCCGCCGAGGTCGCGATGCGCGAGCGCAAGCGCCGGTCGATGGGGATGAACGCGACCGACATGGAGGCGGTCCGCTTCCTGCTGCGCGCCGCGGAGCAGGGCCGCGCGGTGCGGCCGGGCGACCTGACCGCGCACCTCGGGATCACGTCGGCGTCGACCACGGCCGTCGTCAAGCGACTCGTCGCCAGCGGGCACGCCGAACGCCGGCCGGACCCGGCGGACGGCCGCGGCGCCCTGCTGGTCGCGACCGTGCACAGCGACGACGAGGTCCGGTCCGAACTCACCGACGTGCACGCCCGGATGATCGCCGCGGCGGACCGGCTGTCGCCGCAGACGGTGGTCGAGATGCAGGCGTTCTTCGCCGAGGTGATCGACGCGATGGGCGCCGACTCACCCGCGGACGAGGCCGACGGCGCCGCCCGCCCGGGTGCGATGGCCGATATGCGTACGCATCCACTTCGGTAGTTAGACAAACTAGAGAAATCGGAGCAAGCTGGACCCGGTCGCCGATCGGCGGCGACCCACAGCACGGGAAGGGCCGGCCATGAGCACCATCGACGCGACGCACTCGCAGTTCTCCGAGGTCCGGGAGGCAGCCCGCGGACGGGTCCTCGCCACCCTGGCGACCAGCCTCGGCATCGTCGCCGTGACCGTCGCCACCGCTGCCGTCACCGTCGTCACCCTCGGGGCGTGAGCACGGTGCGCACCGCGAACGACCTCCGCGAACTCCAGCGCCACCCCCACGAGTGGCACCGCCGCGGCCTGCGGCACCCCGACGAGATCGACGCCCTCGTGCACCACCGCACGCACGGCGCCGTCCCGCCCGAACCGACCTACGGCGACTTCTTCCGCGTCGCCTGAGCCCGCCCCACCGAGCGGAGCTCCGGGAACTGGTCGTCCCGCCACTCCCCCTCGACCGACACACCGCCCGAGGCGGCGGTCTCCTCGCGCTCGCGGAGCTCGACCCGTCGGATCTTGCCCGAGATCGTCTTCGGCAGCTGCCCGAACTCGACCCGGCGGACCCGGGCGTACGCCGGGAGCGCGACCCGCGCGTGCTCGAGCACCGCACGAGCGGTCTCGGCCGTCGGCTCCCACCCGGCCGCGAGCGTGACGTAGGCCTTCACGACGTTCAGCCGTGCGTCGTCCGGTGCGGGGACGACGGCGCTCTCGGCCACGGCGTCGTGCTGCAGCAGGGCGCTCTCGACCTCGAACGGCGACACCTTGTAGTCGGAGGACTTGAAGACGTCGTCGGTCCGCCCGATGAAGGTCAGCTGCCCGTCCGCGTCGCGGACCGCGATGTCGCCGGTGCGGAAGAAGCCGTCCCGCATCGCGTCGGCGGTGCGCTCCGGGTCGCCGAGGTACCCGGCCATCAGGTTCGTCGGCCGCTCGGTCAGGTCGAGGCAGACCTCGCCCTCGTCCCCGACGCGCCCGGTCAGCGGGTCGAGCAGCGTCACGGCCACCCCGGGCAGCGGACGACCCATCGCCCCGGGTGTCACCGCCCCACCGGGCACGTTGCCGATGATCGCCGTCGTCTCGGTCTGGCCGTAGCCGTCGCGGATCGTCAGGCCCCAGGCCGCCTGGACACGGGCGATCACCTCGGGGTTGAGCGGCTCGCCCGCGGACACCACCTCGCGCAGCGCGCGCGGCCTCGGTCCGAGGTCGGACTGCAGGAGCATCCGCCAGGCCGTCGGCGGCGCGCAGAACGTGTCGACGCCGGCCTCGTCGAGCTGCGCGAGGAGCCCGGCCGGGTCGAAGCGCGGCGTGTCGTACACGAAGACGGTCGCCTCGGCGATCCACGGCGCGAAGAAGCAGCTCCAGGCGTGCTTGCCCCACCCGGGTGAACTGATGGCCAGGTGCACGTCGCCGGGCCGGAGTCCGAGCCAGTGCATCGTGCTGAGGTGGCCGACCGGGTACGACGCCTGCGTGTGCACGACCATCTTCGGCCGCGAGGTGGTGCCCGACGTGAAGTACACCAGGCAGGGGTCGTCGGTGCTCGTGGTGACCACGGGCCGCACCTCGTCCGCCGGCGCCGGGGTACCGAGGTCGTCCGGGTAGGACGTCCAGCCGTCGACCGCTCCCCCGACCACGATGCGCGACGGAGCACCCGTCACCCGGTCGAACTTCGGCGTCTCCCCGTGGTTCGTGACGACGTGCGCGACGCCGCCGCGGTCGATGCGGTCCTGCAGGTCGACGGTGTCGAGCATGGTCGAGGTCGGCAGGATGACCGCGCCGAGCTTCATCACCGCCAGCATCGTCTCCCACAGCTCGAGCTGGTTGCCGAGCATCAGGAGCACGTGGTCGCCCTTCCGGACCCCGAGCCGGTCCAGGCGGACCGCGAGCCGGTCGGAGCGGGCGGCCATCTCGGCGTACGTCGTGCGCGAGCCGCCGTCCTCGTCGACGATCCACAGCGCCACGCGGTCGTTGCCGCGGGCGACCACGTCGAACCAGTCGGTCGCCCAGTTGAAGGTCCGGCCGAGGTCGGGCCAGCGGAACGCACGTCGGGCGGCCTCGGCACGCTCGGTGTCGTGCTCGTCGAGGACCGCGAGCAGTTCGTCACGGGCGGCGCGGTACACGGCGGTCGGGTTCAGGGAGGACACCGGTCGATCATGCCCCACCGGGCACCCCGCGCGCTCGCAGCGGACGGTCGTCGGTCGCGGGTAGCGTCGTCCTCGTGGACGGTGTCGGTGTGGTGGACGAGTCCGGGCGGCTGCGGCTCCTCGGCAGCGCCGTGGCCGGCGCGGCCTTCGGCGTGGTGCTCGCGGTGCTCGTCGCGTCGTCCTGGCTGACGACCACGACGGCGCTGCTCGTCGGGGTCGGTGTGCCCGCGGGGATCGCCGGTGCGGCCATCGGCGTCTGGACGCAGCTGCGGGCCTGGCGAGCCGCCGGCGGCTACGAGCGATCGGCGGCCGTGCAGCGATGGGTCGCGGAACAGCGTGTGCCGCCGGGGGTCACGGCCGACGAGTGGGTCCCGGCGCTGCAGGCGCAGGCCGACCGCGAGGGCGCCGGTTGGGGCAAGATCGTCCTCTGCGTGCTCTGGACCGCGATGACGCTCTCGATGGCGGACCAGCACGGCCCGCTCCTGACGGGGTTGCTCGTCGCGCTCTGGGTCGGGATCGGCGCGTGGTCCGCGCTCTGGGTCGTCCCCCGCGCCCGCGCAGCACGGGCACTGCTCCGCCGCGGGGTCGCGACCGAACCGTTCCCGACGGAGCCCCGACCGACCGAGTCCTGAGCCGGCCCTGCGCCCCGGGGATCGTCACGGGACGTCCGCGGCTGCCGTGACTACGCTCGTCCACATGCAGAGTCGCACCCTCGGCCGCACCGGCCGCTCCGTGTCCGTCGTCGGCCTCGGCACCTGGCAGTTCGGCGGTGACTGGGGTCCCGTCAGCGAGCAGGACGCCGCCGCCGTGATGGACGCCTCGGTCGAGTCCGGCGTCACCCTCTTCGACACCGCCGACGTGTACGGCGACGGTCGCAGCGAGCAGCTCATCGGGGCATGGCGACAGGCCAACCCCGACGTGCCGCTCACCGTGACGACCAAGATGGGTCGACGCGCCGACCAGGTCCCCGCGAACTACGTCGCGGCCAACTTCCGCGAGTGGGTCGACCGCTCCCGGCGCAACCTCCGGCAGGACACCCTCGACCTCGTGCAGCTGCACTGCCCGCCGACCGCGGTCTTCGAGGACGACGCCGTGTACGACGCCCTCGACGCCCTCGTCGCCGACGGGTCGGTCGCCGCGTACGGCGTCTCCGTCGAGACCGCGGACCAGGCGCTCACCGCGATCGCCCGCCCGCACGTCGCGAGCGTGCAGGTCATCCTCAACGCGTTCCGGCTCAAGCCGCTGGACCGCGTGCTGCCGGCCGCACGGGAGGCAGGGGTCGGGATCCTCGCGCGCGTGCCGTTGGCATCGGGACTCCTCTCCGGGAAGTACACGACCGAGACCACGTTCAGCGAGGGCGACCACCGCAACTACAACCGTCACGGCGAGGCCTTCGACCAGGGCGAGACGTTCAGCGGCGTCGACTTCGCGGACGGCGTGCAGGCTGCCCGGGCGTTCGCGGCGGCGCTGCCCGAGGGCATCTCGGTCCCGCAGGCGGCGCTCGCGTGGATCGTCGCGCAGGACGGCGTCACCGCCGCCATCCCGGGCGCCAGGAACCCCGAGCAGGCCCGCTCGAACGCCGGAGCACCGGACCTGGTCGACGGCGGCGCGCTCGACCTCGGCGCCCTCGACAGCACGGTGCACGAGCTCTACGACCGGTGGTTCCGCGCCACCGTGCACGACCGGTGGTGAGCCGCCGGCCCGGCACGCGAACCGGCCGGGCCCCGCGGGTGGGCGGTGCGCGGACGGCGCCCCGGAGCGTCGTCGTCACGCTCGTCGCGGCGGTGGCCGTCCTCCTGCTCGCCCTCTGCACGGCGCCGGCGGCGGGGACGACCCGCACCGCGCCTCCCTGGCCGGCACCGATCGACCTGCAGACGCGCGCCGAAGCGGCGGGCCTGCGGAACGTCTGGGGCGAACCGCTCGCCGAGCACGTGCACACGCACCTGACGATCCTGGACGGCTCGACACCGGTGACGGTCCCGGGCGACGTCGGGCACTCGTCGCGGGAGCGGTTCGCCGCCGAGCTCCACACCCACGACACCTCCGGCATCCTGCACGTCGAGTCGCCGACCCGGCAGACGTTCACACTCGGGCAGTTCTTCGACGAGTGGGACGTCTCGCTCGGCGCGGGGCACGTCGGCGGGCTGCACGGGGAGCTGACGACCTGGGTCGACGGACACCGGTACCTCGGCAACCCGCGGTCGATCGCGTTGACGAACCGTCGCGAGGTCGTGCTCGTCGTCACCACGATCGGCGAGGTGCCGCACCTGCCGGCGCCGTTCGACTGGCCGCCGCAGTACCGCTGACGGGGGTCGGCACCGGGGTCGGGGGCGGCTCGCGGCCACGCGGCGACGACGTGGTGCCACCGCTTGGCTGCGAGCCGTACGCTGCACCCGTGACGACGATCCGGACCGGTACCGACCTCGCGGCGGTCGAGGACGTCGTCGCGGGCATCGCCGCACACGGCGAGCGCTACCTGTCGCGGGTGTTCACCGACCGCGAGCGCGCCGACTGCGGTGACGACCCCGAGCGTCTGGCCGCCCGCTTCGCCGGCAAGGAGGCCGTGCTGAAGCTGCTGCGACCCGCGCCGGGCGACGCAGTCCCCCCGACGGACGTCGCGGTGGTGCTGGACGCCGCCGGCGCCCCGGTCGTCGAGCTCTCCGGCCGCGCCGCCGAGCTCGCCGCGGCGGTCGGCTGCGGACCGGTCGCGGTGTCGTTGTCACACGAACGGGGGCTGGCGCTGGCGACCGCCGTGGCGCTGTCCCGACGCTGACCGACCCGGTCCCGCGTTCCTTGCGGCGCACGTGCGGGATCACGCACGTGCACGGCGGTTTTCCGGGCCCGCATGCTCCCTATCGTTGCTCGCATGCACCAGGACCCGACCTCCGCACCCGCCCCCGTCGCCCTCGCCGCGCCCGGCGCCGAGCAGGCCGTCCGACGGGCCCTCGCCGACCACGGACACCTCACCGTCGACGCGTCCGACATCGCCTCGATCGCCGACCTGTACGCGCTCGGCCTGACCTCGCACGCCACCGTGAACGTGATGCTCGCGGTGGAGAACGAGCTCGACGTGGAGTTCCCCGACGCCGTGCTGCACCGCTCGACCTTCGCCACGATCGAGTCGATCGCGGCCGCCGCGGAGGCAGCAGCGTGAGCACCCCCGTCCTGGACGACCCGTCGGTCCCCGTCGGCCCGGACACGACCGGAGCGACCACGCCCGTCGACCGCTTCGCCCTCCGCGCCGCACTCGTCGCCGAGGTCGCCGCCCGGCACGCCGACGAGGTCGACCGCGACGCCCGTCCGCCCCGCGAGGCGATCGCGGCGATGAAGGAGCACGGCCTCCTGGCGGCCGCCGTCCCGACCGCCCTCGGCGGCGAGGGGGCCACCCTCGCCGAGCTCTCGACGATCGCCACGACCCTCGGGCGGGCCTGCGCCGCGACCGGGATGGTCTTCGCGATGCACCACGGACAGGCGATGGCACTCTGGCGGCACGGCGGCGTCGGCCTCGGTGTCACCGCGATGACCGAGGCCGTCCTGGCCGGAGCGCTCGTGGCGTCCTCGACGACCGAGAAGGGCATCGGTGGCGACGCGCGCCGGAGCACCTGCGCCATCGAGGTCTCCACCGCTGGTCGCATCCACCTGCACAAGGAGGCGCCCGTCATCTCCTACGCGACCGAGGCCGACGCGGTGTTCGTCACCGCCCGTCGCGACCCCGACGCCGCGCCCTCGGACCAGCGTCTCGTCGTCTGCCTGCCCGAGGACACGACCCTCACGCAGACCTCGACCTGGGACACCCTCGGTCTCCGCGGCACCTGCAGCAACGGCTGGGTGCTCGACGCCGACACCCACGAGGACCGGGTGCTCCGCGACGACTACGCGACGATCTCGGCGCAGACGGTCCTGCCGGTCTCGCACGTGCTGTGGGCGTCGGTCTGGACCGGCATCGCCGCCGGCGCCGCCGAACGCGCCCGACAGGCCGTGCGGAAGCAGGCGCGGGCCGCGGTCGGGACGACCCCGCCGGGAGCCCTCCGGCTCGCCGAGCTCCTGGTGGAGCTGCAGACCCTCGCGGACGCGGTCCGTCACGCCGCGGAGCGCTTCGACCGGTCCGCCGACGACGCGACGGTGCTCGGCTCCCCCGCGTACGCACTCGCCGCCAACGCCCTGAAGATCGCCGCATCGGAGCGGGTCGTCGACATCGTGACGACCGCGATGCGCATCGTCGGCATCGCCGGGTTCGCCGCGACCGGGCCGCTGAGCATCGCCCGACACCTCCGGGACGCCCACGGAGCCGCCGTCATGGTGAGCAACGACCGGCTCCTGCAGAACGACGCCGCACTGGCACTCATGAGCGGAGCACTCCTGTGACCATCACCGACCACACCACCACGTCCGACCTCGACGCCGCGCGCGCCGACCTGCGCGGACGTCTGCTCACCGACCGGGTCCTCGTCGACCTCGGCTCCCCCGGGCTCTACGGCCGCACCGGCGTCTTCGAGCGCGTGTACGGCGCGGTCGACGCCGCCGTCGTGCGGAGCCAGGCCGACCTCGACGCCGAGGTCCTGCGCTTCCCGCCGGTCGAGCCGCTCGCCGCGTTCGAGCGGACGGACTACATCGCGTCGTTCCCGGACCTCGCCGCGTCGATCTCCGGCTTCACCGGCGACGACCGGACGCACCGCGCACTGCTGGCCGCCCGGGGTCGCGGCGAGCGCTGGGAGTCGTTCCTCGAGCCCGCCGACCTCATGCTGACCCCGGCCGTCTGCCACCCGCTGTACGGGCTGATCGGCGACACGGTGCCGGCCGGTGGTCGGACGTTCGACATCGTCGGCGACTCGTTCCGCCGCGAGCCCTCGCTCGACCCGATGCGACTGCAGGCCTTCCACATGCACGAGTTCGTGCACGTCGGCACGCCCGAGTCGGCGAAGGCGCACCGCGACGGCCGCATCCCGGGCATGCGCGCCCTGCTCGAGTCCTTCGGCCTGGCGATCGACGTCGTCCCGGCGAACGACCCGTTCTTCGGTCGGGTCGGCCAGATGCTCGCCCGGAACCAGGTCGAGCAGTCGCTGAAGTACGAGTTCGTCACCCCCGTGTACGGGCCCGAGCACGAGGCGACGGCGATCTCGTCGGCGAACCTGCACGAGGACCACTTCGGCACGTCGTTCGGTCTCCGCACCGCCGACGGCGAGGTGGCCCACAGCGCCTGCACCGCGTTCGGCCTCGAGCGCATCACGATCGCCCTGTTCGCCGCGCACGGCACCGACCCGGACCGCTGGACGACCGACGTCCGCGCGGCCCTGGCGCTGTGACCACCCACCACGGCTGGTCGGGGTCGCCTGCGCTGCGCCTCGCCGTGCAGCTCCCGCCGACCGCACGCGCCGGCGTGGTCCTCTGCCCGCCGCTCGGGCAGGAGGGCGTCATCGCCTACCGCACGCTGCGGCTGCTGGCGGACGGCCTGGAGGCCCGTGGCGTGGCCTCGGTGCGCTACGACCCGTCCGGACGTGGGGACTCCGCGGACGACGGCGACCCCGACGCGCAGGTGCGGTCCGCTCGCGCCGCCGCGGCGGTGCTGCGCCGGTCGGGGGTCGAGCGCATCGCGTTCGTGGGTCTCGCCTCGGCAGCCCTGGTCGCGGCCGCCGCCGTCGGTGACGACGACGCCCTGGTCATCTGGGACGCCCCGGCGTCCGGACGTGCCTGGCTGCGACGGCAGCGGGCGCTCGCGACGATCACGATCGGCCCCGACCGGATCGTGGACGGGGTCGAGTCGCTCGTGGGCATCGACCTCGGACCCGCCGAGACCGCCGTCGTCGGCGCCCTGGCGTACGCGCCACGCTCCGCGACGACGGTCGCCGTCGTCCGCCCTGGTGCCGTCCCGCCGCGCGGACTCGGCCCGGTCGAGGTCCTCGAGGTGGACGGCACCGCCGAGCTCCTCGACGGCACGAGCATCGACGCCCGGATCCCGGAGGACGCCGTCGACGCCGTGGTCGGTCGGCTGGACGCCTGGGCACCCGCCACCGCTGCTCCGACGACCCCGCCCGCGCTCGACGAGGTGCTGGACGTCGACGACCGCGTGTCCGAGCGGGTGCTCCGCATCGGCCCGGACGGGCTCTTCGCCGTCGAGACCGTGTCCTCTGCCCAGGACGAGGACGCCCCGGTGGTGCTGCTCCACAACGGCGGCGCCGAGCACCGGACCGGCGCCGTCGACTACCAGGTCGCCCTCGCGCGGACGCTGGCCCGTGACGGCGCCCGCGTCGTGCGCGTCGACCGGCGGGGTACCGGGGAGAGCTCGGACGTGCGCGCCGACGAGGACGCCTTCCTGTTCGCGCAGGAGTGGGTCGACGACCAGCACGAGGTGGTCGCGGCGTTGCGGGTCCCCTCCGAGCGGCTCGCCATCGTCGGCATGTGCGCCGGTGCGTGGCTCGCCGGCCGCGCGGTCGACGAGCACCCGCGGCTCGTGGTGGAGATCAGTCCGAACGACTACCGCCGCACGCCCGCGGCTCCGGGCTCGTACGCCGGGTCCGCGCAGGCGGTGGCCGACGCGTCCCGGCTCCGTCGCGCGCTCCGCGCTCCCTACAACCGCCTCGTCCCGGCGCGGGTCCGCGACGCGATCGCCCGCCGCGGGGCGCTCGGCGGCGTCGTCGGCCACCTCGGCCCGATCGTCGAGCACGGCACTGACGTCGTCGTGGTCGCGGCGCCGGAGGACATCGAACGCTTCGAGCGGTACGGCGGCCGTCGCGCCGTCCGCCGCTGGGGTGCGAAGGTCTCGGTCGTGGAGGTCCCGGACGGCGACCACGCGCTGTTCTCGCCGGCGATGCGACGCGCGGTGGTGACCGAGGTGCGGTCCCGCATCGCGGAGACGTTCCCCGCCGGGGCAGTGGCGGGCTGAGCGGGGCCGCGCTCGCACGGCCGCGCTGGGGGCGCGGCGCCGTCGGACGACCGCTGCGGAACGGCCCGACCCGTCAGACCGGTGCGGAGGTGAGTCCGAGGAACGCCGCCACGGCACCGGGGTGCTCGACGTGTGCGAAGTGCCCGCAGTCGTCGAGCACGGCCGTCCGGGCTCCCGGCACCAGGCCGCGCAGGTCGTCGAGGTCGGACACCCGGGCGAAGACGTCCCCGCGGCCGAGCACCGCAGCCACCGGGCAGCCGACCGAGCGCCAGCGGTCGACGTCGTAGCCGGCGGCGTCCCGCGCGGCAGCCGTGAAGCGCTCGGGCCGGAACTCGTCGACGAAGGCGTCGAGGACACTCGGGTCCAGTCGACGAACGTGCGCGAACACGGGTGCGGCGACGAGCGGCAGGAGTCCGACGCGGGCGGTGCCACGGAGGATCGCCCTCGCCCGACGACCCGTCACGAGGAGCCCGGCCCGCAGCAGCGTGAACGCGGGGAGGGACGCGAGCGCACGCCAGGGTCGGCCGGAGGCCCGCACGGTCGCGGTCGTCGTGCCCGACACGAGCCCGAGCGACCCGACGCGCTCGGGAGCGACCACGGCGAGGTGGAGCGCGACGAACGCGCCCATCGAGTGCCCGACGACGTCGACCGGCCCCACGGCGAGGGCGTCGAGGACCTCCAGCAGCACGCGGACGCCGTCGTCCACGGTGAACGGCCCCGCCGGCGCCGGCGAGGACCCCCACCCGGGCAGGTCGACGAGCACGAGACCCCGCGCGCCGACACCACCGGCGGCGGCCAGCAACGGCGTCCAGGTCGTCCACGACCCCGCCACGCCGTGCAGCAGCAGCACCGGGTCGGCTCCGGGACGGTGGTGCACCACCACGGGCCCGCTGCCGGTGGGCACCGTGGTGCGTCGGAGCGACCACGCGGCGGCCGCGTCGGTCACCGGCCAGGGTGCGTAGGGGCTCGCGGGGACGGTCAGGCGACCGGGACCGGCGCGGTGCACGCGGCGAGACGGTCGAGCGCCGCGCGGTACTCGGCGACGTCGCGCTGCAGCCCGGGCTCGGTGATGATCGACGCCTTGATGCGACCGTGCACGTCGATGACGAACGTCGCGCGGGTCGCGAAGCCCTTCTTGTCGAGGAACACGCCGTACTCCTTCGACACCGCGCCGTGCGGCCAGAAGTCGGCGAGCAGCTCGAAGTCGTAGCCGTGCGTCTCGGCGAACGAGCGGAGCGTGGCCTTCGAGTCGACGGAGATGCCGATCAGCTCGACCCGCTGGTCCTCGAACATCGCGATGTTGTCCTGCAGGGTGCAGAGCTCGTTCGTGCAGCCGGACGAGAACGCCAGCGGGAAGAAGACGAGGGCGACCGGGCGGACGCCACGGAAGTCGCTGAGGCGGACGTGCTCGCCGAACTGGTTCGGGAGCTCGAAGTCCGGCGCGAGGGAGCCGATCTCCAGGGCCATCGGTGCGCTGCTTCTTCCTCGGGCGTGGAGTGTGCCCGTGTCGCGTGCGCACGTGCGGGTCGTCCGTGCACGATCGGCAATCGTACGCCGACCGCAGCAGGACGCAAGCACCACCCGCACGACACCATCAGCGAAGGCGTCGGTCGTGGGGCCTAAGGTGGTGTGGGCTCCGACCGGTCGTGACCCGACCATCGGTGGCCCCCATGTCCACCACCACGAGAACGAACGAGGTCAAGGGTGACGGTGAACGACCAGGACCCGCGCAGCACCGCAGGGACCGACCAGGACCCGGAGGAGACCGCAGAGTGGCGTGAGTCGCTCGACGGACTCGTCGCGACGCACGGCCACCAGCGGGCCCGCGAGATCATGCAGAGCCTGCTGAAGCGCTCGAACGAGCTGCACCTCGGCGTGCCGATGGTCCCGACGACCGACTACGTCAACACGATCGCGCCCGAGGACGAGCCGGAGTTCCCCGGTGACGAGGAACTCGAGCGCCGCTACCGCCGGTGGATCCGGTGGAACGCCGCGATCACGGTGCACCGCGCCCAGCGCCCCGGCGTCGCGGTCGGTGGGCACATCTCGACGTACGCGTCGAGCGCCGCGATGTACGAGGTCGGCTACAACCACTTCTTCCGCGCGCAGGACCACCCGTCCGGCGGTGACCAGGTCTTCTTCCAGGGCCACGCCTCCCCCGGCATGTACGCCCGCGCCTACATGGAGGGCCGCCTCAGCGAGGACCAGCTCGACGGGTTCCGCCAGGAGAAGTCGCACGCGGGCGGTGGGCTGTCGTCCTACCCGCACCCGCGCCTCATGCCGCACTTCTGGCAGTTCCCGACCGTGTCGATGGGCATCGGCCCGATCAACGCGATCTACCAGGCCCAGCAGGCCAAGTACCTGTCCAACCGCGGCATCAAGGACGCCTCCGACCAGCAGGTCTGGGCGTTCCTCGGCGACGGCGAGATGGACGAGGTCGAGTCGCGCGGGCAGCTGCAGGTCGCGGCGAACGACGGGCTCGACAACCTGAACTTCGTCATCAACTGCAACCTCCAGCGCCTCGACGGACCCGTCCGCGGCAACGGCAAGATCATCCAGGAGCTCGAGGCGTTCTTCC
>Ga0308167_1000559_pt1 | contig 61903 bp, 62 predicted proteins | sample PhyCR1_2_FD_202138 | JGI IMG/M metagenome (GOLD analysis project Ga0308167, IMG submission 202138) | Phyllosphere microbial communities from UC Gill Tract Community Farm, Albany, California, United States - DLSLRC.R1 | ecosystem: Host-associated > Plants > Phyllosphere > Unclassified | place... | reverse complement strand
CGATGACCTCGCGGATGTCACCGTAGGTGAGTCGCAGGGCCTGGATGTCGGCGGAGAGATCGAGTTCGAGCATGTCGCGTCCAGCCTAACGTGCCGCCTGCGCGGGCGGGGACGGCGTTCGAACGGGAGTAGCGTGAAACGGGTGAGCAGCGCATCCACGGTCCTGAGGCGGTTCGGGCCGATGGTGTACCTCCCGACCGTCCTCTTCTCGCTCGGGGAAGGCGCGGTGATCCCGCTCATCCCGGTGATCGCGGCGCGGATGGGCGCCGACATCGCGTTCGCCGCGCTCGTGGCCTCCGCTCTCGTGGTCGGCCAGCTCTGCGGAAACCTCCCCGCCGGCTGGGCAGTGGGCCGCATCGGCGAACGCTTCACGATGGTGATCGCGGGCGTGATCGCGATCAGTGCCGGCGTGGGTATGGTCTTCGCCCCCACGCTCGCCGTGCTCGCGGCATCCGTCTTCCTCCTGGGCTTCTGCGCGGCCGCCTTCGGTCTGGCACGTCATGCCTTCATGACGACGAGGGTGCCGATCGCCTTCCGCGCGCGGGCCCTCTCGCTGCTCGGCGGCAGCTTCCGCCTCGGGATCTTCATCGGACCGTTCGTCGCTGCGGGTCTGCTGCAGCTGTTCGGTTCGGAGACGGCAGCGATCTGGTTCTTCCTGGGCTGCCTCGTCGTGATGGTGCTGCTCGTGCTGTTCGGCCCGGATCCTGAGAAGACGATCGCGCCGACGACTGCGGTGCGCACCGCTGCGCTTGCGGATGATTCGGGCGAGCCTGTCACAGGTTCGATTCCCACGGCAGCGCGTGCGGGCATCTTCCGCACCATGTGGCAGCAGCGCAGCGTACTCGGCCGACTGGGACTCGCCGCCGCGTCGCTGTCGGCCGTGCGGTCTGCACGGCAGGTCGTGCTGCCGCTGTGGGGGTTGTCGCTCGGCCTCGACGCCTCGACGATCGCGCTGGTGGTGGGAATCTCGGGCGCGATCGACTTCGCGCTGTTCTATGCGAGCGGCCAGGTGATGGACCGTTTCGGACGACTCTGGGCGGCGATGCCGGCGATGGTGCTGATGGGAGCGGGATTCCTCGCGCTCTCCTTCACACATGATCTGGATGCGGCCGTGCTGTGGTTCGGCATGTTCGCCGCCGTGCTCGGGGTCGGCAACGGGCTCTCGAGCGGCATTCTGCTGACGCTGGGCGCCGACGTCGCCCCGAAGAGCGAGCCTGCCGCGTTCCTCGGCTCGTGGCGCACGCTGACGGATGCCGGAGGAGCCGTCGCTCCCCTGCTGGTCTCGGCGATCGTCGCGATCGCTTCCCTGCCGATCGCGGCGGCGGCCATGGGCGTGATCGGTCTGGTCGGCGCGGGCGGGTTCATCCGCTGGATCCCCCGGTTCGTGCCCCGCACGAAAGAGGAGCCTTCATGACCCCTGGCCTCGGCGCCGATGTGCGTCTCCTGGTTCTGGGCGCCGCGGTGTCCTCCGAGCGCGAGCGCGCTGCCCAGGTCGACTTCGCGAGCTTCTTTCCCGACGACCACGGCCCCGTCTCCCGCGACGACGGCCCGCGCCACGCCACGGCATCCGCGCTCGTGTTCGATCCGACACTCTCTCGAACCCTGCTCGTGTTCCACGCCAAAGGGCAGTTCTGGGTGCAACCTGGAGGACATCTCGAGGCGGGCGACCTGTCGATTGCGGATGCCGCGCTCCGTGAGGTGCGTGAAGAGACCGGAGTGGTCGTCTCGGGCCTCGCCGAGCCTCTCGTGTACGACCTCGACCACCACGCGCTCTCCTCGGCGTTCGGACGCTGCGCCTCGCACCTCGACATCGGGGTCGCCGTCGTCGTCTCAGATGACACTTCACTGATCGTGAGCGACGAGTCGGAGGACGTGCGCTGGTGGCCGATCGACGCGCTGCCCGTGCAGGTGCCGGATGGATTCCCACGGCGGGTGCGTCGACTGCGGGATCGTCTGATGAACTGACGACCTCGCGAAGGACCGGTGTCGTGAAGGAACGGTGTCGTGAAGGAACGGTGTCACGATGGGCCGGTGTCGCGAAGGGCCGATGTCGCGACGGGCCGGTCCGTCCCGATCAACGCAGAGCCGTGCGGCTCGTCGCCGTCGCCTCCAGTCGCACTCCGTCCGGAACGAACAGCGACGCGAGCGGCGGACTCCACATGGTGGCGACGGTCACCCGCGAGGAGCGGCCGTCGGGGCTCGACGCCGATTCCAGAGTCACCGCCGCCGGGAGTGCTGCGAGCAGCGCCTCGACCTGATCTCTGACGCCCTGATCGGTGAGATCCGCGTGTGCAGCCTCGCCGTCGAGCGCCAGGGTGAATCCGTCCGCTCCGGCGAGCGCTGCCGCGTCGGCGATCGCATCGAGCCTCTTCTGCGAGATGTACAGGTCCGTCGCGCACACGCTCATGAAGATGAGGGCGACTGCGAGCAGCGCATAGCCGAGGGTCAGGAGCAGCACGCTTCCGTCCTCGCCCGCCCGCTTCACCCGTCACCCCACAGACGGGACATCTTCTGCACCGCCGCCCCCTCGACATCGATCGATGCAGCCTCGTCCACTCCGAAGATCGTCGGCACGAGGGGCAGGGACACCGACGTCACGACCGTCACGGTCACGGTCGCGCCCGCCGACGGACATGCCACCTCGAGGGGTGCGCAGGTCACAGACACCTCGATGGATTCCGCATCGAGGCCGTACTGATCGGAGATGCTCGCGATCACCTGCTCGCTCCGCATGGCTGCCGTCCCGGCATCAGGCGCGAGGGCGATCGCCCGTGCCGTGTGCCGTGCGGCGGCCTCGACACCCAGCGTCTGCTCCTGGACAGCCCCCAGCGCGATGATCAGATACACGAGCGGCACGAGCAGAATGACGCCGACGGCGATGAACTCGAGGGCGGCCGAGCCGTCGTCATCCGTCATCGAACGACTCCTCCGGTGCATGCGCCTGCACCTCCAGTGCGAGCGGCACACCGAGGAGACCGATCACGGGAAGTGTGGTGCGGATGCGAACCTCGATCGTCGGCTGAGCGAGTGACATAGAACGGACGACAGTGACATCTTCGGCGTAGGATTCGCCGACCGCGCGGGTGATGACCTCCCGTGCACGCTCGGCTCCCTGCTCTGTGCTCGTGTCCGCCAGAGCGGCGTGATAGGCCCCGTCGACCGCCGCGTCGTGCACGACATTGCGGACGTAGACGGCGAGCGCGAGTTGCATAACGGCAAGCGTGAGGAGGGTGAGCAGCGTCCCCGCGAGCACGAACTCGACCGGGCTCGATCCGCGGTCGTCCGTGAAAGAGGGCCGTGATGATGTGATCGGCATCGAGATAGCCCCTCAGAGTCCCGACACACGCTGGATGGCCTGCTCGAACAGCGCACTGAGCGCAGGTCCGGCCACCGCCCAGATCAGCACCACGAGGCCGGCGGTCATCAACGTCACCAGCACCCATCCAGGCACGTCTCCGGATTCGTCGTCGACGAGGTTCTTGGCGGGAGCCTGAGAGAGGCAGGTCGCGAAGCGCGCCCTGTGAGGTCGAGGAGTGTTCATGTCGTCCTTTCGTGATCGCTCAGCCGATGCCGAGACGCAGGATGAAGAGGCCCGGATAGATGGCGAAGAGAACGGAGAGCGGGAGGATCAGGAACACGAGCGGGAGGAGCATCAGGATCTCCTTGCGTCCGGCCTGTTCGATGAGGACGCGCTTGGCATCCTCGCGCGCGTCGCCGGCCTGCGCGTGCAGGACGGCCGAGAGCGGGGCACCGTGCTCGAGAGCGGCGATCACCTGGTCGATGGCGCGTGAGAGCCCTGGAAGCTGCAGCCGCACGGCCATCTCGGTGAGGGCGTCGGCGAGCGGTGAACCTGTGCCCACGGCGAGAACCACACGGCGGAACTCGCCGGTGAGCTCTCCGGATCCGACCGCGGCCACCCGGCGCAGGGAGTCGAGGAACCCCTCCCCTGCCGACAGGCACAGAGCGAGGAACTCGAGGGTCGTCGGCAGCTCGTCGGTCAGTCGAGCTCGACGAGACGAGACTCGTGCCGTGAGCTGCATGTCGTACCCGAATCCCCCGGCGGCTCCCAGAATGCCGGGCAGCAGCGCGATCGGCGGACTCATGCGGCCCGCGAGGGCGAGGCCGATGACGGCGATCGCACCGGTCACGACGCCTGCCAGCACCCAGCCGAGCTGACGCCCGCGGAAGGCGCCCTGTTCCAGGGGGAGCCCGGCCTGCTCGATCCTGCGACGCAGAGCTTCTCCACCGCCGAGAAGGCGCTCGAAGATCGCCCGCGATCGCAGCCACACCGTCCGGTCGCCCGCCGAGAGCACTCCGACTCGCGGGAGCGCGCCGTCAGGCAGGTCGTCATCGGAGACCACGTCTCGCACGTACGAGGCGATCCGCTGTGAGAGGGGCGATGCTGACCAGTGCGGCATGGCGGCGAGGAGGCAGAGCACGCCCGACCCGAGCGCGACGCCGCCGAGAATCGCGATCGCGACCGCGGAGACCGGGTTCACCCGAACCACCTCCCCGGCTCGGGCAGACGACCGATGTGGATCATGATGCGGTACGCGATCACCGACACGGCAGCACCGAGGGAGATCACCAGCATCCCCTCCGCGGTGCCGTAGGCGGCAGCGCCCTCGGGGCGCAGCACGAGCAGACAGAGGATCACCCAGGGCGCCACGGCGCCGAGCACGGCCGCGCCGCGGATCCATGACTGCCGGGCCTCGACCTCGCCGCGCAGCACAGCGTCTGCGCGAACCGACGACGATAGCGCGCGCAGCACGCCGGTGAGCTCGGTTCCCCCGACCTGTCTTGCCATGCGCAGCGTCTCGATGATCCGGTCGGCGATGGGATCGGCCAGCGCGGACTTCAGTCGATCGAGGCTCGTCTCGAATCGACCGGTGGCGCGCAGATCCCTGGCGAACACGATGAAGGCGGGCCGGATCATCGACGGCGACGACTCGGCCAGGCTCGCGACGGCATCAGGCAGCGACAGCCCCACGCGGATGGAGGCGATCAGGAGATCGCAGACGTCGGGCCAGAGTTGTCGCCGCTGTTTGCGCAGCCGCATCCGCCGCGATCGTACGAACACGATCGGTGCCACCGCTGCAGCCGCGCCTGCCAACCCGGCCAGGAGGGGAATCGCCGTGAGGAGCCAGACGAGGGACGCTGCGGCGAGCGCGACCGTCGCCATCACCGACAGAAGTGTGCGCGGGCTGACGGCGGCGAGACCACCCTCTTCGAGCAACCGAGAAAGATGGCCGCGGCGTCTGACCTTCTCTTCCTCCGTACGTGGAGGCCACAGCCATGGCGACGTGCACAACAGCACGCCGGCGGCGAGCATCGCTCCGAGCAGCACCGTCATGGGGTGCCTCCGACCCTCATCAGCTCGCCGCGTCGCCATGCCGTCCCGGCAGCGACAGCGGGCCCGCCACGGGTGTAGACCTCTCTCGCGACGATCCGACCGTCGATCACCTCGCCGGTGGGCGCGATGACCTCCTCCACCCGTCGGACCCCGTCGTCGCCGCGTACGCAGTGCACGACCAGATCGACGGCTCCTGCGAGTGCAGGCACGATGAACGATCGGTCGATGTTCCGTCCGGCGAGGAGCGGCAGCAGTGTGAGCTTGTCGAGCGCCTCGGCGGCGGAGTTCGCGTGCACGGTCGCTGCTCCCGGCACACCGGTGTTCAGTGCGAGGACGAGGTCGAGCGCCTCCGCGTCTCTGACCTCACCCACCACGAGGCGATCGGGCCGCATCCTGAGCGCCTCTTTCACAAGCCTGCGCAGCGTGATCTCGCCCTTTCCCTCGAGGCTCGCCTGACGGCCCTGCAAGGAGACGACATCGGGCCCCTGCACGGCGAGCTCGAATGTCTCCTCGACGGTGATGATCCGCTGATGGTCGGAGCACGAGGCGAGCAGCGCACCGAGGAACGTGGTCTTGCCCGCATGGGTGGCCCCCGACACGACGACACTCTTGCCCGCACGCATCGCCGCGCGCAGCAGGTCGCCGAGCTCTGCGGTCAGAGCCTCGTTCTCGACCAGCGCGTCGAGGGTGCGAAAGCGCGGCAGGAACTTGCGGATGTTGACCGACCACGATCCGCGGACGACATCTGCGATCGCCACATGCAGACGGGATCCGTCGGGAAGAGACGCATCCACGAACGGCTGGCTGATGTCGACGCGGCGCCCGGTCGACTGCAGCATCCGTTCGACGAGCTCGCGCAGGGCCGCGTCGGTGAGACGCAGCTCGATGCGGGCGGCGATTCCGCCGCGGGCGATGTGGATGCTCTCGGGACCGTTGAGCCAGATCTCCTCGATCTCCGGGTCGTCGAGAAAGGGCTGCAGCGCTCCGAACCCGCTCACCGAGGCGAGCACGTCGCGCACGCACGCGGCTTCGTCGTCGATCATCGCCGCGCCCCGTGCGAGCGCCAGATCGTTGAACCTGCGGACCTCCGCCAGCGCGATGGCGCGCGCAGCCGCGGGATCGGATGTCGGATCCGTGCCCTCAGAGCGGAGTCGCTGCCGCACGCGCTCGGCGACGAGGACGGGAGGCGGGATCACCCGAGCATCCTCGCAAGGATCGAGCGCCGCCCGTCGGAGTTATCCACAGCGACAGCGCTCGGGCTGCGGGCGGATCCCCAGCATCGACGGATCCCCCGATCAGTAGACTTATCTCACCGCGCGGGAGTGGTGGAATTGGCAGACACGCAGGATTTAGGTTCCTGTGCCCTAGGGCGTGTGGGTTCAAGTCCCACCTTCCGCACCGATCTGTCGTGTTCCCCGCGACAGGTGTCTGTACCGCCGCACACATCACTACGACGGGAATTCCATGCATCACGCCGCTCTCATCCCCTGGCTCGACCCCGCCACCATCATCGGATCGGCCGGGCCGTGGGCGCTTCTCGTGGTGTGCTTCATCGTCTTCGCCGAGACCGGCCTGCTGGTCGGGTTCCTGCTTCCGGGCGACACGCTGCTCGTGATCTCGGGCCTGCTGTCGCACCCGCTCGCGGGTTCGGAGCACGGAGTCTTCGGCATCAACGTGTGGATCGTCGCACTGCTCATCGGCCTGTCGGCGTTCGTCGGCGGCGAGGTCGGCTATCTGATCGGCCACAAGGGCGGGCCGGCGGTCTTCGAACGCAAGGAATCAGGGCTCTTCAGCAAGAAGAACGTCGAGCGGACGAACGCCTTCTTCGAGCGCTTCGGCGGCATCACGGTCATCCTCGCCCGTTTCGTGCCGATCGTGCGCACCTTCGCCCCGGTCGCGGCCGGTGTGGGCCACATGCCGTGGCGCCGCTACACGCTGTACAACCTGATCGGCGCCATCCTCTGGGGCTTCGGTCTGACGATGTTCGGCTACGCCATCGGGTTCATCCCGCCGGTCGCGCACTTCGTCGAGAGCTACATCGACCTGATCCTGCTCGCCGCCGTCGGTGGCACCGCACTGATCACCGTCTGGCACTACTTCTCGGAGCGCCACAAGGCCAAGAAGGAGGCTGCGGCCGGCGAGGGTGAGACCGACGCCGCCGAGGCCGAAGAGCTCGCGCTCGACCCCGAGGTCTTCGACCGCGCTCCCGACTTCGACGGCGACGGCAAGCACTGATCTCGAACGACTGAGAGGCGGGCTGAGGACTCAGCCCGCCTTCTTCTTGCTCGGGCTCTTCTTGGCGCTTTCCTTCTTATCTGACGACTCCGAGCGCGCGGCCTTCGTGCGAGCGACGCTGGCACGCAGCGCCTCCATCAGGTCGATGACCTCGCCGCTCTTCGAGTCGTCCTCGGCCTCGCCGAAGGTCTCCGAGACGTCGAACGTGTCGCCCGCCTCGATCTTCGCGTCGATCAGAGTGCGCAGCTCCTTCTGATACTCGTCGACGAACGACTCGGGGTCGAAGTCGGCCGAGTAGCTGTCGACGAGTGAAGCCGAGAGCTCGAGTTCCTTCTTCGAGATCCGCACATCCTCATCCAGAGCCGGGAACGCCGCCTCGCGCACCTCATCGGCCCACAGCAGCGTCTGCAGCACCAGCACCTTGCCCCGCACGCGGAGCGCAGCGAGGCGGGTCTTCTGACGGAGCGTGAACCGCACGATCGCGGTGCGGTCGGTCTGCTCGAGCGTCCTGCGCAGCAGCACGTAGGCCTTGGGCGACTTCGAGTCGGGCTCGAGGTAATACGGCTTGTCGAGGGTGAGCAGGTCGACCTGGTCGGAGGGCACGAACTCGACGACATCGATCTCTCGGCTCTTCTCGGCCGGGAGCGCCGCGAGATCGTCCTTGGTGAGAACCACCGTCTGCCCCTCGTCGACGTAGGCGCGATCGATGTCGGCGTAGGCCACGGTCTCGCCGCACACCTCGCACGTGCGCTGATACCGGATGCGTCCGCCGTCCTTCTCGTGCACCTGATGCAGCGGCACGTCGTGGTCTTCAGTCGCGGAATACACCTTGACCGGCACGTTCACGAGGCCGAAGGTCAGCGCGCCCTTCCAGATCGTTCTCATGCCCCCAGTGAACACCAGCCGCCCCGGTGGGGGCCAGTACCTTGACTACGCTGGCGCTATGGCTCCGGAGGCGCAGAACGTGCAGATCGACGGTCGTCGACTGCGCATCACGAACCTCGACAAGGTCGTCTACCCCGAGACCGGCACCACGAAGGGCGAGATCATCGCCTACTACACGGCGATCGCGCCCCACATCCTGCCGCTGCTCGACGGACGCCCGGTCACCCGCAAGCGCTGGGTCGAGGGCGTCGGAACCGCCGATGCTCCCGCCGACGCGTTCTTCACGAAGCAGCTCGAACCCGGCGCTCCGAGCTGGATACCCCGACAGGAGATCCAGCACTCCGACGGCCCCAAGGCCTACCCCCTCGTCGAGGACGTGCCGACCCTGGTCTGGCTCGCTCAGGTCGCGGCGATCGAGCTCCATGTTCCCCAATGGCGCTTCGACACGGATGGCCTGCCCGGCACACCCGATCGTCTCGTGCTCGACCTCGACCCTGGCCCCGGAGTCGGGCTCGCGCAGTGCGCCGAGGTCGCCCGCATCGCCCGCGCCCTGCTGACTGACATCGGTCTCGTGCCGGTGCCCGTCACGAGCGGCAGCAAGGGCATCCACCTGTACGCGGCGCTGCCGGGTCAGCAGACCAGCGACGAGATCTCGTCGGTCGTCAAGGAGATCGCCCGGCTCATCGAGACCGAGCATCCGGATCTCGCCACGAGCACCATGGCCAAGGCCGCACGCGGGGGCAAGGTCTTCCTCGACTGGAGCCAGAACAACGGCAAGAAGACCACGATCTCGCCATACTCCCTGCGAGGACGAGCGCAGCCGTGGGTGGCCGCCCCGCGCACCTGGGAGGAGCTCGACGATCCCGATCTGGCGCAGCTCGACTTCGCGAGCGTGCTCGAGCGGGCGGAATCGGGGCTGGATCCACTCGCACCTCTTCGCACCGAGCATCCCCCCGAGCGACCGCGCCCGGTCGAGGCGAAGTCAGAGCAGACGCCCGCAGATACGACAGCCACACGACCGGCTTCCCCACGCCACCGCCCGCGCATCTCCGGGGCACCGAGCGCGTCCGCACCCGACTCCCCCGCATCCGTCTCCCCCATGCTCGCCGAGAACGGCACACCGGCCATCGCGCGCGGCCTCAGCTCGCCCTCGTGGGTCGAGGTCAAATGGGACGGCATCCGCGCGATCGGCACCTGGGCCGACGGCCGGATGCTGTTGCACGCCCGCAGCGGCACAGACATCACAGCCCGGTACCCCGAGCTGACGGCCGACGGCGCGCCCTTCCTGCCGGTGGCCGACGCGATCATCGACGGCGAGATCGTGGCGTTCGACGCGCACGGCAGGCCGAGCTTCTCGATGCTGCAGAACCGCATGCACCTGACTCGACCGCGCGAGATCGAGCGCGAGGTCGTGCGCACCCCGATCGTCTACATGGTCTTCGATCTGCTGCGGCTCGACGGCCACGACCTCAGCTCGATGCCGCTCTCGCAGCGACGCACCCTGCTCGAGGACGTCATCTCCGACCTCGACGCGCCCGTGCAGGTGCCGCCCGTGTTCGACGACCTCGATGCGGCTCTCGCTGCGAGCGACGAGTTCGGCCTCGAAGGTGTCGTCGTCAAGGATCCGGCGTCGCGCTATCGTCCTGGTCAGCGCTCACCCTCGTGGCTCAAGCTCAAGCACACGCGGATGCAGGAGGTCGTGATCGTCGGCATCCGTCCGGGCAAGGGCGACCGCGAGGGGACGTTCGGCTCACTGCTGCTCGCGGTACCCGACGAAGGTCGGCTGAGGTACGTCGGTCGCGTGGGCACGGGCTTCACCGACCGGATGCTGCGCGACCTGCTCGCTCGCCTCGCGACACTGCGTGTCGAATCGGCGCCGCTCGACGGCGTCCCGGCTCTCGATGCCTCGGACGCTCTGTGGGTCGAGCCGGAGCTCGTGGGCGAAGTCGAGTTCGCGAACTGGACGCCCGACGGAGTGCTCCGGCATTCGCGTTGGCGAGGGCTGCGCCCCGACAAGACACCCGCAGAGGTCGTCGTCGAGGCCTGACGCCTCAGGCGTGATGCGGCTCGCAATCCGACTGCTCGGCCGGCTCGATCTGGAACGTCGAATGCGCGACATCGAAGTGGTGCGCCAGGCACGACTGCAGATCATTGAGCAGCTTCGTCGAGCGTCCGTCGGCCAGCAGAGCAGGGTCCACGCTGACATGTGCGCTGAACACGGGCGCCCCGCGCGTGAGCTGCCAGACATGCACGTCGTGCACTCCGATCACGCCGTCGTAGTCGAGCAGATGCTGGCGGATCTCGCTGACCGCGGTGCCCTTCGGGGCCGATTCGGAGAGCACCGAGAACACCTCGCGAAGAAGCGAGATCGCCCGGGGGATGATCAGCACCGCGATCATCAGTGAGGCGATCGCATCCGCGGGCATCCATCCGGTGGTCACGATCACGATCGCGGCGATGATCACCATCGCCGACCCGATCAGGTCGCCCATCACCTCGAGGTAGGCTCCGCGGACATTGATGCTGGTGCGCTGCGCTCGGCTGAGCAGCCACATCGAGATCGCGTTCGCGACGAGGCCCACGACCGCGACGACCAGCATCAGCCCGCCCACGACCTCGGTCTCGCCCGGGTTCAGCAGCCGTCCCACCGCTTCGAATGCGACCCAGCCTGCAAGCAGGATCAGGATGATCGCGTTGATCAGCGCTCCGAACACCTCGGCTCGCTGATATCCGAAAGTGCGTCGGTCATCCGCCGGACGCGCGGCGACGGCGGCGGCGATGAGCGCGATCACGAGAGCCGACGCATCCGTGAACATGTGGGCGGCGTCGGCCAGCAGCGCGAGCGAACCGGTGAAGATCGCACCCACGACCTGCACGACCATGATGGTCGCGGTCAGGGTCAGCGAGATCGCCAGCAGGCGGCGATGGCTGGCCGAGCGGATGCCGCCGGCGGCGGGCGCATGATCGTGCATGTCTCCAGGCTAGACCGGCTCTCACGCGCGTCGGCGGGGATCCACCCAGTCGGGAATGGTGATGATTCTCAGTAGTCGATTCGTCAGCGGGACCGGGAGTACTCGAGCACGACGCAGCCGTTGTCGAACGAGCGCACCTGATCGAGTGCGAACCGCGTCGGGGAGAACGGGTGGCGCGCCATCGGGATGCCGGTGCCGGCGATCACCGGGTACTTCTTGACGATCAGCCGGTCGATCTCATCGAGGAGGACCCCCGCGAGCGACGCACCGCCCGCGAGATAGATGCCGAGCCCGTCCTCCGCCTTGAGCTGCCGAACCCGCGCGACGGGATCGGTGCTCACGACCTCGACATTGGCTTCGCCCGGATCGTCGAGCGAGCGGCTGAACACGACCGTGCGCAGGTGCGCATAGGGATCGGTGATGCCGACCTCCTGCGCGGGCTCGTAGGTGCGTCGTCCCATGACGACCGTGTCGAACCGGGTCAGCGGTTCGTCTTCGCCTCCGCCGGCCGCGCGGACGTGAGCCGGCTGGATGTCGGCGAACTCCGTGCCCAGGACTTCGGCGAAGGCAGGGGTCACCGGGTAGAAATCGACCTCATCGTCGGGGCCTGCGATGAACCCGTCGAGGGTCACTCCGATGTAGTAGGTGAGATCTCTCATGCCGACCACCATAACCACTACGCGTGAAGTACGTCAAGCGTAGTGGTTACGTTCGGCTCAGAGATCAGCGAGCAGAGGCAGCAGCTCGACGAAAGCGCGGGCGCGGTGCGACTGCGCCTGCTTCTCCTCCGCGCTGAGATCCCCGACCGTGCGCTCGGCCCCCGCGGCCTGGCCGTCGGGGATGAAGATCGGGTCGTATCCGAAGCCGCCCCCGCCCGATGCCTCGGTCGCGAGACGACCAGGCCAGTTGCCCACGACCACGTGCTCGCGCCCATCCGGCGTGACGAGTGCGATCGTCGAGTTGAAGTGAGCGACGCGATGCGGGTCGGCGATGTCATGCAGCTGGTCGAGCAGCAGTTCGAGGTTGGCCGCGGCGTCCTTCTTCTGCCCCGCCCAATAGGCCGAGAACACCCCGGGCGATCCACCGAGCACATCGACGCAGATGCCCGAGTCGTCCGCGAGGGCCGCGAGACCCGTGTGCCGCGCAGCGGCGCGCGCCTTGATGAGCGCGTTCTCGGCGAACGTGACGCCGTCCTCGACCGGCTCCGGACCGTCATACGCGATGATCTCGAGATCAGGGCGCGCAGACGCCACGATCTGCTGGAACTCCGCGACCTTGTGCGGATTGTGAGTGGCCAGGACGACCCTCATCAGCCCGCGAGAGCCTTCAGCTGGTGGTCCTTCAGGTCGGCGCAGCCCGCGACGCCCAGATCGAGCAGGGCGTCGAGCTCGCGCTTGTCGAACGGCGCCCCCTCTGCCGTGCCCTGCACCTCGACGAAGAGCCCACGACCGGTGACGACGATGTTCATGTCGGTCTCGGCGCGGACGTCCTCGACGTATGCGAGATCGAGCATGGGCTCGCCGTCGATGATGCCGACCGAGATCGCCGCCACCGAATCGAGCAGCGGCGTCGCGTTCTTGCCGATGAACTTCTTCTCCCGGCCCCACTCGATCGCGTCTGCCAGCGCGACGTATGCTCCGGTGATCGCGGCCGTGCGCGTCCCTCCGTCAGCCTGCAGCACGTCGCAGTCGATGACGATCGTGTTCTCGCCGAGAGCCTTGGTGTCGACAACGGCGCGAAGCGCGCGACCGATCAGTCGGGAGATCTCGTGCGTGCGTCCGCCGATGCGGCCCTTGACGCTCTCACGGTCGTTGCGGCTGTTCGTCGCGCGAGGAAGCATCGAGTACTCGGCCGTGACCCACCCCTTGCCCTTGCCGGTGAGCCAGCGAGGGACGCCGTTCGTGAACGACGCCGTGCACAGCACCTTGGTTCCGCCGAAGCTGATCAGTGCCGATCCCTCGGCGTGGCTGCTCCATCCGCGCTCGATCGTGATCTCGCGGAGCTGGTCGGTGGAACGGCCGTCGGCGCGGACGATGCTGGTCATGGGTTTCCTTCGGGTGGAGGTGGATGAAGCGGGTGCTGCGGGAGAGCTACGACCCGGAGGCCGTCGCGGGGAGGGTGATGACGCCGGTCTGCACGAGCTGGACGTCGCGCACCTCCCGGCCCATCAGACGGTTGGCGAGGGCGGTGAACTCGGTCGTCGAGTCGCCGGTCGCCTCGTAGACGTACGACGCCGTGGCGTCGGGAGAGGCGAGAAGGTCGCCTCGCACGAGCTGACGGTACACATCACCGGCGGTCTCGTCGTCACTGGACACGAGCGTGACCCCCTCCCCCATCACGTAGCTGATCGCACCGCGGAGGAACGGGTAGTGCGTGCACCCGAGCACCAGCGTGTCGACGTCGGCATCCCGAAGCGGTGCGAGGTACTCCTCGGCGGTCGCGAGCACCTCCGGGGTTCCGGTGATGCCCCCTTCGACGAACTCCACGAAACGAGGGCACGCGGCGGTGAACACCTCGAGGCGCTCGTTCACCTCGAGCATGTCCTGGTAGGCACGCGACCCGATCGTGCCGACAGTGCCGATGACGCCGACGCGGCCGTTGCGCGTCGTCGAGACGGCTCGGCGCACCGCCGGACCGATCACCTCGACGACAGGGATGTCATACCGCTCCCTGGCATCGCGGAGCATGGCTGAGGACGCGGTGTTGCACGCGATCACGAGCATCTTGACGCCCTGCTCGACCAGTGTGTCGAGGACTTCGAGGCCGTACCGCCGCACGTCCGCGATGGGCTTCGGACCGTACGGGGAGTGTGCCGTGTCGCCGATGTAGACGAACGATTCCCGGGGCAGCTGGGCTCGGATGGCACGTGCCACCGTGAGTCCGCCGACACCGGAGTCGAAGATTCCGATCGGGGCGTCGTTCATGACTACCCAGCCTACCTGCGCGCGAGCGCGTCATGCTCAGCAACCCGTGCGGGTGTCGTCACTAAGCTGAGCGGATGACGACGTCCACGGCGCTTCTGACCGATCGTTACGAACTCACCATGCTCGCCGCCGCGCTTCGCGACGGCACGGCATCACGACCCAGTGTGTTCGAACTGTTCTCCCGGCGATTGTCCGGAGGCCGCCGCTTCGGCGTCGTGGCCGGCACCGGCCGCCTGCTCACGCTGCTGCGCGAGTTCCGCTTCGGAGACGACGAGCTGCGCTTCCTGCGCGACAACGACGTCGTGGATGCCGAGTCGCTCACCTATCTCGAGAACTACCGCTTCACCGGCTCGATCCGGGGCTACCGCGAGGGCGAGCTGTACTTCCCCGGGTCTCCGATCCTGACGGTCGAGGGCAGCTTCGCCGACGCCGTCGTGCTCGAGACGCTGGCTCTCAGCGTCCTCAACCACGATTCGGCCGTCGCCACTGCAGCATCACGCATGAGCATCGCCGCCGGCGAGCGACCGCTCGCCGAGATGGGATCACGCCGCGCGGCAGAGCAGTCGGCGGTCGCGGCGGCCCGCGCCGCATACATCGCCGGCTTCCGCGCGACGAGCAACCTCGAGGCCGGACGTCGCTGGGGAATCCCGACGATGGGCACCGCCGCGCACTCGTGGACCCTGCTGCACGAGACCGAGGAAGAGGCCTTCCGCTCGCAGATCGACAGCCTCGGCACCGATACGACCCTGCTCGTCGACACCTACGACATCCGCACGGGCGTCGAGACGGCCATCCGCGTGGCCGGCACCGGCCTCGGCGGTGTGCGGATCGACTCGGGCGACCTGCCGATCGTCGCCGCAGAGGTGCGGGCACAGCTCGACGAGCTCGGTGCGACGGGCACGCGCATCACGGTCACGAGCGATCTCGACGAGTATGCGATCGCCGCGCTGGCGGCGTCACCGGTCGACGCGTACGGTGTGGGCACCTCAGTGGTCACGGGCTCCGGATACCCCACGGCGAGCATGGTCTACAAGCTCGTGGCTCGCCAGGATCCGAGCGGAGCGTGGATCGGAGTGGCCAAGGCCTCGACCGACAAGGCATCCCACGGCGGGCGCAAGGCCGCATTCCGCACCCTCGTCGACGGCGTCGCCGAGGCTGAGACGGTCGTCGTCTCAGACGGCTTCGAAGAGCTCGACACCCCGGAGGAGCACGCGGACGGGCGGGCGCTGCAGACGACCTTCGTCGAGGGCGGAGAGATCGACACGGCGTTCGAAGGTGCCGAAGGCACCGCTTCCGCGCGGGCACATCACCTTCGAGTACGGGAGGAGCTTCCTGTGCGGGCGCTCGCGCTCAGCAAGTCCGACCCGGCGATCCCCACCGTCTTCGTCGACGCGAGCTGACTGCCGGCGAGTCGGCGCAGACTCAGCCGACCATCGTCTCGTAGATCTCCTTGCACGTGGGGCAGATCGGGAACTTCTCGGGGTCGCGACCCGGCGTCCACTTCTTGCCGCACAGTGCGCGCACCGGCTTGCCGGTGATCGCCGATTCGAGGATCTTGTCCTTCTTGACGTAGTGCGAGAAGCGCTCGTGATCGCCCGGCTCGAGGTTCTCCTCGCGGAGGAGTTCTTCCAGTTCGCGATCAAGCGTTGCCACGCCGCCCTGATCGGGGCTGTCCAGCGGAGTACTCATGCCGAGAGTCTAGCCGCGCACGCGCCCCGTGGGGCGGCTGTCACGCGGTCTCGACGAACTCCATCAGCCGCTCGCCCTCATGCTCGAAGATGCGCCCGCCCACACCGACGCCGATCGCGAAGACCGCGATGCCGGTCGCGAGTCCCGCCCAGAACGTCGCGGGAGCGAACTGCGACCCCTCGAGCATCGTGAGCACGAGCAGCCAGATGGTCGGCACGCTCACGACGATCGCTCCGAGGAACGCCGCGGCGGGGCCGTATGCACCGCGCGACGTCGGCCGCTGCGGCTGCTGGAACGGGCTGTCGCCCGGACGCGACACGGCGTAGGGAGCGATCACCGAGACGATGCTCGAGAATCCGAGTGCCGACAGCAGGAGGCTGGCCCCGAGGCCGGTGAGCGGAAGGAGCAGACGCCAGTCGTCGATCCACAGCAGCGTGAGGGGAACGGCGATGGCGAGCACGGGAACGGCCACGAGTATGACCGGGACTAGTCGTCCGAGACGATCGGGGATGCCGCGGACGCCGCTGGCCACGTGCGTCCACAACGCCGTGGAATCGTAGGCGACGTCGTTGTGCGGGAGCCACCCGAAGAACAGGGCCATCACCGGGACCGGAACGAGCGCAGCGATCTCGAGCGGCACTCCGGCGACGAGGAGAGGCAGCACGGTGAGCGCGCCCGCGACGGGGACGACGATGAGGTTCATGATGTACCTGCGGTCGCGCAGCCAGTAGACCAGGCTGCGCGAGGCGATCGCCCCGAAGGCGTTCGACGGGAGCAGGCCGAACCAGCCGAGGCCCGAGCGCTCCCGCAGGGTCACGGGCCGCTCTGTGGTGGTGAGCAGTCTGCGCACCAGCCACGACCACGCCACGCAGAGCACCAGGATGGTGACGAGGGCCACGATGCCGCTGATCCAGTTTCCGGCGACATCGTTTGTCGCGAAGGAGAAGAGGAACCGCGACGACGCCGCCAACGGGGTGAACCCGATCGTCGCCGTCAGCGACGCGACCGCCGCAGGAACCTGCCCGTCCCACTTGAGCGAGGCGAGGAACACGGCGACGGGGAACGCGATCACGATCACGGCCAGTGCGAAGAGCGCGGTGAGCTCGCGCGACCGACGCTCCGGCAGCAGCAGCGCGTTGACCGCCATGCCGATGCGCGCCGAGAGGATCGTCGACAACAGGCTGACGACGCTCATCAGCACCGCGACGAACCAGGGTGCGCCGAGCCTGATCGCCACGATGCACACGCTGATGTTCACTGCGATCAGGGCGAGGCTCGGGACGCTGACGAACGAGGCGAGGGTGAGGATCCAGGGCATCTGCCGCTCATCGACCCCGAACACCGCGAAACGCCGGGGATCGAGCTGGTCGACGGCCCCCACGAGGATCGGCCCGACCAGGAACCCGAGGAGCAGAGCGGCGCTGCCGAGCACGATGACCGTGCGCGCGACAGCGACAGGGGCGTCGTCGAGGCTGAGGACCGCAGCGCAGACCACAGCCGTCAGAACCACCACGACAGCGAGCATGACCAGGGTGCGGACCCGACGTTCGCCGCGAAGCGATCCGATCAGGAGCGCCGCCCTCAGTCGGAGAACGTGTGCAGCCACTCGAGCCCCTCCACCTCTCCGATGCCACCGGAGAGTTCGACGAACCGCGCTTCGAGCGTCTGCCCTGCGCGGACCTCATCGATCGTGCCTTCGGCGAGCACCTCTCCCCCGACGATGATCGCCACGCGCGAGCAGACGCGCTCGACGAGGTCCATGCCGTGGCTCGAGAGGACCACCGTTCCACCGTGCGAGACATAGGCCCGCAGGATGTCCAGGATCACCGCGGAGGACACCGGGTCGACGGCCTCGAAGGGCTCGTCGAGCACCAGGACGCGCGGCGAGTGGATCATCGCACCCGCGAGCATGATCTTCTTCGTCATGCCGGCCGAGTAGTCGGAGACGACGCGGTTCAGCGCCTCTCCGAGGTCGAAGGCTCGTGCGAGGTCGGCGACGCGCTTCTCGATCACCGCCGATGCGAGCCCCCGCAGCAGCCCGTAGTAATAGAGGAGCTGCCGCCCGGTGAGCCGGTCGAACGTGCGGAGGCGATCGGGCAGCACGCCCATCATGCGCTTCGCAGCGAGCGGCTTCGCCGACTGATCGATGCCGCAGATCGCGATGTCGCCCGCGTCGGCACGCAGAAGGCCCGCCACGATCGAGAGCGTCGTCGTCTTGCCCGCACCGTTGGGACCGACGATGCCGTAGAACGACCCTGCGGGCACAGTGAGATCTATGCCGTTGACCGCGGTGTGGTCGCCGAAGCTCTTCACGAGGCCGCGGATGCGGATGGCTTCGGAGCCGGATGCCTCCTCGATTCCGCCGACGGCCTCATCCGTCTCATCCGTATCGGACACGGCGTCGACGAACTCGGATGTCGCGTCCTCGTCGACGGTCGGCTCCTCAGCGGACTCGATGACCGGCTCGGCTTCCGCCGTGGCGCCTTCGACCGGTGACGTGTCGAGGGCAGGATCGGCCGACGCTTCGTCTGCGGATCGCGTGCTCGGAGTCGACTCGACGGGCGCGGACGTCGCATCGTCTTCGCTCTCGACGGCGACCGCGTCGGAGGATGCCGCCGCCTCGGTCGTCAGCGGCAGCGACGGGGTCTCGATGGGGGTCTCGATGCGCGTCTCGACAGCGGCATTCTCTTCGAGAACCTCGCCCGTCGTGTCTGACTCAGTGACGCCGAGCTCGCGTGGATCCGCGTCGGCCGTGGTCACATCAGCTCCCGTTGTGTCCACAGCGACGGCCTCGATCGCCACAGTGTTCTCAGCCTCGACTGCCGACTCCTTCGCCGCAGCCGCCTTGGCAGCGGCCGCCTTCGCTGCCGCGGTCTTCGCCGCTGCTGTTCTCGCGGCGGAGGTGCGCGCCGCCGACTTCGCCGCAGCGCTCTTCTCTGAGGCCGCCTTGGCAGCGGCGGTCTTCGCGGCGGCGGTCTTCGCGGCCGACGTGTTCGACGCCCCTGAGGCAGCAGTCTTCGAGGCAGCCGTCTTCGCAGCGGGGGCCTTCGCAGCGGCGGCCTTCGCAGCGGCCCCCTTGGCCGCCACGGTCTTGGCTGCCGTCGCCGTGGTCGCTGCGGAACGTGCCGAAGCGGACTTCGCCGCAGCCGCACGAGCCGTCGTGTCGCGCGTCGAGTTCTTGACTGCGGCCGCGCGCGCCGCAGCGGTCGTCGTCTTCTTCGATCCTGCGGATCGCGGACCGGAGCTTGCGGAGCTCCGGTCGATCTTCAGCGCCGGCTCGGCGACCACCTCGACGGTCGCCGCGGCCTTGTCGGCTGCGGCCTTCGACGGAGCACGTGTGCCGGTCGTCTTCTTCGCGGGGGCCTTGCGGGCGGGAGTCTTCTTCGGGGCGGCGGGCGCGGCGTCAGCCACCTGATCGGTGCGGTCGTCGGAGGAAGAAGCAGTCACCGTCCTACGGTATCAACGGGTGCCGACTTTCTTCGGGTCACCGCAACAAATCGCCCTTCGGATCGTCAGACCGACCTCTCGTCGCCCTGATCTGGACGAATCTGAGTGTTGGGTGTGTACTGGATCACGAATTGGCAACAGCGACCTCAACCCCCGGGGCTTCCCAGGCTTGATCGCTAGCATGACTCTCGGCACGACGAAGTGTCTGGTCGGTGAACCGACCGTGAACACATACTTCCTTTAGGAGCACTCGTGACTCTTCAGACCGTCATCCTCGCAGCAGGCATGGGCTCACGCCTGGGCCGTGCGCTGCCGAAGCCGCTCACGGAGCTGAGCGACGGCCGCACGATCATGGGCCAGCAGCACGACAACATCCGCGCCGCCTTCGGATCGGACGCCCGCATCACCGCCGTCGTCGGATACCGCGCCGAGACCATCATCGAAGCATTCCCGAACGTCAACTACGTGCACAACGAGCGCTACGACGAGACCAACACCTCGAAGAGCCTGCTGCGCGCCCTCAGCGCCACGGGCAAGTCCGGCGTGCTCTGGATGAACGGCGACGTGGTCTTCGACCCGATGATCCTGGGTCGGGCGGCCGCCTACATCGAGCGCGACCAGTCGTTCGTCACCGTCAACACCTCCAAGGTCAGCGACGAAGAGGTGAAGTACACGGTCACCGCCGAGGGCTTCATCAACGAACTCTCCAAGACCGTCAAGGGCGGCCTCGGCGAGGCTGTGGGCATCAACTACATCTCGTCCGCGAACAAGAAGGCGTTCATGCGTCAGCTGCAGCGGGTCGAGGATCAGGACTACTTCGAACGCGGCCTCGAGCTGTCGATCGCGGAGGACGGACTCCTTCTCGAGCCGATGGACGTCTCCGACCTGTACGCGGTCGAGGTCGACTTCGCCGAAGACCTCGAGCGGGCGAACCTGTTCGTCTGATCGCTTCCACGAAAGCCCGGCTCCGTCAAGGGGAGCCGGGCTTTCGGCGTTTTCGCGGTCTGGGTTCCTAGGATCGTTCCATGGCCCCCAAGGTGCACAAGATCCACTCCCTCCCCGACGACGCCGCGTGGGACAAGGGGGTGCCGCCGGTGGGCTCCGCGGAGCACCCGCTGATGGTCCGAGGACTCGATCGCGTTCTCGCCATCCAGCGCCCTCTCGTGCTCGCGCATATCCGCAGCATCCGCCTGAGGAACCCGCACGCGTCGCCCGAGCAGATCATCCGCATCCTCGAGCGTCGCTACCTCGCGGCTGTCACGACCGGCGGTGCCGCCGTCGGCGCGACCGCCGTCGTTCCCGGGATCGGCACAGGCATCACCCTCGCCCTCTCAGGGGTCGAGACCGTGGGGTTCGTCGAATCGACCGCACTGTTCGCGCAGTCGGTCGCCGAGGTCCATGGGATCGCGGTCTCCAACCCCGACAGGGCCAGGGCCCTGGTGATGACCCTGATGCTCGGCAAAGAGGGCGTGGCGCTGGTCGGACAGCTGGCAGGACAGGCGACGGGTCGCGGCGGCACGCGATCGTCGTACTGGGGTGAGACGGTGACCAAGTCGCTTCCTCGGGCCGCCGTCGGACCGCTGGTCGACCAGCTCAAGACCCGGTTCGTGAAGCAGTTCGCCGCGAAGGGCGGAGCATCCTTCATCGGCAAGGCGCTGCCGTTCGGAGTCGGTGCCGCGGTGGGTGGCGCGGGCAACCACATCCTCGGACGCCGCGTCCTCACGACATCGCATCATGCCTTCGGCGTCGCCCCGATGGACCTGCCCCTCGAGCTCGAGCCGGTCGACGGGGCGGAGAAGCTCGAACTGCGGATGCTGCACGGCGCGCAGTTCGTCGGCGGCGCCGTCGCGGGTGCGGCCGGATCGGCGGCACGCGGTGTGGGCTGGGCAGGACGGAAGATCGCATCCGTCGGTCGTGGCCGCAAGAGCGGCGCCGACGAGATCGGCCCGTCGGGAACTCACGATCTTCCGGGCGAGCTCGGATCCGGCAGGTCGGACGTCGTCCAGGACTGACGCGATTCGGCATCCGCCGCAGCCTGCGCCGACTGCACGACAGCAGCCAAAGGATCCGGCGACCCGTTGTGGCGAGCATCCAACGGACGAGGCCGACCCGACGATAGGGTGGAATCCGTGACGGACAAGCCCGAACTCTCGACCACCGCCGGCAGGATCGCAGACCTCCGCGCTCGCTACAACGAAGCCGTTGTCGACGCTGAGAAGGTCGCGCAGGAGAAGCAGCACGCCAAGGGCAAGATGACCGCCCGCGAGCGCATCGAACTGCTCGTCGATCCAGGGAGCTTCGTCGAGTTCGACGAGTACGTCCGACACCGCACGACCTCGTTCGGCATGGATCGCAATCGCCCGTACGGCGACTCGGTCGTCACGGGTGTCGGCACGATCCACGGACGCACCGTGGCCGTGTACTCGCAGGACTTCACCACGTTCGGCGGCTCTCTGGGCGAGGTCTCGGGCGACAAGATCATCAAGATCATGGAGTTCGCGCTGTCCGGCGGCATGCCGATCATCGGCATCCTCGATTCGGGCGGAGCCCGCATCCAGGAGGGCGTGCTCGCGCTCAGCAAGTACGGTGAGATCTTCCGTCTGAACACCCGTTCGTCGGGCGTCATCCCGCAGATCTCACTCATCATGGGCCCCGCAGCCGGCGGCGCCGTGTACGGCCCGGCGCTGACGGACTTCGTGATCATGGTCGACAAGACCAGCCAGATGTTCGTCACCGGCCCCGACGTCATCAAGACGGTGACCGGCGAGGACGTCGGCATGGAAGAGCTCGGAGGAGCCCTCACGCACAACACCCGCTCGGGTGTCGCCCACTACCTCGCCGAAGACGAGGACGACGCGATCGACTATGCTCGCACGCTGCTCGGGTTCCTCCCCGACAACAACATGGCGGAGATCCCGGCCTACGAGAGCGGCTTCGAGTGGGAGACGACGGATGCCGATCGCTCGCTGAACACGATCATCCCCGACTCCGCCAACCAGCCGTACGACATCCACACCGTGATCGAGCACGTCGTCGACGCGGGCGACTTCATCGAGGTCCAGCCGCTCTTCGCACCGAACATCGTGATCGGCTTCGGACGTGTCGAGGGCCGCTCCGTCGGCATCATCGCCAACCAGCCGTCGCAGATGGCCGGAACCCTGAACATCGAGGCGGGCGAGAAGGCCAGCCGGTTCGTGCGATTCTGCGACGCGTTCTCGATCCCGATCGTCACGCTCGTCGACGTGCCCGGGTACCTGCCGGGCACCGACCAGGAGTGGACCGGCGTCATCCGCCGCGGCGCGAAGCTCATCTACGCGTACGCCGAGGCGACGGTTCCTCTGGTCACGGTCATCCTCCGCAAGGCCTACGGCGGGGCCTACATCGTGATGGGCTCGAAGCAGCTCGGTGCGGATGTCAACCTCGCCTGGCCCACGGCGGAGATCGCCGTGATGGGCGGTCAGGGTGCGGTCAACATCCTCTACCGCGGCGAGATCAAGCGTGCCGAGGAAGCCGGCGAGGACGTCGCCGCCGTACGCACGCGCCTCGCCAACGAGTACACCTACAGTGTGACCTCGCCCTTCCTCGCCGCGGAGCGCGGCGAGATCGACGGCATCATCGAGCCCGCGAACACCCGGGTCTCGATCGCCAAGGCGCTGCGCGCCCTCCGCGGGAAGCGCGCCGAGCTGCCGCCCAAGAAGCATGGGAACATTCCGCTGTGACCATCGGGGCAACGCGGGACGCGACGTCGGAGGAACACCAGCCGCCGACGATGCAGATCACTCGGGGCGCCGCCACCGAGGAGGAGCTCGCCGCTCTCATCGCGGTGGTGAGCGACGCCTACGCGCAGGAGGCTTCCGAGGCGGTGGCAGACGAGCCTCGCGTGTCGGCATGGGCTCGCACGCAGCGACCGCTGCGACGTCCGCTGCGACGCGACATCCCGTGGGGCCGCTTCGCGGGGTGACCGCAACGGGCACGGAGTGCCTGCGAGGCCCGGAGCCCCCCAGCTACCGGGCCACGCAGACGACCCTCCGATGATGCGGGGCCGTCGCCCCTGGCACCTTGTAACCCCAGATGGCGCATCTCTTCGATAGTACATCGAATGGAGTTATAGCCCTGGGGGCGTAACCGATATACCGGTATGTGAATCGCGGGACGGCGTTCAGTCCTCCAGGTACAGGTCCGAGGCCCGGGGTGTGAGAACGGCGTCGAGCACGACACAGGCCGCGCCCACCGCACCGACGTCGTCTCCGACGACGGCACCGTCGACGGTCAGTGTGCGCACTGCGCGAGTCGCGCTCCTCCGGTGCAACGGCTCGGGGATCTCACGAAGGTAGACATCGGAGAGCGGCCCCCAGAACGGGCCCCCGAGGACGACGCGATCGACGTCGAGCACGTTCGTGAGCACCGAGATCAGCACCGCGAGATGGCCGGCAGAACGACGCAGCACGCCGAGCGCCGGCAGCTCCCCTGCCGAGGCCCGCTCGCACAGGCGCAGGAACCGCTCGTCGACCTCGTTCGCGCCTCCGCCCTGAGGCTCATCGTCGAACACCCCCGCCGCCTCGGCCTGCTCGACGATCGCCTGCGGAGTGCACACCACCTCTACGCAGCCGCGCGAGCCGCACGCGCACGGCGGCCCCTCCGGGTCGACCATGATGTGGCCGATCTCACCGAAGTTGTGGGTGCTGCCGGCAACCACGCCGCCGTCGCGCGCGGCGGCTGCTCCCAGCCCCGTGCCGAGGTACACGAAGAGAAAAGACCCCTCGGACGTCGCATCTCCCGTCCACAGCTCCCCCACCGCGGCAGCGGTGGTGTCCTTCTCGAGCGTGACCTCGAAACCCGTCGCCTCCGCGAGCACCGAGCGCAGCGGAACACGGTGCCACCCGTCGAGCTTCGGAGGGTCGATCACGGTGCCCTTCGCGGCGTCGAGCGGGCCGGGAGCAGCGACTCCGACTCCCGCGACCAGATCCCGATCGATGCCCGCTTCGTCGATCAGGATCTCGATCGTCTTCGCCATCGTCTCGACGATGGCGCTCGGATCTCGGTCCTGAGTGCGCACGACCCTCCGACCGACCGCCTCGCCGGTCATGTTCAGCAGCACGAACGTGATCACGGCCGGATCGAGATGCACGCCGACCGAGAAGCGACTCTCCGCCACCAGGCGCAGCGTGACGCGCGGCTTGCCCGGCCCGTTGATGGTCCGCCCGGCTTCGGCGATGAGCCCCTCGTCGAGAAGACGCCGGGTGATGTTCGTGATCGTCTGCGCGGAGAGACCGGTCGCCTCGACGAGTTCGATCCGGCTGAGTCCTTCACCCGATCGGCGGATGGCCTCGAGGATGACCGACTGATTGAAGTCGCCCATACGGGGGAGATTTGTTCCTCGACGCATTCCCATGCCCCATCTTCTCGCACCGGGGCCGCATCCGTGTCCCCCAAAATACCTACAGACAACGACTTGACTAACCGCGAAACTGATTAGGACGCTCAGCGTTCGGCTGGTCTCTCTGTCCCAGGGTAGATAGACGCAGACCGGCCACCAGCGGACGGTTTTCGGGTAACTTGTCCGCTTGGCGAGGGGCAGGCGGATTCGCCGCCCCTCGCCCACTCTGTCTGACCTCGACTCTGACCTCCCTCCCCCGGCCAGAGCCGAGGGCAGGGCCAGGCGTCAGCCCTCCGGCGCGTCTCGGGGGATCTCGTGCCACACGTCGACGGCATCGTCGTCGCTCTGTCCGCCTGCACCTGCCCGACCGACGATCGTCACGGCGGTGAGAGGATCCTGAGCCGCCCGGATGATCCACCGCTCCGCATCGGCATCGCGCAGCACTCGCGCGAGCTCGTCGCGGATCGTCGCGCGCCTCTCCTCGTCGACGTCTGCCAGGCCGCCCTCATCGAAGACCGTGACCACGGCACCCCGGCGACGCGCGTCCTCGATCGCATCACGTACCGCGTCGTTGAGCAGATCCGCGCCGCGCAGCTCGTCGCGGAGCCGTCCCTCGGCCAGGCGCGCCTGCAGACGTTCCTCGTCGTTCAGCGCGCCGCGAGAGGCGACCGTGCGGCTGAGCACGGGCCCGGCGACCGCGAGCGCGAACTGCGTGCGCAGGCGACGTTCCTTCTGGCGCACCTGCTGGGTCGCGTGCCACGCAGACACCGCCTGCTGGATTCCCGCGAGACGCTCGGTGTCGCGGACGGCTCTGTCCCAGAAGATCACGAGCAGGTGAGCGATCACGACCCACATGAGCGAGCCGACGAGACCGAGCGACAGTGCGACGAAGAAGCCCAGATACGCCGAGGAGGTGGCGACGAGGACGGCCACCACCAGCCAGCCGATGACGAAGCGACGCCGCACGATGCACACGACGCCCATCAGACCGAGGGCACCGATGTACCAGGTCGCGAACGGCGCCGTGCGTGTCAGCGGATCGAGAGACAGCGTCACGAGCACCGGAATCAGGATGCTCGAGACCAGGGTCGCCAGCGCCGCCCAGAGAGGCATCCGCACCGAGACCGCCGAGTCCCAGAGGATCGCGACGTTGACGACGACGAGATAGAGGGCGATCGCCGCGACCATCAGCAGCGGTGCGGACGGCTGCTCGATCCACCAGACGCCTCTGGCGGCGAAGTACATCGCGAAGCCGACAGCGAGTGAGGTCGCGACGCTGCGCACCGTGCGGTTCATGGACGCTCCCAGCCCAGAGTGACAGTGGTGCCGCACTCGCTCGAGTCGATCTCTGCGGTGCCGGCCACTCCGGCCATGCGCGCGAAGATCGATGCTCTGATTCCGAGGCGGTCGGCACCGATCGCCCGAAGATCGAACCCCGGCCCCGTGTCCGAGATCGTCACGGTGATGCCCTCATCACCTCGGCCCTCCACGAGGATGTGCAGGCCGCGCCCGCCCGCATGGGTGACGGCGTTGCCGAGCGCCTGCCTGGCAGCGAGCACGAGCGCTCTCGCGGCGCGTCCGGGGATCAGGCCGATCCCGCCTCGTTCCTCGACGATCGCATCCGCCCCGAGCTCCGAGAGCGCTCTGCGGAGCTCGACCACGATCTGTGCCGCACCCACAGGTTCATCGCTCCCCTCCTGAGCGACTGCGGCCTCCGTGTTCGCCAGCCGGGTGAGAGCCTCGCGCGCCATACCCACGGCGAGGTCCTGCGCGCGCTCTCCCTCCGCTCGCTCGGCGGCGATCAGTGCCGCGAGAACGCTGTCATGCATGAGTGCCGACATGGCCGCGCGCTCCTCTTCTGCCGCGGCCGCGGCCGCTGCCCCCGCATACGACGCGACCGCCCGCGCGCGAGCCTCGTCGACGCCGGCGGCGACCGAACGGAACATCCACCCGAGCGCGATGATGACGAAACCGAGAATCAGCGTGAACGACACGTCGAAGGCGGTCGTCACCCAGAAGTCACGAGAGAAGTCGCCCTCGACGAGACGGACGTAGCCGTAGACGAACGGCAGACACAATGCCCAGGCGAACTGGAGCCAGAGCGGGAATGCGAGCATGGCGGCCACGACGCCCACGTTGACGAGGAAGAAGATCCATGGCTGGTCGGCCGCCTCTCCCACCGGGCCGACGAAACTCGGCCATGCACCGAGCGCGACCGTGTAGACGATCGCGAACGCCCCCGACGCCGTCCTGACACCACGGCCGATGACGCACGCGATGAGCATCACGATCAGCGGAATGAAGACGACGAGCAGGATCGTGATGCGCGCAGCATCCGCCCCCGATGTGGTGGTGATGCCCGCGATCAGCGCCTGCGCTCCGAGAACGCCCGATCCGATTGCGACGACAGTGGCGAGGATGCGCTCCATGCGCTTGCCGGTGAAGCGCTCGAACTCGGTCTCCACACTGCCGGGAGAAGGGATCTTGCTCCAGGCCTCGCGGATGCTGAGCGGATCAGCGGCCACTCGGCGCCCCGTCTGCGGCGACGATCCCATCCTCCATCGCGCGGCGCAGAAGGTCGACCTTCGTCGGGGCCGGTCGGCCGACCTCCACGTACTTGACCCGGATGCGAGTGATGTTCTCCTTCGCGGTCGAGTAGGCCACGCCGAGTCGCTCGGCCACAGCCTTCAGCGGCAGGCCGGCCGCATAGAGCCGCAAGACCTCTCGCTCTCGGGTCGACAGCTGGGCATCCGCGAAGTCGCGATCCCCGTCGACGGCGCTCGCCCACTCGACGTTGTTGAGCGCCTCGCCCTGGGCGACGGTGCGGATGGCGTCCAGCACGTCGTCGAGCGCCGAGGACTTGCTCACGACGCCCGCCGCACCGGCGGCGAGCGCCTCGCGCACGGCCGCCGGTCGATCGGCGACGCTGTGGATCACGACGCTCGCGCCGTCTGCGACGAGCGAGCGGACGTTCTCCGTCACCGTGGTGCCGTCGCCGAGCGTCAGGTCGAGCACCACCACGTCGGCCGGCTGCGATGACGTCGCCGACCTCCACTCGAGATACGACACGACCGTGCTGCCGGAGAAGACGACGGTCTGCGCTCCGTCACGAGCGCACGCCGCCTCGAGACCGAGACGGACGGATTCGTGATCGTCGATGAGTGCGACCCTGCTCATCCGCCCAGCCTACTGAGTAGTCAGCGTCCGCAGATCACCGGTCACCGAGTGAGCAGCGCGACGACCTCGAAGTGGTGCGAGTGGGGGAACAGATCGAACCCTCGCAGAGTCCCCACGTTCCACCCATGCGCACGGAACGTGCCGAGGTCACGGGCGAGCGCGACGGGGTCGCACGCGACGTAGGCGATGGCTTCGGGGGCGAGCGTGTCGAGAGCGTCGACCACGGCGCGGCCGGCGCCCGCACGCGGCGGATCGAGGACGACGGCTCCTGCGCGCGTACCCGCGGGGACACCGGCGAGATAGCGGTCGACTCTCGCCGTCACGGCATCCACAGCGAGGGGCGCGAGGTTCTGCTGCGCGTGAAGGGTCGCTCGTCGGCTCGACTCGACCGTGACGATGTCGGTGCCGCCGAGATCCGCGAGCGACGCGGCGAAGAGCCCGACTCCCCCGTAGAGATCGAAGTGCTTCTTCTCGGGGTCGACATGGCCGTCGAGGATTCCGTAGACGGCGCCGTCGAGCACCGAGGCGGCACGGGGGTGCACCTGCCAGAATCCACCGGCGTCGACCTGGAACCGACGGTCTCCCACCTGCTCGTAGACGACCTCGGGGGCGGGCCGACGATGCTGCCCCCTTGCCGGGCGCTCGTCGAGGCGGTCTCGGCGGATGACCCGCACCTCGCCGTCGCCGGGTTCGACGAGGTCGACGCTTCCCGCGTCGCCGCCGGCGAGGCGCAGCGCCGCCTTCGCGACCGCCGGGCGGGCGAGCGGGTGGGAGCTGACCGGGATCACGCGGTGGCTGCGCGCGGCATAGGGCCCGACCCGGCCCTCGTCGTCGACGTGCAGGGTGACCCTCGTGCGCCACCCGGTGCCGTCGGTGGAGTCGACGGCTTCGATCTCGGGGGCCTCGAGTCCGGGACCGGCGAAGCGATCGAGCGCCTCGGTCAGCACCTGACGCTTCAGCACGCGCTGCTGCGCGAGGTCGATGTGCCCCAGGTCGGCACCACCCGGCCGATCCTCCGGGGTGCGAGAGACGTCGGCCTCCGCCCAGACGTGCGGTCGGCGGTGCGGCGAAGCCTCGAGGACCTCGACCGTCTCGGCGCGCCAGAAGCTCTTCGACTCTCCGGTCGAATCCTCGGTCAGGCGCGCGCGGACCCGCTCACCGGGGATGGCGTCGGAGACGAAGACGACGCGACCTTCGTGTCGGGCGATGAACGTGCCGCCGTGCGCGATGCCGGTGATGTCCAGATCGAGCAGGGCTGGGGAGGAAGTCATCCTTCGAGGATACGGTGGTGAACATGCGCGTCTGCCTCGCCTCCACCTCTCCCGCCCGTCTCATGCTGCTGCGACAGGCCGGCATCGAACCGCTGACCCAGTCGCCCGGCGTGGATGAGGATGCGGTCGCCGCCGCTGCCGCTGCCGAACGCGGCGCCGAGCTCGCGCCGGCCGACCTCGTGCTGCTGCTCGCCCGCGCGAAGGCCGCGGATGTCGCTCAGCGGCTCGCGGAGGACGGGTCGTTCGACGGCATCGTGATCGGCGGGGACTCGATGTTCGAGATCGGCGGTCGTGTCTACGGCAAGCCCTACACGGCGGAGGAGGCGACGAGGCGCTGGCACGAGATGCGCGGCGCCACCGGGATCCTGCACTCGGGCCACTCGGTCTTCCGGGTCTCCCCCGGCTCCGCTCCGGTCGAGGCCACCGCGACGGCGGAGGCTTCGGTGACCTTCGCCGAGGACATCACGGATGCCGAGATCGCGGCCTACGTCGCCTCCGGCGAGCCTCTGCTCGTCGCCGGCGCATTCACGGTCGACAGCCTGGGCGGAGCCTTCATCACGCGCGTCGACGGAGACCCGTCGACGGTGGTCGGGATGTCGCTCTCGACCGTGCGCCGCCTCGCTGCGGATCTCGGCGTGACGTGGACCGACCTCTGGTCGTAGAGTCTCGTCGACGTTTCTCCCTCTTTCTTGTGGAGAGTCGTCAAAGCGAACGCCACCCTTCTCGCTAGGCTGGCAAGCATGCCTGATATCGCCAAGGTGCTCATCGCCAACCGCGGCGAGATCGCCGTCCGCATCATCCGTGCCGCTCGCGACTCGGGGATCGCCTCGGTCGCCGTGTACGCCGACCAGGACCGGGACGCTCTGCACACCCGCCTCGCCGACGAGGCATACGCCCTCGGCGGTGCCACGAGCGCCGAGACCTACCTGCAGATCGAGAAGATCCTCTCGATCGCCCGCCGTGCCGGCGCAGATGCCGTGCACCCCGGGTACGGCTTCCTCGCCGAGAACGCCGAGTTCGCCCGCGCCATCATCGGTGCAGGCATGACCTGGATCGGCCCCTCCCCCGAGGCCATCGAGGCGCTCGGCGACAAGGTCACCGCCCGTCATGTCGCCGAGAAGGTGGGCGCTCCCCTCGCCCCCGGCACGCCGGGCCCGGTCGCCGGAGCGGACGAGGTCATCGCGTTCGCCCAGGAGTTCGGTCTGCCGATCGCGATCAAGGCCGCGTACGGCGGTGGAGGCCGAGGCCTCAAGGTCGCCCGTGAGCTCGACGAGGTCGCCGAGCTGTTCGAGTCGGCCACCCGTGAGGCCGTCGCGGCGTTCGGTCGTGGAGAGTGCTTCGTCGAGAAGTACCTCGACAAGCCCCGCCACGTCGAGACCCAGTGCCTGGCTGACGCGGAGGGCAACGTCGTCGTGATCTCGACGCGTGACTGCTCGCTGCAGCGGCGCCACCAGAAGCTCGTCGAGGAGGCACCGGCTCCGTTCCTCACGGACGAGCAGAACGACCTGCTCTACTCGGCCTCCAAAGCCATCCTCAAGGAGGTCGGCTACGTCGGCGCAGGAACCTGCGAGTTCCTGATCGGCGCCGACGGCACCGTGTCGTTCCTCGAGGTCAACACCCGCCTGCAGGTCGAGCACCCCGTCTCCGAAGAGGTCACCGGCATCGACCTGGTGCGGGAGCAGTTCCGCATCGCCGCCGGCGGCACCATCGACTACGACGACCCGAAGCCGACCGGCCACTCGATCGAGTTCCGGATCAACGGCGAAGACCCCGGTCGCGGGTTCCTCCCCCAGCCGGGTCCGATCCACGTCTTCAAGACCTTCGGCGGCCCCGGCATCCGGCTCGACTCCGGCGTCACCGCGGGCGACTCGGTCTCGGGAGCATTCGACTCGCTGCTCGCGAAGATCATCGTCACGGGCAAGGACCGCGCCGAGGCTCTGGAGCGGTCGCGCCGGGCGCTCGACGAATTCGAGGTCGCCGGCCTCCCGACCGTGATCCCGTTCCACCGCAAGGTCGTCCGCGACCCCGCCTTCACCGCGGAGAACGGCGAGTTCGGCATCTTCACACGCTGGATCGAGACCGAGTTCGAGAACGACATCCCGGCGTGGGACGGCGAGCTCGAGTCTCCCGCGGCCGCCGAGAACCGCCACACGGTGGTGGTCGAGGTCGCAGGCAAGCGCCTCGAGGTCAGCCTTCCGGACCGCGTCGCTGTAGCCGCAGGCACCGCCGGACGACCGGCCGCCGTGCCGCCGTCTCGTCGCAGCCACGCCACCTCCGTCAGCGCCGGTGCTTCCGGCGACGCCGTGAAGTCGCCCATGCAGGCCACCGTCGTCAAGATCGCCGTCGAGGAGGGGCAGCAGGTCGTCAAGGGCGACCTCGTCGTCGTGCTCGAGGCGATGAAGATGGAGCAGCCGCTGCAGGCCCACAAGGACGGCACGATCGCGAACATCAGCGCGGTCGCCGGTGCGACGGTCTCGGCCGGGCACCAGCTGCTCACGATCAGCTGACCACACGCATCACGACGAAGGCCCCCGCCTCGAGGCGGGGGCCTTCGTCGTTCCCTCAGTCCGCAGGGGCAGTCGCGCACCACTCGTCGAACAGCCCCTGCCCCGTCGGTGTGCCGAGGGCGGCGCGTGCCGCCGGCGAATCGTGGAACTCACGCAGCGCGGACCAGACGACCTGCGGGTGCGTCTTCAGCATCGCCGGGGCCACGGTGACCGTGGCGGGAACACGCATACCGTCGGACGCGGTCACGCGACCGGGGTCCACGCGGAGTCGGATCAGCGGGAGCTCATCCATTCCTCGACGGGGTTCGGTCGTGTCCGGCTCCACGCGACGGATCGCGCTCCACGGCACGTAGAGGGTCTCGGTGGCACGCATCAGGAGCACCCCGTCATGGCCGATGCCCAGCCCCATCGGTCGACGGCCGAAGGAATCGGAGCGGTATTGCGTGATGGCCGCGCGCACCGCCGTGTAGACGAACAGCGCGGCGGTCGCCGCGAGCACCGCCACGCCGAGGAAGGCCTCCGGTCGGCCGGTCAGCCCGATCCCGACCGCCACGATCGTCGCGGCCGTGAGCACGATGGCCCACACGACGCACAGCATCAGGGTGACGACGCCCGGGCGCCGCTCCGGCACGAAGTGCACGCGTGCATCAGGGCTTCCTATCCGCCCGCGCGTCAGCGTCGCCGCGTCGGCCAGACGCGCGCTCCCTGCGGCGAAAGGCCTGCGGGCAGCGACGGCGAGGGCCGTGAGACCGAACAGCGCGACGAACGCCCCCGACCACAGCGGCCCCGCGGCGCCGCCGGAGAATCCGACCATGGCGGCCGCGGCGGCGAAGAGGACCACGCCGAGCCAGAGCATGCCGGTGTTGCGTCGAGGGCGACGTTCACCCCACTTCGCCGGCCATCCCTGCAACCGCGGCGATGCGAACGAATCCGTCACCGCTGCCCCTCCGCGACGAGGAGCGGTGGTTCGACGAGGGCAGTTCGCATGGCCACCATTATCGCAGCGCATTCGAAGTAGGCTGATCGCCGGACCACCACCGAGGAAGGATCGCATGTATCGGATCGACCCCGCGCGACTCACGGCGCACGCCGGCGCACTGACCGACGATTCCGGATCGACGGCCACAGCCACGACCTACGCCTCCGACCACATCACGCTCGAGTACCTCGACACTTCTTTCGTCTATTCGAAGGCTCTGTTCGCGGCTAATGAGACGGTGGAGGCGCTCAACAGCTACTTCGGCGCACTGAACACCGCGCTGACGGCATCCGCGACCGAGCTGCAGGGCACGGCGACCCGATCACTCGAACTCGACGACGCGATCGAAGCCGACCTCGACCGGAACTATCCCGGCGGGGGCGGCAGCGGTGCCACGACATCGGCGGACGATGCGTCGTCCGGTTCGCCCCACAACGCAGTGGACGAGCTGTCCCCTCCGGCCACGGAGACTCCGGAGGATCTGGTCTCCACCATCCTCACGACCGACTGGCTGAGCCCGTCGTCGGTGCTGGCCCAGGTGCTGGACTGGATCTTCGACTGGAACTACCTCGACGTCATCTCCAAGAACTTCAGCGGCGATTGGAACAAGCTGTATGAAGTCTCGGACTCGCTCCGCAAGCTCGGCGCCTACACCGGCACCCAGGGCGACAACGTGGCCTACGAGATGGCCGTGACCGCCGGATCCTGGACCGGGGAAGCGGCGACAGCCGCGAACGCGTTCTTCACCGACCTCGCGGAGCTCCTCCGTGAGGCGGGCACCAAGATCGCCGAGCTCGGACCGGAGTTCGAGATGGTGGCGCGGGGCATGATCAGCACGGCTGCACTGGTGAGCGGCATCTTCTCGAAGATCCTCGACGCCGCACTCGTGGCCGCCGTCTGCATCGCGGCGGGCACAGTGACGATCGAGACGGTCGTCGGTGGAATCCTCGGCTACCTCTGCGGTGGCATCGAGATCGGATACGCCCTGTGGCTCGCCAAGTCCGCCTACGACACCGTGCAGTCCGTGCTGACCTTCTTCGACGCGCTGAACGCCTCGGTGGGAGTGCTGAGCTCGCTGCTCGCGGGCGGCACCGACCTCCCCCTCCCCGTCGGATACGACAATGCGCAGGTGAACTGATGATGGACGACCCCTCGATCTCTCCCGAAGGAGAAGTCCCCGGCCAGCCCCGCGTGCTCGGCACCGCTCAGGCCGGAAGTCCCCTCGACCTCCGCGCCCGCGAACTGCTCGCACGCCTGAGCCGCGATCCGCAGATGGACGAATCGGTGCGCAATCGCGCTCAGGCGGCGCTCGCCGGACGCGCGACGCTCCGCGACGTCGCCCAGACCCCGGCATTCGCCGCGCGGATGGAAGAGGCGGGCCGCCTGCTCAAGGCCGCCCTCGCCGATATGGACGACGAGCAGCGAGAAGCCGTGCGAACGGCCTTCCTGTACGGACCGGGCGACCGCTCCGACACGACCGGTTCGGGTGACGACCGTGCGCGGTGAGCGCGCGCTCGCGGTCGTCGGCACCGCACTCGCCGCGATCCTGCTCAGCAGCTGCTCGTCTTCCGCGGAATCCTCGCTTACCGTGCAGTTCGAAGAGGGCGAAGGACAGACCGTCTCGGTTTCAGATCTGCAGTGCGTCACCTCAGGCGATCGATTCACCGCATCCAGCGCGCAGGACCGCGTCGGCGAGCTCTCGGCGTTCACCGCGTCCATCACCGGCGCCTCGGACGCGACCACCTGGATCAGCCTCGGAGACGACCGGTGGCTGCTGACGACGGACGCGTTCGAGCATGACGGCGCGGTGACGTTCGACAACGCCGAAGCCCGAATCGGCACGTCCGCCGAGGGGTATCCGGCCGAACTCGAGACGTCGGCGACACTCGACGGCACACTGACCTGCACATCGCAGAACGACTTCTGAGGGGAGTGAGATGGACAGTCGAATCATCTCGATCGAGCACGACCAGCTGGACGCCGCGTGCACCGAGATCTCGGAGCATGTGAGGCAGATCGACGCCGAGCTCGATCGACTCGAGGCTGCGGCGGACGCGCTGTCCTGGCAGTGGTCAGGAGAGGCACAGGTCGCCTATCGTGTGGCGCAGCGCGAATGGCACCAGTCGATGCGCGAGATGACGGCGATCGCACATGCGCTGTCCGCGATCGCCCATCGGGGCAACAACAGCTTCCGTGCGCAGGATCGCCGCGACGCGTCCGTCTGGGCACGCTGAGGCGAGCCGTCGGACTCGCACCGGTACCGTCTTCGCAGACGACGGTACCGGCCGCGGTCCGACCGTCTCGACGAGCTACGAGATCTTCGCGTTGACGAGGTGCATCGCCCGGCTCGCGTCGGTGATGCTGCTCGACAGCGACGGGTACGCCGCGAACACACGTGAGACCTGGTCGACCGTCAGACGGCGTTCGACCGCGACGGCGATCGGGTAGATCAGCTCGGATGCCTTCGGTCCGACGATCACGCCGCCGATCACGGTGCCGGAGCCCTTGCGGGCGATGAGCTTCACGAAGCCGTCCTTGATGCCCATCATCTTGGCCCGTGGGTTCGCGGCGAGAGGCAGCTTGTAGACGAGCCCGTCAGCCACGCCGTCCTCGACGTCCTTCTCGGAGTATCCGACCGTCGCGATCTCGGGCGCGGTGAAGATGTTCGATGTGATCTTGATCAGCTCGAGCGGGATCACGATGTCGCCCAGCGCGTGGAAGACGGCCGTGCGGCCCTGCATCGACGCGACGGATGCCAACGGGAAGAAGTTCGTGCAGTCGCCGACGGCGTAGACGTTGGGAACCGAGGTGCGAGCCACGCGGTTGACGCGGACGTGTCCGCTCTCGTCGAGTTCGACTCCCGCATCCTCGAGGCCGATGCCCGCGGTGTTGGGGATCGATCCGACGGCCATGAGGCAGTGGCTGCCGTCGACCGTGCGGCCGTCCGACAGGGTCGCCGTCACGCCGTCCTTCGTGACCTCGACCTTCTCGGCTCGGGCCTTGGAGAGCACCGTCATGCCGCCGCGCTTGAAGACCTTCTCGAGCACGCGCGCGGCATCCTGATCCTCGCCCGGAAGCACCTGGTCGCGGCTGGACACCAGGGTGACCTTGGCGCCGAGGTTCATGTAGGCGGAGGCGAACTCGGCACCGGTCACACCGGATCCGACGACGATCAGGTGCTCGGGCAGAGCCTTCATGTCGTACAGCTGCGTCCAGGTGAGGATGCGCTTGCCGTCGGGCTTCGCCGAGTCCAGCTCGCGCGGCGACGCGCCGACGGCGACGATGATCGTGTCGGCCTCGATGCGGTCGAAGTCCGTGCCGCCGTGACCGGTCGAGACGATGATCGCGTTCGGGCCCTCGAGGCGCCCGTGTCCCGAGAGGATGCGCACTCCGGCCTCGAGCAGGGCGGAGCGCATGTCCTCGGACTGCTGCCCGGCAAGGGCGATGAGGCGCTTGTTGACGGCGGCGAGGTTGATGGCGATCTCGGGCTTCAGCGGCTTGCCGTGCTCGCCCTTCGCGTAGAACTGCACACCCAGGTCGGATGCCTCCGAGATCGCGATGGCCGCATCGGCCGTCGCGATCAGGCTCTTCGAGGGCACGACGTCGGTGAGGACCGCCGCACCGCCGACGCCCACGCGCTCGACCAGGGTCACCTCGGCTCCGAGCTGGGCGGCGGCGAGCGCCGCCTCGTAGCCGCCGGGACCGCCGCCGAGCACGGCGACGCGCTGAGTGCGCTCAAAAGGGGTGGAAGACATGATCTCCATTCTTCCGCAATCCTGGCCCCCGAGCCTGCACCTTCCTAGAGTGGATCCATGTCCGAAACACACAGCAACCCCCTCGACGACCCGAATGCGAACCCGTTCGAGGTCGCAGCCGACGCAGCCGCCGACATCGCGCGCCTGACCGGAGTCGAGAAGCACGACATCGCCCTGACCCTCGGCAGCGGCTGGGGCAAGGCCGCCGACATCATCGGCGAGACCACAGCGACCATCCCCGCCACCGAGGTGACCGGCTTCTCGAAGCCCGCTCTCGAAGGGCACGTGGGCACTCTGCGCAGCATCCGCACCCCCGACGGCAAGAACGTGCTCGTCATCGGCGCCCGCACCCACTACTACGAGGGCCACGGCGTGCGCCGGGTCGTGCACTCGGTGCGCACAGCCGCAGCCACGGGGGCGAAGATCATGGTGCTCACCAACGGTGCAGGCGGCGTCCGCGAGACGTGGACCCCCGGCCAGCCGGTGCTGATCAGCGACCACATCAACCTCACCGCCGACTCGCCTCTCGAAGGGGCGACCTTCATCGACCTCACCGACCTCTACTCCCCGCGCCTGCGTGACATCGCCCGCAGTGTCGATCCCTCGCTCGACGAGGGCGTCTACACGCAGTTCCGCGGCCCGCACTACGAGACGCCGGCCGAGGTGCAGATGGCGAAGCACATCGGCGGCCACATCGTCGGCATGTCCACCGCCCTCGAAGCGATCGCCGCACGCGAGGCAGGCATGGAGATCCTCGGGTTCTCGCTCATCACGAACCTCGCAGCCGGCATCCAGAAGACGCCTCTCAGCCACGCGGAGGTCATCGAAGCCGGCCGCGAGGCCGAGCCGGTGATCTCGGCGCTGCTGGCCCGAGTGGTCGAGGCGCTGTGAACGACGAGCGCCTGGCGCAGGCGCGCGCCTGGATGAGACAGGACCCGGATCACGAGACCCGCGACGAGCTCGCCGCGGTCATCACCCGCGCGGCCTCCGGCGACGAGGCGGCGGCCGCCGACCTCGACGACCGCTTCGGCGCCAGACTCGCGTTCGGCACGGCAGGGCTCCGCGGGGCGCTCGGCGCCGGCAGCAACCGCATGAACCGCGTGCTCGTCGCACAGGCGGCCGCGGGTTTCGCCGCCTACCTGCGCGAGAAGTCGCACGGCCGCACGCCGACGGTCGTCATCGGCTATGACGGCCGCCGCAACTCCCGGGTGTTCGCGACCGACTCCGCCGAGCTGTTCGCCGGGGCAGGTCTGCGAGCGATCCTCCTCCCGAGGCTGCTGCCGACACCCGTGCTCGCCTTCGCGGTGCGCCACCTGGGCGCGGACGCTGGCGTCATGGTGACGGCATCTCACAACCCGCCGAACGACAACGGCTACAAGGTCTATCTGGGCGGCGCCGACCAGGGTTCGCAGATCGTCGCACCCGCCGACGCCGAGATCGCCGCGCACATCCAGCGGGTCGCCGACGCGGATGACGTCTCGGCCCTGCCTCGCTCCACCGACTACGAGACGGCGGGTGAGGACGTCGTCGAGGCGTACGTGGCAGCGACAGCCGCGATCTCGCCTGCGCCTGCAGGCGCATCGGACCTCCGCTGGGTCTACACCGCGATGCACGGGGTCGGCTGGGAGACGCTGTCGAAGATCGTGTCGGCCGCCGGATATCCGCAGCCGATGGTTGTCGAGGAGCAGCTGACGCCCGACGCGACGTTCCGCACCGTGTCGTTCCCCAACCCCGAGGAGCCGGGGGCGATGGACCTGTCGTTCGCTCGGGCGCGCCGAGTGCAGGCGGACTTCATCATCGCGAACGATCCGGATGCCGACCGCCTCGCCGTGGCCATCCCCGATGCGTCCTCCGAGAGCGGATGGCGTCGCCTCACCGGCAACGAGGTCGGACTCCTGCTCGGTGCGCGCGCAGCTCGGGCGGCTGCGGGCACTCCCGGGGCCTCGCTGGCCTGCTCGCTCGTCTCCTCCCCCGGCCTCGGCGCCGTCGCCGCGCACCACGGCCTCGACTTCCACGAGACGCTCACGGGCTTCAAATGGATCTCCCGCGCCCCCGGCATCGTGTTCGGGTTCGAGGAGGCCCTCGGGTACCTCGTGAACCCCGAGACCGTGCGCGACAAGGACGGCATCTCGGCCGCCGTCGCGGTCCTCGGTCTCGCGGCCGAGGCTCATGAGCGCGGGAAGTCGCTCGCCGACCTGATGTCGGAGCTGGGCGACACCTACGGCCACTTCGCCAGCGGACAGGTGTCGGTGCGCGTGCAGGATCTCTCGGTCATCGGCAGTGTGATGCTGTCCCTGCGCACGATCCCGCCGCGGCAGCTCGGTGGCCACGCCATCGCCTCTGCGGAGGATCTGCTGCACGCCGACGAGGGACAGCCGTCCGGCGATGTGCTGCGGTACAGGCTCGCAGACGGCTCGCGCATCATCGTGCGTCCGAGCGGCACCGAGCCGAAGCTCAAGGTCTACATCGACGCCACCGCCGACTCTGCGGAGCGGGCGAGTGCGACGGTCGCGGAGCTCGAGGCCGCAGTGCGCGTGCTCCTGGAAGAACGCTCGTAGGCCGCATGCCGAGAAGACATGTCGTGATCAGCGCGCACAACGGGGTGCACGCGCGCCCCGTCGCCGAGCTCGTCAGGCTCGTGCAGGCGCACCCGCACGTCGTGACTCTGCGCACGTCGTCGGGCGCAGTCGTGGACCTCAGCAGCGTTCTCGCGCTGATGGACCTCGCACTCGCGCCCGGCGACGCGGTGGTGCTCGAGACGGCGGAGTCGGCGGATGCCGAATCGGTCCTCGACACCCTGGCCGGCGTGCTGGATCCTCGGGCCTGACGCGGTCGTCAGCCGTCGATGACGGCGACGAGCTCGTCGAGGAACGCCTCGAAGGTCGTGCCTCGGCGGAGGATCCGCTGCACGCTGTCTCGTTCGCTGAACACCTCGACGAGCTGCTCGAACACCGTCTGGAATGCGGCGCGGTCGCTCTCGCTGAAGGCGGCGAGGGCGACCACCTGCACGCGCCCCTCACCCCAGGCCGCCGATCCGTCGGCGACGCCGATCGCGATCGCGGTGCGCGTCGCGGTCATCTGCAGCGCGTGGGGCACCGCGAGGGCATCGGTGAACGCCGTCGATGACATCCGTTCGCGGAGGATCGTGTTGTCGACGTAGTCGTCGCCGATGAGACCGGCATCGACGAGCAATCCGCCCAGCCGCCGGATGATCGCCTCCTCGCCCTCATCGGGCAGCGGGTAGACGAAAGCATCGGCGACGAAGTAGCGCGCGAGCTCGGCGCGGAGCCTCGTCAGGCGCCGCGCACGCCTGACGCGCGCTGCGGCCTGCTGGATCCGATCGACATCGGCATCAGTGAGGAATGGCTGGATGCGCACGAAGCGATCTCCCGACGCCCCCGGTTCGATCGTGCTGAGCACCAGATCGGTGTCGAACGATGCCCAGTCCGGGTCGACCTTGGTGATGACGCTGGTCACCTCGATCGCCGAGCCCAGGGAGCGGTCGACACTCGAACGCAGCAGCTCGTGGAGCTCGTAATAGCCGGGACACACGATGGTCGCCGTGAGGATCGACTCCGCCTTGCGGCTGCGCTCGAGGCGGCCGCCGACGTGCATGGCGATGTATGCGATCTCGTCGTCGTGGATCGGCGTGCCGAGTCGGTCGTGCAGGCCACTGGCTATCGAGACGGCCACCTCGAAGATCATCGGATACGAGGTCTTGAGCGAACGGGTCAGCGGATTGCGCGTCAGCGCGCTCTCCTCTGCTCGCCGCATCAGATTCTGCACGTGCAGGGCGAGGCGCAGCACGAACGTCTCGTCGACCAGATCGACCTGGAAGTCCTCCGCCGCCCTCGCGATCTCGGCTCGGACGGCGGCCTCGACCCGCGGGTCGACGCCGCTGCGGGCGACATCGCCCGCAGCGTCCTCTCCCGGTGCCACGATGCGGGTGAGCACAAGGGACGCGAGATGGCCGCTGTCGCCGTCTCCGAGCGTGACAGAGAAGTGCTGCTGGGCGAGGCGGGCGATCACGGCGCCGACCCGCGGGATCTCCTCGCGTGCGCCGGCGGGCCCCGACTCGAGCGCATGCCCTGCGGCGACCCTCTCGGCGGCGATGGCGATGTGCAGCAGGACGTCGGAGATCGCGAGCTCGTTGACGTAGTAGCCCTGCTCGCCGAGCTCGCGCACCAGCTCGGATTTGAAGGGCGCGACGGCATCGGCGGCGATGACCCCTCCGGCGAGCGCTCGCCGGAACGTCTCGGGGTGGAACGACGCGGCGTCCATCTCATCGTGCGCCAGCCGAGACAGCAGGCGCCGCTGTGCCGCCTCGTTGCCGCGCAGGCGCACGATCTCCCGGTCTCTGTCGAGGGTGAGATCGGTGCCGTCGATCAGAGCGCGCACGCGGGCGAGGTCGGCTTCGAGAGTGGCCTCACTCACGTGCAGCGCCTCGGCCGTGGTGAAGACGTCGACGCCGTCCGGCACATCCAGCAGCGTGCGCACGAGACCGTGCAGGCGGTCGCGCGGAGCGGACTCACCGCTCTGACGGGCGCGCAACGCGTTCCGCGCCCCTGACCCGGCGCGGTACCCGGCCGGGCCCGATTCGACGGCATCCGCCGCTCCGGTCCTCGCATTCAGGGCGGCGACGTACGAGCGGATGCTGCGCGGGGTGACGCCGAGCTGATCCGCGAGGTTCGCTGCCGTCACCCACTTCTCCTGTCGGAGCAGAGACGACAGGAGCTGGTCCTGGCGCTGTCGCGACATGATGCTCCCTCCTCCGTGCCGACTGCACTGTCCTGACGTGACTTCCATGATGTCAGGAAGGCGGGGGGCCCGCTCCGAAACCGATGTTCCGCAGGGGCGGAAAGGAACCTGTTGGCGACCGCACCCCGACTCTTCCCAGACTGTTCTCAGGAAAGGTGAGCATCGATGAAGATCCTCGTGGTGTGCGGCGCCGGTGCGTCGAGCACGTTCGTCGCGCAACGACTCCGCCGTGCGGCCTCGGAAGCGGGCCTCGACTGGGACGCAGCCGCCGGCATGGAGCAGTCCGTCGCCGGCAGCGACCACGACCTCATCCTCATCGGTCCTCATCTCGCCGATCGCCTCGAAGCGATCCGCCGTGCCGCACCCGCTCGGGTGGCAGTGCTCCCCGACGACGTCTTCGCCGACCGGGACGGCACCCGCACGCTCGCGCTGGCGCGGTCGATCGTCGCCGACGCCAGGAACACCCCGAAAGGAACATCATGACCGTCTCCCGCACCGTCCGCATCGGCTCATCCCATGGACTCCACGCCCGTCCGGCGAAGCTGTTCGCGCAGGCCGCCAAGGACTCGGGGATTCCCGTGACCATCGCGAAGGACTCGGGCAAGGCGGTCAACGCGGCCAGCATCCTCGGGGTGATCGCGCTCGCGATCGAGCACGGCGACTACGTCACGCTGACCGCCGAGGGCGACAGCGCCGAAGGCGTGCTCGACACGCTCACCGAACTGCTCACGACCGACCATGACCAGGACGCCGGCGCGTGAGCGAGCTCAGAGGAGTCGGGATCGGTCTCGGGGTCGCCCAGGGCATCGTCGTGCGGATGACCGAGGCGCTGCCCGCTCCCGAGAACACCCCCAGCGCCCAGGGCATCGATGCTGAGCGCGCACGGGTGCGCGAGGCCGTCGCCGCAGTCGCCCAGGAGCTCACCGCACGCGGTGAGGCGGCCGGCGGCTCGGCGCAGGAGGTGCTCGAAGCGCAGGCGATGATCGCCGAGGACCCGACGCTGCAGGACGAGGTCGACACGCGCATCGACGACGGTGCGACCGCCGAATGGGCCGTGCACGACGCGTTCGCGGGCTTCCGCGCGACGCTCGAAGCCGTCGGGGGCTACCTCGGGGAGCGTGCAGCCGACCTCGATGACATCGCCCAGCGCGTGCTCGCCCGCCTTCGCGGCGTCGATGCGCCAGGGGTCCCCGACCCGGGGCATCCGTTCGTTCTGGTCGCCCGCGACCTCGCCCCGGCGGACACCGCGCTGCTGAACCTCGATCAGGTGCTGGCTCTGGTCACGTTCGACGGCGGACCCACCTCGCACACGGCGATCCTCGCCCGCGAGAAGGGCATCGTCGCGATCGTCGGCGCGGCATCCGCATCCGACCTCGTCACCGGCACCCCTGTCATCGTCGATGCCGCCGCGGGGATCGTGACCGTCGATCCTTCCGACGACGAGAAGACGCGCGCTGAACAGCGCGCAGCCGCCCGCCGCTCGGCGGACGCCGCACCGCTTACCCCCGGCGCCCTCGCCGACGGCACGCTGATCCCGCTGCTGGCGAATCTGGGGAAACCTGCAGACGCATCCGATGCCGTCGAACGCGGGGCCGAGGGCGTCGGGCTGTTCCGCACCGAGTTCCTGTTCCTCTCGTCGGCCCAGGCGCCGACCGTCGAGCAGCAGCGCGAGTCGTACCGCGAGCTGCTCGCGGCCTTCCCCGGCCAGAAGGTCGTCGTGCGGATGCTGGATGCCGGTGCCGACAAGCCGCTGGCCTTCCTCAACGATGCGCACGAGGAGAACCCCGCGCTCGGTCTGCGCGGACTGCGCGCGCTCCGAGCGAGCGAGGACATCCTGCGCGAGCAGCTGACCGCTCTGGCAGAGGCGGATGCCGCCACCGAGGCGGACCTGTGGGTCATGGCGCCCATGGTCGCGACCGTCGAGGAGACCGAGTACTTCACCGCGCTCGCCCGCGAGTACGGCCTCAAGACCGCCGGCGTCATGGTCGAGATCCCGTCCAGCGCCCTGCTCGCCGACCGGATCCTCGCGCATGCGGACTTCGCATCGATCGGCACGAACGACCTCACGCAGTACACGATGGCCGCCGACCGCATGCTGGGTTCCGTCGCCGGATTCCAGGACCCGTGGCACCCCGCCGTGCTCAGGCTCGTGCGCGAGGTCGGCACAGCAGGAGCCCGCCTCGGCAAACCCGTCGGGATCTGCGGTGAAGCTGCCGCCGACCCGATGCTGGCCGTCGTGCTCGTGGGGCTCGGCGCCACGAGCCTCTCCATGGCGCCGTCAGCCCTCGCAGACGTGCGGCACACCCTGTCGCAGCACACTCTCGACGAAGCCCGCAACTTCGCCGAACTCGCACTGGCGGCCGACGACGCCGCCGGTGCTCGCCTCGCCGTGGCTGACGCCGCGGCATCCCTCCCCCCTCACCAGAAAGAGACGACATCATGACGACGACGTCACCGGCCGCCACGAAGGCAGGCGGCCTCCGAACGGGCGTGCAGCGCTTCGGCACGTTCCTGTCCGGAATGATCATGCCCAACATCGCCGCGTTCATCGCGTGGGGATTCATCACCATGCTGTTCATCCCGAAGGGCTTCTTCGGAGCGGAGAGCCCCTTCGGCTGGCACTGGGCCGGCGTCGCCGAGATCGTCGGAGGCGGTGGCGATTCCGCCGTCTTGGGCTGGCAGGGTGCGATGACCGCGGTCGCCGAGGGCGCCGACGGCAACGTCCTCGCGTATGTCGGCCTGGTAGGCCCCATGGTCACCTACCTGCTCCCGCTCCTCATCGCCAACACCGCAGGCCGCATGGTCTACGGCGAGCGCGGCGGTGTCGTGGCGACGATCGCCACCATGGGTGTCATCGTCGGCACGAACATCCCGATGTTCCTCGGCGCGATGATCATGGGACCGATCGCGGCCTGGATCACCAAGCGCATGGACAGGCTGTGGGACGGCAAGATCCGCCCCGGCTTCGAGATGCTGGTGAACAACTTCTCCGCCGGCATCCTGGGCATGGTCCTGGCGATCCTCGGCTTCTTCGCCTTCGGCCCGGTCATGCTCGGCATCAGTGCGGTGCTCGGCGGCGCCGTCGACTGGCTCGTCTCCCTGAACCTGCTCCCGCTGGTCTCGATCATCGTGGAGCCCGCCAAGGTGCTGTTCCTCAACAACGCCATCAACCACGGTGTGTTCACGCCGCTCGGCATCGAGCAGGCGGCTGAGACCGGAAAGTCGATCCTGTTCCTCATCGAGGCGAACCCCGGTCCCGGCCTCGGCCTGCTGCTCGCCTTCACGTTCTTCGGCGTCGGTGCGGCGAAGGCCTCTGCCCCGGGTGCGGCGATCATCCAGTTCTTCGGAGGCATCCACGAGATCTACTTCCCGTACGCGCTGAGCAAGCCGACCACCATCCTCGCGCTGATCGCAGGTGGCGCGGCCGGTGTCACGACGAACATGGTCCTGGGTGGCGGACTGGCCTTCCCGGCAGCACCCGGCAGCATCATCGCCGTCACGGCGGCGGCCGTCGGAGGCGGTGTCGGCAACCTGCTGGTCGTGTACCTCTCGGTGGTCATCGCCGCCGTCGTGACGTTCCTCATCACCGGCGTCATCCTGCGCGCATCGCGCAAGCGCGACCTCGAGGCCGAGGGAGACAGCTTCGGCGACGCGATCGCACAGACCGAGGCGAACAAGGGCAAGTCCTCCGCCGCGATGGACGCTCTCCGCGCGTCATCCGGCGCGGGTGCTGCCGGCGCAGCCGCCGGTGCGGGCGCGGGTGTCGCCACCGACCGCCGCATCGAGAACATCGTGTTCGCCTGCGACGCCGGCATGGGCTCGTCGGCCATGGGCGCGAGCGTGCTGCGCAACAAGTTCAAGAAGGCAGGGGTCGAGGGCATCACCGTCACGAACCAGGCCATCGCGAACCTCGACGGCACCGCCGACCTGGTCATCACGCAGCAGCAGCTGACCGACCGGGCGCAGGCGCAGTCGCCGAACTCGATCCACGTGTCGGTCGACAACTTCATGAACTCTCCGAAGTACGAAGAGGTCGTCGAGATGGTGCGCGAGCAGCGCGACTCCGGCGCGTGACAGACCGGGCGGGGCGGGTGCCACGGCATCCGCCCCGCCCCCACATTCTCAGAAAGAAGGAATCACCATGAGCGTTCTCACCCTCGACCAGGTCCGCATCCACGCAGGCTCCAGCACTCAGCAGGAGGCGCTGCAGGAGGCGACCGACATCCTCGTATCCGTCGGTGCCGTCACTCCCGCCTACGTCGACGCGATGCGTCAGCGCGAAGAGACCGTCTCGACCTACATGGGCAACGGTCTGGCGATTCCGCACGGCACGAACGACACCAAGGATGCGATCCTCGCCTCGGCTCTCTCGGTCGTGCGCTACGACGGCGGCGTCGACTGGGCCGGTGAGCCCGCGACCTTCGTGATCGGCATCGCCGGACGCGGCGACGAGCACCTCGAGATCCTCTCGCAGATCGCGATCCTCTTCTCCGACGAGGACGACGTCGCCAAGCTGAATGCGGCGCAGACCCCGGACGAGCTGTACGCACTCCTCTCGGCGGTGAACGACTGATGAAGGCCGTCCACTTCGGAGCGGGCAACATCGGCCGCGGTTTCGTCGGCCTGCTGCTGCACGAGGGCGGCTACGAGGTCGTCTTCTCGGACGTCGCCGACGCCCTGGTCGATGCGATCAACGCTGTCGACTCGTACACCGTGCACGAAGCCGGTCCCTGCGGCACCGACCACGTGGTCACGGGCTTCCGCGCCGTGAACAGCAAGACCGACCCGGAGACGGTCGCCGACGAGGTCGCGACCGCCGATGTCGTCACGACGGCCGTCGGGCCGACGGTCCTCCGTTTCGTCGCTCCGACGATCGTGGCAGGGCTCGCCCGCCGCTCGGCCGGCGCCGCACCGCTGCAGGTGATGGCGTGCGAGAACGCGATCGGCGCGACCGACACCCTTCGCGCCGAGATCGAGAAGGCGGCGGGAGTGGATGCGGAAGAGCTGCTCTCCCGCGCGGTGTTCGCGAACACCGCAGTCGACCGCATCGTGCCAGGACAGCCCGCGGACGGCGGAGTGGACGTCACTGTAGAGCCGTACTTCGAGTGGGCGATCGAGTCGGAGGCCTTCGACGGCGCGTTGCCGAAGATCCCCGGAGCGCATTTCGTCGAGAACCTCGCGCCCTACATCGAGCGCAAGCTCTTCACGGTGAACACCGGGCACGCCGCGACGGCGTACTTCGGCGCTCGTGCCGGCATCGAGCGCATCTCGGACGCGCTGGCGGATCCCGACATCGCCGCTCGCGTGTCGGCTGCGCTCGAAGAGACCTCCGCGGTCCTGGTCGCCGAGCACGGCCTCGACCCCGCCGAGCTCGCCCAGTACCGCGCGACGATCCTCGAGCGGTTCCGCAATCCCGCGCTCGTCGACACCGTGCAGCGCGTCGGACGACAGCCGCTGCGCAAGATCTCGCGGCACGAGCGGTTCATCGGCCCCGCGGCGATGGCCGCCGAGCGAGGACTCTCCACCATCGCACTGGTCGGCGCCGTCACCGCCGCGCTCGAGTTCGAATCGCCCGACGACGAACAGGCGGTCGAGATGCAGGAGGCCCTGCGCACCGAAGACGCTCTCGCCTTCACCTCGCGCACGACGGGACTGGATCCCGAGCATCCGCTGTTCCCTGCGGTTCGCGACGCCGTCGTCTCGCGTCAGACGGCTCTGAACGCCTCCTGAGCGCCGCTGCACGCATCGCCTGCGCCCTCTGCCGATACGATCGGCGGAGGGCGCAGGTGCGCGCACAGCGAGGTGCGGGAGCAGCATGAACAGATACGCCGTCATCGGCGCGGGGCCGTCAGGACTCGCTGCCGTCCGAGCGCTCACGAGACGTGGGATCGGCGTCGACGGATACGAGGCCGCGGCAGGGGTCGGTGGACTCTGGGACATCGACAACCCGCGCAGCACCATGTACGAGTCGGCGCACCTGATCTCCTCACGTACCACCACCGAATTCACCGAGTTCCCCCTGCGATCGACGGTCGACTACCCGGGCCACCGCGTGCTGCGGCAGTACTTCCGCGACTACGCCGACCGCTTCGGGCTCACCGACCGCTTCCGGTTCGAGACGAAGGTCACCCGTCTCGAACCGCAGGGCGGCGGCTGGGACCTCACCAGCGACGGCCCCGAGGGCGAGCACACCAGGTGGTACGCCGGCGTCGTGCTCGCGAACGGCACTCTGGCCGAACCGAACATCCCCGCCTTCCCGGGCACCTTCACCGGTGAGCTGATGCACACCAGCGCCTACCGGTCCCCCGCCCAGCTCGCGGGCAGGCGCGTGCTCCTGATCGGCGCGGGCAACTCGGGCTGCGACATCGCGGTGGATGCCGTGCATCACGCCGCGTCCGTCGACATGAGTGTGCGTCGCGGCTACTACTTCGTCCCGCGGTATCTCTTCGGTCGCCCGAGCGACACCCTCAACCAGGGTCGTCCGCTGTCCGCACGCATCAAGCAGGCCGTCGACAGCCGCGTGCTGCGGGCATTCACCGGCGACCCGGTGCGCTTCGGCTTCCCGAAGCCCGACTATCGCATCTACGAATCGCATCCGATCGTCAACACCATGATCCTCAACCACCTCGGCCAGGGCGACCTGCGCATCCGCCCGGACATCGACCGGTTCGACGGCTCGACCGTGCGGTTCCGCGACGGCACGGCCGACGACTACGACCTCGTGCTCCTCGCGACCGGCTACACGCTCGACTATCCGTTCGTCGACCGCGCGCATCTGCACTGGCGCGGCGCGGCCCCTCGGCTGTTCCTGAACATCTTCCCCGCCTCGTTCAACGGCCTGTACGTCATGGGAATGATCGAGGCATCCGGCATCGGCTGGCAGGGACGATACGAGCAGGCCGACCTGCTGGCGACCTATCTCGACGCCCTCGAGCACGACCCGGACACCGCGACCCGGTTCCGAGACCGGGTGACCTCGCAGCCGTGGCCCGATCTCACCGGTGGCTATCGCTACCTCGGACTCGACCGCATGGCCTACTACGTCAACAAGGACGCCTACCGCGGTGCCGTCCGCCGCGAGAAGCACGCGCTGGAAGACCAGACGGGGCGGCGGCCCTGACCCTCGCCGGCAGAGGCCGTTCACATGCGCAGGCTCTAGCCTTGATCCGTGCAGAAGAAGCGTGGCCGTCGTGTCCTGAAAGTGATCGTCTGGGGACTCGTCGCCGTCCTCGTGCTCGGAATCGGCGGCATCGTCGCCTGGAGCCAGATCGGGGTGATGCCCGCCGAAAAGGCACCGCTGGCGAGCGTCCGGGAGAACCCGGCGATCCACGTCGAAGACGCCGAGCAGGGAATCGTCCTCACCCCCGCCGACGGCGAGTCCGAGACGGGTCTGGTGTTCATCCCCGGGGCGAAGGTGGACCCGTGGGCGTATGCCGCGATCCTGCAGAGCCTCGCCGAGGAGGGCGTGACGGTCGTGATCACCCGCCCGTGGCTGAACCTCGCGTTCTTCGACCTGCGCGGCCTGGATTCCTTCACGTCGGCGGCTCCCGACATCGACGAGTGGGCGGTCGGAGGTCACTCGCTGGGCGGCGTGCGCGCGTGCCAGCTCGCCGCAGACGCCGATGCGCTCGTGCTGTTCGGGTCGTACTGCTCGAACGATGTCTCCGACACCGACCTCGCAGTGCTGAGCATCTCGGGCAGCGAAGACGGGCTCTCGACGCCCGAGAAGATCGACGCGGCCCGCGACCTGCTCCCCGCCGACGCCGAGATGGTCGAGATCGAGGGCGCATCCCACGCGTCATTCGGCGACTACGGCCCTCAGGCCGGCGACGGGACGCCGACCATCGCGGACGACGAGATGCATGCCGAGGTCGCCGATCTCCTGAACCCCTTCATGGCTGAGCTCTCCCAGGGCTGACCGGCTCTCGGCCCGCGTCCGAGGCCCCCGGTGTCAGACGATCACGGGATCGAGCAGCGGATGCAGGTGCCTGGTGCCGAGCACCCCCGACGCCGTCCGCGCGCCCGCGCGGAGAGCCGACGGCACGTCGGCGCCGGAGAGCCGGGCGTCGAGCACACCGGCGAGGAAGGCGTCGCCGGCGCCGTTCGTGTCGACGACGTCGACGGGCACGGCCGCGACGCGGTGCTCCACGCCGTCTGCATCGATCGCCACAGCGCCCTCCGCGCCGAGCGTGCACACTGCGAGCGACGCTCCCGCCGAGATGCGCGAACGGAGAAACGCCACCGGATCGGCGAGGCGGTCGGCGTTGCAGAACACGACGTCCGCCGCATCGAGGAACGGTGTGTGGAAGTGGGCCTCGCCGTCGTAGTCGTGCACGTCGACCCAGATCGGGCGCCCGGTGGCTCTGGCCGCGGGAAGCAGCCTCAGGGGCTCCGCCGCGAGGTCGAGCACGATCGCATCGGCCTCTCGCATCGCAGAGACCAGAGCAGCGTCATCGGCACCGCCGGTCGCCGAGGGCGACGCGAGATAGAGCGACACGCGCTCGCCGCGACGGGTCATGAGGTTGAGATGGCGCTCCGTGACGTCTCCCTCACCCCACAGGGTGCGCACACCTGCCCGATCGAGAGCACCCCGCACGCGCTCACCGGGCTCGTCCTCCGCACTCACCGCATACAGCAGCGTGGGGCGTCCGAGCGCGGTGAGGCTGAGCGCCTTTCCGGCACTCGTGCCGCCTGTCGTCTCCCACGAGTCCTCGGCGAACTGCATGTGGGGCACGGGCTCCGGCAGGCGATCGAGCACGACGATCGAGTTCCACGAGACGGGGCCTGCGATGAAGACGGATGCGGTCATGGCTCCATCCTGCCCCGTGCGGCCGCCTGATCAGCCGATCCGCTTGATCAGCGAGTCCAGACCCATTCCGTAGTCGATGCGCACGACCGGCAGCGCGAGCTTGTCGGTCCCGATCTCGACGTACCCGGGTTCGATGGTGCGGGCCATCTCGAAGCCGGCCTGTGCGACACCCTGCTTCGCGGTGTCGTTGTAGTGCCCGAACGGATACGCGATCACCTCGCGCACCCCGAGCACATCCCCTGAGAGATTCAGGTCGGCCGCGATCTCGTCGGCCGTCCAGTTCGTCATCCGGCCCTTGCCGTTCTCACCGGCCTGATGCATGTCGTGGGTGTGCGAACGGCGCAGCACGTAGATCGACGGCGGCGGATCCTGCCGGTAGGCCGTGATCATGAACGACGTCGACAGGAGCTTGTTCCGCTCGATCACCGGAACCGCCAGATCGAACCAGGTCTGGTCGGCGTCGTCGTCGGTGATGATCACCGAGCGGGCGGGCAGCGAGAGGCGCCCGTCGATGAACGCGCTGAGCTCGTCCCAGGTCGGAAGATAGAACCCCGTCGTCGCGATGTGAGTCATCTGCGCATCGAAGTCGCCGATGTACGGGTAGTTGCCGCGCAGCCACCCCGTCTCGCCGTCCGGGTTCGTCGTGAACTGGTGGTACATCAGGATCGGCACCTGCACATCGGCAGCGGCGTTCGCCTCGGGGGTCGTCCACCCGGCGAACAGTTCGGTCTGCTGATCGACGCAGGCGACGGGATCGGCGCCGTTCACCCGCGCGGCGACGGTGTATGCGGCGGCATCCGCCTCGGTGGTGTACCACCCCGCGAACACCCGCCCATTCTGCACGGGGATCGGAAGCGCCGCGTAGAGGGCGTCCTGCCTCTGCAGCATGGGCTCGGCCGGGGCCCCCTCGCCGAAGAAGCTCACCGCGCACGCCGGCGGATCGTCGGCATCGGCGAGCAGTTGCTGAGCGGGTGTCAGCGGACGCTCGATGACGTCCGCACCGGCGCGCGGAACGCTCTCCTCCGGCGCTCGCGTCGACCAGGCGTATGCTGCTGTCGCGCCTGCCGCGAGCACGACGACGGCGCTGATGATCAGTGCGACCCCGATGCGGCGTCGCTTCCCCCCGGAAGCCATGATCTAGATGTCGAATCCGTCGGCGATCATCTCCACGAGCTCTTCGCGCTCCTCGACGGGCAGGAAGGCTGCGGCCGCGGCGTTGAACTGGAAGGTCTCGAGATCGTCGAGGTCGTACTCGAACGTCTCGACGAGGTTGGCGAGCTCGCGCGTGAGAGACGTGGCGCTCATCGTGCGGTTGTCGACGTTCACCGTGACGGCGAAACCGAGCTGGTAGAGCAGGTCGAAGGGATGATCGGCGAGGGTGTCGCCCCACGCAGCGATCGCCCCGGTCTGCAGGTTCGATGACGGCGAGAGCTCGAGCGGGATCTCGCGGTCGCGCACCCAGCGGGCGAGGTCGCCGAACTGCACCTGCACCTCGTCGCCCTCCTGGGTGATCACCTGCAGGTCCTCGGCGATGCGCACGCCGTGGCCGAGGCGCAGAGCTCGCCCGTCGATGAGCGCCGAACGGATCGAGGCCGAACCGGCGGCTTCTCCCGCGTGCACCGTGACGGGGAAGAAGCTCTCGGCCAGGTAGTCGAAGGCGGCTCGATGGTTCGAGGCGGGGAATCCGTCCTCCGGGCCGGCGATGTCGAATCCGACGGCCCCGCGTCCGCGGAACCCGACCGCGAGCTCTGCGATCTCACGAGAGCGGTCGGTGTGACGCATCGCTGTGATCAGCTGGCCGACGCGGATGCTGTGCCCGTCGCGGTCAGCGGCGTCCTCGCCCTCCTCGATGCCCTGCTGCACGGCCTCGACGGCCTGCTCGAGCGAGAGACCGCGGGTGAGGTGCTGTTCGGGCGCCCAGCGCACCTCGCCGTAGATCACTCCGTCGGTCGCGAGGTCCTGCACGAACTCGCGTGCGACGCGGGTCAGCCCCTCCGTCGTCTGCATGACCGCGGTCGTCAGATCGAACGTCTTGAGGTACTCGACCAGAGAACCCGAGTCGCTCTTCTTCGCGATCCACTTGCCGAGAGCGGCAGGTTTCGACTCCGGCACATCGACGCCGATCGCATCCGCCAGTTCGACGATGGTCGACGGGCGCACTGCGCCGTCGAGGTGGTCGTGCAGGGACACCTTGGGCAGGCTGCGCAGAGACGCTCCCTGGATGGTGACATCGCCGTTCGCGTCGATCGACATGGGGATTCCTCTCGGTCGCGGATTCGCTGTGTTCAGGCTAGCGGTCCGCGGATCAGGCCGTGATGCGCTCGCGCACGATCGGACCGGCCGCCGGAGCCTCGTCGCCGATCGCCCATGCGCCCTCGAGGGCCTCGAGCGCGCGAGGGAACCTGGCCTCATCAGCGGCGGAGAGGGTGAACAGCGGCTGGCCGGCCACGACGCGGTCGCCGGGCTTGGCGTGCAGATCGATGCCGGCTTCGAAGATGACCGGGTCCTCGGCCCGCGCGCGTCCTGCACCGAGACGCCACGCCGCGATGCCGAACGGCAGCGCGTCCATCTGCGACACCACGCCGTCTGCGGGAGCAGTGACCACGTGCGTCTCGCGTGCCGTCGGCAGCGGTGCGTCGGGGTCGCCGTCCTGCGCGCGGATCATGGCCTTCCAGCCGTCCATCGCACGTCCGTCGTCGAGAGCGGCCTCGACATCGGCATCCGGCTGTCCTGCGAGCGCGAGCATCTCGCGCGCCAGGGCGATCGTCAGTTCGCGGACGTCGGAGGGGCCTCCGCCTGCCAGCACCTCGACGGACTCGCGAACCTCGTTGGCGTTGCCGATCGCTCGCCCGAGGGGCACGTTCATGTCGGTGAGCAGTGCCGTCGTGGCGACGCCGGAGTCGGTTCCGAGGGCGACCATCGTGCGCGCGAGTTCGCGTGCCCGATCGATGTCCTGCATGAACGCGCCCGAGCCGAACTTCACGTCGAGCACCAGCGCGTCCGTGCCTTCGGCGATCTTCTTCGACATGATGCTCGACGCGATCAGCGGGATCGCCTCGACCGTGCCGGTGACATCGCGCAGAGCATAGAGCTTCTTGTCTGCAGGAGCGAGACCCGAACCTGCGGCGCAGATCACCGCGCCCACATCTCCCTGCATCTGCGCGAAGATCTCTTCGTTGCTGAGCGCGGCACGCCAGCCGGGGATCGACTCGAGCTTGTCGAGCGTGCCGCCGGTGTGGCCGAGTCCTCGGCCGGAGAGCTGCGGCACCGCCACGCCGAACACCGCGACCAACGGTGCGAGCGGCAGGGTGATCTTGTCGCCCACTCCTCCGGTCGAGTGCTTGTCGACGGTCTTCTTGCCGAGGGTCGCGAAGCTCATCCGCTCCCCCGAGGCGATCATGGCATCGGTGAGCACGCGGATCTCGTCGCGCTCCATGCCGCGCTGGAAGACGGCCATCGCGAACGAGGCCATCTGCGCGTCCGACACGTAGCCGCGCGTATAGGCGTCGACCATCCAGCGCAGCGCCTTCTCGGGCACGGCACCTCCGTCACGCTTGGCACGGATCACATCGACGGCGTCGAAGGGTTCAACGCTCATCGGGCGTCCTCCAGGTCTCGGGGGCCGAACGCATCCGGCAGTACTTCATCGATGGTCCGGATGCCGGAGACGGTCTCCAGCAGCATCCCGGGCATCGCGTGCTCGTAGAGCAGTTGGCGGCAGCGGCCGCACGGCATGATCGTCTGTCCGTCGTTGTTCACGCACACGAAGGCGACGAGCTGGCCGCCACCGGACATGTGCAGGTCACCCACCAGCGCGCACTCGGCGCACAGGGTCACCCCGTACGACGCGTTCTCGACGTTGCAGCCGGCGACGATGCGACCGTCGCCGACGAGGGCGGCGGCTCCCACGCGGTACCGCGAGTACGGCGCATAGGCCTTCGTCATGGCGTCTGTCGCGACCTGGCGCAGCTCGTCCCAGTCGATGTCGGTCATGTCTCTCCTAGGACTTTATGTACGGCTTGCCGCTGGCCGCCGGCCCGCGGATCTGACCGGCGAAACCGGCGACCGCGAGAAGCGTCACGACATATGGGAGCATCAGCATGAACTCGCCGGGGATCGGTGTCTTGAGGATCGACAGCAGGTTCTGCAGGTTCGTCGCGAAGCCGAACAGCAGGGCCGCGAGCGTCGCGCGGATCGGATCCCAGCGTCCGAAGATCACGGCGGCGAGGGCGATGAAGCCGAGACCGGCCGTCATGTCCTTGCCGAACTGCGGCACAGAGACGAGCGTGAAGTACGCGCCGCCGATGCCGGCGATCGCGCCCGCGAGCAGGACGTTCCAGAACCGCGTCGAGTTGACCTTGATGCCGACCGTGTCCGCCGCCTGCGGGTGCTCGCCGACGGCGCGGACCCGGAGCCCCCACTTCGTGCGGTACAGGCCCCAGGCGACGATGGCGACGGTGATGAACATGAGATAGACGATGAACGTCTGGTTGAAGAGCACCGGACCGATGATGGGGATGTCGCTGAGCAGCGGGATCTCGATGCGGCTGAAGCGCACCGGGGTGTTGAGCTCGGCCTCGTTCGGTGCGAGCAGCGCGCCGTAGAGGAACCCGGTGAGACCGCTGACGAGCACGTTGAGCACCACGCCGACGATGACCTGCTCGACGAGGTACTTGATCGCGAACGCGGCCAGCACGGCGGCGACGAGCACGCCGCCGAGCATCGCACCCAGCAGTCCGATGAACGGACTGCCGGTGACGCTCGAGAGCAGCGCGGCCGAGAACGCGCCGAGGAGCAGCTGGCCTTCGATCGCGACGTTGACCACGCCCGCCCGCTCGCCGATGACGCCGCCGAGGGCGCCGAACACGAGGGGGACGGAGAGCGAGACGGCTCCGAAGAGCAGGCTGCTGACGGGAACGAGGCCACCGGCGCCCGCCCACACGAGGAACCCGAAGACGGCGATCACGCTGAAGGCGATCACCAGCCAGATCGAGGGCTTGCGGTACGTCCACGCCCGCAGGAACGCGAGCACCGACAGCAGCGCGAGGATCACGATGACGACCCAGCTGGTCGGCCCGGTCGGCAGCGCCACGTCGGGCAGCGCGAACGGCGACGACGGGTCGTTGAGGCGGAAGCTGCTGGTGCCGCTGCGTGGCACGAGCAGGAAGAGGAGCGCCAGCAGCACGGTGGCTGCGGCGAGGACGATCGGCGCTTTCAGGTGCCGCTCGCGCACGGTGGCGAGCTGCACGGTTCCGTCGGCGGCTTCGCTCTGGACGAGGGAGGTCATGCGGTCACCGCCTTCTTCGTGGCTTTGGCTCTCGCCTTGGCCGCCTTCTCGAGGTCGGACTTCGGCAGGAAGAACACTGCGCGCAGCAGAGGCGGCGCGGCGATGAACAGCACGACGAGCGACTGCACGACGAGCACGATGTCGACCGGGATGTCCTGCGCCTGCATCGAGAACGAGCCCGCCTTCAGGGCACCGAACAGGATGCCTGCCGCGAAGGTGCCCCATGCACGGCTGCGGCCGAGCAGGGCGACGGTGATCGCGTCGAAGCCGATCCCGGCGTCGATCGTCTCGGTGATACCGGTCGTGACCGCACCCTGCACCTGGTTCATGCCGGCCAGACCGGCGAGAGCACCGGCCAGGAGCATCGCGTAGACGTAGACGCGCTGCACGCTGATTCCGGCCGCGCGCGCGGCGTGCGGGTTCTCACCCACGGCGCGCATCCGCATTCCGAGCGACGAGCGCTCGATCAGCCACCAGACGAAGAGGGTCGCGATGATCACGATCACGAACCCGAGGTCGAGCAGCGGGAACTGCGGCCCGAGGAGCTCGGGGAACTGCGCGCTCTCAGGGGTGGCGTAGCCGAGGGCCTGGTTCGTGCCGGGCTTCTGCAGCAGACCGGGTGTGCGGATCATCCACAGCAGCAGGTAGTACGCCACGTAGTTGAGCATGATCGTGAGGATGACCTCGTGGGCGCCCGTGCGCGCCTTGAGCAGACCGGCGATCGCGCCCCACAGCGCTCCGCCGGCGATGCCGGCGATCAGGGTGACCGGGATGTGCAGCCAGAACGGCAGGTCGAGCTGGAAGGTGAGGAGACCAGCGGCCGCCACGCCGATGAGCATCTGACCGCGCGCACCGATGTTGAACAGGCCGACGCGGAAGGCGAGGGCGACGCCGAGACCGGCGGCGATCAGGGGCGCCGCGAAGCCCAGCGTGTTGGTCAACGGGCGGATCTGCGCCGCGAAGTCCGCACCGCGTGCGTTGAAGATCGCTCCGCGGAAGAGCGCCTCGTAGCCGTTGTAGACCGCGTTCCAGATCGCGGCGAAGGTGTCGCTCGGACGCTGGAAGAAGTAGCCGGATGCCTCCAGCACGTCCTCGTTGGTGAAGGCGATCAGGATGCCGCCGACGACCAGAGCCAGGAAGATCGCGAGGATAGTCGTGACGGCGCTGCCGCGGAGCATCTCCTTCAGGATCACGTTGCCGCGCGGGGGCGGCGGAACCTCGCCCGTATCGCGCGGCGTCGTGGTCGTGTTCACCGAGAGCTGATCGGCGGAACCCCGTCCCACCGAGTCGCTCCCGTGTGGCGTCGTACCGCTCATGCGGCCACCTCTCCCTCGGCGGCGCCCGCCATCATCAGTCCCAGCGTCTCGCGCGGGGTGTCGCCGGGAACGATCCCGACGATCGTGCCTCTGTACATGACGGCGATGCGGTCGGCGAGAGCCGCCACCTCGTCGAGCTCGGTCGAGACGACCACGACGGGGATGCCCGCGTCTCTCGTCTCGATGATCCGCTTGTGGATGAACTCGATGGAGCCGACGTCGACTCCACGGGTCGGCTGCGCGGCGACGAGCAGTTTGAGCTCGCGGCTCATCTCGCGGGCGATCACGACCTTCTGCTGGTTTCCTCCTGAGAGGGTGCCTGCCGCGGTGTGCGGGCCCTGCGTGCGGATGTCGTACTCGCTGATCCGTGCGCGGGCGAAGTCCTCGAGCGCAGATCGCCGGATGGTCCCGCCCCGGCTGAACTCCTCGTCGCCGGTGCGGTCGAGGATCAGGTTCTCCGCGACAGAGAAGCCTGCGACGAGTCCATCCTCGGTGCGGTCCTCGGGCACGAAGCCGACACCCGCGTCGAGGATCGCTCGCACGCTCTTGCTGACCAGTTCGGTGCCTCCGAGGGTGATCGATCCTTCGACCCTGGCCGCGAGGCCGACGATGGCCTCGACCAGCTCGGTCTGCCCGTTGCCCTGCACTCCGGCCACGGCGAGCACTTCGCCAGGGCGCACGGAGAAGTCGATGCCGTCGACGACGATCGCCCCCGCGGAGGTGAGCACGCGCAGCCCCTTGACCTCGAGACCGCCCTCGCCGAGGCGCGGCGGGTCCTTGTGCACGGTGAGCTCGACCGCACGTCCGACCATCAGAGACGCCAGCTCGGCGTTGGTCGCCGTGGGCGATGCCTCGCCGACGATGCGGCCGAGGCGGACGATCGTGATCGTGTCCGCGACCTCGCGCACCTCACGCAGCTTGTGGGTGATGAAGACGATCGCCGTGCCTTCGTCCCGCAGCTGACGCATGATGCCCATCAGCTCGTCGGTCTCCTGCGGCGTGAGCACAGCGGTGGGCTCGTCGAAGACCAGGACCTTGGCATCGCGCGACAGCGCCTTGATGATCTCGACCCGCTGCTGCACGCCGACGGGGAGGTCGCCGACGATGGCGTCAGGGTCGATGTCGAAGCCGAAGCGGGCGGCGACGGAGCGAACGTGCTCACGCGCCTTCGTGATGTCGAGGGTGCCCAGGCCCTTGGTCTGCTCGTGGCCGAGCATGACGTTCTCCGCCACCGTGAACACGGGGACGAGCATGAAGTGCTGATGCACCATTCCGATGCCGGCGTTCATCGCGTCGCCGGGGCCGCGGAACCGCTGGACGACGTCGTCCAGGAGGATCTCGCCCTCGTCGGCCTGATACAGCCCGTAGAGGACGTTCATCAGAGTGGACTTGCCTGCACCGTTCTCGCCGAGCAGCGCATGGATCTGCCCCGGCTCGACGACCAGGTCGATGTGGTCGTTGGCCACCAGGGTTCCGAACCGCTTGGTGATACCGCGAAGTTCGAGCTTCATATCTGCACCTTATCCAGAAGTGTCATCCAGAAGAGTCCGAAGAATCTCCGGCGCATCGCACGGGGATCGCCCGGATGCGCCGCGAACAGTCGTCTGCGTCCATCCACGGCGCGGGGCGAGTGGCCGCTTGCACCACTCGCCCCGCCATGGATGTGAACTGCTTACGGGGAGTTCTCCGACTCCACCGTGATGTCACCCGAGATGATCTGCTCCTGCAGAGCCGAGATCTCATCGAGCAGCCCGTCGGGCAGGTCGCCCTCGAAGGCACCGAAGCCCGAGAGCTTGACGCCCTCGTTCTCGAGCGTGCCGATGTAGGGAGCCGGGTCGAAGTCGCCCTCGGATGCGGCGACGGTCGCGTCCTCGACGGCGACGTCGATGGCCTTCATGATCGAGAAGAGGGTGACATCGGCCACGCTCTCATCGGCCACCGCGAGGTCGCTGTCAACGCCGACCAGCAGCGTGTCCTTGCCGCTGTCGGCGATGGCCGCCGCAGCGCTCTGGTAGATCGGTCCACCGACCGGGAGGATCACGTCGACACCCTGGTCGAGCACGCCCTGGGCGGTCTGCTTGGCGGTGTCGTTCGCGTCGAAGCCGCCGGTGAAGGAGCCCTTCTGCGTGGCGGCGTCCCAGCCGAAGACCTCGACGGCGCCCGACTTGTCCTCGTTGTACTTCTCGACGCCGAGCTGGAAGCCGTCCATGAACACGGCGACCGACGGGATCTGCATTCCGCCGAAGGTACCGACCTTGTTCACGCCCGATGCAGCAGACCAGCCGGCGGCGGCGTAGCCACCGAGGTAGGCGGCCTGAGCCGTGTCGAAGACGAGGGGCTTGATGTTGGGAGCATCGGTGGTGCCGTCGAAGTCGTTGTCGGCATAGTCATCGATGATCGCGTAGTCGATCTCGGGGTTGGCGAGAGCGGACTCGACGGTCGCGGCGGAGAGCTTGAAGCCGACTGCGACGATGAGCGAGCAGCCCTCCGAGACAGCGGTCTCGAGGTTGGGCGCGTAGTCGTTGTCGTTGGCGGACTCGAACTCGATCGGCTTGACGCCGAGAGTCTCCGCTGCGCGGTCCATGCCCTCCTTGGCGGACTGGTTGAACGACTTGTCGTTCCAGCCGCCCGCGTCCGAGACGAGGCAGGGGATGAAGTCGGAGTCAGCCTCGCCGCCGCCGGTGCCGCCCGATTCGGTGGGAGCCTGGCCGCAGCCGGCAAGTGCGAAGACGACGCCAGCGGCGATGGTCGCGCCGAGCAGCTTCTTGGTGGTGGAGATGGTCAACTCATGCCTCCTGAACGGTGCCGCGGCCCTCGCGGATCGCTCAAAGTTACCCAGTGTTTCGACTTTTGTGCATGCACGAGGGCGAAGCGCTGGCGAATGGTTACAAACCTGAAACCAAGACAGCCGATGAGCGACGGTGCGTGCTCATCAGAGCACGTCGCTCCGCCCCGTCAGCTCTAGGGACTCGACGACACCCTTCACCCGCTGCGCATGTTCTATCGTCGTGACGAGCAGAGCGTCTGGCGTGTCGACCACCACGATGTCCTTCACGCCGATCAGGCTGATCACGCGCGAGGTCTGACTGACCAGGATCCCGCTGGCAGCATCCGACAGCACCCGGGCTTTCGGCCCGAGCACGGCGAGGTCGTTCTTCCGACCGTTGTTGATGAGCTTGGTGAGGGAGGCGAAGTCCCCCACGTCGTCCCAGTCGAAGTGCCCGGGCACGACCGCGAGGCGTCCGCGTCGCGCAGCCGGCTCAGCCACCGCGTAGTCGATCGCGATCTTCTTCAGCCCGGGCCAGATCCGATCCACGGCGGGGCCGCGGCGCTCACGGTCGTCCCATGCCTCGGCGAGCTCGAGCAGCCCGGCGTGCAGGGCCGGCTCGTTCGCGGCGAGCTCATCGAGCAGCACGCTCGCCTTGGCGATGAACATTCCGGCGTTCCAGAGGTAGCCGCGGTCGGCGAAGTAGGCCTTGGCGGTCTCGAGGTCGGGCTTCTCGACGAAGCTCTCGACCAGGGCGGCCTCGCGCGCCCCTTCGACGAGGAGCTCCGCGCCCCTCTTGATGTAGCCGAAGCCGATCGCGGGCTCGGTCGGAGAGATGCCGATCGTGCAGATGTATCCCTCGCGCGCGACCTCGACGGCGTCGCGGACGGCGAACTCGAACACACGCGTGCTGCGGATGACGTGGTCGGCGCTGAACGAGCCGATGATCACGTCGGGGTCTCTCCGATGCAGGACTGCGGCCGCCAACCCGATCGCCGCCGCGGACTCGCGCGGCTCCGACTCCAGGAACACATTCAGATCCGGTATTCCGGGCAGCTCCGCCTCCACCGCCGCGCGGTGGGCCCGGCCGGTGACCACGGCGATCCGGTCGGCCCCGGCCAACGGCTCCAGCCTGTCCCACGTGTCGCGCAGCAGAGAGTGCCCGGAACCCGTGAGATCGTGCAGGAACTTCGGCGCGTCCGCGCGGGAGAGAGGCCAGAGTCGGCTGCCGATTCCGCCGGCAGGGATCACGGCGTAGAAGTTCTCGATGGGTTGGCTCACCCTGCCAGGGTATCTCCACGGAAAGTCTCGACATCGAGACACTTAGGCTCCCCTTCGTCGCCCGCAGTCGTCTCACGGGAATAGGATGGTGTCCGATCGGCCGTGCCTGATGACAGCAGGCTCACGCTTGGAAGACGCACTGCACGCGACCGAGTCACTTCGATCCAGGGAGGACGACCGTGTCCACAAGCGCTCGCTTGACACCGTCGATTTCGGAAACCACTTCCAAGACGCCACGCGGCACCCTCTACCGGGGTCGCGAAGGCATGTGGTCGTGGGTGCTTCACCGCATCACCGGAGTCGCCATCTTCTTCTTCCTGTTGGTGCATGTGCTCGACACTGCACTCATCAGGGTCTCCCCCGAGGCGTACAACGCCGTCATCGGCACGTACAAGAACCCGATCATGGCGCTCGGCGAGGTCGTGCTGGTGGCAGGCATCGTGTTCCACGCGATGAACGGCCTCCGCATCATCGCCGTCGACTTCTGGTCCAAGGGTGCCAAGTACCAGCGCCAGCTGTTCTGGGGCGTGCTTCTGGTGTGGGGCATCATCATGGCGGGCTTCGTGCCTCGTCACCTGATGCTCGCGTTCGCCGGCTTCGGAGGAGGACACTGATGACCGCTCAGACCGTCGCAGCCCCTGTCCGCCGTCAGCGCGGATTCAGCCTCGAGAAGTGGGGCTGGCTCTTCATGCGCGCCTCCGGCCTCGTGCTCGTCGTGCTCATCTTCGGACACCTGTTCATCAACCTGATGGTCGGCGAGGGCATCCACGCCCTGGACTTCGCGTTCATCGCCGGAAAGTTCGCCACGCCGTTCTGGCAGTGGTGGGACGTCCTCATGCTCTGGCTCGCGCTGATCCACGGCGCCAACGGCATGCGCACGATCGTCAACGACTACGTGACGAACAACACCGCTCGCAAGGCGCTGATCTGGGCCCTCGGCCTGGCCGCAGCCCTGCTCATCATCCTCGGCACCCTGGTCGTCTTCACGTTCGACCCGTGCCTCGGCGTGACCGAGTCGAGCACACTGTGGGAACAGTGCCAGACGCTGGGCAAGTAGAAGAGAAGGCATACGAGAAGTGACTACCGAGACCCAGGATTCCGTCGTGCGCGACGG